>Ga0307439_1001674_pt1 | contig 13693 bp, 7 predicted proteins | sample SalMarWE160490MG_FD_202142 | JGI IMG/M metagenome (GOLD analysis project Ga0307439, IMG submission 202142) | Salt marsh sediment microbial communities from the Plum Island Ecosystem LTER, Massachusetts, United States - WE1604-90 | ecosystem: Environmental > Aquatic > Marine > Intertidal zone >... | reverse complement strand
TATATCCATCAAATGTACCTGAATCTGAACCTGATATAATATAAGCTGAAGCGCCAATAAGTGTATTGGTCCCAGTTCCGCCATCAGCCGTGACAGTCACATTAGTAAAGGTAACCCCATTAAGATCAAGGGTGCCTCCTGCATTATCTTGACCAACCAAAAGGCTGAGAGAACCACTGCTATTACCATCAAACGTACCTCCAAGGGTGATATGCTGTCCCGCATCGAGAGTCAGGAGATTAGTGCTCCAGCTAATAGACACATCTGATGCAACTGTAATATCCTCATCTCCTGATGTAGCGTTTTGTGTTTGAATCTGAAAATCTGAAAGGACTAATTGTTCTTCAATATATAAATCATGAAATGTGTCAGGCCCAGACCCTGTATTATCTCCATCAATGATACTGACAGAACCAGGATCCAATAAAAGTACTCCAGCATTACCATTTTCTGCTCTCAAATCAGCATGCCCTGTTATTAAAAGGTGTTCTTTCCCTGACACCTCTGCAAAACCACCGTCTCCAAAATTGAATCCACCCCGTGCGCTAATTTGACCATTAAATTCCGTTGTATCATCCGCCCAGACGATGACCGTGCCGCCGTCACCCTCTGTGGTGGCGTCGGCATTGATAGTGGCATCGGGGCCGACATAGGTGCGGGAGGCGTTCCGGATGTCGGGGTTGCTGCCCTGAAAGTCACCGCCGATACGGACCGTTCCGCCGCCCAGGTCGCCGGATACGTCTATGCTGGCTGAGTCAAAGAGGCCGACCTTGTCGCCGAGGACATCCACAGACCCCCCCTTGGTCCCCCCCTCACAGGGGAGGATAATAGTTGAATCGCCGCTCGCCATAGAGGAAGAAGAACGGCCAGAGGCATCGAGTACACCGCTATTGGCAACGATTCCCTGGTCTCCACCATTCAGGACGATCTTACCGTTAACATTGCTGAGGGATTTTGCCTCTATTATGCCTTCATTGTTGACTACCGATTTGATGGCGTCATAGGCAGTACGTGCGCTGAGGATCACCTCGCCGCCATTGGCGCTTATTGTTCCCGTGTTGTTTATGCTGTTTTGAATGGGCTCGCCGTCAAGTCCGATTACTTCGCTAAGGACGCTCTGGTCCACGGCAAAGCTGATGAGTTCGTTTTCCGCGAAATTGAGGGTGACCTTTTCTCCTGAGCCGATATATACCTTGCCAAGGCTGGCCATGATCGACCCCTGGTTTTCCACGGCCGGAGAAAGCAGGGACACAAAACCGCCTTCAGCTGCCCGGATAGTCCCCTGATTAAGGATAGAGGATAGGGTCTGGCTAATATTTTGTGAGAATGTAAAATTACCTGAAAGATAATCCTGGTCCGCCATGTCCAGGGTGCTTGCTATAAAGGAATTGACATTGATCTTGCCGGTGGGGCCTACAAGTATCCCGTTGGGGTTGATGAGATATACCCTTCCGTTGGCATTTAGCGTGCCATAAAGAAGGGACGGGTCCACACCTATCACCCGGTTGAGCGCAGACGAGGACGCGCTCGGCTGATAGAAATTCACTGTCTCCGGCTGTGCTATGCTGAAATCCTGCCAATTGATAATGGCCTTATTGCTTCCCTGGTCTATATCCATGGTCCGCTCATCCGGTCTGGATATATCCACCTGGCCGGACACTAACTGCTCACCATTGGGTAGAGCATTTAGGTTCCATGGAGCCACCATGGAATAGATCATAAAGAGCAGGAAAAACAAGATTCCTTTCTTACATATACGAAATAGATACTTTGCCATGGCCCACCTCATGTTTCTATATTGTGCAAAAATTGGTAGCTATATTATATACCCAGTTACGCAAATCTATTGAGCTAATAACATAGCGATGTGCGTTTTGCGATCTGGGATATGCGATTTGCGATTAAAACCCACTACCCATTACTCACATCCCACATCTCATTACTCACTAAGCTCTATGCCCCTTATTAACTGCGCTTATAAAACTGTTAATCTTTCTACCAAGTTCATCCAGTTTACTTAGAAGTTCCGCGGATCTATCACTCAAATCATCATGGCAATCTCTTATGTACTCAAGCCATTCTATAGTCTCATTACAGGACGAATGGGAATAGATTAGAAAACGTATAAAATCCGCCTTATATTTCCTTCGCCCATAGCCTTCAACGATATTTACCGATATAGATTTCGATGCCCTCCTAAGCTGGGACCCTGTTTCAAAAAGCTCAAACTTGGGAAGATCGAGACTAAATCGATGTATCTCAACACCAAGTTGATGTGCAATTTTATAGATCTCAAGATCCTTGTAAGATCCTCGGCCTTTTTTCTGTACATTACTTACATCCCACTACCCACATCGCATATCGCATATCTCACGTTTCCTATCCCACATCTCCTATCTCCTCTTCAATGCTGTCGGCTTTCCATCAATCTCCTGCCTTACTAAATATCTGTAGAAACTCATCACTAGTAAGATCTATTGTGCCCATAAAATACAGGTATGTACTATCTTCGGTTTCCGCTTTTTTCTTGGTCGGCCGTGCCAGGTCGAACTTAAAACTGAAAAGATCTTTATAATAGAGCCTGATACCCGCTCCATATCCTTTCAGCCTTTCATCGGTATATTCCCCTCTTTGAGGTATAGAATAATAGACGCGGGCATAGTCATAAAAGAGCGATAACTGGACCATCTGACTGATTCTCTGTCCAAAGAGGATCTTATCCGCGATATAAGGCGGCGCAGAAAGCAGCTCCCCGGATATGGTAAAACCCGAATCACCCAGGAACAATGATGCATCATGTCCTCTCACCGTGCCATACCCTCCTATAGCCATCTCTTCTATGGGAAGCAGGCTTTGATTTGAGATCTGCCCCATGCCCCTCAGCATGAAATTGATATTTCCGTAGACTTTCTGTATCCGGGCCAGGCTGAGATTATATCGACGAAACCTGTGTTCAGCGTTTGCGCGAGTATAAGGCGCAGCGTCATCAGGGTTGAGAGACCCCCAATGATATGCCAATGTAATAATGTTTTTCCCCAGATAACGGTCAAGGCTATCATAATCCAGTGTCGCATAATAGACATCCAGATCATCTAGGTTCTCCAGTTCGTCGCGGGCATAGGACCTTGTATACTTGTTTTCGTATCCCACAGACATAGTCAGACTTTGATTCCTTTGCCGCAGAATAGGCTGTGAAACGCTTAGTCCATAGATAGTAGTATCACCGTCTAACCCCAGGTCCGCCAGTTCCTGGCCGACCACATAGCTGCCTTCCAGATAATCGAGATTAAGACTTGTCCCATAAGCACCAAAAGGAATGCTCAAATCACCTTTAAACAGCAGGGAATCTTTCGGGTCATTGCCAGTGACCCCCCTCAGAGAAAGAGTGCTCCCCCACCACGGATCCGTTATGTCGATATACGTGCCGTAACGTTCTTTGCCGACCAGCCTGGAGCCGAAGTTGTTGAAATCAAGCGTCCAGTTAAAGGCCAGTTTATCTTCCGTCTGTAACACAATATCTGCAGATCCCGGTTCTTCGCCCGGTTTCAGTACGACCCTCGTTTCGGCTGACTGCAGATCTTGTGACAATAAAAGACCTTTTTCAAGCAGCTCTTCCTTGACCACCCCATGCTTTAGCTGCTCCAGGAAATTGCGCCTTATCACCCTTTCATTATAATACTTCTGCCCTGAAACCTTGATCTCCCCTACCTCTCCTTCACTAATGGCGATCTTGAGAATTCCGTCTTCGATCTCCTGCTCCGGCACATAGGCCTCTGCCAGGATATAACCCCTTTCCTGATAGGCGATGGTTACCAGATCAGCGACTTCATTCATTTCATCCAGTGTCATGTCCCGGTATCTATACTCTGCAACGAGTTCATGAAGCACAGAGGAAGGGACATATGTATCCCCCCTCTCCGCTATGGCTCCATCCAAATCTTCCAGACTCTCTTCCAGAAATCTAATGTGATCCTGGATATTCTCCCGGGGTAGCGCAGAGGCCTGATCCAGGAGCTCCGTTTCCGCATCAAACATATCCTGGATCTGCTGTCGTCTCTTCTTAACTGCTATGACTTCGTCCGATTCCGGCGGCTTGTTGGCCCTGATAAAATCAAACCCCTTTATTAACACCCCGAATGATTCCTCTTCTCCGTTATCCGCAAAGGCCACGGATCCGATCTCACCGATGAGCAAAATAAAGACCGCCAAGAATATACAAGATAAAGATATTACGGATTTGTTTAATTTCATCATGGATTGACCCTCACTCTAAGATAAATAAACACAGGCTCTGGTCCCGCTCTGTTGCCCTGTAGGCTTGTTTGACGAATATAGAATGGATATTGATATTAATATAGTAAATTAGGGTTTAAATATACAAACTATTCTTTAAATTTATAATATAAAAAAGTCAAGACCTAATCCTTGTCTCTTCCAATCATAACATTATCTCCGGATACCATCTCTTTCACCTCTAAGTCCGATTCGCCGGGCTTCGCGGGATTTAACGGATCCACTCCAAAAAAGAGGAACCCCTCTTGAGGTTCCTCAATTATCTTGAAATGCTTCTTAACTGACTGCCGACAGCTGACAGCTGGAAGCTTATTTACAGCTCCAACCACGAATCCGAGTATAGGGTGTTTCCCAGGATTACCTTTGCCGTCTTCACAAAACCCTGCAGTTCCTTGGAAAGCGAGCCTATATCAATGGCCTCCCCATCCATAACCTTGTGAACCACCTCTACAATCTCCGGCCTTTTGCCCCTCGCTACGGCAATCAGCCGGTCATCATAGGCATCAGCAATACATGAATACATCCCCTTCCTCTCCAGCATGATCATGAAGGTTATATTCAGGATTGACCTTAATCCCTCTGGCGGGCCGTTGGATATATTGGAAAGGCCGCATGTGGATTTGACACCGGGAAACATCTCCTGAAGCATCTCCTGAAAAGCCAGAAGACTCACAAGCTGTTGCTGTTGAATATTTACCGGCGTGACAATACCGTCAACGAAAATATCCTCATTCGGGACACCGGCCTCATTTGCAGCATAGATAAGTTCGGCTGCTAGGGCTCCTCTCTCATGTTCGTCTCTGGGAAGACCTTCTGGTCCCCACATAAGGGCGATCATGTTTGCCTTGTACTTGACCGCCAGAGGGATCATCTTTTCGTACCGCTCCGGCCTGGCCATAATGGAATTGATAATGGCCTTGCCCTGGTGAACGGCCAGACCTGCTTCTATGGCCTCTATATTGGAGGTATCCAGACACAAGGGGACTGAAGCTCCTGTTTCCTCCTGGACGGTCTTCACCACAAACTCCATCAACTCCGGGCCTCCCTTTCTGGCAGGCCCCAGGTTGATATCGATCCAGTCCATGCCCTTGTCCTTTTGGCGCCTTGCCTCTTCGGCAATAGGTCCCGGGTCCTTTTCCTTAAACGCCTTGCCTATAACCGTACTAATCACGTTCAGATTTTCTCCAATAAGCAGCATGGGCTCACCCCCTTCATTTTTTTGCACAGTATCATTGTTTGAAAGCTACTGAAAACACACTGGTTTATAGCAAAAACAAACTGATTTGTGATCTGCGATCTGTGATGTGCGATTCAAAGCCACATCCCATATCCCACATCATACCTCACATCCCACATCATACCTCACATCCCACATCCCATATCTCACATCGCTTAAACCTTCCAATTATCCTTAAGGTACTTCGCTATAAGCGTGGCATCCCTGGGGCCTATCATGATCTCCCAATCCGGGAGCTCCTCCTCCATCTCTCCACTTATGGATGCCGCATAACCCGGTACGATAACCTTCCTGTGTTTTATCTTATCAGCAATGCCACATTTCTTGACAAAGGCCCCCACAACATCTCCGGAGAATTTTCCAGCAGCCCAGGCCGTCATAACAGAAAGCCCTTCTGTATCCAGGATAAGAAGCCAGCTCGGCACCCTGCTTCCTTCGATCTCGCCACTGACAATAAAATAGGTAAGAGAAAAATTGGTCGTTATCATCACCGGTGAATCTTCGCCGGGGCCCCCTATCTCATAGATACCCTGAGTGACCATCATAGGCCTCTGGGGATCCGTGAAGATATTTAATCTCTCCAGCAATAGTGGGAAAAGGCTCTCCCCCTTGAAATCGGACAGGACAGAAATACCTGCGTATTTTGCTATAAACAAGCCGGCAATGAGCGTCTCCATGTCAAGGTTCCCGGCCATCTCGCAGGGGAAGGTGATAGTCGGGAAACCCAGGGAACGGTTCCCTGCCTTCAAGGCCGCCCTTCGAATGGCTACCTGATCCCCAAAGGCCTGCTTCATCTCCCTTGAGCCTGAATCCAACACAAGGTCCTTAAGACCCATGCCGGTAAGTTTATCGCTTAGGGTAATAAGATCATCAATACTGCCGGCCTTCACAGCAAGGGGGAGCCCGGTATCCTTGGCAAGGCCGCCCATATCATCCACATTGTCCTTGGTGGCCGCATACAGGAGGGGTTTTTTAAATGCACAGGCTTCTACCCCGGCCTTCATGACGTCTAGCTTGTCCGTCATAAGGATCAGCACGAACTCGCTCTCCCTGGCTATCTTGCCGGCCACTGAGGCAAAGGAATCTTTGTCTCCATTTACATCCTTAAGGGCAACCAGTTCAGGTCGCAGGTTTAGACCGACCCGCTCGTACTGCAGGGCATTCCACTCCTTCAATTTCTTATCAAGGGCCTCGGAATCAATATCCGCCTTCACTAGTACACCTATCCCTGTAGGATTATAAAAGGTCTTTTCGTGCCTGAACATCACCGTTTCACCACCGATCTTAAAGGCCCTTGTGCCAACACCTATTGAAACGGGTCTTATGGGTGGAGCGGAGGCTTCGGCCAGCTGCGCCCTTGCCTCATCAGACACATAAGGACACGCATCAAGTTCGGCCTTGCCCGCAGCCAGGTTCATAGCAAAGGCAAGGCAGGTGGGAACTCCGCACTCACCGCAATTGGTCTTTGGCAGCAGTTTAAAGATCTGTATTCCAGTCAAACCCATATTAGACTCCTTTTTCATTTAAGCTATTAGCTATCAGCGTTCACATTTGGCTGACTGCTCTTATTAACCCACCATAGATTCCATCTTCAGCGCAGGATGGTCCTTCTCCTGGAGAAACGGGAGAATCTCATCCTCGGTTAGTCCCACTGTTTCGTCTGCTATCCTATCCAGTAAATCAGGAATGCCCTCTTCTTTTGCCCTCTCCACAAAGCGCTCCTTTATCTCCTCTTTCAATGACTTGGGCATCCATACCAAACGGTGGAGACCACCGTCTCCCACAATGAACTTGCGCTGGGTGATATTATACTTGGAATGACCCACAAAACCAGGGGTTGACTGACCACCGCCTACTGCCCCCGCCATGGTGGTGAATTTCATGCCCGAGGGTGTCTGCCCGGTATAATCCCTGTGCATGGTCATAACTCCGTTGCAGGCCGGCAGAACCGCCGCAATGCACTCACAGCAACCGCAGGTGGTCATAGGGTCATGTACTATGCTGTAAAAATTATAATGGTCTATGGCCTGCCGGGATGCCTTATACACAAATTCATTTACCCCCTTCCACTGGCCCAACTTGGGATCAAGGCATTCACCCTTTTCCACCGGCTGGTTGGGGCCGGTGGGGTTAATCTCATAGGAGGCCTTGCAATCCATCCAGTTATAGGCGCCGCAAAGACCTGTCCTCTCCGGGCTTATAACACATACATGGTTTGGGGCGAATGACTGACACAAGGTGCATGAATAATATGTTTCAATAGTCTCATCAGTCATATTTTCCACCCGATCATCTCTTACCGCATACTCCTCTCGTGCCCTTTTGGTCAATTCATCAACGTCTTTCTTTTCCGTATACAAGGTCACCTGTACCTTATCCAGTACATTCCCGAAGTCCTGATGGAGCTTGGCATGAAGGATTGTGCCTATGTCTTTAAGGCTAAAACCCTTCTCAAAGGCCTGATCCCCCACCCTGATCCAGGTGATATCCCTCTGCCCGATATGCATGATGCCCTGGGCGTAATTTATAAGGTGGTGAAACTGCCTCTCCAGGATCGGTTCAAAATCCACCTCCATCTTTCGTCCGGCCACCTGCGCATAGATACCTAACGGCACTTTGTCACCTTTTTTGAGATCCCTTATATCCGGACCTTTCAGGAGAACCTTCCCGTCCTCTATCTCATTCATCTCCGCCATATTGCAAAGCTCGGTGGCCTGTGTCTTGGTGCCGCCCATCTCAATATAGAGATCACCCTTTCGGACCCTCTCACCCTCAAAGGCCGGCCCGTAGGCAAGGGGGATATCTATGTCTGTTATGGTGACTTTGAGACCCCTTGTCTCTATGGACCTTGAAGTCATCTCATCATGGGGAACGTTAGCTACCACATGTTCGTAAGTACATATGCCGGTTGGCAGGACCTCGGGGATATCCGTATCCGCCAGGGTGGGGAACCCCCAGTTTATGGCCCCCGCGGCATTGGCCGCCCACTCGGCATTTACGTCTCCAAGCGCGTTAACAAACGCGAAAATACGATCCTTCTGGTACTTCAGCATCCTCTTATAATCTCCCGGCTGAACCCCGCCGAAGGACATCCCAGCCCTGTTGGCAAACCCCAAGGCAAAGACCGCCGCGGATATATCCGGACCAAAGGGAACCAGCCGGGTATTCCAGCCGATCTGGACCCCTTCCTCGATAAGCTGCTCCGCGAAGGTGGTCCCGTTCTGATTCGCCGCCATAAAGACATATATGGTCTTTAGCTGGTATTCCTCAGCTATCTTCTTTGCCGTGGCGGAATCCGGCGCCGCCCCCACAATAGCAGCAAAGCCGGGGGCTGTTCCATCCACGAACTCAACACCCCGCTTTCTCATGATAGCGTCATCCGCCGCCCCCAGCCAGAGCTTACCGTTTTCCACGTCGGGTTCTTCCACCTCAGGCTGGTAAAAATCAGGGTCTTCCACATACCGGATCGCCTCTACTATCTCTTCTGCGAATAGGGCCGCCATGCCGGCATCCAGCAATGGCCCCAGATAGGGTAAATGGCAATCCTTTTTAATATGAGGTGGTAAAAGTTTCCGAGCAAAATCAAGAGGTTTTCTTGCCGAGTCCAGGTCGGTCACCTTTATGCCAGTAAGGGAATATATAATGGGTAAAAAATAGGCGGTATTGGGAAACTCCAACTTCTGACTACCACCATGGGTCTCCAGGGCCCTCTTATATGTACCCTCCGCCTTAGAAACAATATTGTAGGCCCCCTGAATTGCTGCAAACGCTACTAGTTTTGACATATACTTCCTCCTCCCTTCTTAAGGGTTTTTTTTATAATTACGCCGCTTCAAGCTTCTGCCTGTCGGCCATATCCATAAGCACCCTTTCACGCGCCTTATCTATCCCCAGCGCCTTGCGCTTCTTATCTATGTGGGCTATCATCTTTCTGGCGTGCTCATACGGATCAACTTCCAGGTCCCACATCCCTCCATAGATATCCTCCAGTTCTTTGTACAGATAGTGCTCAAAAACCGGGGCACCACTCACGGGCATGGTAACACCGAAGACCGTGTACACACCGGAGGCGACAAAATAGTGCCCTATGCTGATTGCCTTCTCACTCATCCATTCGGGGGCCGACCCCGCCGCAGGCAGGTCGCTGATATCCTTGCCCAGCCCTCCCGCCTTAACAACTTCAGCGGCTGCCATAAGGATCCTGCTGTTATCAACACATGACCCCATGTGCAGCACCGGCGGAATGCCCACTGTCTCGCAAACCTCTGCCAGGCCGGGGCCGCAATATACCTTTGCGGATTCAGGCGTAAGGAGCCCTGCCACGGCGCAGGCTATGGCATTGCATCCGGTCGTCAAAACGATCACGTCATTCTTTATAAGTTCCTTAACCACGGTAACGTGCCCTTGATTGTGGGTGGTCCTGGCGTTATTACAGCCCACAACGCCAGCTATTCCCCTTATACGGCCGTTTATTATGTTGTCATTAAGTGGGGTATAGGAACCTCGGAAGGTCCCTCCCAGGTGATAGTTAATCGCCTCGTAACTGAAACCCGCCACAAGATCCACGCCCTTATCCGGTATCATTACCTCCTTCTCCCGGTTGGGGAAGTTTTCAATAGCGGTTCTTACGATCTTTTTGGCATCTTCAAACGCGGTATGTTCATCAAATTCGATGTGTATGGTATGCCCTGAGGCGATCCTAGCCCTGGGGTTGGTTGTGATTATCTTGGTATGAAAACAGTCGGCAACATTTGCTATATTCTCCATAATGCACTGAACATCCACCACCATCGCATCCACAGCACCTGTTATAATGGCGAGTTCCTGCTGGAGAAAATTTCCAGCCAAGGGGACCCCGTGCCGCATAAGTATTTCGTTGGCCGTGCAGCATATCCCGCTTAATTGAATGCCCTTTGCCCCTTTTTCTTTAGCCAGTTTCTGCATCTCCGGCAATTCCGCCGCCTGGACAATCATTTCACTCAGAAGTGGTTCGTGTCCGTGTATTACCAGGTTCACATGATCTTCTTTTAGCACACCCAGGCTTGCCGAGCTCTTTACCGGGTAGGGACAACCAAACAGTATATCCTGCAGGTCCGTGGCTATCATTGACCCCCCCCATCCATCACCAATGGCGGCCCTGGTGCATTGTTCGAGAATATTCTCATAATGCTGATCAACACCTATATGTGTCCTGTGCATGATCTCCACGATCTCTCTATCAATACCCCGTGGAACAACACCCAACTTTTTCCATAGTTCATACCGTGCTTGAGGCGCCCTCTTTGCCGTGCACACCTCCCCTGTCTGCTGACCCCACTGGGCAAGGGCTCTTTCGGCCACCTCAACCGCTATCTCGTCAATATCCCGTTGAAGCCCCTCTCCTTCTTCCCCTTCCACAGTTATGTCAACCCCAAAATCTGGCGCGACCTCCAGCAGTTTCTTGGTATCCTTTATCTTATAGTCTTCGGTCTCTTTTCTGGCCGCGGCAAGGAATGTCTCTGCCACGCCCCGTCCATGGTCGGAATGCGCGGCAGCTCCTCCGGCTACCATTCTCGCGAAATTCCTGGCCGCTATAGTCTCGGGTGTAGCACCACACAGACCTTTGCGCGTATCTTCTCCCTCTATGCCGCCCTTCGGTAAGGGGAGCCTGCAGGGACCCTGGGAACAATTTTTACAGCATGTCCCCTGTGCACCGATGCTGCATGCCTTCATGGTCTGGGCCCGGTCAAAAATGGTATCTATCTCCATCTCCCTGGCCCTGTCGATCATCCTGGCGGATCCAGGATCAATGGTTAGATCCTGAGACCTTGGAAGGCTTTTCTTCACCTTTTCCTTGGCTTTGACTTCTTCCATAGTCATTACGCGGTTCCTCCTCTCGAGAATTAGTGGTGTTACCTATTCGTTATCAGCGGTCGGCAAGAAGTTGTAAAAAAAAATACATTGGCTTAATGCTCAAAGCCGACCGCTGAAAGCTCCATCCAGTATCAAATGACCAGTATCCAGCATCTAGTAGCGCTTATGGATACGTTCGAGATTCTTTGTCAAACCTTCAACCAAATCCAACTGATCCTTGGCTGCCGTCTTGGGCGCTTCTCTTCCTGTATAAACATCCTTTTCCGCTTCTCGTTTCTCACCCTCCTGGGCCCTCTTGTATCTCAAGGCCTGAAGGTCCTCAGTTTGTTTTGCCTTAGCACTGGCTGCTGCTTCCGCCTTGGCCTTGGCTTCCTCTTCCGCCTTGGCCTTCGCCGCCTCTTCCGTCTTGGCCTTGGCTTCCTCTTCCGCCTTGGCGCTGGCTTCCTCTTCCGCCTTGGCCTTCGCCGCCTCTTCCGTCTTGGCCTTGGCTTCCTCTTCCGCCTTGGCGCTGGCTTCCTCTTCCGCCTTGGCCTTCGCCTCTGCTTCTTTATCTACCTTGGGCTTTGCCTTTTCCTTTGGCTTCTCTTCCGCAACCTTTTTCTCCTCCTTGGGAGCAGGCGCTTTCTTCTCTTTCTTGGGTTTGGGCTTTTCCTTTTTAGCCGGGTTTTCCTTTTCAGATCCTGGAAGGACTTTAGCCTCACCGAAATCCAAGTTAGGCTCCGGAGAAAGAGATATCAGGTCCGGCTCCTCAACTTCCATCCTTTTGGATATGGCCTCAACATCAGAAGCCATTCCTCCGTTTATCATTAAATCAATAAAAGACCTGACCATACGTACGGTCTCCGGATGTCTCAAAATAACCACCTCGGAACCGGCAAGCAGAAAACAGACGGAGGCGACAACCTCCATCAGGATACCCCTCTTTTCCGGGTCACCCAAGGTCGGGGCCTCGTCCATACTTTGCCCTGCCTCTTTGCATTTCCATACCTCGTTGCCGATATTGTTGATCATGGGACACTGGAGTTTGTCATCTTCTTGAGTCAAGGCGGCCATTCTAATTCTTTCCATCACCGAATAGCTGTATTCCATGCCGTACCCGATCCCGCCCGTGGTTGGATCGATTATAATCTTATCCATATTTACGCCCAGGTTTCCCAAAAGGATATTCAACTGTTTGGCCAAATTCACGTCAATAGGTGTAGACGCCACCACTGTTTGGCCATAACCGAGGGCGCTGGCGCCCACCCCTTTATGACATCCTTCCTCAATGGGAGACAAAGAAACATTCTTGCCTTCACAGACTTCACAGATCTTTTTCATTACCTCTTCGTCTTTCTCATTATTGGCCGTGCCCCAACAAACTAGTGGTACGTTGATGGCATCTAATACCTTTTTAGCCAGTGCGGCGGCTTCGTCGGGGCTTCCATCCATCCCGTTGGGGTCGGTGGTCTTTAACTGCAGAACAATCATATCCGCCCCATATTCTTCAACACATTTCTTTGCCCATTTTACGGGGTCAGAGAGAACGTCTTTCATCGGTTCAATCGCTGCGGCCGGCCATTCGTCGGATGGGTCATAATCCCATATCTCCATAGCAATCCTGGGGGCATTAGGCATCTTTCCTTCAAAGAGATGGAAAGGATAACAATCTTCTCCTCCCAGGGTAATGGCTGCGTCACCCACACCGATAGTAGTCTCGCCTATAACACCTGAATAGGGCTGTTTTGGTATTGAAAAGGCCAATTTGTATACCTCCTTCTTGGTTTACAATAATAATTAAAGCTTAATAAACCAAATCTTGTTAAACTTTAAAGCTATTAATAAAATTATGTTTATTATGGTCTATGAAAATGAAAACAAAGTAGGCAAAAAAAAATAAACAAAAATAACGCCTCTCAAATAAGGCGTAAAGGTTAAATCTAGTTTAATTGTTCAATTCTTGTCAAGAAATTTTCGCAAACCGCATTAAAGCCCCACATTTGCCTTCGACAAGACCATAATCTTCTCTAATTCTGGTAAATAAGCTAAATTCCATGGTGCACGGCCAATGTCGACCAACGGCTACGGAGAAGCCAAGTTAAAAACGCCTACTTTTTGCATCTAGCCCAGGATAGATTTTGTTTGATATTTCGCCTAAAACCTTCTATTATCAGCACGTCCAATAATTACACTTCTTTTGCTTATGTTATTGTTATGACAACAAAAAATAAAATATGGGATCAAGTTATTGATGCCCTTAGCTCAAAAATCAGCCCTTTTGAAATAAAAACTTGGTTCTCCAACACTAGTTGTAACATCCTTGATAACAAT
>Ga0307439_1001670_pt1 | contig 13712 bp, 13 predicted proteins | sample SalMarWE160490MG_FD_202142 | JGI IMG/M metagenome (GOLD analysis project Ga0307439, IMG submission 202142) | Salt marsh sediment microbial communities from the Plum Island Ecosystem LTER, Massachusetts, United States - WE1604-90 | ecosystem: Environmental > Aquatic > Marine > Intertidal zone >... | reverse complement strand
AATAAACAAAAGGCAAGACCTGAAAACAAAAAAGAGCTTAACGACTTTGCAAAATACGTAACAGAGCAGATAAGTAATTCCAAGCAAGGTCGATTTATAAGGATACATTTCAAGTCAGATACAATAGTTGAGTTTTCGCCGGATGGAGCAGTACCATATAACTTGACATTCTGGTTAGGCAAGGACGGAAACATCGACTGGGATTACAAGGGCAATAGTTTCAAGTGGCTCTGGGATGAGTTCAAAGCTGTTATATAAATCAATATAATATTACAGTGTTATGACCACCAATGGCTGCCACTTTTTCTTTCAGTGTGGGATGTCCGGTACCCTTCTTATGGCTGGCGTCTCTCGTCGCTGTGAAGATTTTGGCCTTCCAGCCCACCTGATTTCTCCAGGACGCGACTCGCCCGTTAACCACTTTGACCCCTCGATCCGCATCGAGGTCCAGGATAAGGCCTTTTTGCACAACTTCAATCTTTGCTTTCGGTTGCGACTCTGCCCTAACCCGAGCGGTACCAGCCAAAGCCATTACAAAGACAACCGATACAACAGCTTGGTATTTCGATATCATTATTTTTCATTCCTTTCCAAGTCCGGATAGCCCGGATATTCGTGCCATACATAAACTCGTACCGGGTGAATGATTATGTTGAATTGTACTCTCAATCCTTGAAGATGCAAGAATTACTGGTGTGATGTTGTAACATAACACCACATACGTAGCCCCGGACGTGCATAAGAAGAAACATAAAATGGCTATGTTATTGCCGGATAAACTGATATACTATGAAGACCGTATGGGTGAAAAGCAGAGTTGTTCTGGAACAAATGATTAAGTTGTATGAGGGGCTTGAACCGGACGTTTCAAATTTGGAAGTCCGGCAGGCATGATAGTAGGACTGCATCACATGTTGAACAAGTATGTATCAATTCGCGCAAAGAACATGTTTAGTGCCACCGTACTGATTTGTATGGCGATGTTTGTTATTGGCCTGGCCGTTAATCCTGGCGTGCGGGCAGAAAGTCAGTCCGTCAAACTTACTTTTACTTCAAAGGGGAAAGATGAATATGTATTCGACACCGGTGTACTTCGCGGAAAGCTCCGAAAGGATGGCAGAACCCTTGGTTTGTCGTCGGTAGTACATGTGCCTTCCGGAGTTAAACTGGATGGGAGGTTTGGCATTTTCAGTTACTATCGGATTTTCACAACTAACAAGCGTTATGGGCATGCTGCGTGGGACTGGCCCAGTGTATTGAAGTTGCTGCCCGATGGCGCTGTTCAGATTGTATGGCCGGCGGAGAGAGACCATCCGTTTGAGATGACCGCTATCTACCGCCTGACGGAGCAGATGACACTTGACTTGGAGACTACTGTCAAAGCTCATAAAGACCTGCACCAATTTGAGGTATTTTTGGCATCGTATTTTCTTGAGACTTTTCCTACGTCCTGTGTGTATGTGGGCAGAAATCCCAAAATGGAAGGGAAACCGGGTTTCCTGATAGCTAAGAAGTCCTTTGGGGACTGGCAGATGTTTCCTAAAGACGAGCAGGTGTTGCAAATTATCCAGGATGGTCGCTGGCAAAAGGAGCCGAATCCGGTGAAGTGGGCGATTATGCCCTGTATGGCTGCGCCGGTTGGTGTTCGACGTAGTGCTGTAGCGAATCTGACAGTAGTCCTGATGGCTCCACCGAACGATTGTTTTGCCGTATCGACACCTTACGAGGGAGAGAGTCATTGCTCCCTATATTTGTCACTCTTCGGTCGGGATGTGCAGGCCGGAGAGACGGCAAAGTCTCGCTCCCGGTTGGTTGTTACTACTGACATCTCGAATGACCGGATTTTGGACCTGTATCAAAAATATATAAAGGAGCTCCGAGGCCGTGCTGCTTCAAACGCTGACTTGTAAGGGAGCGAACCGTTAAGAGGAGTTTTAGGAGGCGGTGTCATATCAACCAGTGTCGTTAGTGCTGAATTGGTTTCGCGCAAAAAAAAAACAACCACATTCAAGGTCGGGCTTAATAAAGTAGCTTTTTCGTATTTTACGCCTTACCCAAAGCCGGCCTTTGAACAAAGCGAAGGCACAGTACAAACAACCTCCTTTCTATCCTTGTCTAAGGCTTCTGCAAAATGGAGATTAGGCATACTTTTGGAAGGAAAAATCTATTTTCTGATTTTTCCTTCCAAAACAGTAAGTTTCTGTCAAATAGTTATTTTAAGCTGATTATTCAAGGAAATCAACAAAACGATTTCCTTGAATAATATATGCCTAATCTCCATTTTACAGAACTCATTCCTTGTCTAAAAACCAGTCGGCGTCCTTGGTCGTATTTGTACGCTTGTGCCGCTCATCGTCCAGCCTCCCTCGCTGCCTCCATCTCTGCCTTTCTCCTCTTTCTGGACTCTTCTGTTTTGCTATAACCGCATTTGGGACAACGGTCTGCATGATAGCCCGGGCCGGAACTGCCCTGGATAAAGACTATCCCGCAATCTGGATTTCCACACTTTTCAGCTCTGTAAACGCTTGGCTCGCCGCACTCTTTGCAAATCAGTGGCGGTGCAGACGGAGCCATAGGGTTGGCGTGCTCCAGTATATATTTGTGGTATGCCTTCTCGCCCGTTTGATACTCGGCCTTACAGGCCGGATTGTTGCACTTGACCCAAATCATATTCCCTTCCGGAATGTCATCAATGCCACCACCACTTCCGGAAGTGAAAATATACTTATAAGCTATTGCACCAGCCCCAACAAAGCACACTACGATGACAATGGCATAGATTGTATTCTTCATACTAAAATCTCCGAAACAATTAAATTACAATGCTCTTACAAACTTACACTAACAAATTATTACTTATTGTATTATTTGTCAAATGCTTATTTTTTATTATTTACCGGCGGCTCAAACACCTGTCGGCTCGCCCGTTCGCCCCTGTGCCATTTGCAGCACCTTAGCCGGCTCCTCCGGGAAGCCCGTCCGGGCCGAAAGATAAGCCGATTCAATAACCGCCATATCTTGTAGATTCTCTCTACCGCTGCTGCAAATCTTGTTTTTATCGGGTGATAATATACTAAGAGCAAAATTCTTCAATTGTTCACTCATACAGAAAAGCGCATCGTCGTCGTACTCCAATTCCTCGTTTTTCTGTCCCAGACCATCACTGACCGTCAGTCGCCTGTCATTGACTGTTAGAATCTTATCTTTCCCGTAGAGCTTCAAAAATTCCTCTTTAGGCCCAATCCCCGCTCGCCGCGACGCTATAAGGTTGCCAATAAGCGTATCGGTAAATTTCATCGTTACCACGGCGGTATCTTCCGTCAGATAAAGCCTCTGTTGTTTATCCTGAGCCTGGTTGGTGTTCAACGAATAGACCTGTCGCGGAATGCCAAAATTTAACATCACCTGGTCAATCATCCAGTAACAGTTATGTAACAGCACACCCCCGCCGGCCAGTTTCGGGTCGGTTTGCCAGCCGGGGTAAGTCTGCTCGCCAACGCTGCAGAAAGCAGTCAGCAGGAAAATCTGCTCTATTCGGCCTTGCTGCAGAAACTCGCGCAAAGCAAGAAAGCTCCGGGCAAACCGCCTCGGATTGGCAATGGCAAATCTTATACCTTCTTCTTCACTCAGCCGGACAAATTCCGCTGCCTCTTCAAAATCCCTCGCCGCTGGAGCTAATTTAAGTATATTGAACTTCTTTTTCATCGCCATCCGCACATATTCATCGCAACTGTGAATACCAGCGGCGACCAGCAGACAGTCAAGCTGACTCTGGATTATCAGTTGCCGGTAATCATCAAAGGCGGCACACTGGCATTCGCCGGCGATTTTCTCAGCAAGATTGGTATCTCTGTCGGCTACAGCCTGAATCTCGAAATAATCGACTCGGTTAAGCGTTTCGAGCAGAAGCTGACCGGCTTCATTAAGACCAAGTACCGCTGTTTTTAATTTACCTTCACTCATCCCCTGTTATCCTGATACTCTGATTCCCTGTTAACCTGCTATCCTGTTCCCCTGATATTCTGCTTTCATTCTACATTTCTTTTCCAAAAAAGAAACTACTAAAAAATTACCGAACAAAAAAACCGACCATTTGCGCGGCTATTTGACTAAAGTCGCAGCAATGTATGGACGAAATAACCTCGTGCACATTATCCTTCAGGGTTCGACTATACCATCAAAAACAGGACCTATGAAAAAAACACAAAAAAAGAGAAGAGCCATCAAGGATGTCTTAATTGGCTGGTTTAACAAGCCAAAAGAGGCCAAGTCTATAAGCACGACAAAAGCCCCCGTTAAAGCGAGGAACAAAGCTAAAAAAACAGTTAATTCCAAGTCAACGGCCAAATTAAAAGAAAAGCTCAAGGCCGAATCCCTGGCAAGGGCCGAAGCGGAGAAAAGGTTGAAGGCAGAAATTAAAACCAGAGAAAAGGCTGAAGCAAGCCTGAAGGCCGAAAGCAAAAAACGACAAGGGCTCGATGCTCAGGCCAAGAAGGTGATTGTAGAAGACGAGGCAGAAGGAGAAGAAAAAGTCCGTGCCTGTGCAAAAGAAATAAAAGATTGCATAGAAATAATTAATAAAAGTAACGGTGGCACTGCAGGTAAGCCGAACAGAGATAGTGAACATGCAGATATGGATAATAGAGACAGCAAAGCCGGCAGGAACGCACGTAAATATAAAGCCACCGGCAGCAAGGACACAAGTAAATATAAGGCCACCGGCGGCAGGGACGGCAATAAAGATACTAAAATCAGCAAACAAGGTGTCTCTCCTGCGGAAATGGTCATGTTAGTAGCCAAAGCAGAGGAAAACATATCCAAAGCTGTAATTAAAGCTAAAGAAAAAGACGATAAAAAGGCCAAAAAAGCAAAGTGAAAAAGCTAATCAACAGGGAAAGTACGATTTCCACACTGAGAAGGTACTAACATTCCTTACGAGCATCGAGGATCGAGCACCAAAAACTCTGAGAAAAATCAGATGAGAAAAACTGTCACGCAAAAACAGATGAGTGTCCATAGTTTAACCATAGTTCTGCCCCCAGGGTTAGCTCCTGGGCACCACCGAACCTGCCGTTACAAATATTTTTATTTTATTTTTATTGACAAACGTTAGTTCTGCCGGTATGATAAAAATAAGTTTAGTGGGGTATGTTCTTTCATCTCTCAAGAATATTCTCATACGAAAATCCGAGAGATAAAATTTATGGCCGTTAACGGGCCAAAGGAGTACAGTTGTGAGTAAAGGTACAGTGAAATGGTTTAATGAGAAAAAAGGTTTTGGATTTATCACGCCTGATTCCGGCAGTGAGGACTTGTTCGTTCATCACTCGGAAATCAAGACGACCGGCTACGCCAGTCTCAATGAAGGCCAGACGGTCGAATTCGAGGTCGGACAGGGCAAAAAAGGCCCGTGTGCGACCAACGTAATGCCTTCTTAATCAGAAGTATAAAACCGTAAAAACCAACGGGCCCCGCTTCAAAACGGGGCCCGTCTCATTTTTAAACTTATGACTGCAAGGCCGAGGAGCTGTTCGGGAAATTCGCATATCTTAATTTTAAAACCACGGATTCCACGGATTAAATCGGATTTCTTTTTTGACATATTTGATATTAGCATTTACATTTAAGGTGATTCTATTTTATCGATAAGGCTTTTTATGGGTATTTCTGAAATAATTCAGGACAGGAAAGAGCAGATACTTGCGCTGGCAGCCAAGTACGGCGCTTCCAATGTACGCGTATTCGGGTCGGTTGCAAACGGGACAGCCGACGAGAAAAGTGACATTGACTTTTTAGTGGATTTGGAGAAGGGACGCAGCCTTTTTGATTTAGGCGGCCTGTTAATGGCCTTACAAGGACTGTTCAATCGAAAAGTAGATGTTGTCACCGAGAACGGCTTGCATTGGTATATAAAAGAGCAAATCATCAACGAGGCAAAACCGATATGAAAGACGATCGGCTATAGCAATAAAAAATAATCAATAATCATTAATCAATAATCACTTAAAAGGGCTTGTTCCACTTACCAATTAATTACTAAAAAAAGTCTGAGAAAAATCACATGCGACGAATAATTACGTACTCCAACTAATTCTTGGATTCATTTTCAATAATCAAATCCTTTTGTCTCGCATTCTCTCCCTACTCATTTTTCGACTTTGCTTCGACTTTTTGCTTACGATACCAATCAATAAAATCAGGTAAAAAAATAAATATCCAAAAGGCAGCACAAAGAAAAAGTACAATTCCAAATAAATACTTGTCTACCCACCGACCAAAATATCTAACGGGCTTTCTAATATCTATTGAAGCAACCCCCAAATCGTGCGTTATTCTTATTTCATCCATTGTTTGTTTAGATGAATAATTTGACCACGCATTCAAAGATACACCTTCCTTTGGTTTCAAATCTCCAATAGTAATTACTGAGTCGTTCTACAAAATCTTTCTTGTATTATCCTCTCTCATTACTTCCACCAAACATGCGTATGGTAATTTTACTGAAACACCATTACATATTCTCTTTCCGTTATTAGCTACTCGTATTCGGTACAAACCATTATGTTTTCTTAAATTGCCACGAAATTCGCTTAATCCTTCTATTAAATACTTCCTAAAGACCTCGGAAATTTTTGAGTCCTGAGGATTCAAATTTGGATCAATAATTGCTTTACGAATGTTATCTAATTCTGTTAGCTCATCAAGCTTGGAGGCCGTCTTGACAAAAGTTGGAGGCCAATAGACATCTGAATATTCGACAACAGCAGACAATTTAGCAGTAGGTTTAATAATATATGCACAAATGCCAAAAATCGCAGCGGCAGCAACAATGACAGTACAAGTAAGACTTACGGCTTTCCATATTTTACTCCAGCTTATAACCATTGCTACACACACCTATTTTTCATAACAATCTAAAAATCCCGCAATTCCCGGCAGTTAAATGCGTATCTCGTATCTCCCTCCGACTATGCTCAGGGTAAACTCAGAAGCGTATCTCGTATTGATTCAAGGTGTTTTCTCGCTCCGGTGGTGCATCACGTTCTGAGGGGACAAAATAACGGAAAAGGAGGGGGAAGTCAAAGAAAAAATCGTATATCGTATAGCATATGTCGCATTGGTTAATTGGTTTTATTTCACTCACTACTCACGAATTAATAACTCACTAAATAACAAACGTTCCCGGCCTTTCGAACCGGCTTAGAATTTTCTTGAGCCGACACAAACGCTGCAAGCTCTTCCATACGGTCCAGGTGAATTCCGGAGATCAGGCCATTCCTGTCCGGAGGAACGTTGAGAAGATAGTTGGCTTTTCGCTCATTACAAAGCTTGAGCATCTTGACAATTTCTCGCGCATCTCTCACATGTTCAGCTTTGTCCGCTGTGTTCCAAAACCAGGTCCGTGAGATCTTATCGCAAATCTCTGCCGGTATTTTGTTTCCTTCTGGTGGTAAACTCTTTGGGTCCCATGGAAATTCACAACTGTACACATCGGAGTCCTTGAGATTGTGGGCGTTGTTGCCGATTACCAGACATTTCGGTTGTAATGATTTGATGTGTGCCAGAATCTCTTGCCAACGCGACCGGGTGTACTTGTTGCTGTACTGGTCGATCCACAACAGGTCAATTGGGCCATACCTGGTCAGTAGTTCTGTCAATTGCAGCTTGATGAAGCTAACATAATCTCCCGCCGCCTCCGGAGGTAATCCGTGAAGATCCGGCTTGCCTTGGGGAACCGCGTTGCCATGCCTGGTATTCGAGAAATCTCCGGGGAAACAGTAATAAAAACCAACTTTAAGCCCGCGGGCACGGAAAGCGTCAACAAACTCGCGTACAATGTCGCCCTTGCCGTTCTTGTAGTTGATGAAGCTCCTGATATCGTGCGTTGTGTGTTTACTGTCCCAAAGGCACCAACCGCCGGTATGCTTCACTGTTAGCACGCCGTACTTCATACCGGCCGCACAGGCAACATCAGCCCACTGGTTGCAATTCAGTCTATCAGGCTTGAAAATAGCCGGGTCTTCATATCCATTGGCCCATTCGCGATTGACATAAGTGGCCATGTTGAAGTGGAGAAACAGGCCGAATCGGAGCTTCAGGAAGTCCTCCTGCAAAGCTGCTATTTCAGCCTCCTCATCCGCAGGGGAGTGTTTACTGGATATGAGGTCCCCCCTCTGACCCAACACACTGGCACTGCTGCCAAGTAGAACGGCCAAAAGTGTCATTCGTAATAACCGCAACATCATGTTGAGTAGTCTCCTTTCCTTTTGTCGAGCGGCCCAGTGAGATAAGCTTCGCTATTTCACGGGGCAAAAATAAATGAAAAGAAGGAAAAAGTCAAGGGATTTTTTTAGGAAAAAGGTGGAGCAAGCCGCCACCCTACGCCTGGATGCTTGATGCTTGATACTTGATGCTCGTGGTTCATATCCAGTGCGGAATTAGCATAGAAAAAGCCCCACAGTAAAATTGTGGGGCTGAATATTTAAGATCGGCCAATATTTTTAATCTGGCTTATCGCCTGTGTACCACCTTAACGGCACATCATCTCCTGTGGTTTCTTCGATGTGACTAACATGTCCATCCAGCCATAAGACATTGGCCCTTCCGCCGGTCCTGTCATCGTCGGCGTATCTAATATTGTGTCTGAAAATTTGCCGATAGCTGAAGAAACGACTGCCGCCTCGTCGATAGCTGGTTAGATTCATAGCGCCGGGTGTGTTATTATTATGAAACCCGTCGCTGGTTCCATTTTCCGGTCTTGGTTCAGCGTGGTCGGTGCAAAAAATGAATTCTGAAAGACGGTATATATCATTTGTATTTCGTTCCCTGGCTCTCGGATGATGATTCAAACCAAACGCTGCGTGCTGAATTAATGCGGAAGGGTCGCGAAAATCATCATATTGGTATATTAATCGGGGAACACGTATTAAACTCGGACAGCCGAAGATTTTCGTCTCTTTCAGGTAGTCTTTGTAATAAGTACCCCAATAAGTCCCGCCGCTGGAACCGGGTTTTCGATAAGTAACGCCGTCCGACTCGAACCACAAAAATCCGTTGGAGCTGCGCGTATTGGGGATTTTGCGCTCATAGTCGTCGAGGTACATTGCCACGGCAAATCCTATATTCCGTAAGTTTGATTTGCAGGATGTTTCTTTTGCTATCTCCTTGATCTTCCTCATCGCAGGCATCAGGATTGCCAGCAATACGGCGATGATAGCAATCACCACCAAGAGCTCTATTAACGTGAAACCTCTTTTAGTGCACCTGGCGGAGCTTCTTTCGTAATTATTCATTGGTTGTCTCCTATAAATTTGTGTAATGCCAAAACAATAGTTTTTGGAACAGATATTTTCCACAAAACCACCTTTTGGCAAAAAACTGTTCTTAAAACCTCTTTTTTATGATACTAAAAGGGGTGATAAATTGCAAGTAACTTTCAAAAAAATTCAATATATCGAAAAATGTCCCATTATGATTATTTTTTATTTATTTTTATTGACACGCGGTTAATTCTCCTCGTACAATTCACTGTTAGTTTAGTTGGGTATATTCTCACGTCTCTCAAGAATATTCTCTTAACAAAAACCGGGAGACACAATTTATGTTATGGCCATTAACAGGCCGAAGGAGTACCAAAGTGAGTACAGGTACAGTTAAATGGTTTAATGGGAAAAAAGGCTTTGGATTTATCAAACCCGATGACTCCGAGGAGGACTTGTTCGTTCATCACTCGGAAATCAAGACGACCGGCTACGCCAGTCTTGAGGAAGGCCAGAGGGTGGAATTCGAGGTCGGACAGGGCCAAAAAGGCCCATGTGCGACCAACGTAATCCCTGGTTAATCCGAAGCAACACACCTGAAAAACCAACGGGCTCCGCTAAAAGGCGGGGCCCATCTCATTTTGACTGATAACGCTGCTACAAGAGTGATATGTTTTCCATTTATCTTGCCTTTCCTTTTAATAATTCACATTTCATATTACCTGCCTTTTTTATCCAAAATCGCCTCGATTTCATCCATAGTTCGATTCATTGCCGTCATCGTTTTATTGAACGGCTCGGCGCCTGTCATATCCACTCCCGCCTTTTTCAAAAGATTAATTGGATAATCGGAGCCACCGGATGATATAAATTCAATGTATTTTCCGACCGCGCCTTTCTCTTTGCCCAACACCTTCTCAGCCAAGGCCGTAGATGCAGTAAAGGATGTCGAATACTGATACACATAGAAATTATAATAAAAATGTGGCACGTATGCCCATTCGACCGCATAGAGGTCATCGATATGGCAGAGGCCCTTGTCGTGGCCGTAATATTTCTTAAGTATCTCACCGTAAATATCGCTCAGCACATCTCCTGTCAACGGCTCGCCACGCTCGGCCTTTTCGTGAATACGCAGCTCGAACTCGGCAAACTGAGTCTGCCGGAAAACCGTTCCCTTGATTCCATCCAGGTAATTCATCAGCAAGGATAACCGAGTGTCATCATCTTTGATTTCTTTGAGCATTTTGTGAATCAGCAGGGCCTCATTAAAAGTAGAAGCCACTTCTGCCACAAAAATCGAATAGTCGGCTGTCGGATAGGGCTGGTTCTTATTGGAATAATAACTGTGCATTGTATGACCTAACTCGTGAGCTAAGGTACTTACATCATCATATTGGCCGTTGTAATTCAAAAGGATATAAGGATGAACATCATAAGCGCTGCCGCTGGAATACGCGCCCGCACGCTTACCCTGTGTCGGATAAACATCAATCCATCGTTCCTTAAAAGCCTTTGCTGCAACACGACCGTAGCTGCTCCCTAACGGTTTTACCGCATCAAGCACAAGCTCTTTCGCTTCATCGAATGTATATTTCAAATCAATACCTTTAACCACCGGCGCATATACATCCGAATATTTTAACGTCTCTACACCCAACATCCGTTTTTTTAAATTCAGGTACCGATGAAATGAATCAAGATTATTGGTAACGTTTTCAATAAGAGCCATATATACTTCCGTCGGAATATTATCCGAATCCAACGCGCTTTGAAGCGAAGATTCGTAGCCGCGCGTGCGAGTATAAAACATATCCTTCTTCACATTTGCATAAAGCTGCGTACCGAAAGTCCCTTTGAACTTAGTAAATGTCTCCCAGAACGCCTGAAATACAGCTTCGCGGTCCTTTCGATTGGGCGAAGTCCGATGGCGGGAGTACCCGGCCTTGGTCAGCTTAGCCATAGTACCGTCACTTAGCTCGATCTCAGGGTAAGGCAATTCTGCGTTACTGAAGACCCCATAAATCGTGGATGGTCCGTCGGCCAACAAGCCAGCCTCCGCCAATATTTTCTCTTCCTTTTCTGATAGTGTATGGGCCTTCTTCCGCTGGATGTCATACAAGGCCATCTTATAGATTCTCAGACCACGCTCTTGCTCAAGAAACGCATCGATTTTGCCTTTATCCATCCCGGCAATTTCCGGCGTAATAAATGCCGCCTTGGAGTTATAGTCGGTACCAAGCTGCTGCATCTCCTGCTTCATTGCCAGATACTTCGAGTCGCGTGTGTCCTGGTCGGATTTCATACTCGCATAGCTGTACAGGCGCCCGAATTCTTTGGAGACTCGGCTGTCAAACTCCAGACAAGCCAACAATTCGGACGCAGAGCCTGCTAATTTGCCTTGGTACCTGGTAATTTCATCAAATTGAGCAGCCAGCTCCTGCTTGGTTTTATTCCACGCCTGGTCCGAAGCATAGAGGTCTTCCAGTTTCCATTTGTACTTATCAGAAACTTCCGCTCTTTCACGAGTTTGGGCTAAAACCTGAGCCTGAGAAAATGCAAAGACTGTAATCAATATAATAACGTTCAGGACTTTATTCATAATTATCTCCTCAAGTGTAAATCTTTTTATAAATTTTCATAGACGTCTTTGATGAATGTAAGCTGCTTAACAAGCTAATATATCTTAAAGCCTAAAGCCATCCATTGTCAATCGTGCAACTTCGGGATTTCACAAAACACGAGACACGGGTCACGAGTCACGCTTGAGATGCCCCTGTGACCAGATAGCAAGACCCGAACCTGCTAACAAAACCACCCCGAAAAGCAACTGAAAAACATTCAACGATTCCCTGAAGACCACATAGGAAATCGCAAGGACGATAAACGGCTGTGCCAACATAACAAGCCCCGGTATAGTCGCCCCGATACGTCTCATCGCCGAATAGTACAGCGTATGGGATAATGCTATGGCCGTCGCTCCGGAAATCACAACACACGCCCACTGCCAGGCTCCCATTTTCACACAGTCACCTACCCGGCCAAACAACAGTGCAAGCACACAAAGCCCCGCAACCGTATATATGCTTATCACTGAAAAGCCGTGACGAGAGTCAATATCCTTAAAAGCGATTCTCACAGAAACTATATATACCGCCCACATAAACGCCATCGCAAGGGCAAAAACTATACCCGTCAGTGCCCCGTCCGCAGCGAAATCTTCCTTATAATACATCACGCCAATCACCCCCATCGCCGAAAGTGCCAGCCCCGACCAGAAACGTTTGCTTTTGACCAATGCCCTTTCTTCGGGAAAGAATATTAACGAAAAACTCGCTATCCAGATGATAGACGATTTCGTCAGCAGAACCATAAAGGCAGGCCCAATATAGTAAAAAGCATAGGCGAACAAGCTCTGCATAACGACATTTGCCACCGCTGGCACAGCAGCCCTTCGCCAGACCTTTCTATCGAGCCGTTTTGTTTTGATGGAAAAGACGAGAAATGGCAGCCAGACTAGGCACGCTACTGAGTATCGCAGCAGGTTTTGTGTCCACGAATCCAGATACCCCGTCAGGTATTTTATAAAGATTGGCCCCAACGCCCAGAAGCTCAGCGCTCCAATACACGCAAAAGTCGCCGAGAAATCCACTTTTCGAATATTACCGTGTTCACTCACCAAGAAACTCCGATAAGACCGCCGTGCTTGACCCTATTGTCATTCTAAGCGCAAAAAGCCTTCAGCCCTGAGCGAAGCCGAAGGGGAAGAATCTCAAAAATAATAAATAATCAATGACAAATAATCAATCGAAATATCCTCCGTCTTCTGCAATAATCAATTAAAAAAGGGGGCTTATACCGAATCAATCGGTATAAGCCCCGTATTGCCTGCACTTGCGTTACCGCACCTGTGCCTGCGTTACCCCCGTTGCCGTCTGCGACAGCAGACAAGGAGGTGCAGGCAGATACAAGTGACGCGAATCTGCTATATCAACCACGTCCCCATATCTTGCTTCGCCTGCCCCCGCGTCTTTCGACGCGAGTCGGGGCGGCGGGCAAGAAGCAATGGGGGCCACCTAAATCACAGCTTACGGTGCCGATGGTCGATACAACCGAATATCGTCAAACAATACCATACCGGAACCGCCGGCCTGCAGATTGTTCTTATCGCCGAAACCAATAGAAATCGTATTGACATTGGCAAGGTTCACGCCCTGGGCTGCAAACTCCTGCAAGTCGATTGTCCATTCCGTCCAGGTATCTATCAGCGCCGCATCGGGATTATCGTGATAGACTGTCGCGATACCATTGAGATTCACATACATCCGCTCAGCAGCGTTATCCGAATTGCCCCTGAACCACAGCGATAATACTCCAACACCTTCTTCGGTCCAATCCCGCACCGAGACCAACGTCATGGTTGCCTCAGAGTACATGAAATTGTTGTCATAA
>Ga0307439_1001664_pt1 | contig 13725 bp, 9 predicted proteins | sample SalMarWE160490MG_FD_202142 | JGI IMG/M metagenome (GOLD analysis project Ga0307439, IMG submission 202142) | Salt marsh sediment microbial communities from the Plum Island Ecosystem LTER, Massachusetts, United States - WE1604-90 | ecosystem: Environmental > Aquatic > Marine > Intertidal zone >... | reverse complement strand
ACTTCTGACCTCTGTCCTCCGACTTCTGACCTCTGTCCTCCGTCCTCTGTCTTCTGTACTATTGTGCATCAAGTACTTTGAACGGCCTCATTGCTTTTGGCTTTATACCAGGCCAGTCATGATAGTCCTGAAATTCTATTTCGTGTTTTTCAAACGCTTCTCTGTTTCTCTCGGATATCCGTGCCAAATCATCCCCCACAAGCCCTTCTTCATCGGGTTTTATAATCTCGGCCTTAACGAAAACATACAAATGTCTTTGTAGGTCGCTGTTGCTCGTGCTTCTGAACAATCCGCCTAAAAGAGGAATATTGCCGAGTATGGGCACCTTTGTTCCACCCTTACTCTGGTTAAGTTTGAGCATACCTCCTAAAATAATAGTGCTTCGGTCAGGAACGGTAACCGTCGTCTCGATATTACTTTCTGTAGTATCCGGAGGTTTTTCGCCGGTGATGGTTCCAAAATCCGACCTCTCCAAATTAATATCAAGGCGAAGGAAGTCGCCCCGGCTGATATGAGGTGTAATTGTAAGTGTTATGCCCGCAAGGTATGGGTCGTAGTCGAGCGATGTCTGCACAGTACCTGCTGTTGCACCCTGAATAATAGTGCCTGTTTGTTTTACAACATAGGTAGTATCCCCCGTGTGTATCATGCCGGGTTCATTGTCGTTAACAAGGATTTTGGGTTTGGCCAGAACCCTGCCGTAATCCTTCTGCTGCATAGCGGTCAACAAAGCGTTAATGTGTCTATCGCCATAAAAGCCGGTCCCGGCACCGCGGTTAGATTGAAAATCGATAAAGCGGTCTCTGCCACTACTTAAAAGCGTTGAGATTAAACTATTGGCGCCTTCAGCGACCGGCATAATAGCACCGGTCAGACCTGATGTGCTGACCAAATCCGGAAAGCTCTCGATAATATTAAGGTCATAATTAAAGGAGTCGGCCTTAGAGATCTCGACCAGGGTTACATCTATAAGGACCTGCGGCCTTCTCTTGTCCAATTTTTCTATAAGGGTCGCTATCCATTCCTGGTTCTTTTTGCTCGCATAAACAACCAATGAAAAAGTGTTCGGGTCGGAAACTATAGTTATTTGCTCATCCTGCTTTCTTACGACGCTTTCAATCTTGCCTTCCTTGTCCAGAACGGTTTCTTGAATAAGTGGCTCCAGAATCGATGCCAAATGTTCCGGCGACTGGTTTTCGAGTGGGTAAATCTTATAAGGTATCTCCTCTTCCTGCATTTCGCTGTCCACGTAGCGTAAAATCTGCGCTATCTGGACGTGCTGCTCAGCGGTTGCGTTAACCAGAAGCGAATTCGTCGGCTCAACCACCACCACCTGCGGCTCGCCCAAAAGGGCCTCGGTTTCCATGTCGGTTCTTTGAGCCCTGGCTGCTTGAGTCCTGGCTGCCTGGGTTGTGGGGGGCTTAGCACCGCCGGTAAGTCTCGAAGAAGAATAAGGATAAGCTGTCATCAGGCTGGGGGTAATTATACCAAGCTCCTCCAGTTTCTTCTTTGCCTCCTCAGCATCAACATATACGATTTTGTACAATTCCAGGGTTCGCAGGTCCTGCTGTGCCACGTCAAGAGTATCTATCAACTCCTCGACTTCATCTAATTGCTCATCAAGGCCTATCATCAAGATGCGGTTTGTTCTTTCGTCGGCATCGAGATACACAGTAGGTTTGGCCGGCTCAGCCGTTGGCGCAGTCGGCGTGGGCCTTCTTAGGGCAGCTGCTCGTTGGTAAGCTGTCCGTTCCTGGATAATTCGGCGGCTATATGCAGCCGCTGTTTCGTTAAGCTTTTTCGCGCTTTGCTTATACGGTGCTACCGGCGCTGCGGCAATAGTAATGGATATAGTCCCTAATTTCTCGGCAAGCGTCTGGATTTTCGGAGCGAGCGTCTGGGCCATCGTGTAATTTAACTGTCTGAACCTGAACTTTTTCGGCTCTCCGGGTCTATCCACCAGGTCCAGAAGTGCCTCTATACGCGGCATTCGGTATGCGAATCCGGTCACAATAAGTGTTTTCGTTTCGGGTATCGGCCTGACGTCAACGACGAGCTTCATCCCATCCAGAAGATTCTTTGCGCTGGTTGTATTTATATGTTGCAGCTTAAAGATGCGAGTTATGACCGCGTCCCCAATCTCGATATCCTTCATATCAGGGTACAAATCCGGGTCAATATTTTGCGCTTCTGTCGCGGGAACTATACTTACCAGATCTCCCCTTCGGGTCATCACAAAACCGTGGAACTGTAGTACAGATTCAAGCAGGGGATACAACTCCTTTAACTTGATAGGCCCTCGAAGCTTGCCATGAGGCCGCAGTGTAATATTTCCTTTCACCTTAAGCGGGTCGTACAAATAGGTCAGATTTAAATGCTCTCCCACGAAACCCAAAAAGACCGTTATGTCAAGCGTCTCGGGCAGAGCAAGTTGAAGAGTCTCTTCTCCATTGGGGATCGGCTGCGATTGATACGGCCTGACAGCAGCAGGCAGCTCCGGCAGCTCTTTCTCCAATATTGTTGGAACGATGTTTGGCTGGGTTATTATGTTTCTTTTAGTTGCAAAATGGAGGCCGGATATGTCAGGCCTGGCTAATTCAGGAGCTTTCCAGTTACCGGCAGTTTCCAGCTCACCTTGTGTAAGCTTCTGCTGCTTCGTTTGCGAGGCAGAGCCCGGCCGGTTCGATAGTTGCCTGACAGCGGAAACAATTCTATTCAGCGGGCTAAACGGCGCGATAACGAGCACCTCGCCATTATGGATATCTACAATTGCCCTGACTTTGGCATTGACGGCCGGTGGATTGGAGAAGCTCCCGATGGATATATTACCGACTTTTGCCGCAATCTCTTTGTTGGAGGGAAGTTTTGTAGTCACTGTAGCGGGAAAGACCGTCCTTATTGCAAATCGCTCCTGGCTATCAACAAGATTCATAATAGTCATTGCTTTGATCAGCTCGTTTGGCTTGGCTGTCACTAAAAGCGCAGCCGAACCGGGAATGTGCGAAACCGTACCTATTCTAATATCGGCAAGATACTTCTTGCCCTGCTCAACGGATATGTATTTCAGGGGAAAAACCTTGTATTGCGCCGGCTCAGAAGTGCCCTGCTGCCCGGCAAAAAGATTATTGCTAAATGATAATAAAGTTACCGTTAAAACAAGAAACCTGCCAAAACCCTCGCAAATAAATCGCTGTTTATCCATTGTAAATCACCCCTTAATCCGATACTTTTAATTATCTTTGTTTTTCTCCGAAGCTGAGCGACTCGTCTCCTCCAAAACATCTTTTAACTCTCTACCTAAATTACCCAGACTTGCTGCCTCTTCGGCACTCAAACGTGAAGATTTGAATTTGGTAATTAGTTTTTCCATCATCGCAGCCTTTTCCTCAGCGCTGGGTCCTGAACCGGTCTTGTCGGACTTATAACTTCTTTGTATTTCTTGAAGCTTTTCAATGAGCTCATTCAATTTCTCTTCTTGTCCAGTACTTAACTGCGGTTTTTGACTATCGCTTCCGGCCTTTTTAATGCTGGCAGCCGTTCTCCTTGAAGCCAGTGAGGTAGATTTGGTGTCGGCCGCGTCTGGTGCTTGGCTGGAAGCATCGGCAGATGATCCTTCAAGAAGGCTCGTTTCCGGCTTTTGCTCTGCTGCAACCTCATAAGTTCTTCCATTGTCTTTAACAACAATAAGACCATCCTTTATCTGCTCAATAAGCAGATGTCCTATCTTACCGGACTGTCTGATCCAGTGTAATCCTTTACCCGGCTCGTCAATCAGGGCTATCGACGATTCCGGACGTCCCTCGTAATAGCTGGTGCCAAGAACCTTAAATTTGGGCGTAACAGCCGGTCCGCGGGCTTTCGGGGCACCGCGTCCTGCCAGAGTCCTCGATGCTTTCGGCGTGGGTGGATTCAGATACAGAGCGAAAGCCCCAGCCTGCTGTACAAGTGGCGATGTCTCGTCCCTGCTTCTGGTTGCTTTATTACCCACGGCTTTGTTGAACTTCTCTATCACACCCGGCGATTTCAACAATTCCTCGATGTCTTCACCGCTGCGAACGCCGAAGATCACGGGAAAAACAAGGAGAATGGCCGCCAAAATCGTCGCCACAATACTTGTTATTCGCAATGTTTTTATCATATCGGTCTCTAAAGTGCGTAGATCCTTTGTAATTCGCTCTTACGCTCCTTCTTATTTGACACTACCAAGGGGCTTTGGTTCCCTCCAATGAACGATTTTTTCCAGAAAATCACGCTCGTTTCCTGCGTAGTCGCCGCTTTGCTCAGGCGTATGACAATCGATGCAGGCCGACTTCGGCTCAGTGAATCCGGTTATTCCACCGGTTTCGATATGTTCCGAGCCCGGCCCATGACAGTTTTCACAGCCGACGTTTTTCAAATAGCCGGTTTTCTGCTCTGAAATAAATCCACTTTCATATTTCATACCAACAACATGACAGACAACACACTCAGGGTCGTACTGTGAGCCGACCCGCTCGAGTATCGCATAAGCATGCGCATGGGCCTTACGGCTCCATTCTCCATGTTCGTATTCGTGACAGAGCTTACAGGACTCCGAGCCGGCATATTCCAGACCGTCAGGCAGAGGTACACGTGGATATTTCTCCAAAAGATTCCTCTCCCTGACAAGCTGTTGGTAATCTTTATACAGCCGAACGAGAGAGGTTTCCTGCTTCAAATCTTCCTCAACCGGTATAGCCAGAAAACTCAATTTCGGCTTATCTTTGCCCTCGGTAGTATCTGTTATTTGCAATTTGCACACATACCTGCCGAAGCGGCCCACAGAAAAAACCAAAGGCCTTTTTTGGGAATCGCCAATTAGCATCGGCTCATCAGATTCGGCAGGACAAACAACACAATCTACAATCGGCATCCTCCTGGCAATGAAATCAATAATGGCATCATCACAATGGTTCAGGATAAGGATGTTAATCCTGTGGGTATTGAGCTTAGATTCAAGCTTGATAGGTTCGGTACTGACGTCAGGTGCAGCGGTGAAAAGTTCCCCCATTTGCTCTATTGGAGCCGATTTTGCATCAAAAGCCGCGATGGTTACGATTGCAGTTTTACCTCCAAGGGGCAATCTTTTGATAAATTTCACAGGAACATTTACACCAGATGAACCGTGAGGGCTTATGATATCAAAAACCGGGCCGATATCCTCTAACAGGCCAACATTTTTCCCTGTTTCAATGTCTTCTTCGCTAAAACTAACCACGTCGTAATCGAGCAGTCTAAAAGCCTGGAGTATGATATAAAACTTGATCAAGTCCTGCTCGCTGTCACTTTTCACAAGCGAGCCGGTATCGACAATCAATCTTTTGTGTTCGGGCACACTGTTGAATACTGCCGCGCGTCTGTCAAGTCCCCCAAGTTGTCCGCCGGAACAGCCGCAGGGTTTCAACTCCCCAAGCCCGTTGCCGGTAAAAAAGACTGTGAGCACATCGGTTTTGTGACGTGATTTTGCCGACGATTCGCTCGAAACATCCGATACGCACGAGGCGCCGAATGCCAACACACAAATGCAGGTTACCAATTGCTTCATATAACCTGACCATCCCCCCAGGGTCTTACAATACCCTTTATTGTGTTTTTGGTGTTGTTAGGTCCTTTCCGGAATAGATTCCCTGACAGACAATTCTCAGCTTTTCGCCGTCTTTTATATTTATAAAAAACTCGTCCGTAAATTTCTTTTTGTCCTTGACAGCCGGCGGTGTAATTTCCAGCCCAAGCTGATAGCTGGTGCGAATCTTCTTCTGACTAACAAGCTTTATGAAACCCTCTTTCGATGACGTCGATTCAATCTCGAAGTCCTCGCGGTAGTTGTTGAGAATCCAGACATATCTTTTTATCGACTTCTGCGAGTCAAGATAAAAGACAATAAGCAATGGCGGCTTGATTTCGAACCTCGACAGCACATCAAAGCCGATAGCGGCTCCATCGCAGTCCGGATGGGACACGCTGATGTAGATGTTTCCTCTCATAGTCTTTCGCAGTTTATCCATATCGACCTTTGGTTGAAGAACAAATTTCGTAGCTTCCACCGATGGATCAACATCAGCAGTTATGCATCCGAGGGTCGATTTGAAAGCCGTTATTGAAAAGGGCCGATTATCAACACTGTTGAGAATAATCTCCGAACAGCCGGCATTTTCCTCGCTAAGCAAAAGCTTCAAACTCTTCGGCTGCCAAAGAACTTTCTGTATGACATCGGCCTTTACGGTCAGTGCAACTTTGGGTGTTGCCTTATCATTGCTGTTGATATACAGAGTTCTCCTTACGATACCAGGTGAGCGTGTCGAGTCATACTCTATTTTCAATAACCCACTCTTGCCCGGAGCATATTCTGTTTTATCCAGCTTGGCGTTGACGCCGCAGCATCTCTCGACGTCTTTGATTTTCAACAGTCCGTCTCCGGTGTTTGTAAACTTGAATTCACCGTAGTTTTTTGTGCCTGGACCGATTTGGCCGAAATCGTAAACTACTTTTTCAAACGTAATTTTTGGCGAGGATTTATCCGGCCGAGGCGCCGCTTTAACTTTCTGCGGCGAAACAATCACCGCTTCTTTTGGGGCAGCAGGGGTGGGCTTTTCAGCCACCTTAACCTGTTCCTGACAGCCGAGTTGCAAAAGTAAAACGCTGCTGAAAACAAGAGCTAAAACTAAGTAGTTTCGTTTCATATCCCCCATCTCCAAATAAGATGATGAAGTAACTTTCCGGTCGATTAACAATGTTTATTGTAACAAAAATAACGCCCAAAATCAAGCAAATTCTGACAAAAATCGCCGGTTTTTACCCTCTGTAGCCCCAATCTTTTTTGCTGGCGAAAGCGGAGTGGGGGGGTAAAAAAACGGTTCCTGGCGCCCACTATTACAGGTTGGATTTCAGCAGCGGCACTTTCATTTCTTCTTTTTCCTTGTTGTTTTCCGCTGTCTCCGTAGCCTTGTCCAGAGAGGCTCTATCATATCCGATTCCCACCTGACATAGGCTTGCTTAAGCTCCTTTAACAGCTCCGGTCGTTCCTCGCTGAGGTTCCGGGCCTCGCCAACGTCCGAAAAAAGGTCGAAAAGCTCGATCCCATTACTGGCCTCTACAAGCTTGAATTTCCCTTTCCTGACTGCGCGGTCCTTACCCCTGCGCCAGAACAGGATTTCGTGAGGCACTCCTTTGGCCCTGCCCATCAGATACGGCAGCAAATTTACGCCGTCGATCCTGCGGTCTTTCGGTGGTTCTGCTCCCGCTGCAGCCGCAGCCGTTGGGAGAATATCAAGCGATATAACGGGATGCTCGTAAACCCGGCCGCCTTTGAGATGTCCGGGCCATTGAACCATAAACGGAACGCGAATCCCGCCTTCATACATCGTTCCCTTAGTAGCCCGCAGTGGACTATTATAGGAACCATTGGCCGGGGTCGGGCCGCCGTTGTCGTTGATAAAGAAAAGAAACGTATCTTCCTCAATATCAAGCTCTCTGAGTTTAGTCAGTATTTTGCCTATACCTTCGTCCATTGCGGTCAGCATTCCCGCATAGACCTGACGCTTCGAGTCCGTGATGTGTTTGAAACTGTCCTTATAGCGCTCCGGCCCCTGCATCGGCGTATGTACCGCATTATAAGCAAGATAGAGAAAGAATCTCTCGTCGTGATGATGCTCGATAAACGCAACGGCCTCGCGCGAAAAAGCATCGGTCAGATACTCATTTTCGTCCACCTGCTCGGTCCCGCGCAATATCGGATTCCATGTGCCCACGCCGGGGTCAATATAGGAATGGCCCCCGTGCAGAAAGCCGAAGAACTCGTCATAGCCGCGTTTGAACGGATGAAAATGCGGCGCCATCCCAAGGTGCCATTTTCCCACAGCTCCGGTAACATATCCTGCCGACTTCAGAACATCCGCTATCGTAACTTCCGTCAGCGGCAGCCCCACGTGCTCCCGCAAACCACCGGGTGGTGGGCCGGTGTTGTACTCGTGGCCGAAACGCTGCTGGTAGCGCCCCGTCGCTAATCCGGCACGCGTAGGACTGCACACCGGGCACGAAACGTATCCGTTCGTAAAACGAACACCGTTTTGAGCGATAGAATCGATGTTGGGCGTTGCAATGTCCTTGCAGCCCTGGCAGCCGATGTCGGCATAACCCATATCGTCGCTGATGATAACAATAATATTCGGCCGTTTGTCCTCTACTCTGCTGGTTTGCCCCGTACCGGCACAGCCCGGCACCGCCGATAATGTCCACGCTGAAGCCACCGAATAACCCAGTCTCTTAAGGAAGTCTCTTCTTGTCTGTTTTTTCATATTTCCTGCCCTTTCAACTATTTGTCGCCGATTTTAACTACTCAGGTTCGGCTTTACAGCCGATATCTTAATTATTATTATATGCCTAATCTCAATTTTGTAGAAGCCTTATTATAGGAACTAAAGCATGGACAAGCAAAGTCCACAGGTTTCAGTAGTTGTGCCACTGTTGAATGAGCAGGACAATATCGGTCCACTTTATGAGCAAATCACACAGACATTAACGGACGTATATGACTATGAAATAATCTTCGTCGATGACGGCAGCAGTGACGAGAGCTTCAATGTTTTAGCTAATTTGCAGAAGGAAGACGCCAGAATCGTCGTCGTTCGCTTTCGCAAAAATTTCGGCCAGACCGCGGCTCTCAGTGCCGGATTCACCCACGCACGAGGAAAGGTTATCGTCGCAATTGACGCTGACCTGCAGAACGACCCCGCAGATATACCTAAAATGGTTGCCAAACTCGACGAAGGATTTGACGTGGTAAGCGGCTGGAGAAAAAAAAGACACGATAACGCTATCACAAGACTACTTCCATCCAAAATCGCCAACTGGTTGATTTCCACGATTACAGGCGTCAAGCTCCATGACTACGGCTGCACGCTGAAAGCCTACAGGAGGGAGGTCCTGGAGGAGACAAAATTGTACGGCGAAATGCACCGCTTCATCCCCGCTTTGGCAAGCTGGAGTGGAGCGAGAATCGCCGAAATGGTCGTCAACCACAGGCCCAGAACCGCCGGTACCGCCAAGTACGGCTTGGGACGAACATTAAAAGTAATATTGGACCTTATAACCGTCAAGTTCCTCGGCTCATTTTCCACCAAGCCAATCTATATCTTCGGGGGGCTGGGATTGATAAGCGGGCTGGGGGCAATAGCTTCGGGGTTGGTTGTAATCTATCAAAAATTCGCCGACGAGTTCTCTATGAACAGAAACCCACTATTGATCCTGACGGCTGTGTGCATTCTCGCCACAATTCAGTTTATCCTGATGGGCCTGCTCGCTGAGCTTCTTGTTCGTACGTATCACGAATCCCAAAACCGCCCGACCTATGTTATCAAAGAAATCCTCGAATCTACAGGCAGAGACGGAGAGAAGTAAATGAGTAAACCCGTCCGAAAGCATAGACGCTCGAGAAAACGAATAGAGCCACGTAAACACAAAGTAAGCCCACCTGCCAAACGACCGGGCGGCAAACCGTTTATGGTTTTCATCATAATAGCGATTCTGGCGGCGATTCCGTTTTGTATGGGCAAGTATTTCGAGTTCAATTCTCCCGGGGCCTTCGACAGCGGAGCTTATGTCTATTCGGCCAAACATATACTCGACGGCGCCAAAATCGGCGTAGAGGAAAAACCCAGCGCTCAGATGGGGACGCTGTTGGTAAATATGTTAGGCGTCCGGCTGTGCGGCTTTAGTGAAACGGGGCCGAAACTTATCCAGACAATCCTTCAGGCAGCGGCGCTGGTGCTTATGTTTATTGCGATGGTTAAACTGTTCGGCGTCCTGCCTGCTGCCGTGGGAGTAATTATTGCCTCAATATACCTTTCAGCCCCGCTTATGGCCAAGTACGGCAATGTAAAAGAGCAGCACATGATTGCCTTTATGGTCTTAGGCGTAAGCTGTTTTGTTTTGTATCAGCTCGGCAGCCGCTGGTGGCTTGCCTGCCTGGCAGGTGCCTTTCTCAGTTGGGCGCCGATGTTTAAAGAGACCGGCATCTCAGCAATCGGAGCGGTCGGCTTGTTTGTAATTGTACAGCCGTTGCTTAAGCACAGAAGCTGGAAAAAAACTGGAACTGATATTTTGTTACTGCTTGCAGGGGCGGCTCTTATCATCAGCCCGATATGTCTATGGCTGGCCACCACAAACGTGTCCATCAACTATTTTCCGTACTCATCTTTTTGGCGACCTATTGCTAAAGTGTTCCAGGTTTCTCAGAATAGCAGCGAGCATAAAACGACAGAATCCGACACCGAAACCGATGAAGGGGTGGTTCAGAACGCCCCTGTCGAGCGGGGGCTTTTAATGAAATTGATGCCGTCATACGTTCGCGATAGCTGGCAAATATTAAAGCCCGAACAAATCAAACAGGCAAAGCTTAGAGTGTTCCGCTGGTATTGGGTGTTAATACTGCCAATTGCCCTGGCACTCGGGTCAATCATTACCAGAGTCATCATCCTCATTTCTAATCGAGTATCGCTTGTCCGCCGTAGCTTCAGCGAAGGCGGAAGCATCAAGCATCGCTCGTCCGCCGTAGCTTCAGCGAAGGCGGAAGCATCGAGAAGCTATGACCGATTTGTGCTGCTTTTTGCCGTCTGGTGGCTGCTCGATATGACGTTCGTGTGGATAAGCCCGCGTTCGTATGAGCAGTATTACCTGCCGTTAAACGCTTCGGCTGCAATGTTGGGTGGTTACCTGATAGCAATTTACCATAACAAACTAAAGAGCACTGCGTACAAACCCATTTGGGTTTTAACTGGATTTGTCGGGATTGTCTTGATGATAATTATGTCACAGCATATATTCTTCGGCCTCAAAAAGAGCCCTCATTCCGGCGTCATCTACACAAATCCCGCCACCCGTATTCCAGAAAAAGATAAAGGTTACGCACAGAAGCTGAATGAAATTTCCCGGCGTCAACAATATCCTTGGTTGCTCGTCAGCGAATATATACGAAACAACTCCACGTCGAGCGATAAGATTTACGTCTGGGGCTGGGTTCCGGGGATATATGTCCAGGCGCAGAGATTAAGTCCGACGCCGAAAGCCTTTGAAGGGGTAATGCATACACTCACACCCCAAGTGCTTTCGGAAAGAGTCGATGAGATATTGGGTGCTTTCGAGAAGGAGCCGCCGAAGTTTATAGTTGACAGTCGCAAGAGCCACTTCCCGTGGGACAGGCCTCCGTTGGAATTATGGCCTCGAACGCAGAAAGGATTTCTGCCCGCTGTTCCGCAAATCGTCAGCCAATATGATGCGTTGTACACTAAAGATCTTCGCGAACAAATCGGGCCAGATGAGGCACTTCGATATGAGTCGATGAAACCGTTTAGAGAATACGTTATGAAAAATTACAAAATCGTTCAGCGGCCCTTCGGAGCCAATGTTCTTTTCCAACGCAAATAAACACACGAAACGCAACTTGGCGGCAAAAAGAGTAAAAAGGATGATGGATGAAGACCTCAAAAAGCAGCAGGAACACTATGATATGGGCTGGCGCAAGGGACTCCAGGCCGGCAAAGAACAACTCGGCAATCTCCAAACGAATTTGGAATTCCTCGCCGAAACCAATTTGCTCAAGCAAAATGACAGGATTCTGGAAATCGGCTGTGGCATTGGCGGCATGGTCTCTGAACTGAGCGGGCAGGGATACGATATTACCGGTACGGATATATCTCGCGAAGCGATTGCTTATGGACTGAAAAAATTCGGCGGTATTAAACTACAGGTACAACCGGCTGAAATATTGCAGTTTGAAGATGAGACATTCGATGTTGTGTTAAGTTTTGATTTATTCGAGCACATTGCCCGGGTGGACAGACATATAAGTGAAGTATATCGGGTCCTTCGGAAGGACGGTTTCTACCTCTTCCAGACACCAAATAAGTTCAGCAATATTATTTTTGAGACGTTGCACACAAAGTCGCTCCAATGGCGAAGATATCACCCTTCGCTTCACTCGCCTGGCCGTTTAAGGGGGCGGATGGCAAGGCACGGATTCGAAACACAATTTGTCAAAATGAATCCCGTGAACGAATTTACTCTGAATAAGTTGAAAAAAAATTTGGGGCCGATAAGCGGCATCTTTAAACATATAAATTTTCGCCGCCTGCCTCTTGCACTGCAAACAAATTTATACGTTGTTGCTCACAAAACGGTCAGTAAGTAGCTGAAGTTTTGCAAAAGTCTTGTAAGTAATGAAAATACTAATGCTTAATCATGAATTTCCGCCGATAGGTGGCGGAGCAAGTCCGGTTACTTTTGAACTGTCTAAGCAACTGGTTCGGATGGGCCATCGGGTTGACGTAGTAACGATGCACTATCGTAATCTTCCAAGGTTTGAAACAAGTGAAGGTATAAACATATATAGGACGCCCGCGATTCGAAAGAGACCGGATATCTGCTACACACACGAATTGGCTACGTATGTGCCGGGTGCGTTGATCAAAACTGTGCGTTTAGCAAAACGGGAAAAATATGACATTATCCACTGTCATTTTATTGTTCCGGGTGGCCCGTTAGCCTGGATGACCGGTAAACTAACAGGGATACCGTTCTTGATTACTTGCCACGGTACTGATGTGCCGGGGCATAACCCTGATAGATTCGAAATAATCCACAAGCTGATTACACCGGCATGGCGATTTCTGGCTCGGAGAAGTCCTGTTTTAATCTCACCAAGCAGGACGCTAAAAGAATTGATATTACGGAATTGCCCTGACGTGAAGGTGGAGATAATTCCAAACGGAATTCATACAAGCCAATTTAAGCCGTTAGAGAAGACAAAGAGCATTTTAATGTGCAGCCGGGTTTTTAATTTCAAAGGATTTCAATATGCAATCCAGGCCATTAAAGATATGGAGTTGGATTGGCAGGTAAATGTCATTGGCCAGGGGCCATACCTTCCGGAGCTAAAAAAGCTTGCCGAAGGCTCGAAAACCCCGATTAAATTCTGGGGCTGGCTTGATAGAACCGGCTCGAAGTTTTGCGAGTTGTTCGGCAAGAGTTCAATATTTATTTTTCCCTCTGAAGCAGAGAATTTCCCAACAGTGTTATTAGAGGCAATGGCTGCGGGTATGGCAATAATTACGAGCAATGCGGGCGGCTGCCCGGAGGTCGTAGGCGAGGCAGGGTTGATGGTTCAGCCGAAAGATGTGGCTGGAATCCGCTCCAATTTGCAGAAGCTTATCTTATCAGACCAGCTACGGCATCAGTTAGCAGCAGCGGCTCTGAAGCGTGTGAAGCTATTCAGTTGGGAAAATGTGGCCGGTCTTTATGTTGACTGTTATCGCAGGCTAATTGAAGCTGCTGCAAAGTAAAAATATATCCGGAGATACTGTGGTGAATATTGGCTTTATCATATTTACAGATTTGAGCAGGCAAAGAGCCGATGCGATACACATAAAGAATCTCCTCAGGGAATTTGAAGCGTCCCAATTAAAACTCACCGTCTTCACAAGCAAATTGGAAAATATCCAATTTAGATTGAAGCAGCTTAATTTCTTAAAAAAAATGTTTGGCAGGTCAATAATTTTACTAAAAATGCTGACGGTCAAAAACAAATACGAGCTATTTTATGTCAGAGATTGGTTGTTCGCATACCTAATAAGCTTTTTCGGGTTTTCTTATGTCTTTGAAATAAACGGCCTCCTTTGCTATGAGGGCTTAATAAGAAACTATTTCAAATCCAGC
>Ga0307439_1001660_pt1 | contig 13769 bp, 10 predicted proteins | sample SalMarWE160490MG_FD_202142 | JGI IMG/M metagenome (GOLD analysis project Ga0307439, IMG submission 202142) | Salt marsh sediment microbial communities from the Plum Island Ecosystem LTER, Massachusetts, United States - WE1604-90 | ecosystem: Environmental > Aquatic > Marine > Intertidal zone >... | reverse complement strand
AGAATAATGGAGAGTCTTCCGGAGCCCCCGGAAAAATTCAGCCCTTTAATGACATTTACAGGACTGAAAGAGCTGACACGTACTGCCGGATAGACTCCTGAAATAAAGCCTGTTAAAAGCAGCAGCAGGAGAAGGAATACCCAGAAGAATGCATATCGGCTGAAGGTAAGCTTGATAGACATGTATGCCCAGAGGTTGCTATAGGCAGGCACAAGCACTGATGCAAGCGCTATGCCGACAAGCAAAGCAAGTGAACATATGATAAGAGTCTCAAACATGAATTGTGTCAGAAGCTGACTCCTTAGTCCTCCGAAGGTCTTTCTTAAACCAATCTCTTTCAGTCTCCTGCTGAGTGTAGCTATTGAGGTGTTTGCAAAGTTGAAGCAGGCTATCAGCAGGATAAAAATTGCCATGACGGGAGGAGCTATCAGAGCTGCAGGATGTAATGAAGGAAAGAGACCTGAAGACCATATATTTCGGGAGTTAGAGCCTACATCTTTAAGTGGAACAAGAGTAAACCTGTTTATGCGGAAATCTTCTCGAGCCCTGTTTTGCACGGGCAGATACTCTTTTAACGAATTTGTTATGGCGGGTAAAAGTGATTTGTCCGGTACCTGAATAAAGAGCACTGTTGTCCAAAGCTTCCAGTCAGCATCACCAACATTCCACATCCGGAGGAAGTTATCATAATGAGACAGAATGTCAATCCTGAAGCTGGAACTTTCCGGAAAATCTTCAAATACAGCGCTTACTGTAAATGTGAATTCCTGATTCTGATCGTTGACGATCGATAAAGATTTACCTGCCGGATAATCATTACCAAACAGAGTATGTGCCATTGTCTCACTTACCAGCACACTCCCGGTTCCGGGTATTGATTTTGTATCACCATGAACAGATGGAAAGGTAAATATCTCAGGAAACTCGGGATCGACATATGATATTTGTGCCGGGAAGACATCATCGCCCACCTTTACAGGAGATCCAGTCCTTTGTAACCTGGATGCTCTCAGTATTCCCGGAATATCATTTTTGATATGTAGCCCGAGAGTCGACGGTGCGATCCCGTATTCCTGCTCCCTGCCCTGCATATCCCTGAAGCAGTTCACCCTGTATATCTCGTTGAAATTTTCGTGACTCCTGTCGAACTCATAATTGAATATCTGATTGAAAAATGCAACTATACAGACTGAAAGCCCAATACCAAGACCAACAATATTTATCAGGGTAAAGATCTTGTTCTTCCATAAATTCCTGAAGGTGACAAGAAGATAGTTCCTGAACATCAGATATAGTATTATTCGTATTTAAGTGATTGTGCAGGATTTACTCTTGCCGCTTTCATTATCCTGTAACTCACTGTGATGAGAGCTATACAAATAGCAATAAGCAATCCGGACAGGAAACTTATAGCACCAGGATTAATCCGGAAATAGAAGTTCTCCAGCCATCTGTTCGCAATAAAATAGATAAGCGGCCATGCAATTATTGCTGATATGGAAACGAGAAGAAATATTTCCCTTGAAATAACATAATAGATCCCTGCCACTGATGATCCCATGGCTTTACGTACTCCTATTTCTTTTGTTCGTTGTTCAACTGTAAAGGAGGTAAGACCGAACAGCCCGAGAGCTGCAATAAAGACCGCAAGTATTGAGAATATTACTGCAAGCTGAGCATTCTGCTTTTCCTGGACATACATTTGCTCGAAATCCTCATCAACAAAATAGTACTGAAGGGGATCATTGGATGTAAACTGCTGCCACCTCTTCTCAATTTCCGTTATAGTGTGCTGATAATTTTGTGCTGATAGTTTGACAGTTGCATATCCCCACAAGTTTTCATCTCCTTTGAAACAGAAAATATAAGGTTGAATTGGATTGCGCAGTGATTCAAAGTTGAAATTCTTAACGATTCCTATCACCTGTAAATAGGTAAAATTACCTGACTCTTCGGGTTTAATAAACCTGGTACTATCAATATCAGTGATACCGAAGTTCTTTGCAGCACTTTCATTTATTATGCATGCCTCCCTGTCGGTAGTGAATGATCTGTCAAAGTTCCTGCCTTTAACCAGGGTCATTTGGTATGTATCAAGATAGTCATAGTCGATCCAGCTAGTTTGTAAAAGAAATGATTCTTCCTGTCTTCCTTCAAGTCCGTAGCCGTTAAGATTGTTGTTACGCCCGGGAACAGCAGTGGAGCTGGCAATGTTTATCACGCCGGGGATCTCTTTTACAGCATCTTTAAATGCCTCTACTCTGTTCTCCAGGGCCCCCGCCCTGTTAATTACCAGCATCTGTTCCCTGTTGAAACCTACATCCTTGTTGATCATAAAGTATATTTGCCGGTACATAATCAAAGTTCCTGTTATCAAAAGAATTGATACAGCAAACTGAAATACGACCAGTATTCTTCTCAGGGTTCTGCTGTACATACTACTGCCGTGCACATTGCCTTTGAGAACCTCGTAAGGGCTGAATGAAGAAAGAAACAATGCAGGATAGCTGCCGGCCATTAAGCTCACCAGAAGTGTGAAGAGAATCAATACCGGTATAGTGTACCACCCGGCAAAGAGATCCGGCTTTAAATCTGCTCCAAGCAGGTTATTGAAATATGGAAGAGTGATCCATATGATTATCAGGGCTATTATCAGGGAGATGAATGTAATAATAAACGATTCTGAAAGAAATTGTGTTATCAGTATTCCGCGTGTGGAACCTCCTATTTTCTTAATCCCCACCTCTTTTGATCTTCGTGAAGCCTGTGCAGTTGCAAGATTCATGAAGTTGATAGCTGCAATAAGAACAATAAGGATAGATATGCTTCCGAATATTACCATGTATTTCGGATCGCTTGCTGCTTTAAATTCCTGCTGGATCGAAGGATCAAGGTGTATATCGGTAAGATTCTGAAGGAAGAACATGTATTTGTTGCCCTGTGCTGCAAAATCTTGAAGAGTTATTCCCATAAACTGTTGTATCTCGGGTCCTACATATTTCTCCAGCATGGCAGGTATCTTCTCATCGACAGATACATAATTGGTATTTGGTTTCAAAAGCAGATATGTACTGAAGCTGTTGCTCAACCATATCGGGCTTTGCGACCGTGGATTGGTCATGAATGATGTAATGATATTTGCTTCAAAATGAGAGTTTCCGGGAATATCTGCCATGACCCCGGAAATAATATACCTGGTTGTATCGTTCCCGATCCTTATTGCTTTGTCTATCGGATCCTCGTCACCGAATATCTTCCTTGCAGTTGATTCCGAGAGAACTGCTTTTCTCGGAGCATTGAGCATATTCTTTGGATCTCCCTTTATTACGGGAATTGAAAAAAAATCAAAAAATGTGGAGTCCGCTTCAACCACATGATCATCTGTGAATGTAAGATCCTTATATTCAACAACAGTGGGTCCGCGGCCCGTCATCCTGAGGAAATTCTCTATTTCCGGGAACTCATTTAACATAGTAGGACCGATAATAGCACAGGTATAGGCTCCGACAAATTCCTGTCCGCTTAATTTGCCGTTAAGCACCAGCCTGTATATCCTGTCTTTTTTGACGTTATACTTGTCGTAACCAGCCTCATTTATTACGAAAAGTGCAATAAGCAGGCTGCAGGCAATACCTATCGAAAGGCCAAGGATATTTATTATTATGTAAGCACGCTGCCTTTTAAAAGAGCGTAAACTGTATTTGATCAGGTTGCTGAGCATATTAATAAGAAATAATGGTTATAAATAAATGTTTGTCAGACAAATATAGAATTATTTTCATTCAACTTTAAGTGCAATAGCCGGGTTAATCAATGAGGCTTTGAATGCCTGGAAGCTGACCGTGACAAGAGCAATGATCATCGCACAGGCAACTATTCCTGCAAACACTATCCACGACAGATCGATCCTGCTGGCATACTGTTTCAGGAGGTTTCCGACAATTATCCAGCCTGCCGGCAGAGCAATTATAAGTGATATAAGAATGAGAGTAAGGAATTCCTTTGCCATAGTCCATAGTATTGTGGTGGAGCCGGCTCCCATCACCTTCCTTATCCCTATCTCGTTGGTCCTCCTTTCCGTCGAATAGGCAGAAAGGCCGTAAAGACCCAAACATGCTATTATCACTGCAAGAATTGTAAAATACCTTAATAATTCAGTAAGACGGATATTTGTACTGAAAAGTTTCTTGTAATCTTCATCAATGAAGGAATAGTCGAAAGGGTATTCCGGAAGTATATTCCCCCAAACCCTCTCTGCAGCCTTCAGGGCATCAGCAGTATTCCCGGGATTGAGCCTTATGAGGATACAATTAAACCAGTCAGTTTCAGTGAGAGCAAAAGCCATCGGTTCAATAGCCTGATCAGCACCTTTAAAATGAAAGTTCTTCAATACTCCCGCGATCCTGCCTTCGAGACCCATAAAGTGGAATCTTTTACCTGTAGGATCGTCAGTCCCCATCATCTTTGCCACCTCTTCATTTATCAGGAAATTACCTGTAGTATCTTTTGCGAGATCGGAGACATATTCTCTTGAGAAATCCCGGCCTGACAAAAGTTCCATTTTCATCGTTTCAAGGTAGTCGTAATCAACCGCATTGGTACCTATTAATACATGCTTTTCCGGATCCTTCCCTTCCCAGTCTGCTCCTCCCGAATTGCTGCCTATTCGTACGGGATTGCTCGTTGATGCTGTAACTCCCTCAATGAGAGTCTCTTTCAGGAGCTCGTTCTTCAATGAATAGTATTTGGGTTTCATATTTTCGGCCATTGGGATACATAAAAGGTTTTCCTTGTCAAAGCCAAGCTCTTTATTCTGCAGATGCTTCATCTGCAGGTACATTATTGTTGCCACTATCGCAATGAGTATTGAAAGGGTAAACTGGATCACAACAAGAATACGCCTGAGCCTGCCGCTGCCCTTCCCTGATACTGTCTCTCCTTTAAGCACTGCAGCCGGTTTAAATGAAGAGAGATAGAGGGCAGGATATATTCCGGATAACAATCCTGCGATAACTCCCACAATAATGATGCTGATAATAAACCTGAAGCGTAACAGGTCGGAAAGAATAAAACTCTTTCCTGAAATACTATTGAACAGGGGAAGCGCCAGTCCGACCAGGATCAAAGCCAGTACCAGTGCCATTATGACCAGAAAGAAAGATTCAAGCATAAACTGAATTATCAAAGTCTTCTGACTGGCGCCGGCCACTTTCTTGATTCCTATTTCTTTAGCACGGCCAGCAGCTTTGGCGGTTGCAAGGTTGATGAAATTGATACATGCAATAAGAAGAACAAATACCGCAATAAGGGCAAAGATACTTACTACAATTACCGGACCTTTACTGATTTCAAAGCCAAACTGGCCATGGAGATGAATATCCAGAAGAGGGAACAACAGGTATTTAGTGATTGTCTCCGGAATATACTCAAGCACAACATCCGTCAGCTTTTTATTGACGGCATCAATATCAGAACCCTTCTCCAGCAGTACAAATGTATATATTGAATTGCTGCCCCAGTGATCACTTATCGCTCCTATTTCTTTGAGGAAAGAATAGGGAATCACTGCTTCAAATGTGAACATTGAATTTCGGGGTAAATCTCTAATTACACCAGTAACCATGAATTGCATTCTATTTTCAAGTGTAAGTGTTTTTCCAACAGGATTTGATTCCCCAAAGTATTTCTCAGCTAATTTCTCAGTCAGAACAATTGAATTAGGTTCGCGTAGTGCAGTTTCAGGATCACCCATTAAAAAAGGCAAAGTGAAGATTTTAAACAAACCGGAATCTGCAGCAATAATGGAAGATTCAAAGAATACTGTTTCATCCAGACGGAAAAGTATCCTGGGAAGCCTGTTGTACCGTGTCTGTTCCCTTATCTCCGGGATCTTTTCTTTCCATACCGGTCCGCTCGGATGAGGCGTCACTGTTACATGATATCTCTCACCCGAATAAAACTGATCCTCTTCAACCCTGTAAATGTTTTCACCATTAAGGTTGAATTTTTCATAACTCAGTTCATCCTGTATCCAAAGAAGGATCAGTAATGATGCAGTAAGACCGATTGCCAGACCGGCTATATTAATAAAAGCAAAACCCTTATGTTTCAGGATATTACGTAAGGACAGGCGGAGGAATTTTCTTATCATAATATGTTTTCAATCATTATAAAGACGTTTTTATTGCTATTCTGTTGCATTAGAATATTTATTACGTCTTTGGAGTAACCATAATAAGTTATTGATCACCAAAAGGTCAATAGAATGTTAAAGTACTGTTAATGTTTCGAAATAGTATAAGTTTAACTTAAAATTGATTATAATTTTAGATTCCCAACTATTAATAACTTGAATTTATGATTAAGAACCTATTAAAGTCAGTCACCCGTCATATACGAAAACATTACGGTTACAGTATTCTGAATATACTGGGACTTACACTGGGAATTACAAGTGCCTTGTTTCTTATTATTTATGTTTCTGATGAGATAAGCTACGACAGGTATCATGAAAATTCCAACAGGATATATCGTGTTTCATCGAAAATCACAGAAACTGATGACCAGTTCACATGGAATGTCGCACAGATTCCTTTCGGACCGCAGGTTGTCCAGGATTATCCTGAAGTGCAGTCTTTCGTACGATTTATCAATATGCCGAGAGCATTGTATAAATATGAAGATAAGGAATTTATAGAAGAGAACTTCTATTTTGTCGATTCCACCCTGTTCGATATTTTTAGTTATAAAGTACTAAAGGGTGAAGTAAGATCTGCTATTAAGGATCCGGATAAAATAGTCCTTACAGAGACTGTAGCCTCCAGGTATTTCGGGGATGATGATCCAATAGGGAAAACTTTTACTGCTGGCGAGGATACCTATGAGGTTACAGGTGTTATCGAGGATATACCCTTCAATTCACATTTCCGGTTTGACGCTGTTGCTGCAAGGAATAACCTTCCGAAACAGATCGGGAGCTGGGGTAATTTCGGTGTCTTTACATATCTACTTATGCCTGAGGGAGTTGATGTAGACGCTTTTGAAACAAAGATGCAGGGTATGTATGATGCGCATATGAAGACAATATTCGAGCCATTACATATAACAATAGAATATATCATGGAACCTATCACCAGGATACATCTTTATTCAACTAATGCCGGCGAACCGGAACCTACTGGCAGTATAACATATGTTTACATCTTTGGTATTATAGCGCTGTTCCTTGTCTTAATAGCAGCAATGAATTATATGAACCTTGCAACTGCACGTTCAGCAGGACGAGCACGTGAGGTAGGTATGCGTAAAGTTGTAGGATCAAGGAGGTCAACACTGATAGCACAGTTTTTGTCCGAATCAGTGGTACTGACAATTATATCTTTGATATTAAGCATTATACTCCTTATAATACTTCTTCCTAAGTTTAACATGCTGGCAGGGAAATCATTCAGCCTTTCAATACTATACAGTCCGGTTGTTGTGATATCCTTCATAGGTGTTATAATTGTGGCCGGTATCATCGGTGGTAGTTATCCCGCATTTTTTCTATCCAGATTCAGTCCTGTAACCGTTCTGAAGGGTGAGATTACAAAAGGTTCTGCAGGTAGCCTGTTCAGAAAGATACTTGTAGTAATACAGTTTACAATATCTGTGGTTATGATAGTGTGTACCCTTATCGTATTCAGGCAGCTTAACTACCTGAAGACAATGGATCAGGGATTTAACCAGGATAATGTGCTGACGCTGCAGTTGAACAGAGGCATGGTACGTAAATACCCGGTGCTGAGGCAGGCTCTTCTTGAGAATGAAAATATAAGGTATGTCACCTCCACGAATACTCCTGTTGGAGAAGGTTCGGGAAAGGTAATTTTCAATGTTGAAACAGACCAGGGAATGGTCCAGAGGGGAGTAAACTTTGCGGTTGTCGACCATGATTTTATAGATGCGCTGGGCATAAGGATGATTGAAGGTCGTGATTTTCAGCAGGATATGCCTTCAGATACACTTCTGGCTGTAGTTGTAAATGAAACTCTGGCAAACAGGCTGGGGTGGCAGGATCCCATAGGTAAGAAAGTGGAACTGGGTGATGAAAATACGTTACGGGCAAGTGTCATCGGGATGATGGCCGATTATCACCAAACAGGCATGTATAACGAGATAGAATCCTTAATGCTTGTATACCGTGAACTTGGTAATATAATATATGTCAAACTCAGCGGTAATAACACCGGGCAAACAATCAGTTTCATTGAATCAAAATGGAATGAAGTATTCCCAGATCAGCCTTTTTCATATACATTTCTTAAAGAGAGATTTAACAGGCAGTTTGAGACAGATGAGAAAAGGGGACTTATATTTACATTATTTACAATACTTGCTATCCTGATAGCCTGTCTTGGATTATTCGGTCTTGCTTCGTACATGGTCGAGCAGAGGACCAAGGAGGTTGGAATAAGAAAGGTCTTCGGTGCTAATGAGGGTGTCATTATAAGGCTGATCTCAAAGGATTTCCTGATACTAGTATCTATTTCAATTGTTATTGCGCTTCCGGTAGCATATTATTTCATGAATAACTGGCTACAGAACTATGTATACAGAACGAAGATAGGTGTAATGCTTCTGATACTGGCAGCATTGCTGACAGTTGTCATTACATTTATTACAATCAGCTACAAGGCATACCAGGCAGCAATCATGAATCCGGCCAGCTCAATCAGAACCGAGTGAAACGATGCTTTTTAGAAATGAATTCACCCCCTCTTTTTACGTGTTTGATATGGCATAAAGTACTGAAATATTTAATTTATTGTAAATAAATATGATATATTGAAAAGAAAGCGTACCTTGCGCCCAAATTATAAAAATAAATTATGAGTAAAGGAACAGTAAAATTTTTTAATGAATCAAGAGGATTCGGATTCATTAAAGAGGAGAATTCTACTAAAGAGTATTTTGTACACTCTTCAGGATTAAAGGATATCATTTCAGAAAATGATGAGGTAACCTTTGACGTTGAACAGGGAAAAAAAGGATTAAATGCAGTAAATGTTAAACTTGCTTAGTTTATCTATATTAATCATTTAAGATTTTTGGTCCCGCCAGAAGCGGGACTTTTTTTTTGAAATGCATGTTTTACAGAACAAAATCAATCAGAGAGTTATCAGATCAATACAAGGGTGTAACTGACAATAACACTCACGGGATCCAAAAATCAATTATCAATTATCAATGAGATGAAGAATAACAGTATTTACGATAAAAAACAGTTAGTATTAAAATCTCCTGACCTCAATAAGATGCAGGTAGTTATTATTGACCACAGAACCAAAATTTATATTGCCCCGGATGCAGATCCTGAAGAGGCAAGGGCCCGATATCTCTCGCGGCGCGGACAGGCGAAATCATGAAATAAATGCTTATCCTGCTGATTCCTGATCAGGGTCATTTAAAAATTTTGCCAAAATTACCCTGAATGCCCAGCGACACAAGTCCCGGCTGATAAACGAAATGGATATTATCGGAATTAAGGGGATAGGATAATCCTATCTGTCCAACTGCCTTTATATGGTCCCAACCCAGCTTTGCTGTCAGGGCCGGTTCAAACATTACACCTGTATCTTTTTCTGAATCCTGGTTAAAAGTAACCACTACAAACCGTGTTGAGATACCCAAATCAAAAATCTTTGAAGTGATACCGATTGTCGGTTGAAGAAAAAGCCTGGTACATTTGACATCGACCTTGGAAGTCCATATTTCATTTTCATATTCAGCATTTATTTTTCCAAAGCCAACACCTCCGTATGTACCAAATTTAAATCTTGACGATCCAAAATTGGTATAAAAACCCGGGCCGAATTCGAAAAAATTATGCTTATGGTAAAAATCGGAAGCAGAGGATGTATCGGATGTCATATCCAGGAAGCTTGCGTTAAGCATTATTCCCAAATGATTTGTCAATGCATACGCAAACTGGGGATTAAATCCGGAAGTGCCAAAATGAATAGCTGCCTGTATTTCTCCCTTGTTGGTAAGCATAGGCGCATTAATGACATTAGGTACATAAGCCGGCGCACAGGAGTTGATTATGAGTAGCGACAAGGTAAAGAAAAGAATAAAGATATGTTTTGTTTTCATTACTAAAAATTTAATGTTTCATAGGATTTTTCAATGCAATTTAATAAAAAAATTCTTTTTAATCTTTATAGCCATAATGCATGGATATTGTTTTGAATATCAAAAGCAAACAGAGATGATATCCCTTATATGCACACACCATTGCCGGGGAGTTTCCTGTGCTAAATGTACAACTTGCAGTACAACAAGCTGTAAGTGAAAACAGAATACTGAGGATTATTCTTTATTTAACAGCTATCTCTTTAGGAAGTGTAAACCTGAATGTTGAGCCTTCACCATTGTGTGAGGTGAACCAGATATTGCCACCAAGGAGCTCTACATAGGCTTTGGAGATTGCAAGCCCCAGACCGGTTCCTCCATAGCTTCGTTTTGAAGTATTGTCGCCCTGGTAAAACCTGGTGAATATATTTGCCTGCTGTTCAGAGGAAATGCCTATTCCGGTGTCGGACACATGGAATTCAATATACTTATCCTTTAGTGTGTATCCGAATTCTATCCTGCCCTCCATTGTAAACTTGAGGGCATTACTGACCAGATTTCTGAGTATCTGCGTAACCTTGAAATTATCGGTATAAATGCATGGATCACTCTCACCGGGCACAATATAATTGAACACAATTGCTTTCTCTGAGGCAATGCAACTGAATTGGTCATAAACAGTCCGGATAACCTTATAAAGATTAACCTGCTCCCTGCTGATCTTTACCGTCTTTGCCTCAATTTTTGAAATCTCCACTATGTTGTCAATGATTTCAAGCAAATGATCGGAGCTCCTGGATATTATATCGAGATACTCCCTCCTCTTTTCACGACTTTCGGGATACTCCTCCAGCAGTGTGGAAAATCCGACAATGGCATTCAAAGGAGTTCTTATTTCATGTGAAATATTATGAAGAAAGGCAGCCTTCAGATTTTCACTGTCATCAGTTCTTTTGCGGGCTTCTACAAGCTTCTCAAGTATATTCTTTCTTGTGGTGTCATCATATAAAATACCCATGGTGCCTGTGACTGTGCCAGTCTCATCATCGATCATCGGAACCGATGTATCAAGGATCCACTTCTTACCTCCCCCCGGGAGCTTTACAAGAATTTCAGCCCTGTAATTCTTTATCTCACCATTGATAAATTTCCTGCGTGTCATTATAGGATCAGCCGGTATATCATCGGAAAGAGGAACGATTTCCTCTATCATATCATGGAAGATTTTTTCAGTAAAATCTTCGGGCGAGATGCCGAGAAGCTGTTTTACCCCAGCCCCCGTATTGAGATAAATTCCTTCTCCGATCTGTTGCCCGAAGATTAACTGAAAAGGTACTCCATCAGCATTTTCACTTACGAGGAAGTCAAATGTTCCGGTATCGCTGATTTTTCCCTTTTCACTCCCGCTGAAGTGATAACCATGATCGTATTGTGACTTTGTAATCGTCATTTCAGCTATTTTTTTTTTATTCTCTTATATTTTTTTTGCCAGGAAATATATAAATGCCTTACCCCTCCCATTTTCATGAAAACAGTAAAGTACTCTATATCAGATACATGTAAATACATATTCCTGCCTCCATAAGTAAAAACATAGTTTAATCTCGATTGGCATGAAATTGTTACCCTGAAAAAACAATTTATTTTTGTTTGAAAGGAAAAAAAACCTAAATTTGGGATGCTGTTTTTTGCCCCCGCAAGAAATATAAGCTTTTGTGAAAGAGTACACCGACAGCGAAATCATCGAATGTCTGCGTAACCGTCAAAGCTACGTGGTACTTTATCTGTCTGACCAGTACCTTCCCATGATCAAAAACATGGTTACTCATATGGGAGGCAACTCAGAGGATGCTAAGGATATTTTTCAGGAAGGTCTTATGATTATCCTCGAGAAAATCGACAGCAGGGAGTTTGCGCTTACCTGCAAATTCAAAACATTTCTTTATTGTATCTGCGAAAACCTTTGGAAATCGGTACTCATAAAGAGACAGAGTACAGTTAATTATCTTCAGCGACAAATCGATACCGAAGAAGATACCGATTTCTCTGAACAGGTCGATGATGATCTGTCCAGAGAGATTTTTATGAAGTCATTTAAAAAACTGGATAAGTCAGGCAGAAAAATACTGAAACTGTACTGGAAAGGCTACTCCCCTCAGGAGATAGCCGAAAAACTGAATTACAGCTACGGCTATGTACGGAAGAAAAAAAGTGAATCCCAGGCGGAACTTATTGAAAAGGTGAAGAGTCATCCGGATTACAGGAAGATGATGGAATCGGATGAGATGGCTAAAAGAGTGATATATTAGATTCCGGTAAAAAGTAAAAAGTAAAAAGTAAAAAGTAAAAAGTAAAAAGTAAAGGTTCAAGGGTGATGGGTGGTAATAATGAAAATATGAGCGAGAAGGCCAGACAAAGAGAAGATTGGAAGGATGCTTCGTTTTCGGAGGAGAATAATGTTCTGTTCGAAAAGATCGGTAATTACCTGAAGGGTGAGCTTGAGATAGAAGAGATAAAAAATGATCATGGATATGCTGCTGCCGACAATGCAGTAAAACAAATGTTGTTTGATTACCGGCATAATATGCATAACAAAGAGAATGAAAAATTCATCAGGGAGGCTCTTTCCGGCAGAAATTACGAGATGAAGATGAAGGAGGAAGAGGAGGTCAAAGAGATACGTGAAGAGATAAACCGAAGTAATCTTGACAGGATATCATCTGAATGGGTAAGGGAATGGCACATAAAGAAGCAGGGCAACGTAGAAAGGGAAGCACGGAAGAAGGAGATTAAGGAATTCATAACCGGCTCGCTTAAACAGGAATTGAATTTTACATCGCAGAAAAACGGTCACAGGAGAAAAATACGATCAGGCAGATTGTTTTTTATACGGTATATTTCACTTGCAGCTGCTGTTATAGCAGGCGCAGTCATTATATTGAAGGTTCTCCTGCCAACGGATGATCCCGGCAGGTTATTTAACAGGTATTATGGACCCATAGAGGCGATATCGCCTGTAACACGGGGTCTGGGTAATAATGAAGCAGACATCTGGGCATCAGCAGTCAGGAACTATAATGATGGAAATTACCAGACTGCATCAACCGGATTCTCCGACCTGACTGAAATGGATCCTTCATCAGCGGCACCCAGGTTCTTTATGGGTATGACTCACCTTGGACTGGGTGAATATGATAAAGCTGCTACACTGCTTGAAGCAGTAGCCGGAGAACAGGGGGAATATTCAAAAGAGGCACGATGGTACCTGGGACTTGCATATTTAAAAGCGGGCAATATAACGGGAGCTGCGGAATGTTTTGAGAACCTGGTACAATCGCCTGGTTTTTACAGCGAACGATCGGAAAAGATACTTCGCCGCCTGAAATAATTTGTGAATATAATCACCACTGCGAGTATTGTTACAATAAGAATTATCATCCATTTCTTATTACCGGCTACGGGTGTATTGTCGCCAAGAACCTCGTATGCGGCCCAATACCATGGATCTGACAAGGAAGGGGAAGAATTTGCCAGGTAATCAAGCTTTGCCCTGCGAAGAGCTTCGTTCTTATGCATACCGCGGGAGAGATTATTATAGAAACCTGTAATGATCTTTGCACTTGTCTCATCGTTGATCTCCCACGATGTCCTGACCA
>Ga0307439_1001654_pt1 | contig 13816 bp, 10 predicted proteins | sample SalMarWE160490MG_FD_202142 | JGI IMG/M metagenome (GOLD analysis project Ga0307439, IMG submission 202142) | Salt marsh sediment microbial communities from the Plum Island Ecosystem LTER, Massachusetts, United States - WE1604-90 | ecosystem: Environmental > Aquatic > Marine > Intertidal zone >... | reverse complement strand
GCTTTCCCTTCGGAAGCCCATTGGTCTATTACGGAAAGCATATCAATTACACTGGGCGCATTGCCGCCGCCACAGTGACCCATGCCGGGGACCATGAAGAGCCGAACTGAATCCGCCGCTTTCTCCGGATCCATATTCGCAGTCATGGATTTGCAAAATTTGACGGTGTTGGATGCCGGAATGAGCCCATCAGCCCAGCCATGCGAGAGCAGGAGTTTTCCGCCGCCTTGGAAGAACCGGGAAAGCCCGTCGGTCGGGACATCGAGGATATCGCTCGCAGCCTTAAATGTCGCCTTGAGGTCTTGGTCGTAGTCGTAGGATTCATAATCCCATTGCGGATCGCCAAATACAATATCGCGGAAGTAGGAAGTCGCCACTGGAAATGGCTCGTTCCCTCCGATCAGCGCTATTAATTGCTGTTCGCTGCCAGGCGGAAATCCGACAAAAATCTGTTCCCCGGTGCGTGGATTTTTCGCACCGGCATAGATATCGCGCAGCGCTGCAACCTGCGGAGCTGTCAGGCAATCATCCCGATCCCCTTCCTTGCATTGAATAATGCCGGGATCAAAGCTGCACCGCTCCGGATCGCCGACAATTCCATCCTTCAAGCCGTCCGTTTCATCACATTGATCGATATACGCCTTGTTCGCGGCTATAATGTCGGCCATAGTAAGCCTGTGGGCATCGTCTTTTGATGTAACATAGCCGGTCCACAATGAGCCTATCATCAGCCCCACCATCGGATTGGCTGGTGCCATCGAGGATATCCCGTCATAGTCTTCAGGATATCGATAGGCTTCCATGAGGCCCTGCCGTCCGCCGGTCGAGCAGCTAACCCAGAGTGAAAGCCGCTCCTTCTTTCCGTAATATTCCTCGATTATATTTTTTGCTTTTACCGTCATTTCATGAACCGCCCGATATCCAAAATCGATGAGTTTCTCTCTGTGACCGATAGCGAATTCGGCATCCATGCCGCTTCCAACATGACCCGTATCCGTCGCCACTGTCGCGTAGCCCCTCGACAAGGGTTCCGCGAGGGCGGAATAGCTGATGCTGCCGGCCCATACTCCGTTACCAATGCCGACAAGCTTGCCATTCCAGTTTTCGGCAGGCATCCAGACCTCAATTCTGATATCGGAATCAGGGGTTGGAGTAAGTGTGGCGGTTACACGACAAAAAGCAGGGGCATTTTTAAAAACCGTAAGTCCACCGAGCCCGCTCATTGGAGGCCCGCCACCCATAGGTGGCGTGAACTGGCCAGCCTCAACAAGAGATGCTGAAGTGACCTTTGCATCCGGTAACTCAAGCGATGTGAGACTCTCACAAGGGGCTGCCGCAGCCGGTAAAGCAAATAACACAAGACAAATAACCGCAGTTGAGATGATCCTTATATATTTATTTAACATATCCGACTCCTTATTTTGTCAAAGGCCTGGTAAATCCCTCCGCCTCAAGCCAGTTGTAAAAGAGCTCGATCCAGTGATCGCTGCTTTTGCCGTTTTTTAACATGCCGAAACCGTGACTGCCGCCGCTAAAAATATGAACTTCAGGCTTATGGCCGGCAGCTTTCAGAGCATCATAAAACCTCATGGCTGAAGGACCGGCAATGAAGTCGTCCTGCGCCCAAGCGAGAAAAACCGGCGGCAGGTCGGCGGGAATATCAGGCATTACGCCAAAGGGGCCTCCGTAGATCGGGGCCGCGAAATTGGGCCGACTCGCTGCGTCTTTCTGGAGCAATGTTCCGGTTGTTACCATTGCTCCGGCTGAGAATCCCATAAAACCAACCCTGTTCGGGTCGATTCCCCACTCGGCCGCATGCTCGCGAACTACTTTGAGGGCCTGAATCCCATCCGCGATACCATACTTGCCGGTTTCATCCATATTCATTCTGGGCCCGCCGCCGGAAGCGACCCGACTTGGAGGTTTGGGCGATACAGCTCCTTGTTTGGCTTTTCCAGGTGCCGCTGCTTTAGGGCCCGCAGCAGGCGCTCCGAAGCTGAATCCGGGGGGTGTTTCGGCTACTCTGTACTTAAGCACAAACGCCGCGATTCCCTTTTCCTGGAGCCAGCGTGCGACATGATGACCTTCGTGATCGATCGACAGGAGTATGAAGGCCCCTCCTGGAGCAATAATTACCCCGGTTCCTGCAGCCTTTGATTTATCCGGAAGGTAAAGAGTCAAAGTCGGTTTAACCACGTTGTATACAATATTTCCCGGCCCACCCTTTTCCACCCTTTCCTGCTGTTTCCAGTCCTCCGAACCCGGAGCGACCCCGGACCAGATGTTTAGCGTTTGTGCGCCCACGCTGCATGCCATAAGAATCGTGAAACCAATTACGCCTGCGATATAGATTTTCATCTGCCACATATGGTCATCTCCCCTGAAAAAAATGTTGAGTAAGTAAGGTGTGTGAGTTGCTTCATAAGAAGTCCTTTTTGGTCAATGAAATATATGGATTTCTCTTTTGTTTGTCAAAAATAAGCCAATAATAGGATATTTTCGTAAGAGCAAATGGGTTAAAAGTTATAACTACCTGCCATAATCATACATTTTTACTGGCCCGCATCCTGCTCGTTTGCAGAGGAGGAATGAGATCTCCCGGCATCTCCGCATGATTGCCGCACAATCAGGGTTGGCTGAACGAGAATATCGCGCGGAGGGAATGTCGGATTTTCTATGCGCTCGAGCATTACCTGCATGGCGATGGTTCCGATGTCCACGCATGGTTGGTGAATAGTAGTCAGAGAAGGGCGCAGCAGTTCCGCATACCGGACGTCGTCAAAACCGGCTACCCGGATTTTTTGCGGAACGGGACATCCCAGTGCGTCGAGCGTCCGCATTAAATTTGCAGCCGTCAGGTCATTGGCGCAAATGATGGCTGTCGCTCCGTCGCCTACAATCCTCTGAACAAATTTCTCGTCGGCAGGATCGCCACTGTGAATCCATTGCGGATCAGGCGAAATCCCACTGTTTAGCAGAGCCTCACGATATCCGGCGATGCGCAGCATTACTGTCGGAGCGGAGTCCGGTCGTGATAGGAAGTCGATCCGCCTGCATCCAAGCTTTATTAAATGGTTCGCGATAAGGAAGCCCGCCAGGCGATTATCAATGCCGACGAGGTCGAAACGGCTCCGCTGCGGGAAAGCCATAATATCCCGGTCCAGCAAGACAATTGGAATCCCTGCAGCTTCCATGGCGGCAATGACGGATAGATTGACCCGATCCTTGTCTTCTGTTAACTCCAGAGGTGCGAAAAACACCCCGGCCACCATCTGTCGGATATAGCTGTCGCAGACCTGTTCTATCAATCCCGGATCTGCATCACCGCGCTTACCGCCAAAATCGCCCCACAGAAGGGTATGGTGATGTCTCTGGGCAAGGCGAGCCAGTTGGCCGCAAATAGGCTCAAAAATCTCGGTGCTTCCGAGCCCGGGTATCAATAGCCCAAAGCTACACGATTCGATCGGCTTCCGAGCTTTACGTACATAAGTACCCGAACCGACTCTGCGTTCAACCAATCCCAAATTTTGGAGATCACGCAATGCACGGGCAACTGTGGGGCGTGATGAGGCGAATTGCTTAACCAATTCGGCTTCAGAAGGAAGACGATCCCCGTCTTTGAGCCTTCCTGACTCAATATCCGCCAGAACATGCTCAAAAACCTGGCGATGTTTGGTTCTTCGCGATTCCGGTTTCTCCTGCTCCGTGGGTGGTTTAATTCGGTGCTCGATCATTGATCCTCCTTTATGAAATCTGATATTACAAATTCGATTGAGAAAATGTCAATACAACTTTTTCTCTCCTAGGCCACCAGATGAAATTGGAACCCATTGCAGATAACATATTGGCCGTAACTGCATGTTTATAAATGATATATGTCTGTTAGATCATCTGAGAAGACCGGATAAAACACTCAATTTGGCAGAAAATCCACAGAAATGCCTGGTTCTTTTTATTGACATTAATCTGCCATTTATAGCAAAAATGATCTGACATTATACCGAAGGTGGCGATAATGAATCCTTTAATTTTCGTGGGAATCGGAGAAGTACTGTTCGATGTCTTCGAAGACGGAACCGAGACATTGGGAGGAGCTCCTCTGAACTTTGCCGTCCATGTGCATCAGCTGGCCAGCCAGCTCGGAGTCGGCCATGGAATTATCGTAAGTTGTATCAACTCTGATCGTAGGGGATACAAAATCATTGATTCCCTTCACAGACGTCGAATGTCGACCCGTTACGTCGGAAAGGACTCCCGTCACCCGACCGGTTTGGTATCTGTCTTCATGCAAAATGGGGAACCCGGCTATCAGATAGAGGCTGAAGCAGCATGGGATTACATGACCGACAAGCATTCGCTCAAGGAATTGGCCGGTCAGTGTTCGGCCATATGCTTTGGCAGCCTGGCGCAACGGTGCAGTGTATCCCGCAGTACGATCCGAAGCTTCCTGCATAACGCTCCTCCGCAGGCAATCCGCCTCTACGATGTCAATCTGAGGCAAAACACATTGACGGGTGAGGTCGGATATTCCCCGGAAATTGTTGATTATAGCTGTCAGGCGGCCACAATCATTAAGGCAAACCAGTCCGAACTGTTTGCGATTTTTGATCTGTTGGGGATCGCCTGTCCTGCCGATCAAGCTCTTGATGGGATCAGGCGCAGAATGGAAGCGCTCCTCACACGATTTCCCGCTCAGGCAATTGTTGTCACCAGAGGAGGCGAGGGAACCCTTGTCTTAAATCGCAACGGAGAATTTTATCTGACAGCACCCATCCCGACTGAGGGAATGCCTCATCCCGTAGGCGCGGGAGACGCTTGCTCTGCAGGAATCCTATTCGGGATCACTCTTGGCTGGAACATTCATACCACGATGGAACTGGCAAACCGAATGGGAGCTGAAGTCGCAGCCCATCCATCGGCCACTCCGCCGCTGTCCAACGGCACATTGAATTTTGCACGCGCGCAATTGCTCAATAACGAAACCGGGAAAACCAGTCTCCCAGCTCCAACCGACGCCACGGACTGAACAAGGTTATCAATTATTGCGTTCGCCTGGCGTCGGACATAAGGTCCAGGATTCCATTGACGATGGCGTTTTCCGCATATCCGGGCTTACATCGAGACGATAGCACCTCAAAAGTGAGATAGCCGAAGGCCGCGTCATTCGGTATGTATCCGGAATTGGCCATTCCGTTTGTCAGCGTGACCATCATAGTTCTGGCAAATGGAGATTCTTTTTTCAGTCTCTGGGCAATCAGGTTGAACACCTCAGCATCGACAATTCCCAACGCGATGTCGTCGATCAACAGAAGCCCCAAACGGAGTTCGACCGGGTCCCCGTCTTTGTAGGTTCCCTCGAATCCTGCGCGGCCTTCGTTTGTCCTGTCCCGACCGGGGAAGCTGACCATTTTCTGGCTTCCGAATATTTTTCCGCTGTTCGACATGCGTTCCATACCCCGCATTACGTGCATGACCTCTTCACCCAGAAACTGGCCCATGGAAAGGATCATCTGCTTTTGCTGGTTCATCAACTTGATCACTGTGGGATCCTGCTTGTTCAAACCCTGCCCTCCGGGAGGCATTGCATTACTGATATCGATCCCGCGTTTTGCGTAATCCTTGATCCTTATTTCCCGGAGATCATAGGTCTGCTGGAAATAGATCGGATTCTGGTCCCCACAGGCACCTGTGGACCACACGGCTACGATCTTGCCGTCAAAAGAATCCTCGATGTACCTGGAGGCGGCGCCCGGCGCATCCGCGCTGATTCTATCCAATTGACCCACAGTCACTGCATGCATTGAATAGTTGTAATATACCGCAATCGGCTCGCCATTGATCGACTCGAACTTTACCACCGCTACGGTTTTATCCGATGGACCGTCATAATTAGGTCCCTCCCACCAGCGCCTCGTCCTGGGATCGATGATGTTACGATTGACGTTCAGGTAGGAAACACCTGTCCCGTAGCCTATGCGCGCGGGCTGGAGTTTTTCCTTTGCCATTTTTACGGACCTGAATATGTTTTCATCGTAATCGCTCCCCGGCCGCATGACTCCGCTATGGGTGTGGGTCGCAGTCAGCAACACATTTTGGGCCGGGATACCGAGCTCTTTTTCAATTCTCTGTGTCACATTTTTCCAGGCCTGCTCAAAAATCATGCCGGTATCAACCGTAACAAGGGCTGCGCTCGTAATACCGTTTTCCACGACGATCGCCCTGGAGTAGAGCCGGTCCAGGATTCCATCGATGCTTTTAGGCAGTTCACTTTCGTCAGGAGTGACATCGACTTTGGCCGCACCTGCCTTGAAATTAAAAGTAGTGGTTTGAGCTGATACGCCAAAGGTGAATATGGTGATAAGAATTGTCAGAATAACGATCATGGGTGTCTTCATTTCCAACTCCATTTTTTTTAAACGACAATTAATGCTAGTGACAACCTGCTTTAATAATCGTCAATGAATAGCCGTCACCCCGGCGAAAGCCGGGGTCCAGATAGCGTTGAGAATACTGGATTCCGGCTTTCGCCGGAATGACAGAAAAGATTATTTATTATATCGGATACTTATGAAATCAAACACTAGTATATTATAGCTGGCGTCAGAGACTATCTGAGCGCTTTTTGTATCGCCTCTTCAACTATCTTTGTCATTATCTTATACCCTTCGGCATTTGGGTGGATGCCATCAATGGAACAGTTTTCCTTTAACCAGCCCTTTTCGTCCACCAGTGCACTGAAGTAATCCACATAGATTGCATTCACCTTTGAAGCATAGTCCTTCATCCATGCATTCAGCTTCAGGATGTCTTCAGGCGGATGGGTAGCTGTAACCGGAATTTTCATGTAGGGATTTACCTTGCCACTGGCCTGCTGCTTTATAAAGGTATAATCGCTGATCGGTAGAATTGAGCAGAGTATGACCTTGATGCCGTGATGCTGGGCAAGTTCGGTCATGGCCATTATGTTATGCTCCACCATTTCCGCTGTCGCAGGCCCCGTGTTTTGAGAAATGTCGTTGATCCCGGCCAGGACTACCATAACCGCAGGTTTAAGATCGATCACATCGGGATACATGCGGACCAGCATCTGGGGCGTAGTCTGCCCGCTGATGCCGCGGTTAACGTAAGGCTTACCGGGGAAGTACTCGGCGAGTCTCCAGAAGTCCGTAATGGAGTCTCCCATAAATAATACTCGTTTCGGATCGGGAGCCTGCTTCTTCAGCTCCTGGTTTTCCGCCCGGTATCGACCGAGCTGATTCCAGTCCAGCATCTGATCTGCAAGACTCCTGGCAACGATTGCCAGGCAACAATTGGATTGGGGCGGATTGAACTCTTCGACCAGTTGACATTGTGCCGGAACGCTGATCAGCATTCCGGCCAGGAGAAGTGCTGCGATTTTATAGTACATTTTCTGAGTCCTTTCATATCGGAGGCAAAGCCTCGGAGCGCGCAGGCGTGCCTGCGCATTCATTACTGTTTGAAAGTCACGATTACATAGGCGACTTCGAGGGCAGCTTACTGCCGCCCCGCTCAAATAAAACAATCTAGTGTCAAACTGACCAAATAATTAGGTAATGTATAGTCGTCACCCCGGCGAAAGCCGGGGTCCAGAAAACATTAAAAATACTGGATTCCGGCTTTCGCCGGAATGACAGAAAAGATTGTTTACAATATAGTATCCCTATGCAATCAAACACTAGGATTCTGTTGACCTGTATTCACTGGAATCCAGCTGTGCCAGGCGGTCCCGGGCAGGGTTATATATCCAGTTCAGAAGCAACCCCGCGAAAAGGAGGACTGCAAAAATTGTCGCAAGGACAAAGCCGTATTTGGGATGACCGAATGCGTCGCTGACAGCCCCCATGGCCAATGGTCCGACAGCGGCAGCGGCGCAGGTGAAAAACAGGATCACACCGGCGACGGCGCCATGCTCCGTTTTCGGAAAGCAGCTGATGCCCTTGGAGTTAAGTGTCGGATAGATCATGGACATGAAGAGCCCCGACAGCGGCAGCAGCCAAATGGCGTACGACAGACCGCCGGCAATCGCGCCGGCAAAACAAATAAGAATCGCCAGGCTGAATAGGGCCATTACGGACGTCCAACTGTAACGCGCGAGTATCCACGCCCCCAGGAAACGGCCGACAGCACGCAGGATGAAGAATACGGAGATGGCGTATGCGGCCATAAAGGCAAAAGAGCCCGTATAGCCCGTCAGGAGTGTCGGCATCCAGACGTACACCGCGCACTCCGCTGCGACATAAAGAAATATCCCCAGAGAAAATCCCAATGCGTAGGGATCCTTCATCATGCCCAGCGTGCGCTTGAAGTTGATCGGCTCATCCATTGTCTTCACGGTCTTTGGATATTTCACCAGCGAGGCTGTTACGATCAGCAGAACGCAGATTGTTCCCGCGATTATGTACAGCCATTTCCAGGAGAATCCGCCCGAAAGGAGCCTTGTCACTATTGCGGGTCCGATTATCGCTCCTACACCGAAGAAACCTTCAACAGTGTTCATGGTAGCGGTATGCTCCGAAGTGGAAAGCGATATATCGCCGACAAGCGCCAGAGCTCCCGTCTTGAAAATCCCGATCGCCGCTCCGGAGACAACAAGCAGCGCAAGGAAAAACAGAAAGGTGTTCCCCACCGCAAAAAGGTAGGAGTTCAGCGCGAAAAGAACGAGCCCGAGAATGATGGTTTTCTTGCGGCCGAGCTTATCGGCCAGATACCCGAGGGAAATTGCCGCCAGCGCAATCGCTATCATATTGGCATAGTGGAAGGCCCCTGCAGCCGTCATGCTCAGATCGAATTCCTTGATGACCTCAGGGATGATGATGCCTACGGAATCGGTGGTCATGGCAAACATCATGAACATCAGAAATGTGAGCCACTTGATTGCAGTCAGATTGTGTTTTGGGTAGGTTGGTAAGCTCATGAGAATACCTCTTCAGGATTCAGAGATGTGATCGGAAGCATCAGAATACCCTGATCCACCATCAAGGTTTCATCTGTCCCGCCCTGGCGGGATTGCCTTCGTTCTCTACTCCTTGCGGTTTATAAAAAAGGCGCATGGCACAGGGCTCAAGGCGCAAGGAAAACACTTCAAAACTATAAATACTCTATCTTCTCTTCCAGGTCTGAGCCTGTGATGGAGGCGCTCGGAACAGATAAGTCCGCGTGCAGCTTTATCCAGTGTTCCCGATTCTTCCACTGGATCTCTATCCGGTTTTCTGTCGGCGCCTCTACATGGAATTCGCCTCCGAATGCTGGGTGAGTATTCCGGAGGCGAATCAGTTCAATATGTTTTTGTACCAACGGCCGTCTGAGTGCGGTTTCGATTTCCGCAATTGTGTAATAGTGCCGGTTGATGTCGCGTCCTACTCCGGTGCGGCCAAGAAGCTCCATATCGTTCGTGCCTCCCAAAAGACCGACATAATAGACCTGCGGGATCCCGGGGGCGAAGAACTGAAGGGCCCGGGCAATCAGGTACTCGGCTTCCCTGCCCCCCAGGGCATCCAGAAAAGTGCAGTTCACCTGGTAAAGATCCAAGTTGCTGGCGGCGGCCCCGGTTGCCTTTCTGCTCTGTCCCCCGCTTCGCTTGTGGATCATCTCCACGAGGCTGTCGATTTCTACAGGCGAAAGGAGGCCCGGCTCACCGCTCTCATCAGCGCCCGCATCGATGACCCCGATGCCGTCGTGCGTGTCCAGGACGGTCACAGCATTTCGCGGACTGATGGAAAGCCATCGCTCCAGCGGACGGGAGTCGCGATTAAAAAGCGCGTGCAGCACCAGCGGCGGCAGTGCAAAATCGTAAACCCAGTCAACCTGGCGGGCGATTTCGACCTGCTTCAGATAATGGCTATGAATTTCGACCAGGACCTCAATGCCGAATGTATGGGCTTTTCCCGTCAGTTCGGCAATAAAGTCAAAGGTTTCCGGGATCATGAAACAGCTGGTTCCGGGTCTTTTGATTGCATACCCGACGGCGTCTAGCCGTATCATCTTTATACCCGCGGCCTGAAACTTCCGAAGGATCGAATCAAGATAGGCTTCCGCCTGAGGGTGGCGGACGTCAATATCCACCTGTTCAGGATTGAATGTAGTCCAAAATAATTTCTTTTCGCCTGAGGCCAGTTCGACAGGACTGAAAGGAAGTGTAGGGCGTGGACGATAGATACTAAGGATATCCGATTCCCGCGCGCCCTGCGGGAAAATCCGGTCGAATGTGAGGAACATGCCCGCGTACTGCGAAGCCGGCCCCTTCTTCGAGAAATCAAGGAATTGTGGGGATGAAGAGGACATGTGGTTCACAATAAGATCAGCGACCAGCTCAACAGTGCCGGACAATGCACGCACATCCTCCCAGGTACCCAGGCGCGCGTCCGCCTGAGCATGGTCGATCGGGTCAAATCCGGCATCGGCGCCGTCAATAGGGGTAAAAAAGGGCAACAGGTGCGCTCCGCCGAAGACTCCGGCCAGCGGCCCCTTTAACAGTTGATTTAATAGAGCGAAACCTCCGCCGGAAAGGCGGTCGACATAGGTAATCAACTGGACCTGGTTTTTCATGGTTTTCCCTTTCCCTCGGTTGCGCATTCCGGAGAATAATCGGCATGTATCCGGAAATATTTTTCATTTTGGCAACAAATTGAATATTACATATTTACATTACAATCACTACCAGAATGTATTTACTAATGTCAATGCATTTTCTTTTATAGTTAACCCCTATTGTTTTAATATAATGATTTCAAGTGAATACACGGTAAATCCCATAGTGTTTAATTGAAAGTTTTTTGACAAATATTCCATGATGCACAATCATGGTCTTATAAGTTGTTATTACAAATGCACAATATCTGTAATATTTACATCCTTGACAATTAACATTCCAGGAAGTAATATTGCCATCCAGTTTTGAATCCCTTAAAATCATGCAATGCGTTGTAGATTGAGTTGTGAGGAATAATCCGGCACACGCGCTTGACTGCCAATAAATCAACCAAAAAGGGAGGCCAACATGTTAGTTCGTAATTTATGCCGCAATTGCACTCTTTTGATCATGATATTCTTGTTAACCGCGCTGATATTGGTACAGGATGCGGTTTGCGCCGAACCTGCCAAAATCGAGAGCGGTTTGATTCAAGGTACGGTTGAAGATGGTCTCTCCGTGTATCGGGGCATCCCCTATGCTGCTCCGCCCATTGGAGACCTTCGCTGGCGGGCGCCCCTGCCTGCACCGAAATGGGATGGAGTGCGAGCGGCCATTGAGTTCGGCCGGGCATGCATACAGTCCAATCCGGCAATTGCGAACCTGCCAGCGCCGAGCGAGGACTGCCTGTATCTCAATGTCTGGACACCGGCCAGGAGCAATAAAGACCGGTTGGCTGTTATGGTCTGGATTCATGGCGGCGGTTTTATTGCGGGCGCTACTGCGGAACAACTGTACCATGGCGAGAATCTGGCAAAAAAGGGAGTTGTCGTAGTTTCAATCGGCTACCGGCTCGGAGCCTTTGGTTTTCTGGCACATCCTGCTTTGAGCGCTGAAAACGAAAGGCATGTATCGGGCAACTACGGTCTGCTTGATATGATTGCAGCTCTCAAGTGGGTAAAGAGGAACATTTCCGCCTTCGGCGGTGATCCCGGGCGAGTAACCATATTCGGCGAGTCTGCCGGAGGCATTGCCGTGAGTATGCTCTGCGCTTCGCCCCTTGCCAAGGGCCTGTTTCACGGAGCAATCTCCCAGAGCGGCGGCTCTTTCGGACCGATCCGCAGCGGGGGAGGACCCGGTGAGAACGTGCAGTCACTGGCTGATGCCGAGCGGGCAGGCGAGAAGTGGGCGCTTAAAGCAGGCGCTTCCAGCGCGGCGGATCTGCGCAAGCTTCCGCCCGACAAACTGATGACTTCAATGCCGGGCGAGGGTGTGGCCTGGCCTGTGATGGACGGGTGGGTTATTCCTGATGACCAATACAAACTCTACCAGGCCGGAAAATACAATGATACCCCGATTCTGGTGGGCTATAACTCAGACGAGGGAGCCACTTTCCCGGGCGCGCGCACGCCCGAGGCCCACATTGAGAGTGTGCGTCAGCGTTACGACAATTTCGCCGAAAGGCTCCTTACGCTCTATCCTGCCGGAGAAGGGACCCTGGCGAAGACAGCACGCGATCTGATACGCGACACAGCTTTTGGCTGGCATACATGGACATGGGTCCGCCTGCAATCGATGACCGGCAAATCCAAAACCTTCCTCTACTATTTTGACCATCATCCGGAGTATCCCGCCGATTCTCCCAAGGCCGGCTTCGGCGCGGCACACAGCGATGAAATGCCACTTGTCTTTCAGCAGTTCGGACTGCCCGGCCGTCCGCAGGCGACAGATTCAGATCGGGCTATGTCGGATATTATCACCACCTACTGGACCAACTTTGCCAAGAGCGGAGACCCCAATGGCCATAGTCTGCCCGATTGGCCGGCCTACAGCAATGAAAAACCTCAGACCATGTACTTTCTCTATGACAAAGCGTATGCGGGCCCGGTGGTTCACGAGGAGGGGCTCAGGGAACTCGACGCCTACTTCGAGTGGCGCCGCACGGAAGAATCTCCGGCCAGTGGCGTTCCGGGAAAGTAATCTATGATGTGATCGCTGATTTTTTTGACCGCAACCTCCGGCGATGACGCGATCTAGCGAGATCTACGGAGGAAATATAAACAGAGATTTGAAGAGATGTTTCATCGATCATCAGCAACCATTTTAAAAAGGAGGGAATTATGAAAATATCGAGAAGATCCTTTCTCAAAGCTGCCGCAACAGGAATTGGCTCAGCTACGCTGGCCGGGCTTGGTGCAGTTAAAGCCGGAGCAACTCAATCTGATCAGATTAAGAAGTGGGATTATGAAGCCGAAGTCGTCGTTCTTGGCATAGGCGGCGCCGGTCTCATGACCGCCATAACCGCCCGGGATCAGGGTGCGGATGTTCTCATACTGGAAAAGGCATCGGAAGTCCATGCCGGAGGCAACACGCGAGTCAGCGGGCAGGGCTACTGGTGCCCTTCCGATTTCAACAAAAGCGTCGAGTATCAAAAGGCAATGAGCGATGGCTATCCAATTCCGGACGACATCACGGAAGTCTTTCACAAACACTCCATTCATGTAACGGAATGGCTCACTGAAATGGGTGCGGATATGAAGACGATACCGACGCCGGGAGAATACCCGGAATTCCCGGGCGGCGCCGGAAATGTCTGCTGGTCCAAGCTTGGCAACGGATATCAACGCCTATGGCTTCTGCTCATGGAAAACGCTCATAAGAGAAATGTCCGGGTTCAGTATGAAACGCCTGCGATGGAATTAATAAGGGACGTCAAAACCGGAGAGGTCAGGGGCGTGGTCGCAGAAAACCACGGAAAGAAAGTCTATGTGAAGGCGAAGAAAGCGGTGGTTCTGTGCACGGGAGGTTTTGAAAACAACCAGGAGATGATCCGCGATTACCTCGGCATGCCATGCGGGTATCCGAAGGGCAGTCCCTACAACACCGGGGACGGAATCCGGATGGCCATGGCCATCGGCGCGGATCTCTGGCACATGGACAACCAGGCAGGCCCTGACTTTAATTTCAGGATCCCCGGCAAGGACTGGGCCTTCGGCTACTCCTTCTCTCCTCCGGGGAACGGCTGGATCTGGACCGCGAAGGACGCCACCAGATTTACCAACGAAGCCTACTTCACGAAACACGGAAAAATACCTTTTCACGGTATTTATATCCATGTCCCCACACCGCTGCCCGTGCACTGTGTCTTCGATGAAACCATGAGAAAGA
>Ga0307439_1001653_pt1 | contig 13827 bp, 15 predicted proteins | sample SalMarWE160490MG_FD_202142 | JGI IMG/M metagenome (GOLD analysis project Ga0307439, IMG submission 202142) | Salt marsh sediment microbial communities from the Plum Island Ecosystem LTER, Massachusetts, United States - WE1604-90 | ecosystem: Environmental > Aquatic > Marine > Intertidal zone >... | reverse complement strand
CAATTATGACCTCACTCCAAAGAAAATTTCATCTTTTTGCTTTGTTGATCTCTCATATTTATTTTTCATATTCCTTCATAAAACTTTTGACATTACCCATCCACTAATACTTTTATCCCTTGTTCTTTTATTGATTTTATTTCTCTACTTTCTCGTCTTGCCCGGCTTAATGTGTTAATCTCATAATGCTTCTTTCAACACTTTGTATCCTTTTAGATAATCCTCATAATCTATAGGAGCCTTGATTCCAAACTCTGAGAGTAACTCTATAGTTTCGCTTATGGAAAGATCTAATTCTTTTGCTACCTTCTCCATGGATAACTTGCCTTCTCTGTACAGTCTTATCATCAAGTAAGTTAATCCATAACTTATTAACTGCCTGGTTATGGTGGATTTATCTTTCCCCTCTTTCTTTGCCATTTCTTCAATAAGCTTCCTCTCTTTTTCCTCTAATCTTAAACTCATAACGTTCATCCGGCTAGCCTCCTTTTATTCTTCTGGACGCATCATCAATTATACGGGAGCTATATCTGCCATATTTTTCAAGTTTTTCAAGCTTAGCGAGCGCTATATCTTTACTTAAAATACCCCTCTCATATGTTCCTACCAGAAAGTGAATGGCAGTGGTGAATTTCACGTCCAAAATTTTGCATGCTTTTATTGTTGGTCCATCATCCGTAGCCAAGGGAGAACCCTTGTTCTTGGCAAGAAGCAAAGCGGATACCTCACCCTCTCCTATGTTGAAATCATCCTTCAGTTTCTTCTTTCCCCCTTTTCCCCTTACTTTTGCTACTCTGATTTTACCATCCTCAATTAGCTTTTTTATTAACTTGGCGTCAAAGGTGTCCTTAACTGTGCTTTCCCGTTCTACCTCTCTCGGAATTACCATTTCTAACTGTCTTACTATTTCCTTTAGGAGTTCAACTTTTGCCAAGAGAATCAATGTGGAAGAATCGAATATAATCATCAAAGCCTTTCGTTTACAATATACTACATTTGTAGTATATAAGTTTTAATATTGCAGTCAAGCCCTCGCCCTTTGTTGTCCCGTTCTGTATCTAATGAACCCTAGCCATATCAAAAGATCGGTTAAGTTTCTCTAGATCCCTACTTTTCTTTCCGTACAAACTCAGTCATATTTTCCTTCAGAAGGAGTGATGTCAAAATGCCCTTCTGCAGCAAGGGAGAGAGCTAACAGACTCATGCCCTATTTTCCAACCGTCTCTTTATTGACCGGATTGGGTGGGAGATCACCTGAAGAGCTGGTACTTGACGTCCTCATTGTATTCGCTATTTTATAAGAAAATCGTACAATGTGAGTAAATACTTATCAACAATTAGGAGGAGAGCAATGCCAGTAGTAAAGATAAGGCCAAGACGTCAGATTACCATCCCCAAAAAAATTTTCGATCAACTTCGCTTACAAATCGGCGATTACATTGAGACAATGGTTGAAAAAGGAAGAATTATAATAATCCCAAAGAGGTTAGCTAATAAAGGTGAGGTCATCCCTCTTACCAAGAAGGAACAAAAAATACTCCTTGAAGCCAAGGAAAAAATTGACCAGATTAAAAAAGACCTTCTCTATTCTCGAGGTCTAAATGCCGAAGAAATAAAAGTAGCCTGTAAAGTAGGTCTAATTGATCCAGACCAATCTTGGTGGTGGACTGAGGAATGGCAAAAAGGAGAAAGAGAAGTAGAACAAGCCGAACTCGTTGGTCCTTTTGATAATGCTGAAGAAACCATTAAATCGCTCAAGGCAAAATGAGACTTTTTTATAAGAAAACCTTTACGAAGCAATATCAAAATCTTCCACCAGTAATTAAAAAAAGAATGGACGAAAAATTAAGCCTGCTTTTATCAAACTTCCACCATCTTTCCCTACAAACTAAAAAAAATGAAGGGCCATGAGGGCATTTGGGAGGTAAAGACCTCAAGAAGTTATCGTTCTACTTTTCAGATAAAAGGTGATGCTTATATTTTGAGAAGGATCGGCAAGCATAAAATTTTAAGAAAGCCTTAAAAATATGGGACTCTCTTCAAGTGAAGCATCGAGGGAGGGGAGGTATAAAGATGCCCAAGAAAATACCATCTAAAGCAAAAAATAAAAGTGATAAAATAAATATTTTAGACAAGATTGATTCCAATGACGCTCTTGATATACTAAAGATTCTATGCAAGGAAGATAAGAATATTGCCAAAAGAATAGACCCTATTAATACTGATCTCCTTGAGGAAATAATATTATTTTCCTGGAATAGAAACATTCTTGGATAGAGGGAATGGTAGGAATGGAAAAGGAGGGGTATTAAGAAAATGGGGACTGTTTTTTAGAGAGGGAAAAATAATTGTGAACTAGAAGTTAGGAAGAGGGTAATGTCAAAAGTTTTATGAAGGAATATGAAAAATAAATATGAGAGATCAACAAAGCAAAAAGATGAAATTTTCTTTGGAGTGAGGTCATAATTGTTCTTTGAAAAGAAGGTTCTGATGCTAAAGCAAGAAAATGGAAGGTTGGTTATTCCCGACCCACTATTGAAAACTGAGTGAGGTCTAATCAGAAAGGATAGGTTTTTAGTAGAGCTTAAGAGTCCCATTGTGGATACTGCCGTTCTGTGGATAACCTCTTGGGTTACCCACATCGCTTGGACAACTCTTCGAGTTGCCCACAGTCTCCACAATACTGCTACTACTATTTTAATCAATCAACCTTTTTAAGAGTCTCAGTTGAGCGAGGGCTGGGTAGCTAACTGGATAACTTTAGCCCATTTACCCTGAAGGGTGTCTATATCCTTTAATTCTTCTAAAGGTGTAGGCACAGAGTAATTAAGACTAATATGTGGTCGAAGGAAGTTATAGTGGGTAACAAACAGAGTAGTTAAAGCTACTGCTCCATTCCTAGAATTAAAGCCACAGGCAGCTCTTGTGTGGAACTTATAGGTGCGGTTAAGTCTTTCAATCAGCTCTTTGAAGGAACGAAACTCCTCTGATTCTGAGTCAAGATTCTGTAGTCCAATAACTTTCTTATGAGTTAGATTAGGCTCATAGCTCTGGTTGATAAAGTGAATACCTGCTGGATAAGAAGGATTACCATCTGTTACCAGAGTGATCTCTTGCTCAGGTTTAGCTGTACGAATAGCCTCGTTCATAGCGATAACAGCCGGCAGGGTATCCCTTGTTCCATCAACATGATAGGCGGCGATCTTGCGGCTTTTTGAGGAGATAAAGAAAAATACGTAATTATGTTCGCCTCTTACTTTAATATAGGCCTCATCGCCGGCTTGAGTATCGTCTACTTCTCCCTTATTGGCTAGATTAAACCTATGGCAATAGGGAGCAGCCATTTCGGTGTAGTTAAGAACAGTCTGATAAGAGATGGGTAAAGAGAAGACATTGCGCAGAATAAAAGCACTCTTTCTTGCCGAGATACCCAAGGATATATGAAAAGTAAGGGCAAGGCAGAGAGTATTAAGAGAGTTATGGATTTTGAAAAGGCAAGAAAAATCCTCTTCTTCGGGGGCAGAATGCTTCAGCTCCTCTTGAGTGAAATGATATTCCCGATACTGATATCTTAGTTTAAACTGAGAGGATTTGACCTTTGCGAGGAGTCTTTCTGCACAATTAAGCTTTGCCTTATTTTTTAAAAAGCGTGGGCATCTATCATTATCACATTTATAGATAGAGACATCTCTTCGCTCTTTCCAAAGATAAAGTGAATGACCACAATGAGGGCAAAGATATTTAGTCTTGTTCCGATAACGAGGATGTACTTGTGATAAAGAAGAGCAGACTTTACACTTAAGCTGCGTACGCTTTCTACCATCATTAAAATAAAGATACTGGCAAGGAGCGCCACAAATCCTACAGGTAGAACCTTCAGGTACTTTAGTCTTAGGATCTTTAGTATTAACTGGTTTAAGAGGATGACCTTTCTTTTCCTCATAAGTAGATAAGAGTTTCCTCCAGTTCAGCTTGGGAGCAGTTTTGGGAGGAGTTTTTAGTGGTGGGGTTGGGTCAACAAAGAAGTCGCGGTAATGAGGATGCTTTTCTTGGAAATCATCTTTAGGTTTAACATCGGGATTACGGTTAGCTAGAACCTCTAAAAGACCGTTGATAATCTCTTCTATTTGTTCACGGGTGAACTTGGAGCAGATCCAGATAACAAAACGAGCAGTCTTTTTCATCAGGCTTGCCTCCTTTTTTGGTCGATTTCCAAATCCTACTGTAAGAAGTAGGGGGAGGCAAGCCACTTTCACTAAAACACTTAATAATAAAGGATTTAGGAGAAAATTACTAAAAAACTTTTGACATTACTCCAAAATAGAGAAGGAGAACATATGAAATCGATAGCAGGGTGGTATGAAAGGTGCATAATTGAAAAGGGGAAAGAGAGTCTCCTCTGGGCTTTTATCGCCTTTGCGACCAGCGTGTTGGTCTCCCGTGCAGTTGTTCTGGACGTTGAGAAGGGAAAGGCTATTTTCGGCTATCTTTACATTAAAGGTTACCACATCCATCACTTTTACTTCGGGATACTTTTTTTGATACTCTCCAATTGGTTAGCCTTGATTAGATATAAAAGATTATACAGGAGAGTTTTTAAGAGAATTACCAGTGTAATATTTGGAGGAGGTCTTGGATTAGTGGTGGATGAGTTTGGACTCTTGTTGACCATGGAGTTTGGCCTTAAGGGGAACTACTGGGCTCCTCAATCCTATTATGCTATAGGAGTAACAACTTTTCTCTTCTTAGGGAGTTTGCTGTTTTTAAAAGCAGATTAGCATAAAAATGGGAAGAATTACCGCTATAAGTTCTCAGAGGAGAAATCCTAATAGATACTCTATCTTTATAGATGGAGAGTTTGTCCTGGGCATTGATAAAAGGACAGTTGAGGATATGGACTTAAGAGTGGGAAAACTGGTAGATGAGAAGGATCTTAAGAAGATAACCTCTCAGGAAGAGTTAAATAAAGCCCAGGCCTATGCTCTCATGCTTTTAGGCTACCGGGAAAGGAGCTTGCGAGAAATAAAAATAAGGATGAGGCAGAAAGGATATGAGGAAAAACTGGTAGAGAAAGTTGTGAAATACCTGAAAGATCGAAATTTGATAAATGATAAGAGATTTACTCAACTATGGGCAGAAAGCCGTATAAAAAAAGGCTACGGCAGGTGGAGAATACAATCTGAGCTTGAGCAAAAAGGGGTGAATAGAGAGATAACCGATGAGATCCTCAAGGATCTATATTCCGGAATTGATGAGGTCCAGGTAGCCTTAGATCTGGTTGAGAAAAAAAGATGGGTTTCGAAGGAACCACCGAGACTCACTGAACGTGTTTCGAACCTATTGAGGCGGAGAGGCTTTTCTTTTGAAGTAATATCTAATGTGGTGGAGAAAATCCACAAAACCTAGGTCAATTGACAACATTATAGGAAGCTTTCTCAGGGAGTGTTTTTTTAATTTAAATTCATTAAAATCTGGGTTGGTAGGAAGGCGAAAAAAGCTGAAAAGATAGGAATATAAAAAGTGAAAGAGATAGTTTGAAAGGTTGGATGATTTAATTTTTTTCTCTCATAGGTTAGTAATCTTAATTAAGTAAGTTATTTTAAGAAGAAAAAGGGAATAAAAGCTGGAAATAAAAGGTCCGAGGGGAGGTGGTGAAATTAAATGGGTCGGTCTATCTTTGGAATAAAGGAAAGCTTTTTAAAGAGAGAAGTGCGGAAAGATTAGTTTCTCTTTATAGGAGCTTTCGTAGAAAATTAGGCCAAGCTACAAAATAAATTAAGGAGTAAAAAATGAAGATGAGCAAGAAAATGATAATGTTGATAGTAAGTTTATCAGTGGTTATGCTGCTTGTAAGTAGCGTCCTAGTGCAAGCAAAGATAACATTGAATTTTATTGGAATGGACCAGGCTGCTCTGTCTCCAGAGGAAATGGATAGTATAGCCAGGGAATACGAAGCTTTAAATCCAGACGTGGAGATAGTTACGACTTATATAGGTTATGATGCTTTGCACGATAAGCAAGCTACAGTATTAGCAGCTAAAAGTGGGGCTATCGACCTCGTTAATATGGATTGTGTCTGGGTTTCGGAATTTATAGAGGCGGGCTGGATTATAGATGTTACCGACAGAATTACTGCTGATGCTGAATTGTTAGAGGATACTCTCGAAGCAGCTTGGGATATGGTTCTCTACAAAGGCAAATACTGGGGAATGCCCTGGTTGATTGATGCAAAATACTTCTTCTACAATGACGATATACTCAGTCAAGCAGGAATCAGTGCTCCACCGAGAACATGGCAAGAATTTAGCGAGCAATGTCAAAAAATTAAAGATGCAGGCTTAGTTGAATATCCAACGATATGGTGCTGGCAACAAGCTGAGAGTGCTATTTGTGATTTTGCCCTCATCCTGGCCGGATTTGGTGGCAAATTCGTTGATGAGGACATGAACCCCGTATTCAATGACGCAAACGGCGTTGAGGCACTAACGTGGATGGTGGACACTATGGAAAAAGACCTCTCGAATCCTGCGTCTATAGTTTCCGATGAGATGGAGGTACTAAATACCTTTAATCAGGGTGCAGCTGCATTTGCTATAAATTGGCTATTTATGAATGATGTAGCTAACGATCCCGCAGAATCACAAGTAGCAGGTCACGCTAAGATGGCATTGATGCCTGCCGGAAGCGGTAAAGGGATTGGAAGTGCTACAGTGGATGGTTCAATGGCCTATGCAGTTTCAGCATTTTCTGAGAATAAAGACGCCGCCTGGGATTACCTACAATATTTCTGCGGGAAAGACGTACAGAAGAGATACTCAGCACGCCAGTTGCCCACACGGAAATCCTTGCTTGCAGATCCAGAGTTAATAGCGGCCCAACCCGTTACTGTTCCTATGTTTAAGGAGCAGTATCCATATGTAGTAGCCAGACCTGTAGTTCCCTACTACGCAGAGTTTTCTAAAATTTTACAGGTAGCTCTTCAGGATGCACTTACAGGGAAAAAATCGCCGAAAAAGGCACTAGACGATGCTGCCAAGGAAATAAAGGGAATTCACTAGTAGAAGAAATAAAGAGAACTCGATGATATTAGACTTCAACGAGTTTCTCTAAGTAGGTCAAGGGTTAAGAGGGTGGCAGTAATGAAAACTTTACTGCCACCCTTCTTTAACAAAATAGTGAGGAAAGAAATGAAATATTTCAGACTTTATGGGACTCAGAAAAAATTAATTTGTTATGACTTTGACTTGAGATCTCCTCAAAAATAAGTACAATGAGAAAGGAGAGATTTTAATGTTCTTCCCTTTTTCTAAAAAATTTCGATTCCGGGAGCTAAATGAGGCACAGCTTGCCTATTTGATAATTTTTCCCAGCGTAGTTATCCTACTTTGCGTTATCTTTTACCCCATAATTTATACATTTTATTTAAGTTTTCATAAAATGTTTCTGACCCAACCGGGCAGGGTCCCATTTATTGGGCTGAAGAACTATATACGTTTTTTTCACAGTTCCTTTTTTTGGAATGCTCTTCTTCGGACAGCTTATTTTGCTTTTTTATCTGTGGGGATGGAGTTAATATTGGGTTTGGGTATAGCTCTTCTATTGAATCAGAACCTTATAGGAAGTAAGTTCCTCAGAGTATCCATTATGATACCTTGGGCCATACCCACTGTAGTGATTGGAATTATGTGGAAGTGGATATATAATGCAAATTATGGTGCACTTAACGGACTTTTGTTTTCTCTGGGGATAATACCCAAGTATCAAGCCTGGTTAGCAAAACCATTTATTGCTATGAATTTCGTTATTATTGCTGATGTATGGCATATGACTCCTTTTGTCGTTTTAATTTTTCTGGCATCACTGGCAGTGCTTCCCAAGGCTCTTTACGAAGCAGCGAAAATAGATGGAGCAAGCGCATGGAAATGTTTTAAAAGTATAACACTACCCCTGTTAACCCCTGCCATATTGGTTGTACTTGTCTTCAGGACAGTTGAGGCCTTCAAAGTTTTTGACATTATATATGTAATGACCCGCGGCGGACCCGCAAACGCAACGCAGGTAATTAATTATTATACATACTTAGAGACTTTTAGTTATCTTCATTTTGGTCGTGGATCTGCTTTGTCCTTCATAATATCAGCAATTGTTCTGATTATTGCACTAATATATATTAAGTTGTTATATAAGGGGATCGAATATTATTAGGAGGATAATATTGTTTAATCAGAGAAAATTTGTAAAAGTTCTTTTGTATTTAGCCATGGTACTTGTTGCAATTGCAATATTTGCTCCCTTCTATTGGTTGATAATATCAAGTATATCCACAATGAGCGAATTACTTTGCACGCCACCTCATTGGATTCCAAAACACCCCACTTTTGATAACTACCTTAACATATTTTTTCCGAAAACAGGAGTGGCCAAGGCTGCAAAAATATTTATGTACACCGTGCGAAATAGCCTTATTATTGCAGGAGGTGTAACAGTTATAAGCTTAATTTTAGGCTCTCTCGCGGCATATGCCTTTGTCAGGTTAGTTTTCCCTATGAGAAAACAAATTCTTATTTCCATCTTAGCCACAAGAATGCTTCCTGCGATATCCACCATGATTCCACTTTATATTATCGTGACAAAATTTAATCTGATAGATACGAAAATCTCCTTGATTATCTTGTACTTTACTTTCACTATACCCTATGTTATTTGGATAATGACGGGTTTCTTCAGGACTATTCCCTCGGAATTGGAAGATGCTGCGAGAATAGATGGTTGTAGTAGATTGGGTAGTTTTCTTAGAATTATTCTACCTCTTTCTACGCCTGGATTGATTGCCACAACGGTGATTGCGTTTATGTTAGCCTGGGACGAGTTTTTTTTCGCTCTTATTTTCACCAACACCCCTAATGCTAAAACGGTCCCCGTAGCTATAACTGAGTTTGCTGGTCGACACTTAATTGATTATGGTGGTATGTGTACCGGTGGTGTCCTTGCAAGTATTCCACCAGTACTGCTTGCTCTTATATTTTATAGGTTTATAGTTCGTGGGTTAACAGCGGGAGCTGTCAAAGGATAAGGAGTATAAAAATGGGGGGAGGATTTGCAAAAGTTCTGAATTTAGCAAAAATAAGGAAAATTCACGATACCTCAATGCGAATCTTAAGTGAGATAGGGATAAAGGTAAATAATGAGGAAATCCTTGATCTCTTAAGCAAGGCGGGAGCACGGGTTAATAAAGAGACGAAGGTGGCAAGGATACCAGAGCATCTGGTGATGGAAAGCATCAAAAAGAGTAAGAAGAGGTATGTGCTTTACGGTCGAGAAGCTGGAAAGATTGCCGAGTTTGGTTATGGGAAACAGCTTTTTATGTCCAGTGGAGGCCAATATATCTGGATAGATGAAACTACAGGGGAAAGACGTCCTGGAACTCTCAATGATAGCAGAACGGCTATTTTAATAGGGGATGCTCTGGAGGGAATCGATATTGTAGGGGCTTTTGTCTTGCCAGCTGAGATCCCTTCAGAAGTTAGAGATATTCACCTATATGCTGAACTAATAAAGAATACAGGAAAGCCTTGTTTTACCTGGATTAACAACGGAAAAACAGCAAAATATATAATTGAAATGTTTAGGGTTGTTGCTGGTGGAGAGGAGAAGTTAAGAGATAAGCCGATGATTGAGGCCTTTGTTGAGCCCATCAGTCCCTTGCAATTCAGCAGAGAAGGACTGGAGATCCTCATTGAGTTTGCTAAATTGGGGCTTCCCGTTGGCTTTGGCCCAATGGCTATGACCATGGCCACCGCTCCAGCTACCTTAGCCGGGACAATAGCTCAGGAAAATGCCGAAATTTTAGCTGGCATCACCATCTCTCAGTTACTTTCCCTTGGTTTGCCCGTGAATTACTGGGGAATTCCGCATATAATGGATCCGGCCACAGGAAATATTTCCTTCGGATCTCCAGAGCAAGGGTTAATGGCAGCGGCTATAACAGAATTAGCTAAGTCATATGGTTTCCCAGTAGGGATCAATGTTGGCCTCACTGACTCTAAACTCCTTGATGTTCAGAACGGATTAGAAAGAGGAATGACTCTTTTATTAGGTGCTCTGGCTGGAGCGGATGTCTTTGGGCATATGGGAATAGTAGGTGCTGATCAAGGGGGGAGTTTAGCGGAGCTGATTATAAATAATGAAATGATTGGCTATCTCAGACGGATTATGAGGGGGTTTTATGTAAATAAGGAAACGCTTGCCTTTGAGGTAATCAAGCGAGTAAGCGTTGGTGGGCATTTTTTGGAAGACGTGCATACCTTGAAGCAATTTAAAAAAGAGCTTTGGCTTCCCGACCTCTTTGATCGTGATAGCTGGGAGATTTGGAATAAAAAAGAAAACAATATAATATTAGAAAGGGCAATTAAGAAAAAAGAAATGATTTTAAGGAAACACAAAGTAAGGCCTTTAGATCAAGATATAGCCAACCAGATAGACGAAATCGTAAGAGAAGCGGATAAGGATATCCTCGAAAGAGAATAAAATGATTTACTATCCCTTATTCATTCCCTCATCTCAGCCCAGTTTTTTTTCTATTTTGGTATCCACCACTAAGGGGGCGGATAGCTTTATTGTCCTCTCCATCTCCTCCTTTACGATTTTGGGGGTTTTATCCACATTCCTTAAAGCAAAAGGGATCTGGACAACAAGCAGGAAGCACTCTAAGATGAGAGGAAATTTAATGGCCAAGTTTTTTGTCTTGCTTCGGGTAGTCATAATACTAGATCTTTTCTTGTTTTTGGGAGTTTCCCCAAATTCTATCCAAAATCTTAAGCTTTGTCACGCCAGAAAGTCCTTTTCCACTTTCTCGTCTTCCCCCGTTCCTCTTTAATTCAGCACGTTGGGAAAAACGATATGGAATTTTTGGAGAATCTCCAGACGTAACAGGGGCTGTTACGGTGTCGGTAGAATGTCCTATTAACTGTTGAGCAAGAATGTCATATTGTTTGTCAAAGAACTCTTTTAAACTAAACCTTATAAGGAAACTCCTGGATAAATTTTCCCTGATAAAAAGCTCTAATACACCTCTCAGGGAGAATATGTAGAGTTATTTTGGCCTTGTTCCAACTAAAACGATGAGTCTGATTGGTGATCTGATAGGTTTTATTCTGGTAGTTGAAGGTGTTATCCTTTTTGAGGATTCTGGTGTCTTTAAAGCAGAACACATCATCCAAATTTATTCTCTTAGGTAAAGGCTTAAAAGAAGAACGATGATGCCTATCAGAAGGCCTTAGGCCTGCAATGGAATGGATGTGCTTTTTGTTGTACCATTCTCTCCATTCTTCCAGAATCTCATTAGCTTCGGACAGCTCTTTGACATCTTTTAAGGGATAAAAGAGCCTATTCTGCATAAAAGAAAATATTTGTCAGGCTTGAATAAAAGTCTCTTGGACAATATCTTCTTTATCTTCTTCCAGTTTACAATATTTGGTAGTTAAGAGGAAGACTTTATTCCAGTACCTATTTACCAGTTTGCCAAAAGCCGTGCTGTTCCCTGATTGAGCAAGTTTTATTAGCTGAGCCTCTTTGATCATTTTATCCCCCTTTTTTGCTTACCCTAATATATAGATGCAAAAAAGGGTAAAAAGCGGACATTTTTTCTTAAAAGTAGCATTATTTCTAAAACAAAGCGATTTGGGTAAGTGCAAAAAGGAAAGGATAAAACTAAAGGAGATTAATTAACTAAATCTTTTAGGGTAGGACATTCTAGCTTGATAGTTATATATGACATTCTATTAACACAATAACCTCAAGTGGCCCGATGTTGACTTCAGAAGAAAAATCATTACAATACTAAAGACCAAGAGTCAGAGAAAAAGAGAAAACCGAAAAATTGTTGTTTCCTGAAATCTTTATAGATAAAGAGTTTCGGTTAACAGAGCCGTTAGCTCAGCTGGTAGAGCATCGGCCTTTTAAGCCGAGGGTCGCAGGTTCGACTCCTGCACGGCTCACTCGGTCCCCATAGTCTAACGGATAGGACACTGGGTTTTCATCCCAGCGATGGGGGTTCGACTCCCCCTGGGGGCACGCGGGGTTAGCTCAGAGGAAGAGCGCTTGCCTTACAAGCAAGAGGTCGTTGGTTCGAACCCATCACCCCGCACCAAACTCAGGGATCAGAAATGAGTAAAATTATATGGGGTTCAGAGGAAGGGATTTCTTTAGATATTGTGGGCAAAATCACAATTACCTTTGATACTTGACCGCTGATACGTTAAGGGGGAGGGGGTGGGAGAAGAGCTTTTTTTACTTGTTGAGCTTCAAGACCTGGACTCAGAGATAGCTAAAAATGAGCAAAGGAAAAAGAAACTGTGTCATCAGATTCGACAACGAGAGATCAAAATCAGTGAACTGGAGAAGAATTTATTAAGCAAACAGGAGGAGTTGAAAGAAATAAAGAAAAAAAGGAGGGGAGAAGAAAGAAGGGTAGATGAAGTCGATCTGAGGTTGGCCAAGCATGAGGAGGAAAAATACAAGGTTAAATCAAAGGATGAATTTGCAGCTTTAGATAAAGAGGTTAGCCACGTAGAGAGTGAAAAAAAAGAAATAGAGGATGTCCTGTTGGAATTGATGGAAAAAGAGGAAGAATTAACCCAATTTCTTCCTTCTTTTAAAGTAAAAGCGGAAGCAGAAAAGAATGAGCTTGATCGTGAGAAAAAAGTTTTGATCTCCAATTTAAAAGAGCTTACCTCCAAGGGAGAGAAATTCCAGCACCAACGAGAAAAATTGATTCCTCGATTAAATCCCGTTTTATTGGAGCAGTACGAGAAACTTCGCCAGCTAAAAGATGAACTAGCTGTGGTCCCCATCAAAGACGGCATCTGCGAGGGATGTAATGTAAAAGTTCCTCCTTCTCTGATCGGCCGAGTTAAAAGGGGCAAAGAAATCGTCTATTGTGAAAATTGCAATCGGATACTTTATGATGCCTCATTAAGAAAAGTGTAGGGAAAGATGCGAGTATTGTCTCTGGATTTAGGAGATAAAAGTATCGGGTTAGCAGTGAGCGATCTTTCTCAAACCGTAGCCCAAGGGATAGGTCAGATGAGGTGGTCTAAATCTACTCTCAATGAAAGTATAGATCAAATTAGAAAGCTCCTCTCTCAACATAAGGTAAAAAAAATAGTAGTGGGTCTACCCAAGAATATGAAGGGTGAGGAAGGGTGGCAGGCAAAAAAGGTGCGCTCCTTTGTCAGAGATTTATCAGCAAGGATAAATATTCCAATAATCTTATTTGACGAGAGACTATCCACGGCTGCTGCGGAGAGAGTTTTAAAAGAGGCGAAGGTAAGTTTTTCCAAGAGGAAAAAGGTCAGGGACAAAGTGGCCGCTACTGTGATTCTGCAGAACTATCTAGATTCTCAGAAATACTTGAAGGATAATCCTCTAAATTCTTCCCTCTCACAAGAGTGAAAGAGAATCGCCTTAGCCGCATGAAAACTCTAAAAATCCAAAATTTCAAGAAATTATGGTGGAAGAATATATGCGTAATAGGAGCGTTTCTTTTGGTAATCTGGTTTGTCTCTCTGATTTTCTTTCCCTCTTATAACCAGAAATCTGTAGAGGTCCTCATTCCTCAAGGAGCGGATTCTTTGAGGATTGCCAAGATTTTATCTCAACACCAGCTTATAAAGAGCCCATTTCTTTTTATAATTCTATCCAAAATCTTCAATTGGGAAAAAGACCTCAAGGCAGGTAAATACGAGTTAACTTCCCCTACTCTGATCGAGGTTTTACACCAGTTAAGGAAAGGACAAATCAAGATCTATCGAGTCACCATCCCCGAAG
>Ga0307439_1001652_pt1 | contig 13827 bp, 10 predicted proteins | sample SalMarWE160490MG_FD_202142 | JGI IMG/M metagenome (GOLD analysis project Ga0307439, IMG submission 202142) | Salt marsh sediment microbial communities from the Plum Island Ecosystem LTER, Massachusetts, United States - WE1604-90 | ecosystem: Environmental > Aquatic > Marine > Intertidal zone >... | reverse complement strand
TGTTCAATGAGCGGCATAACTCGGTACTTTTCTCTGTCGAAACCCGTCCTGCCCTCCTGTCGATAATGATTCCCTTGTCATCAAGGGTGCAGAAATTGCCCCGTGCCGCGATATCATCTGGCTTTAGTTCTAAATCTATTCCTAAGGCTTCCACGACTCCCCGCCCGATATTGTATTTGACAGGGTCATAGCCAAAAATCGCTAGATGCCCTGGCGCACTCCCCGGCGTAATTCCCGGGCTTACAGGGTCAGTGAGCCCACAAAGGGAGTCCCTGGCTATGCGATTCAGGTTGGGCTTCCTGGCTGACTCCAGTTCTGTTTTACCGGTTTTGGCGTGAGGTAGACCACCTACGCCGTCTAGTACCAGAAACACTATTTTAGATGGGGATGTCCGGGATATTTTCTTCATGTACTCAAATCCAATCATGATATTTGTTATTTTACTCGGAGGCATAGCCAAGTTCAAGTTTGGCGTTTGACAAGGCTAGCTTGATAACAATGGGGAATGTACCTATTGCAGAAATACTTATTTTCATGGCATATTAGAGTAATTCAATTAAAGGAGGTGATAATCCATGCTTGCTCTACATACTAATATAGCTCTGATTGGAGGAATCATCGCCCTTATCTTCGGTATCATCATAATGATTTTTCCTAAAATCCTCAATTATCTGGTGGGCATCTTCTTGATATTGTGTGGAGTGATAGCGCTTATTATCCACTTTACTTAACCAGAAGCCGGGACGACTTTTTGGCGGGTGGCGCACAGTTCATACAAGTCAACAGGGTCCCTTACATTGGATAGATCGGTTCTCAGAGAGCTTTCTGGATGCTATGAACTCAAGCTCTTGAGGCACCGCGTTTGCTACGCTAGCAGCTAATCGCTCGCTTTCAAGATTGAAAGTAGCGGCCATTGTAAAGTATACTATTTGTGGTTGTGGTGAGTGTAGCCCAGTGGTTAAGGCGCCAGGTTGTGGCCCTGGAGATCGAGGGTTCAAATCCCTCCACTCACCCCACCATATTCTTATCCGCCCCACGTCGGTGATTGGCGAAAACCCAGGCTCTAGTTTTCTTGATAAAGTTTCTGACCTCTTCGTTAGTGCGGAAATCTTCTTCGCTGAAGTAGTCACGATGAACCATCTTGTCGAGCGGCCTCATCAGCTTGGGCCTTGATTTGTAAGCAGGATAGCCCAAGGCGATCATATCGTAGACCTCAATCTCGTTGGGTATGTGTAAGAGGTTCTTTAGTAAGCAGTGGTTATAAGGTGATGCCACCGAAGATACCCACTGGCTGGCCAGACCCAGCGTCGTAGCCGCCAGGTGCATATACAGAAAGGCATTGGCCAGGCTGGAAAGGTAGATTGACTGTTTTATATGCGGGTCACATCTTACCACCATGGGTAACCCCAGCTGAGTTCTGGTATCGCCAAAGAGTAATATAAGAACCGGGGCATTCTGGTACTCCATTTCCGGGTCAAGCCAGGGCTGCCGTTTCTGCCGCATCCAGGGCTCACACATGTCTTCCAATTTAGAGAATCCCGAGGCTCCGGCTGGACGCGGCGGCCTGATAATTCGCATAACATCGTCCTTTAATTTCTTATCCTTGATGACGATAAACTCCCACGGCTGCGAGTTAAAGCCCGATGGAGCCCAGCGAGCAGCTTCAATAATCTTGTCCACATATTCATCAGGTATAGGGTCTGGCTTAAACCTGCGGATGCTCCTTCTTTTTTTAACCAATTCAAGGAAACTCTCATAATTCATAGCAATCTCCTCCTTAAGCTTAAGAATGATTATTGCAGTAAGAGTCTAGTTTCCCCAAAATCTCATCAGCATTGGTAAAAGGCCCATAAATTGAATGGTAAGGGCTCAGCCCCGGCTCCCGTACTGACCCTTAATAGTAAGTTGACAAGCTAGGAACTCCTTCATTTTTTGGGAAAAACTTACCTCTTACTTGTTGCCTTTATAGCACACACGCTGAGCAACTTTCAACTAGAGGAGGTTTAGGCATATTCCCTTTAGGGCTATGGAAATAAGTTGACACGAGAGGACTCTGGCACTAGAATTCTATATTGCGGTGCGCCTATAGCTCAGCGGACAAGAGCACCGGTCTTCGGAACCGGGGGTCGTGGGTTCAAATCCCTCTAGGCGCGCTATCTGCATCATCAACATTTGGCAACAATTTTCTCCAGCCAGGGTTTAAGCATCCGCTCAAATCTTTCCGCTGTAGACTTACTTGTCCCTGGTAAGGGACGGGCAGAACCTGATAAATCAGGCAACTACAAAAATCTGGAGGTGAAGTGCGACTCCAAGGAGTCGTACTTCGAAGTTGCATGGTGGGGATTTATATTCCCCGAAAAAAAGAGGCGGCACATAAAATGCCGCCCGAGGCTTAGGTGCTTTCATGGGTTTCTTTATTTCTTTCCATGCGATGTTGTGTTCTCCGAGAGGCTTATGCGAACTTTCCTTGGTCCTTTCTCTGGTTCGTCGTTGGTAGCAGCTTTGTCAATTGGGACCTCTTCAACATCAGCCACTGCGGGGATTGTTTGCAGTACATCAACAAGGTTCAGGGAGTCACGCAGGAAAACCAGAATTGAAGGCGTATCAATCTGAGGTACAATCATCTCAGTATTTGCAACTTCGGGTAATTGGTCAAGGAAGGACACGACTTCCATGATTTTGGCTACATCAAACGGAGGTAAAATTTCCACTTCCCATTGCGGCTTGCCCAACCCTGGCTTGTCTCCACTCTCAAATAGTTTCGAGAGTTCGAAGCTCTTTTCGGTGTGGTCCGTAGCCCGGCTTGGCTCCGGGTGTTCGTCAGGTGCATTGCTCTCTTCCGCGACTATGGTGTCGCTCTCTTCTGAGCTTTTCGCGGCTGCGGCGCTGTCCTCCCCCCTGGGTTTAGACAGCTTATTGTCAAAATCTGTCTGTACCGCTGCCGCCTGCTGCTTAAGGCTTTCCAGTCCTTCCAGCATAGAGCCAAATTGTTGATTTATAATGTTGCGTAGTTCACCCTGGATTTTATTTCTCTCGTTCTCTAGCAGCAGTGCTGCTTCCTCTTCGGCTTTGGCCTTGATTGCGTTAGCCTTTTCATTAGCAATCTCCACAGCTTCAGCTGTTTTCTTTTCCGCCATCTGTCGAGCTTGCTCCTTGGCTTTATCTATAATGGCAGTACTCTCAGCTTTAGCTTGTTCTGCGGCTTCTTCCTTGAGCTGCGTGGCCAGCTTGTCGGCTTCGACAACGGTCATCTCCGCAAGTCTGTTAAGAGATGCGATATGGTCCTGGGATTGGGCTAGTTCATCCAGTTCCTTGATCAACTCGTCAATAAAAGACGCTACCTGAGCCTCATCTAGCCCGTTTTTTACTCGCTTGAACTTACGCCCCCCCAGCACAATGACACCATCGTTTTTAGCGGTATTACTCATAATATCATCCACCTTTTTTCATGGGACTCAATAACTACAAGAGTACCAATGTAACACATCAGTCCCGTTGCATTTCATGATATTCGGTCACATTTCTACCTCTTGATTTCACCCTGAAAGACCTTCCAGATTCTCTCTGAATTTCCTTTAGTTTCTTCCCAGGCTTGCTCAGTGGTCTCCTTGCGTACTCTCAATGCCTCGTTCACATTGTCCTGGTAAACCCGCTTAGCTCCCATCTTCGCTTTCTTATACGCTTCCTCGGCTTCCTGTTCAGCCTTTTCCAGGGCGCGCGCGGCTTTTTCTATGGCTTCTGCACAAATTTTAGCAGCGAGCTCTTCAATTTCTTTATAGGCCTTCTCCCCTTGGCGTTGGCGTTCCTGATATGCTGCCGCTACCTTTCTCTGGGCTTGCAGATAGGATGTATAGGCGGCCTGGGCCTGGCTCATTAACTCATCAAGAGGATCCCTAACTTCCTCGGGGGTCTCGGAGGGAAGCTCAACTATTTGTTTCACATCTTTGCTTACCACCTTTCTGGATTGTTGGCTCTTGCTCATCGTGGTCACCACGATACACCTCCTTGAATTTGTTACTTAAAATTGATGGTATTTCTCATATTTTGGCCACACGGTTCTTCTGAACTTTGTTAGTCTCCGACTTAAGACCGTGTAGTTCGTCCTCCGTGAACAGCCTCCACCCCTTCCTATCTCTATATTCCGCATCCTTTACGATGTTTTGCCTGATCCAGCGGAACAAAGTGCTCTTACCTATGCCAACCATCTGGCAAACTTCAGCAGTCCTATAATAAATTCGACCATTTATTTTTACAGTCATACCAACACCCCCTAAGACTAACTGAATATAGTCTAAGACTCGTTCGCTTACCTGTCAATCACCTATTAGTAACCCTACTTTCGTAAGAAAACAGCTTGTCCCCTATAAATTTGCGGGCGCTCACAAGAAGCTCCCCTACGGGGAATCTGATGAGATTGCCACGCGGAATTTACGCCGAGCGGAGGCGGGATTCTTCGCCTTCGGCTCAGAATGACATCCCCTTTTCATTGCGAGGATAACGAAGTCAGCCGAAGCAATCTCAGTGGGGACAAGGGATTGCCACACTTCGCTCGCAATGACAAGGAAGGAAAGGTTCAGAATTACAAGAAGTGAGGGACTCGCAATGATGGCTAAAATTGCGTCGGGATTTATGTGGGTGACTATGGCTAGCGGTGACCATTTTAGTAGATGCTCATTGTGATGGTAAAGAAATTTTTGATAGCTGGAAATTCCTCGTTTGGTGCTCTCGGCGCAAATGTTATAATCTAGCTAATGCCACGGAAGTTTGCCCACCTTCACGTCCACACTGAATATAGCTTGCTTGATGGCATGTGCCGCATCCCTCAGCTTATCGAGCGGACTAAAGAGTTGGGCATGGACAGCCTTGCTATCACTGACCACGGCGCCATGTATGGCGTCATCGATTTTTATGTAGCAGCTAGGGAAGCAGGTATAAAACCAATCATTGGCTGCGAAGTCTATGTCGCCGAGACCGATTGCCATAGCCGGGAGCCAGCTCACAAAACCCCATATCATCTTACTTTACTGGCCAGGAATGAAAAGGGCTACCGCAATTTGCTCCAACTGGTTACTAAAAGCTACCTTGAGGGGTTTTACTATAAGCCCAGGGTAGATAAGGAGCTTCTCAAGCTTCATCATGACGGGCTTATTGCCCTTTCCGGGTGTGCTCATGGGGAACTGGCTCGACTTATCCTCGAGGGACGAAACGACGAGCTTGCCAGGGCAGCTTCATGGTACAAGGAAGTCTTCGGTGATTACTACCTGGAGATTCAAAGGCATCCTATGCCGGAACTGGAGCAAATCAACCAGGAGCTTATTTCGCTATCCGCTAAACTCAATATACCGCCGGTAGCCACATTTGATGTGCATTACGTTGATAAAAAAGATGCCTTAGCCCATGAACTTCTTTTGTGTATACAGACTAATACCTCTGTGTATGATGAAAAAAGGCTGAAGATGGCTGGCGATTTCTTCTACCTGAAAAGCCCTGAAGAGGTGGAAGAGTTATTTACTGACTTACCTCAGGCCGTGGAGAATACTCAAGTCATTGCTGATATGTGTCAGCTGGAGCTAGATTTCACCAAGCTGCATCTGCCACAAGTGGAATTGACCGAGGGCAGGAAAGCTGATGATTTCCTGGCTGAGCTCTGCTGGCAGGGTCTGGGAAAACGTTACCAGCCCCGATTGCATCGGGGAGAGGTCAAGGAACGGCTTAGCCAAGAACTTGATGTCATCCAGAAGACAAGGTTTGCCCATTACTTCCTTGTTGTTTGGGATATAATCTCCTTCACCAGAGAACGGGGCATCTATTTCGGTGTTCGGGGAAGTGCTGCTGCCAGCCTGGCTCTTTACTGTCTGGGCGTCACTGATGTAGACCCGTTATCATATGGGCTTGTTTTCGAACGATTCCTTAATGTTGAGCGCCGCGAGCTCCCTGATATTGACCTTGATTTTCAGGACGATCGCCGTGATGAAGTCCTGGCCTATGTTAACCAGAAATATGGCTCCGACCACGTAGCTCAAATTATTACCTTTGGCACCATGGGAGCCAGAGCAGCGATAAGAGACACGGGGCGGGCTTTAGGCATGCCTTATGGTCAGGTTGATCGGGTGGCTCGACTCATTCCTCTGGAGCTGACCATAACCCTGGACAGGGCTCTGGAACAAAGCCGGGAGCTTTATGACATTTATCACCAGGATGCTGCAATACGTAACCTGATTGACTCGGCTAAGAAATTGGAGGGGGTGGTCAGGCACGTAAGCACCCATGCCGCCGGTGTGGTTATAGCGCATGAGCCCTTAATCGAATACGTGCCACTGCAACTGCTGAGGAAGGGTGAGCAGCGCACTGTCATGACTCAGTTCCACATGGGGAACATTGCCCGCCTGGGACTATTAAAAATGGATTTCCTGGGCTTATCCAATTTGACTATTCTGGCTAAAGTTAAAGAAATTATTGCCCAGAATCGTGGAATCTCCTTGGATTTGCAGCACATTCCTCTCGACGATGCCAGGACCTTTGAGTTGCTTGCCTCGGGGGAAACTAAAGGCATCTTCCAACTGGAAAGCTCAGGGATGCGCCGCTATATTAAGGAGCTCAAGCCCACTAACTTTAGCGATATCGCGGCTATGGTGGCGCTCTATCGTCCTGGCCCCATGGAACAAATTCCCACTTTTATCAGAGCCAAGCAGGGTGTTGCCCCTATTCATTATCCCCATCCCATTCTGAAGGAGATTCTAGAAGAAACCTACGGAGTTATCGTTTATCAGGAGCAGGTAATATTTATCGCCCAAGCCCTAGCCGGCTATAGCCTGGGTCAGGCTGACATTTTTCGTAAAGCTATGGGTAAAAAGATACCTGCGGTGATGAAGAAGGAGGAGCGCAATTTCATCGCCGGAGCTAAAAAAAATGGCGTACCGCCGGAATTGGCCAGGGAGGTATTTTCCCTAATCGAGCCTTTCGCCGGTTACGCTTTCAACAAAGCCCACAGTGTTAGCTATGGCCTCATTGCTTACCGCACTGCCTATCTTAAGGCAAACTACCCCATTGAGTACATGGTTGCCTTCCTCAATACTTATTCGGATAATATGGAAAGGGTCCGTTCGGCGATTGCTGAATGCCGAAGGTTAGGCATCAAAGTGCTCCCACCGGACATTAGTAAGAGCCATGCTAGCTTCGCCATTGAGAAGAATGATGAAAATAATCCCGCCATCCGCTTTGGGCTAGCTTCTATTAAAAATGTTGGCTTTTCCCCAATTGAGCATATCTTGTCTGGCCGGGACTCAGGGGGCGATTTTAAGTCTATGGAAGACTTCTGCTCTCGAACCGACCTTCGTAACATCAATAAGAAAGTATTAGAAAGCTTGATTAAAGTTGGTGCCTTCGACTCTCTGGGCAGCCGTAAGACGCTACTCGAGTCCCTGAATAAAATTATCTCCCTGGCCCAAGCGAAACAAAGAGCAAAGGAATCGGGACAGGTTAGTATGTTTGATGTGTGGGGTCAAAGCTCCTCCACCCCCCGCATTGGTTACGAACAAGCAGAGGAAGAGGTGTCTGCCAAGCAAAAGCTTATCTGGGAAAGAGAGCTGTTGGGGGTTTATTTCTCCCAGCCCCTTGACTTCCTCGCCAGGGAACCATCATCACCGGGTACTTTTTCTTGCGGAGAAATCAATATGGACATGGCTGATGAAACGGTGACCGTGACGGGAATGGTGGTCTCGGTACGGCAGGCCCACACCAGGGATAACCGCCCCTTTGTTGTCGCTTCAATTGAAGACCTGGATGCCAGTATCGAGGTCATCGCTTGGCCCAGGCTCTATGAGAGCACCCAGGGGATATGGCAGGAGGGCAACATTCTTACCATCAAGGGCCTAGTGAAGGTCAGGGATGGGGAAGTGCAGTTAAACTGTCAAGAGGCGATGCTCCTCCCTGTGAGGCAAGAAGTGCTAAAGGAACCCCAGCGTCGCCATGTAATGATAGATATCAACCAGTCGGGCGATGCAGAAAAAGACATCGAACGCCTCCATAAAATTATGGATATCCTCAAGAGTTATCCCGGGCAAGATAGAGTTTCTCTGGCTGTTGTCAGCGAGGATGAAGTGACTAACCTGGAGATACCGGAGACAACAATCAATTACTGCCCCGAATTCGCTGGGGAATTGAGCAGGATAGTAGGCGAAAGCAATTTCAGGCTTGAACTTTAGGTCAAGCGTGAGCCACGAAGTAATCTAGAAAGGGAATTGCCTGGGCTGCGAGGTTGCTGGGAATAGACGCTGCCCCCATTTCTTGCTATATTTGAATTTATGTTTAACTTAATTCCTTCAGGCAGTATTACCTCAGCTTCAGGATTTCTGGCTGGGGCGGTACATGCTGGAATAAAAAGCGAAGATGAGCTCGATTTAGCTATTCTTTGCTCCGAAGTGCCCTGCAAGGCTGCTGGCGTTTTTACTACCAACCAAATTAAATCAGCACCGGTTGTTATATCTCAGAAGCATATAGCAAAGGGGCGGGCACAGGCTGTAGTGGTAAATTCCGGTTGTGCCAATGCTTGCAATGGTGGGCGAGGACTGACAGACGCTAGGGGGATGGCAAATCTAGCAGCAGCCAAGCTAGGCATATCTCCCGAGGAAGTCCTTGTCGCCAGCACTGGTATCATTGGCGTGCCCTTGCCTATGGATGAAATAAGGGCTGGAATTCCTAAAATAAAGCCAACCAAAGGAGGGGGGCATGATTTTTGCCGGGCAATAATGACCACGGACACCAGGCCCAAAGAAATGGCCGTCCAGGTAGATTTAAAAGGAACTAAGTTCACCATTGGTGGGGTGGCTAAAGGCATAGGTATGATTCATCCCGACATGGCTACCATGCTTTGTTTTATCGCCACCGATGCTGTGGTAAATTCTTATTTCCTGCGCGTGACATTACAAAAGGCGGTGGACTGCTCTTTCAACATGGTAAGTATTGATGGCGACACCAGCCCCAACGATTGTGCATTTCTATTGGCCAACGGCTTAGCAGGTAACGAACCTATTGACTTCGATAATAGCGGCGATTTCCAAGAAGCCTTAAACGCAGTTTGTACTCATCTGGCTAGGTCTATGGCTCAGGATGGAGAGGGAGCCACAAAACTTATTGAAGTCATAGTGGAAAGGGCGGAAGACCAGGCTGGGGCTCGCCAAGCGGCTCGGACTGTTGCTAGTTCGCCACTGGTGAAAGCAGCCATCCATGGCAATGACCCTAACTGGGGGCGTATCGTTGCTGCCCTGGGGCGAAGCGGAGCAAGGGTGAGAGAAGACAGATTGGATGTCTATTTGAACGACGTTTGTGTCATGAAGCAGGGTTGCCCCACCACCTTTAACAAAGAAGAGATGAAATCGGCGTTAAGCAACAGCGATGAAGTGCTCGTAAGGCTATGCCTGCATTTAGGAGAAGGCCAGGCCACAGTCTGGGGCTGCGACCTCTCCGAGGAATATGTTAGGATAAATAGCAGGTATACCACATAATGCAAAAGGGAATCATCGTAGTCAAGATTGGCGGCAGCACCCTGGGCAACCACGACACTACTTTAGAAGACTTGGTGGAGCTTCAGAAGCAGGGTAAGTCCCTGGTAGTGGTTCATGGTGGCGCCAAGGTGACTTCCGAGTGGCTGGCCCGGCTGGGCATTCCCACCAGCTTTGTAAACGGGTTGAGGGTTACAGATGCCGAGACCCTGAAGGTGGTAGCTGCGGCGTTGGGTGGGCTGGTCAACAAAGAACTGGTAGTAGCTATCCAGGCTCTGGGGGGGAAAGCGGTAAGCTTAAGTGGCTGCGATGGCAACTTGCTCTGGGCAACCATCAAGAGCCCTGAGCTGGGCTATGCCGGTGAAGTTGTCGCCGTTGACCCCACTCCGGTGAAGCTATTGCTGGATGCCGGCTATATGCCAGTGGTCTCGCCCGTAAGTTTTGGCTCAGTTGAAGGCCGGACTATGCTGCTCAATGTTAACGGGGATACCGCTGCCGGGGAAATTGCCGCGGCATTAGCTGCTGAAAAACTCGTGTTCCTGACCGACGTTGATGGTATTCACGATGGATCGGGGAAGGCGATCCCCAAGCTCAACCTGGCCGAGGCAAGGAATATGCTCGCCTCTGGCATAGCTTCAGGGGGTATGGTCCCTAAATTAGAAGCCAGCCTCAGAGCCCTGACTACCACACAGGTCGTGCGCATCATAGACGGTAAAATTTCCCATGCTTTACTCAATGAGATTACCGGACGGGCTCGGCAATCTGAATCGAGAGGTACAACAATTGCCCCGGAATAACTGGCAGGAGCTGGAGCAGAAGCTATTTCTGAGAACGGTGAACAGAGTCCCCGTGACCCTGGTCCGCGGTCAAGGAACTTTGGCCTGGGATGACCAGGGCCGGGAATATCTCGACTTTGTTGGCGGCTGGGCAGTAAACAGCCTGGGGCATTGCCCGCCGGTGGTCGTCGAGGCTCTGGAAAGGCAAGCCAAAACTTTAATCCAGGCGTCGAACCAGTTTTATACCATCCCTCAGATAGAGCTGGCACAGCTTCTAATCAAGCATAGCTGTCTTGATAGAGTTTTCTTTTGCAACAGCGGTGCTGAGGCTAATGAAGGAGCAGCGAAACTAGCTCGCCGATATGGAAAACTCCGACTCAACGGTGCCGACGAGGTCATTACTACCCATAGTTCTTTTCATGGACGGACTCTGGCTATGACGGCCGCTACGGGGCAAAGTAAATTTCAGGAGCCCTACATACCTCTGCCTGGAGGCTTTGTCAACGTTGAATATAACAATGTCGAGGCGATCAAGCGGGCGACCAGTGAGAAGACCTGTGCTGTAATACTGGAGCCAATCCAGGGAGAAGGTGGGGTGAACGTGCCTGCTGATGACTACCTCAAAAAGGTGCAAGGCTGGTGTCAGGAAAAGGGAATCCTTTTTATTCTGGATGAAATCCAGACGGGCATCGGGCGTACCGGAACCCTCTTCGCTTATGAGCAGTATAGAGTCGAGCCAGACATAATGACTTTAGCAAAGGGACTGGGCAGTGGTGTGCCCATCGGCGCTTTCTTAGCCAGAGAAAATGTCTCCCTTTTTTCTCCGGGCGAGCATGGCTCGACATTTGGTGGCAACCCGCTGGTCTGTGCTGCCGCTCATGCCGCCCTGAAATACATCATCGACAATGATATACCGGGACAGGTTAAACGAGTAGGAAATTATTTCATGACCAAATTAGAAAGCCTGAAGCGGCAGTTTGATTCTATCACTGAGGTGAGAGGCCGGGGACTCTTAATAGCTTTAGAGTTTAACCAGGAAATCGCTGGAAAGATGGTGCTGGCTTGCCTTGGTAGAGGCTTGCTGGTTAACGAAGTGAAGCCGGATGCCCTGCGCTTTATGCCGCCCCTTATCATCACCGAAAAAGAAGTGGACAAGGCGATAGGCATTTTAGGTGATGTGTTAGGGAAAAATGCGAAATGCTAAACAATCTGGAGTTTAGATATTAGGACTTCTCCGGAGGAGGTTATGAAATGGCAGACAAAGTAGTATTGGCCTACAGCGGCGGTCTGGATACGTCCGTGGCCATAAAATGGCTTGAGGAAAACTATAATTTAAAGGTCATCACCCTCACCGTGGATATAGGCAATGTCCCCGACCTTGAGGCTATTAGACAAAAGGCGCTCAAAGTCGGAGCCGTAAAGGCACTGGTGCTTGATGCCAGGAAGTCTTTTATCGAGTCGTTTGCTTTCCCTGCCCTCCAGGCCGATGCCGTTTATGAAGGGCAGTATTCATTAGCTACAGCCTTGGGGCGTCCTCTCATCGCCCGACTCCTGGTGGAAACAGCCAGGAAGGAAGGGGCGAGAGTGGTAGCTCACGGCTGCACCGGCAAGGGCAATGACCAGGTGAGGATTGATGTAGGCGTAGCCGCTCTAGCCCCCGAGCTAAAGGTAATAGCCCCGGCTCGGGAGTGGAATATGACCCGGGAGCAAACAATTGAATATGCCCGGATCCACGATATTTCTGTCCCTATCACCAGGGCCAGCCCGTATTCCATCGACGAGAACCTGTGGGGAAGGAGCATTGAATGTGGCGTGCTGGAAGACACCTGGAACGAACCACCCGAAGATGTTTTCCTGTGGACAAAGTCGCCTGAAAAAACACCGGCTCGGCCTGCTTATCTGGAGATTGGTTTTGATAAAGGGATACCGGTAAGCCTCGATGGCAAAAGGTTAGAGCCTGTTGCCCTTGTCCAGAGAGTTCATGACCTGGCTGGTCAGCATGGTATAGGACGGATTGACCATATTGAAAATAGACTGGTGGGCATAAAATCGCGGGAGATTTATGAAGCGCCGGCCGCCATGGTCCTGCTGAAAGCGCACCAGGCCTTGGAAGACTTGGTGTTGGCAAAAGAGCAGCTCCGCTTCAAGACTAGGGTAGCCGCTGAGTATGCCGACCTCATTTATAATGGGCTGTGGTTTACCGGCATGCGCCGGGACTTAGCCGCCTATGTGGAAAGCACGCAGAGGTACGTCACCGGCACCATAAGGGTGAAGCTCTTCAAGGGTAACTGCCAGATAGTGGGTAGAAAGTCGCCCTACTCCCTTTACGATTACAGCCTGGCTACTTATGATAAGGGCGATGCCTTCGACCAGAGTGCCTCCCCCGGCTTTATACACATCTGGGGTCTGCCGGCAAGAACTCAGGCCAAGGTGCAGCCAGAACCACCTGAATAGGGGACATAATACCTAATTTGTAGCAAGCCTAGTTGGTAAGGTGCCCTCGGAATTCAAAAGTTCTGAGATATCTTTAACAATTAGCCTCTCTTCTATTCCCTCGTCCTTTATCGCTTCACCGAGCATTACGGCACAAGTTGGGCAGGCTACCGCTAAGATGCCGGCTCCGGTCTTATCGGCTTCTCTCACCCTGATTCTTGACGGGCTATTCTCACCGCCGCCGAAGGAATCGGTATAGAAGTTGCCGCTGCCTCCGCCGCAGCAGAAGGAATTCTGGCAGTTCCTTTCCATCTCCACCAGCTCAACACCGGGGATTGCCCTCAGTATCTCACGGGGCGCTTCATACTCTCCGGCGTGTCTCCCCAGAAAACATGGGTCGTGGTAGGTAACTTTCATGTTCAGCTTCGAGGCTGGCTTCAATCTTCCCGCTTTGATAAGGTCACGGAGCACCTGCGTGTAGTGGAATATTTCAAAGCTATCGGGGTATTCATTTCGAAAAACATTATAGGAATGAGGAGAAAGCGTTATAATCTTCTTGATGCCGGCCTTTTGGAAAAGGGCGGTGTTCCTGTCTTTTAGTATCTCGAAAATACGGTTCTCGCCCAGTGTGCGGATTTCATTGCCATCGCACTCTTCGGCAGGGCCTAATATGCCAAAGGAAACACCGGCCTCAAGAAGCAGTCCGCCGACTGCTCGGGCAGCCCTCTGTCCCTTCTCATCAAATGAGCCGACACAGCCGACATAGAAGAGGAACTCCTGGCCGTTATAAGGCTCTATCCCCATGCCTTCAGTCCACCGGCCCCGGTTCCTTCTCAGTTCCCGGTAGGGATTGCCGTAGGCTTCAATATTTTGGAAAAAGCGGGCCACCTTGGGAGTAACCAGCCCGCTGTTCACCACCTCTTCTCTGGCCGCTATTATTATATTGACAACGTCTTTATTAAAGGAGAACTTGCAGCTCTGGACGCAGTTATTACAGGTGGTGCAGGAGTAGAGTATTTTGCCCAGCGACTCGGACCATTCTATTTCTTTTTCCTCCCAGGCCCGTATGAGCCAGAGCAGGCCGCCCGGCGAGTAGCTCTTCAGGCGGAACCTGTTGT
>Ga0307439_1001650_pt1 | contig 13835 bp, 9 predicted proteins | sample SalMarWE160490MG_FD_202142 | JGI IMG/M metagenome (GOLD analysis project Ga0307439, IMG submission 202142) | Salt marsh sediment microbial communities from the Plum Island Ecosystem LTER, Massachusetts, United States - WE1604-90 | ecosystem: Environmental > Aquatic > Marine > Intertidal zone >... | reverse complement strand
TTGGGTTACAATTAAAGAAGACATTAAAAATAATCAGCAGCGAATAATGATAAACAGCCTGTCAGTCTAATTGTCGTAGTGATAATCCAAGATTGGCTAAAGTTCTTTTGATTTCGTTAAGGCTTGTTACGCCGAAATTTTTGCAGCCGAGCAGTTCAGCTTCGGTTTTCTGCAGCAGGTCACCGATAGTATGAATGTTTAGTTTTTGCTGGCATTTTCGAGAGCGCACAGATAATTGCAGCTCATCTATCGATTTGTTCAATAGCCCTTGGTCCGCCGCAGGGGTAAGAATGGATGTTTCATCTGAAGGGAACTTTTTTTCCTCAAGAGCCATACCGAGCCGCAATCCCTTCGTTTCGAGAACAGCCTTAATTTCTCGTAGCGACGTTTCTCCGAAGTTCTTATAAGATAGCAGCTCTGTCTCAGTGATATTCAAAAGATCACCGATTGTGTCTATGTTCATTTTCTTGAGGCAGTTTCTGCTTCGCACCGACAGCTCAAAATCAGAGATCGGTGTTTCAAGAATCTGATTTTTGTGGGATCTCTTCTTCTCTTTTTCCTCGTCGTAGAACATTGTTTTTGAGCTTTCGATGTCCTTTTTAAACAGAATTGCTCTTTGGTGATTGGGGTGAAACTCCAAGACCTTATCAACACACTGGCAAGCCTTATCGAATTTGCCTATATCCTCATAGAGCACAGCTAAATTCAGCAGTGCGCTTACATAAACCGGAGAGGTGGAAACAATTTGCTTGTAATAGTCTATTGCCGCTTCTTCATCGCCGGATAAATCGCATCGGTAAGCTAAGTAGAAAAGAGCTTTCTGATGGCCATTATCCAGCTCAAGGGCTATTTTGTAATTATCCATTGCTTTATCATAGAGTCCCTGCGCTTCGGCAAGCCGGCCAAGCTGATAGTGGTATTCGGCACTTACGTTTTCAAAATTTGAGCAGTTCTTTAGTTCCTTAGCTGCAGCCTCAAAGTTTGATGCGTGGCGATATGTGGCGGCCTTTTCCAGTGTTATGTTTAGAGTGTCATCCTCATATTCGGGGCTTTTTTGCAGGATTTCGATTGCTTCGTTGAATTTGCGTGTTCGCCGAAGAGCAAAGGCTAAATATACGAATTTCTCTTTGCAGTCTTTGGTCTTTTGAAGCTTATCAATAGCCTCATTGAATCTTCCGAGGATACAAAGGCCTATTCCAACCGGCAGCAGAACTTTTGTTGAAGTGCTGGATATATTAGCCTCTATTTGTTCAGTGAACTTGAGCTGGTTGGCCTCGCTGGAGTGGACGAAATGAGATAATTTTGTAATATCGTCCATAGACGGCAATTCATCAGCGAACAGATTTATTTGAGTTTCTGCAATCAGCTCCATTGTAATTTTCTCCTGTAATCCTTTGTTTATATCATTCTTTTTTTCGTCAAGATGCCTTACGGCACTGCGAGCAGACCTTACTGGTCGCTAATTATAAAGCCAAACCATATATTTGCAACACTTTTTTAATCGGTATAATTATATGGATGCGTGTCATATTTATAGGCAGCCTGGTAGGATGGACTTTAGCCCATGCTGTTCATTGTGTGCTTCACGCAATACGCGACCTGTTCTGAGCAGCGCCGAAGGATACGCAACACGCAATACGAAACTCGTCCCTTCAATTACGTTCTGGGCGGGCAGGCCTTCCAGATAGGCAAAATAGGTTTAATATTGCAAACTACTATATTAAGAGCTAATATAGGTTCTTGTGCGGCCAATATAATAGAGATAATTCAGGAAACAGCGACTCATGCTACGTAGTGTGCTAAGCAGAGTAGCATAAGAATGGTAGAAGTATAAAATGAGGGAAAGTCGTAAGTGAAATAGGTCTTTGCCACAAGATAATTCAAGAAAAATGGGCTTTACGCAATTCTGGAAGAACGTTACAATCGAATTAGTTAATGAAAGCAAAATATATTTAAAGTGTGTTTATTTTTACTTAACCTATGGTTTCAATAGAGTTACAAGCCCGCCAACACGAGCAAATATATTCCGACAAACATCGGAAACTTGGTGGGATGCATTATACCCCCGGCTCGCTGGTGGATTACATTGTCAAACGAACACTTCGACCATTGTTAGACACCCCTGATAGTTTACCGCAAATCAGAATTATCGACCCTGCCTGTGGTTCCGGTCTTTTCCTTCTAAAGGCTTATGAAGTCATTGCTGATTGTTGGCAAAAAACCTTCGGCAGCTTTGGCACAAAGGATGCAAAGTATATTCTCGAAAACTCTCTTTTTGGTATTGACATTGATGAGCAGGCCGTCTTAGAGACCAGGAAGAATCTTCTTCAAAAGGGTTCCCTTTCCGAACATGATTGTGTCAATATCAACAAGAATATTGTAGTCGGAGATGCCTTGTATCTTCGCCCTTCTTCAACATTGATACCACCGTCGGAACAAAATTATAACGCACTATTAACCAACGATTTTTTCGCAAAGCACAGCTTTAACTGTGTCATTGGTAACCCCCCTTATGTCCGTATTCAAAACACTCCGCAAGAAAAACGACAATATTACGCATTATCCTATACAACCGCTGTCGGCCGTTTTGATATTGCCGCTTTATTTCTTGAACTATCTGAATATTTATTGAGTGAGAAAGGCCGGCTTGGCTTTATTGTTTCCAATAAGATACTTTCGACCGCAGGTGCAAAGAGAATCAGGTTTTTCCTGCTAAAACATTTTAGTATCGAAGAAATCGTGGATTTAGGCGATACCAAGCTTTTCGATGCCGCTGTGCTACCTATGATTCTTATAGCAGGTCGGAATAACAAGAACAGCAATTGTATTGCCTATTCATCAATTACAGAATTGCATAACGGGACTGCAAATAAACTTGCGACAACAGACCTTCTGCAGCTTCTGGAAAAGACTGAGATTCCTTTTGAAGCAAATGTATCTTTTGCCGACAGGACTTTTCAGGTGCAGCGTTTTTACGCTAATTCGCCATCCTGGCAAACTAATGTCTGGACCTTTCACAATGAACGTCAAAATCGCCTGCTGGCAAAAATAAGGTATAATTCCGCTTGCGCTATCGGTGAACTGGCCAGGAAAATCAGTGTGGGGCTGAAAACGACTGCGGATAATGTATTTATTAAACCTATGACCCAGAAGCTCATTCAACAAAAAGCTTTGGAAAAAGATTTGGTTTTTCCTGTCATTGAAAGCCATAATGTTGAGCGATGGACCTGTTCGTGGAATCCGCAACAAGATCTTTTTGTATTATACCCGCACATCGAGAAGAATGGGAAAGTAATTCCCATTGAGTTGGATGCCTATCCACGAATCAAAGAATATCTCGAAAGCAATCGCGCTCAACTGGAAGCAAGAACTTATCTGTCCGATAGCGGCCGTCGCTGGTATGAAATTTGGGTTCATCAGTCTCCCAGTGATTTTCACAGGAGAAAAATTATCACACCCGACCTTTCTACTCATAATCGTTTTGCTGTTGACGATAAAGGTTTCTATGTCAATGGCACCTGCTTCTATCTAATCCTGACGGACGAATCCGATATTTCATACTATTCAATCCTCGGCTTGCTTAACTCAAAGGTAATTGAGTATTTTCATAAAACAACCAGCGGCAACTCGCTATACGCAAAACGGTTTCGTTATTGGACATCATATATTCAAGAATATCCTGTAGCTAAACGCCTGCTTTCCGATTCTGATGCAAGGTCGTCACTTGCCCGCAATGTCTCTATCCTGCTCAACACTAATAACACTGTCAAGCGAACAGAACTTGAAAAGGAAAACGACCGTCTTTGTTATGAATTATTTGATTTTACAGACGACGAAATTCAAGAAATTGAGTCAACCTTATCTGTATGCAGTCCGCCCTCCCGCAAGAAAGGTGCTGCAGCTAAATGACAAATAGAGAATCTCTTTTAATTTCGGCAAACAAAAAGAAAAAGCTCATATTCCAAACGGATTTGGAAGATGCGAATGGTCTTGCGAACCAACCCCCTGCCGAAGAAACTTTTTACACGCTCGATGAAATCGCTATTCTCACAGAAGATTTGATGACTATTGACGCACCTACAGATGTTAATGGACGTATTCTTGAAGTTCGTCCGAAAGGGCACTGGTTTGAATTCGAAGCTGCCAAGCGATTAGGCTATAATTATCCGCCTGGCGGCGGACTATTCCCGGATATACGTCATCAAGCTCTTGAAATCAAACATCATACAGGCAAGAATATCACTGTTGACTTTGGTCGTTATCACCCCGGGTCTGACGAAATAATAAATGAAACGTGGAATCGTAGATTACAACTCAAAGTCAAAGACATCCGTTACCTTATTGCATTGGCGCCTCCTCCTGAATTTAAGGTAACAACCCTTATTCTTCTTACCGGAGCTCAAATTGTGAGTGTTTTCGGTGTTTCACCAAAAGCAACCATTAAATACCAAATGGGAATTTCTGAAAAATGGAGACAAGAACATCGTGGGAAAATGATAGTCGGAGAGAAAACGTGGCTGAGAGAATAATTGCTGACGAAATCACCATCGTGAAAAGCAATAACACAGATTGACGAAGTAATCGCCGCTCCATGTTATCGAAATTTTGCTTGAAAATTAAGCCGTTTTTGGTATAATACGGTCTCGTTATGCGTATTGCGTATAGCGTGTAGCGTGTTGAGTACATAAGAGTATAGCATATCATAGTTCAAACAGAAGACAGAGTACAGAAGACGGAGGACAGAACTAAGAAGTTCACCCCATGAGATGGCGGCTGCGCCTATCTCACGGGGTAATTCCTAAGCACTAAATCCTAAACCCTAAACTCATCCCTAAGGGACAAGATATCAAATGTTCAAAATCCTGAATTTGAAATGCAAAAAGTAAAACCACAACGCAAAAATTCCCAAATTAGCCATGGCACCTGTGGCCATGGTCTGCTCGACAACTGTCGAGAATATTCGACAAATCGGCCTATTTTTATGCAAAACAAAGCCAATTTTCAAAAAAGTCAAATGAATGTAAAGTTAAATATATCAAAGGATTATGAGAAAAAAATCGAACAGGACATTTGGTGAAAACAAACCCAATCAAAGCCAATTTCAGAACAGAAAACGGAGGACAGATGACGGAAGACGGCCTGTCCGGCGTAGCCTTGGCGAAGTCGGAAGGACAGCTTGTCCGACGGGCAGCACGGCGAGTAATTATGACATGCACCCTTATTATAATTATATGGCGTCTATTTGCCTGTTACTTCTTTAATTTGACCAGTGCGACCCAGTCTTTATCGATGTCCTTGGGTGGATGGCCGATAGCAACCGGACCAGGGCCTGTGATTGTAGTAACAGTGCCGGTTTGTAGTTGGCCACCCGTGCGGGGATTGTACCATTGGACAGTGAAGGTTGCAGAACTGTTGCCCAAGTCCAAATGGGTAGTGCTGCCGGTCGGCAGATATATAGCGTAGATTTCACCCGGTTTGGCAAAGCAGTAGTCGTTTTCAGCAGAGGTTAACTCATCGTGGTGAGCCATTTCTATAAAAGGCAGATGCTCGTGAAAAAACTCCAGGGCGTATCCTGTTAGGTCCCACATGTGGTCTCGGCTGCGCCAGTCCTCGCAATTTAAATCATTGTGGGCGAATTTATAGCCGAAGTACCATTCCACGCCTGCTCCGCCAGCTATCAGGTTGCCCCAAAGATGTTTGCTGCGGACTTCATCGTGCCAATAGTCATTACTGTCAGGCATTACACCGGTATGAGATGGGCCGATCTCATCCAGACAGACAAACCACTGCCGACCTGCATCGGCTGACCGATCGAGCCATATTAGCGTTTGAGCATGAGTATCGTTGGTTTGCAGCGATAGTCCGTCAAAATATTCATATCCTAATAGAGGTTTATAGACCTTTTCGTACTGACCCGGATATGTATGGCAGACAATAGGATGGTCATACGGGTTGAGGTCTTTGATATATTTACAAAATGCTTTGCGTTGGTCGTCTGTGTTAGTATTTTCTTCGCCGAGATTCCAGACTAAAGCGAGATGATGACTGAAACGTGCAATCAGCTCACGGTAGTAGAGCTTGCGTTGTTTGCCGAGTTCACCGTTGTCGAGACCCTGGTCATTTTCTGTTTCCTGCGTGATGATATGAAGCATCAAGCCGAGCTTATCCATATGAGAAAAGACGACTTCCCATTGATCGAGTTTGCTACAGTCGAATCGGAATCTTTCATTCGGGTATGTCCAGGGCCAGACGTCCTTGCCGTCGCCGCCATCGATATTGTAGGTAATAAAGTAAACGCTATTCATGCCTTTGGAAGCTAAGTAGTTCAAGGCGCCAATGATGCCCTTTCCTTTGCCGTTTTTCCAGGTTGACTCGCCTGGCTGCCAGTCTTTGATATGTGGGGCATAATTATGCAAAAATTTTTCGCCTGCGGCTTCTCCTTCGCGTTTTAATTCAGCGGTGTCATAGGTATCATCGAAATCAACGTATGCTAAGAAGTTTTCGGGGCTGTCGGCTCCGCCCTTTAAAAAATATTCACCTGTCTCAGCGAATTGCAGGTAACGTTTACCAACATATTTGAGCAATCCTTTGGCCCGAAAGTCTTGACCGCCTTTATCGCTGGGGTCAACAGTAAAACTGCCTTTGGCTCCATCGAAGGCAACAGGTGTACCATCCATAGGGTCGTCACTTAGTGTGATGTCGGTGCCTTTTCTGAATGAAGCAAGGTAAATCCATTGTCCTACTTCATCCGGCACAAAATGTACGCGCCATTTATTGCCTGATATGGCACTGGTTTGGCCGGCATCGCCATCGGCTGCATAATAGCCAGGAACAACGTATCGTTTTTCTCTCTTGATGAAGGTGACATTGAGACGGTAGTCAAGAAATGGATTTGGGTCAGCATTTTCATGGGTGTTAGAACCAGTGAATGTCAGTGTGACCTTGTGCCATTTCTTAAGCTCGCCAGAGACTTTTGCTGCTTTGCTTTGATCAAGCGAAGTAACGGTGATTCCAACAGTGAAAATTATCAGAAATAGGATAGTTAATTTATATGGCTGCATTTTTCGTCCCTTAATAGATAGCAAATTGAATTAAGATAGAAAATTCTATAGGGTGTATATAGATATTTGCAATAGATTTTTGAATCACAGATTTTAAAACACACAACCCATAATAGCGCAGAAAAAAGGCCGAGCAACAACAAGCTTGTCTCTATAAGTAGTTGAAATTACCAAGATTCTGCCGAGCTTGCCGGAGTCGGTCTTTCAGGCCTCACAATCCACCACAGGTGGATTTTCGAATTATGTATACCTCTTAATAGCCGAAGTTCAGTTCCATCGAATCACCGGGTTTGAGGTCTACCTTCTTATGCTCAATTTCATAGTTCTGTGCGGACATTACGGATATCTGCACTTGTCCCGTCGGCACCCCGGACAACTGATAGTATCCATCCTTGTCGGTGCGTATGCTGGGCCCCAGGCTTGGGAAATGCGTTAGCACATCTTTGGCCCGTCCGAGTTCAACAAAGGCATGGACACGTGCGTTCATGATTCCCTTGCCGTCCTCATCCACAACGCGTCCTACGAGATTTGCCGCGTGGTCGAGGACAATATCGACGAGCAGGCCAGGTGTTTCGATTAGGTCTGTCATAAGATAGGCACGTGGAGCGAAATCAGCAGCGCTCACAAACAAACACTGTGGTTCCGAGCCCAACCCGGAGATGGTGAATATGCCCGTTTTGTCTGTCACTGCCCTTGGCCAGTTTTCACGCTCCTCCTGCACATTTCCATTCGAGAAGAAGACTACTGCTGCTCCTTGGATTGGCTTACCGTTGCTGGCAATGACCCGACCCGTGAAAACGGTCGCTGGTTGAAGCATGAATAGGGTACGATTCGGGTCCTCTGAGACAGGCTGAACCACAACCGGATCAAGAATCAAGGGATCAAAGCCTTCGGCGTGAACCGTCATTCGATATTGGTCGTTAACCGGGAGATCTTCTCTACCCGTATCAAACAAGCCCTCGGGTGAGTCAAAAGTGTACCCTTCTCGTGACCACGTGGCCGTGTATCCAGAGGTTCGAGGACCGACCTGGCTGAAGGTCATCTTGACGAGGAATTTGGGGATCGGTTCACCTGTCGTGGCGTCCACAACCTTTCCGTAGATTCTGCCTGACCGATTGACCACAATGAGGCACTCGTCCTGGCTGAGGTCCACCTTGTAATCTTCCCCGGCGATCCCCTCGCCGAAGATCTGCAGTCTCAAATCGCCGTCTGAGGGAGCATTAAGAATGGTAAATCGTCCGTCTGAATCACATGAGTAGCGATGTTGATCCAGATTGCTGACCCCGTTGTACTCGCTAATCTCGATAGTTGCCTCCGGTACGGGATTGCCGTCGCTGTCTATCACACGTCCATAGAGTGTGCATGCATCTTCGAGTTGGAAATCAATACGGTGTTCTGTTTGCTTTTCTGCAAGCACGGTGGTTTTGACGAAGGGGGCGTACCGGTCATGGGTCGCCCATAGGACAAGCTCTCCAACCTCCACAATACCTAATCGGTACATTCCATTTTCGTCCGTTTCGTCCGTCAGGCAGTTCCACATCGAACGTGATTGGGTATTGCCCACCGTCACCCCCGGGATAGATACTCCCTGTGAATTGGTGACCTGGCCAAAGACGACCACCCCGGGCTTCAATACAATCTCCTGATACCTCGTCTGGCCTACGGGGGCCGGTTGAAAGCCGAAGGATACCCCTGGATACGCCGGATGACTGACGAGAACCATATAGAAATCGACCACTGGATCAAGACCATCGATCTCAAATAGACCCTCAGTGTTTGTCACTGCATAGAAAAGTGATTGCAGCAGCCCTGGTGGGTCTTGTCTACAAAGGAAAGAAGTCAGACCAAAGATAGCCACGTCAGCACTCTGTATGGGCTGACCGTTTGGGTCTGTGACTGTGCCGGTAAGCTTCGAGCCGGGATTTAGCTCAATGGTGACATTCTTCATACTTCCCATTTTCATGCGCACTCCAATCACGCGTGAGGCATAGCCAGAGGCTATTACATACACATGGGCTTCTTCATCTGACTTCGCATAAGTGAGCATGAATCGGCCTTCGGCGTCCGTGGCGAGCGTCTCGGTAGGGCTGAAGCCAACTTGGGCTCCCTGGATTGGTTGGTAGGTGTTTTTGTCAATGACGATACCGGCCACTCCGGTTTGACTTTCCTCCGGAGGAGTCTGAGGTTTATTAGGCTCTTGACTGCCAGTTATCACCCGGGGTTCAGGCTTGGCTTGACGTTCCTGGATTGCTCCAATGGCCTCTTGGAACGGATTGTTCTGTTCAGGACCCTGCCATTGCTCGGCGAATATCTGTAAGGCAGACAACACAGAACCATCGCCAATTTGCCCAAGATACTCGGCTACCCGCATCTTAGTAAGGTCCTGGCCGGTCTGAAGAAGTTGCAGCAGCCCCGCTATGTCTTGTTTCTCAAAGAGTTGCTTAGCCGTCTCCAACTCTCTCTCGAGTAGCATCTGGGGATTGGTCGACAAGCTTTGGTTCTCATCCTGATTGGCGGTAGCCATGTGTGTCTTCTCTGTATGCCGTGGGGCTTCACCACTTATCAGATACCTGGACAAGATGAGCAGTCCTAAAATCAGCACCGCTGCTGCGGCTAATTTTATCATTCTGCTTTTCATAATCATGTCCCTTATTTTTTGCGTGCTTATGGTCGTGGAAGATTTCGATTGAGCACGCGAGGTTAACATTTCAACGGCTTCGGGATGGTCCTGTTTCCACTTCACGAAGTTTGGCTTGGATTCTTCAGAGCCGATAGCTTTGGCAAGAGCCTCGTCAAGCCAGTCATTATTTTCAGGGCCTTTCATAATCGCCTCCCGTGAAACCGTTACGTTTTAGGTACTTTGCAATCTTTCGTTTTGCTCTAACGAGCCGGCCGTTAACAGCTGATGGTGAAATGTCTAAAACCTTGCTGATTTGCATCTGAGAAAGTCCGTCATAGTATCGCAAAACTATCAACTCTCGCTCTTGATTTCGCAACTGCCAGACGGCTTTGTTAATAGCGGTAAGCTGATGTTCCTGGCTGACCTGTTCTTCACCGGATTGATATAAGTCTGAAGCGTTGGTTTTGCTTCTTTCTCTGAGCATGCTTCTGACTACATTTCTGCAAATCCCTGCGAGCCAGTAGCCGAATTTCTCTGTGCGCTTCAGAGCGGTCAGGTCGCGACAGGCTATGGCAAAACCTTCCTGGGCTGCATCCTCAGCGAGATGAATGTCAAAAAGCTTCGAGTAAGCCAGCGCAACCATCGAGCTGTAATAACGTTGGTAAAGAGCACCAAAGCTTTCCAGATGGCCATTCCGAGCAGCTTATACTAACTGTTTGTCAGACAGCTCTTGTGTTTTTAACTCCATCTTGCGTCTATCAGTTCAAAAATTGTGCTGATATCAGCCATTCGACTACGCTCAGGGTGGTGAGCCTGTCGAACCACTTCCGTATTATAGTGTAATTTTACACCTGAAATGTGCGCTAAAAATGGAGTTTCTGGGACTTTTTCTAACGTGGCTGAAATACAAAACAGCAATTGGATAAATAGGATACATTTGATGTTGTCAGACGGCAACATTATTAGCCCATTTTTGATTCAGCATGGTGTATTTAGGCAGGAAAAAGCTGTTTAGCTCTTCGAGCCATCAAATTTTTATGTTGCCAGCAAGGAGAACATCTGGTTGTAGCCAAAAATCGATAAAATATGTTGCCTTTTTGCAACATTTGCTCTTGACAATAGATAAATTAGGTGGTATAGTTAATATATGTATGATTCCCAAAAGCCACATCAAGTAAATTCAGGTAAAATCACCATTCAATTTGAAGACCAACACCCAGAAGGATTCTTAGCACTCGGACTGCTTGGTAGATCGATTGTCCAATTATTGCCGATTGGGGTGGTAGTATTTGATTCGGATTTGAGGATTGTCGAATCGAATTCTATGGCAGCAAATCTGATTGAGCTTGGTGATTACATTGATAAATCTTTGGCTAAAGGTACTGACAATCCCGAAAAGGCCAGATTGGAATGGTCAGAAAAATTAAAATCGGCATTAGCAGCAGGACAGAAGCGCAGATTTGAGGGCGTAAACTATGTGTACAGTGGTGGATCGAGACTTTTGCGAATTTTATTTACCCCGATTATAGAACCGCAAGCACAAAAGGCACTGGCAGGCAGCATCTTAATCGAAGACACAACCGAAAAGGCCGGTATCCAAATGAAGTTGGCTAAAGCCGAGAGATTGGCTGCCATTGGCAGGCACGCTTCAAAAATAGCCCACGAGTTAAACAGCCCTTTGGATGGAGTGCTTAGATACATTAATCTTGCTGCGAGAATTGTTGAGCAGGCCAATCTCGCAAAACCCAAAGAATATTTAGACCGGTCTCGGCAGGCGCTCTTAAGAATGGTTCAAATCTTGAGCGAGTTACTGGAGTTTTCCCGAAACACTTATGTACCGTTAGAATATACTAATATAGAGCAGATTATCGAAGATGCGCTAAGAACAGCAGATACTAAGGCCGAAACCTTAAATATTCAAATTTTAAGACAATATACTCATGACATTCCAAAAATAAGAGGCGGTAATTTATTTCAGGTTTTCTGTAATATCATAAAGAACGCATACGATGCGATGCCGGAGGGTGGCCAGCTGCATATCTCGACACGTTTAGAACCGGATAATACTGTCGTGGCAGAGTTTCGGGACACAGGCAAAGGTTTCGCACCGGAGAATAAAGAGGCGATGTTCGAGCCATTCTTTACTACAAAGGAAAAGGGAACCGGCTTAGGATTGGCAATATGTAAGGACATACTTGAAGGGTATCATGGACGTATTACCGCTAAAAATGCGCCACAGGGCGGTAGTATATTCACCGTGTATTTACCGTTGGCAGATTATTCATAAAGTCCGTTCTCCGTAGTGCCTACTTCCCTAAGGGACTGCGAAGTCCATTCTCCGTAGTACTCCGTAAGGAGTCCTTAGGACTACGAAGGATGAAGCTGGAACTATGAAGGATGAAATTGCAAAGAACAGCATTATGATAGACAAAAATATTCTCATTGTTGAAGACGATAAAATCATATTGGATTCGTTATGCGAATTTTTGTCCCTCGAAGGATACCAAACAAGCGGCTCTGAAACCTTTAGAGGTGCTTTATCCAGACTGCAGAGGCAGAGCTATTGTCTTTTAATTGTTGATCTTAATCTACCGGATGGAGACGGATTTGAATTATTGGATATAACCAGGAAAAGGTATCCTCAAACCGTTGTTATAGTCATAACCGGCTATGGTACCATAGAAAGTGCGGTCAGGACCATAAAACACGGCGCCTATGATTATCTTACAAAACCAATCATTGATGATGAGCTGCGCCTTGCGATACAACGAGCGGTCAATCAACAATCAATTATAAGTGAAAACGAAAGACTGCGAATGCAGCTCGAACAGAAGTACAGCTTAGAGAATATAATTAGCCATAACTACAAGATGGCAAAAATATTCGAGCTTGTTGAAGCTGTTGCAGACACTAATACCACAATTCTAATGGCCGGTCCATCCGGTACGGGCAAAAGCATGTTGGCAAGAGCGATTCACTACCGTTCCAGCCGACGCAATAAACCGTTTGTTGAGGTAAGCTGCGGAGCTCTGCCGGAGACACTGCTGGAAAGTGAGTTGTTCGGCCATGTTAAAGGGTCATTCACCGGCGCTGTAAGCAATAAAGATGGCAAATTCCTCGCTGCAGATGGTGGCACGATCTTTCTTGATGAGGTCGCCAACGCTTCGCCGGCTCTGCAGGTAAAACTGCTGCGCGTTTTAGAGGACAGGCAATTTGAGCCGGTCGGCAGTAATAAGACCCAAACTGTCGATACGCGGATTATGATTGCCTCAAATCGCAATCTCACTGAAGAGGTAAAACAGGGCAGATTCCGGGAGGATTTGTATTACCGGATAAATGTGGTAACAATAGAGCTGCCGCCTTTACGTGAGAGAGTTGGCGATATACCGCTGCTGGCAAAGCATTTTTTGTGGATGTACTGTACCCGGCATAATAAGCAAAAGCTCGGCATTACCGATGAGGCAATGGAGTATCTGGAGCGTTTTTCCTGGCCCGGCAACATTCGTGAGCTGGAAAATTTGATGGAGCGGGCGGTCTTGCTGAGCAAGGACAAATTCATTGGGTTTGAAGATTGGCCTGATTCAATCAAAAATGGTCAAGATGAGCATCAAGAGACTTACAAGCCGATGGGTCTGAAAGAAGCACGAGCTGAACCGGAAAAGAAACTAATCTTGCAGACGCTGGAAGAAAATAACTGGAACAGGCAAAAAACCGCCAAAATACTCCAGATAAACCGAACAACTTTATACAAGAAAATGAAACGCTACGGCCTGGACGTCGAAGCCGAGCGATTAGGCCTGACCTAATCTCTCATTTCGCATCGCGTGAAGAGCATCTCGTATAATAAAACAATTGAGGCCAGACTCAACCTATTGCCTCAAGAGCGATAGAAGCCAAAAATAATATAGTCATATTAAGCACATAGTCTTGGCGTAAGCCATCCCTGCGATTTCGTCTAATCGAAAAGACTATTAGCAATTTATTCGATTTTTAATTAAATTTTTTGTTAAGTGGGAATTGGAGCATTATCGAGAGTTAGTGATTTTTGGATTCAGTAAAATTGAACCGGCAGCGCAAGAAAAATAGTAGGGTATGTTGAAAAATCTCTGAAGTTATGCAAAAAAGTCAGAATTGCTTCTTGCCATGTTTGGGGT
>Ga0307439_1001644_pt1 | contig 13852 bp, 17 predicted proteins | sample SalMarWE160490MG_FD_202142 | JGI IMG/M metagenome (GOLD analysis project Ga0307439, IMG submission 202142) | Salt marsh sediment microbial communities from the Plum Island Ecosystem LTER, Massachusetts, United States - WE1604-90 | ecosystem: Environmental > Aquatic > Marine > Intertidal zone >... | reverse complement strand
AAAAAAGTACAGAAGAAAAGGACAATTAGTAAAACTCGGAACTATCCTGAGTTATAAGGCTAAGTAAATGTTTGAAATATTACTTAATGAAATTAAATTAGAAATTGAAGGTGCACGTCTTGATGAGGTACTTACTCAAGCAGAAATGAACAGGATGAGAGCTCAAGTAGCAACTCCAGAAATTCGTCCTTGTGATTTTGATGTTACAATTCCAGGATGGCTTTGGAGAATAGAGCAGTGGGGTCAAGTTAGAATTCATCATAAAGATCCTGAAAATTTTCGAGGAAAGAAGAAAGTAACAAAGAAGCAATTTTTAGATAGAATAAGTGATGAAACACTTACTAAAATGCTTGGAAGGTGGCAGATTGTAAGGCGTGGATTAACTAAGTGTGAATTCCAAAGAGAATATATTGGTTTCAATGATAGAAAATATACTGAACATTTCATCATAGATGTGAAGTTAAAAAAAGAACTTAGAGGTCTTTTTTAATAGTGTTAATTAAGTAGGAATAGTTAGGGTAGTTGAGTAACGATATGAGGGGTCATTCATATAATCCAGAAGGTTGTCCAAAGTGTGGAAAAGTTCACATACCTCCTTTTCAAGGAAAACATCATACTGAAGAGAATAAGAAGATATTTGGACCAAAAATAAGTAAAGCAAATACAGGAAAGAAGAGAACTGAAGAGCAAAAAACGAACTATAGAGTTGCAGCAAAGAAGCGACCTAAAAGAACTAAAGAACACGGTGAACATATTTCTAAATCTCTTGTTGGAAAGCCTCTTGAGGAAAGAGGACATAGATTTGATTGTGGATGCTGTGTTTGTAGAGCAAAACGAGGAGAAACAAAAGGAGCAAATAATTCATTTTATGGGAAGCATCATCTGGGAGAAACTATTTCAATCATAAGTGATAAGAAAACCAAACAACTTTTAAACGGCTTTGGAAAAGTTCAAGGACATTTTTTCTCTGAGAAAAATACGAAATCACTACATTATAGATCTTCTTGGGAATTAGCATATATGAAATTTCTGGAGTCTAAAGAAGATGTTATTTCTTATATGTATGAAGGTTTAAGGGTTGAGTATTTAGATGAAAAAGGAATAAAGAGGTATACTGTACCAGATTTTCTTATTAGTTATTCAAATGGAGCTAAAGTGATAGTTGAGGTAAGACCTTTATGGAGAACAAATGATAAGAATACTAGAAAGAAAATGGAAGTAGTCTGCAATTTTTGTAGAGAGAATGATAAATCCTACGTTTGGGTTTTTGATTTTTGTGATAATAAAGAATTTAAGTATGTTAGACTCGTAAAGTAAGGAGAAATTGATATGTCGTTACTATTAAGTCCCGGCGTGTACACCAAAGAGCGTGATATCAGCGAAATCGTTGCGAATGTCGCTAGTTCCTCTGCTGCACTAGTTGGCTATTCTGCAAAAGGTGATGTTGATAATATTGTTTTAATTACTAATACTCAGCAATTTATAGATGAGTATGGAGAGCCTGACCCAACATCTGGGCATTTTTTCCATTATGCAGCTTTGGCTTACTTAGCTAAGGGAAATGCTCTGTACTGCTTGCGAGTAGCTAATGGAGCACTTTATCCTGGTGCTAATATAATGAAATCGACTTCTGATGAAAGTAATACTGCATTTGCAGTAGGTAAATCTACCTCGGCGTTTAGTGCTCCTACTGGATACTTAGAAGATATAGTTTTTCAGATTATGTCTACGAATCCTGGAGAGTGGGGAAACAGGACGGGTATCATAATCCAAAATGTTAAGGATGGGACGGAAGAAGTGGCTGTAGATCAGTACACTTTTGAAATTCTTGTATACTGGCAAGATGATGATGGGAATTGGTCTCAGGTAGAAACATGGAAAGTGTCCAGAAAAGAAAAGATAGATGGATTTGGTCGAGATCTTTATCTTGAGGATAAAATTAATGGTGTGAGCGATTATATTTTGGTAGCAGATAGTGCTCTAGCTGATACTATTCTGCCAAAAGCTCAGAGTACTCGGTTGGTACTCACAGGTGGATCAGATGGAAGTGATATCACTGATGGGCAGCTTATTACAGGTTGGGATGAGTTTATCAATCCTAGCGTGGTTGATATTCGATTGCTTATTAATGGTGGTGAGACTTCTGTTGCAGTTCAATTGAAGATGAAGACAGTTGCTGAAGCACGACTGGATTGTGTAGCACTCCTTGACATTCCTTACAGTGTAACCAGTTCCTCAACTGATACAGTTACTTGGAGAAATAGTACGCAGTCGTTCAATTCAAGTTATTGCGTGCTTGATTCTCCATGGTTAACAATATATGATTCGTATAATGATAAGCTAGTTGAAGTTCCGCCTTCTGGATATAGAGCTGCTCAAATAGCATATAATGACTATGTTGGTCATCCTTGGGATGCTCCTGCTGGATTTAATCGAGGAATACTTGATGTTCAAGAAATAGATCCAGTTTATACTGAAGGTGAAAGGGATCTCCTTCATCAGAACCAAATTAATCCATTCCAAGATTTTGGTGGAGAAGGAAATGTAATTTGGGGTCAGTTAACCGAGCAGAAGAAACATTCAGCTTTAAGCGATCTTAATGTTCGAAGACTACTGATTGTGCTTGAGAAATCTATAGCAATATCGTTGAGGACTTTCGTTTTTGAGCCTAACATTGAGATTACTCGGTTTAGAGTAGAAGCTTTGTTAAATGAGTATTTAGATCGGATAGCAGCTCAGGGCGCGTTTCAGCAAGAGGCAGGTGATTCAGGGTATCGTGTTATCTGTGATGAGACTAATAATACTCCTGCAAGAATTGATAATAACGAGCTTATGGTGGATGTGCTTATTAAGCCTGTTAGAGTGGCTTACTATGTTCAGTTACAGGTTACTGTTACAAAGTCTGGAACTTCCTTTGAAGAGTTAATAGCTAAAGGAAAGTTATTCTAATCTTTCAAAAGTAAAAAAGGAGATAGATAATGGTAATGAGTGTTGATAATCTAAAAAATGATTTAACAAACCCTGCAAGAGCGTATTTGTGGGATATTGTTATACCTAATATTCCTGGGGGAGGGGATGCAGAATCGCTGGAAATTCGAGCTTTTAGCACTTCGATTCCAGGAAGAGGTTTAGGAGGAATCAAGCTGGCCTACAAAGGAGGTCCAGGTATGAAAGTACCAGGAAAAATAACTATGTCTCAATCCTGGCCTGTAGTGATTAGGGAAGGTACGGATAAGAAAGTTTTTGAGGCATTAAATAGTTGGCAGGAAACCATTTCAGGAGTTAAAACAGGGATAGGAACTCTAGATCCACTTTTGAAAGCTAATTTGTATTTGAAATGTTTAGATCCTCCTGGAAGTACTTGGTTGAAGATACAAATGGTAGGGTGCTATCCCGAAGATGTTGCAGAAGTTCCTTTGTCTCAAGATACTGAAGATGTGATTATGTTTAGCTGTACATTCAGCTACGATTATTGGCTTGAGGCGTAAAAAATGCAGACTATCCCTTTCGATTTATCGGGATTAGCAGGAATCTATTTCAGAAGAATTTGGGCTCTCCAACGTACATTTAACTGGCAGCTTCTTATGCCAGATACTATCAATGGATTGTTTGGGTTACTTGTTTCTCAGTATTGTGAAGATGTGCGATTTGGGGATTACAGTATAAATTCAATTTCTTCTCTGCGATATGGGCCCAAACAAAGATTTTATGCCGATCTCGAAGAGATAAAATCTGTAACTTTGGTTTTTATCTCTCCTGTAGATAATTCAGTTTTGAATTACTTCTATGGCTGGCGTGAGTTAATCATTGATAAAGATGGTTATTACTCTGCTAAGAATAGATATTCTAAGACTATTTATATAGCTCTTTACGATAGATCTGGAGTTGAATCAACTCAGTTTGTGTTGAGAGGATGTTGGCCTAAAACAAATCCTTCACTTGGGTTATCATATCCATCGGAAGATGTTTTAAGGTTAGAATTAGAGATGAGTGTTGATCGGATTAGTCATAAGTCTCTAATAGGTTCTATATTGGAAGGAGTTACAAATTTTGCTAAAGGAAGTGCTAAAGGGGTTTTAGGAAAAATTGGTTTTTAAGTAAAGTACAAGAAGAAAGGAGAAGTAAGAGATGAGTGAGTACATGTCAATTAACCTCCCGTCCAGATGTATTCCCTACCCAAAAGTTAACCCAGAAGATGTTGTGATCAGACTTTATAGAATAGAGGATGAAAAAGTTTTGTCACAAATTGATCCCGTTAATCTTGAACGTAAGTATCTTCAAGTTCTTAAGGGGATCATTAAAGGAATTGACCCAACAGATCTGACTATAGGGGATAGGATGTATATCGTTTTATGGGAGTATATAAATTCATACTCCGAAACGATGGTTAGGAAAACACAGTGTAGTTACTGTATGAAGGTAGTCAAACCTATTATTAATCTTAAAGAGCTAGATATAGTACAGCTCCCAGAAGATTTCAAAGTTCCTCATTCTGTGAAGTTATCTTCGGTAGGTGAAGATGGTAAGCCAATACATGTAGATCTAAGATTCTTAACAGTAGAAGATGAAATAAAGACTGAAAAGTATGCTGATGATCATGAGGATTATCTAATCTATAGATACGCTCGTTCGATAGTTGGTCCTGGAGAGATGTCTACTCTTGAGCGGGTAGATTGGCTTTCTAAGTTGTCTCATCAGACAAAAGATATGGCTAGAATTAGAGCATTTCAGAATAAATTTTATCACGGACCCGATTTTGCTGCGACTTATAAGTGTCCAGAGTGTGGGGAGGAGGATGTTGTTAACATACCCTTTCGACTTGACTTCTTCTATCCGGATGGTGAGACCCTTATCTCGGATTTTGGAGAAGCAGTGTGAAGTATGCTATTTTAGTAGAGGTGGATTTAACTTCAATTCTCTTGATAAAGTTGATATTAGATCCTTTGACTATATTTGGGGTTGGTTGTACAAGCAAATAGAAAGTGAAGGCATAAAGTAGGTGAAAAGAAGAGCAAAGTATATTCCACTTGATTTTCAGAAAAGAATGAAAAATATTTCCATAGATTCTTTTAGCTCTGATTCTCTTCAAGCAATTCGTAAGAAGCTTTCTAGAGATTATCTGGGATTTTTTCAGGGTCTGAGAAAGATTTATAAAATAGGTGAGATAGAGCATGAAGTAGTGGCCGCAATCAAATTGACAGTAGTAACTATTAATTTGATTGATACAATTTCGAGAACTAAAGGAGTTGAAAAACAAGATGTTGAAGATGTCGTAGCGAATATAGAAGTTCTTAATAATCAACGAGATTATTTTGTTCGAACGTCTAAAGATATAAGTCCTTTGAGAGATAGGATAAGTAAAGTACAAGAAGAAACTGGAATTTCCCCAGAAAGTTTAAATGTAACGAATGAGATTGTTAGGGGAGGAGTGGCAGGGATGAGAAAACAAACTAGGGAAGGAGTCCTTCCATTCTTGAGTAGGACGGCCCCTGAGTTAGTAGGTGCAGTGAAAGGAGTTGCTGGAGGAGCAGCAGCAGCTGTGCTAGGTCCATTTGCTCCTATGGCTATTGGGGCAGCAAAGGGCATTGCTGGAATCTCTAGAGGTCTGGCTGAGAAAGTTCGGGCTAGAAGAGAGCTTTCTTTCCAGAGGCGCTTAGAGCCTGTTGCTACAGGTTTGAGTCCTTGGGAATTAGAGCAAGGTGTTATGGCCAGGCGTAGAGGCCCTAAAGTGACTGAGTTTGGAGGCTTTGCACAGAGGAAACCTTCTAAAGAGGAGTTAGTAGCTCCGTTAACTTACTTCTTTGATAGAAAAGCAGATAAGGCTAAGTGGACTAAAGATGTGCTTAAACGACTTTCTGATAAGAAAGGTGAAACGAAAGAAGGTCTTTTTGGAGGAATGCTTTCTTCTTTGACTGCACCTTTGACCAAGATGTCAAGTATGTTAGGAACTTGGCTTCCTAAGTTGGGAATTATTGCGGGATTAGGTGCTGGAGCGGTTATAGCCGGAAAGAAAGTTACTGAAGCTGTAGGAGCTGCTAAGGGGTTAGAGGAAGCAAGAGCAGGAAGACGTGAGGCAGCTAAGGGTTTAAAGGGATCTTCTGAGCAATGGATAAGTTGGGTAAAGGAAGTAGGCGTTGAGGAGGCCTCTAAGAAAACAGGTAAGTCATCTGGCCAGTTGGCCGTGCAACTTGCGAATATGAAACAGAGGCAAGAATTTGAGGAGAGAGCAGGGAGAGCATGGTATCATAGAGGAATTGTTGGAAAAGTTCTTGGCAAAAAGCAAAAGGAATTAACTCCATATTCAGAAATACTTGCCGGAGTTAAAAGTGGAATGGGAATACCCCTTGTTTCAGAAACATCTGCAGAAGTTAAGAGTAGTATTAGTGCACTTCCTGCAGCAAAAGGTGGAACAGCTACGAAAGTAGAGTTAGCAACAGAAAATATAGAAGATAATGTTAGAAAAGCAATAGAATTAATGCCTACGAAGATTATGCCTGAGATAGGGGATCAAATTAGTAAACTATCCTCATCTATAGATAATCTTTCGAACCAAGTAAATCGTGGAACTGCTGCTGAAGTTAAAGGGCCTGGGTTAGGTGATCCAAATGATTCTGCTGATGCTTTATTAAATGCACATGCGTCTGGAAATTTATCTTTAGGAAGTGATTAAACATGCCTGATAATATTCAAACATCAAAATCTGGAAATAGGAGGAAGGAAACGTATACTGTACAATTTGCAACAAGGAGAAGGGAACTTCCTAAACCAACTAATGGAGTACTTTCTGAGTGTGGGTATAGATCAGATGGTGAAGGAGTAGTTCCAGAGTATCTAGCTAGAATCACGAGTTTTAGGAACGCAGTTACAGTAGTTGGAATTCTTCAAGAAGATATCCTGACTAAGGTAGAATCAAAATGGGAGCCTTTAGTCCCTTATTCTTTGTTAGCGAAAGGAAATACTGCAGTTCAGGTTCTAACTAAGAGTAGGAAATCATTGATAACTAAATCTACTAGTAGAAGGATGTGGCAAGGTTCCTCCCCTATGGTCTTAAATCTTAAGTTGAGATTTGAAGCAATAGAGGATCCATTTACAGATGTGGTTGAACCCGTGAGGATTCTTCAATCAATGGCACTTCCATCAGATAGTTCTGAAAGTTTTGATAGATCACAGCCATCACAAAAGCTGACAAGTTTGAGTGGACTTATATCAGCAGGAAAAGCTTATTTAGGAGGAGTTCCGGTATTAGGTCCTCCAGGTCCTACTCCATTTACCACTGAGGGACTTTTGAATTTGAAAGGACCTACAGGAGATTTTTCTGAATCTACCAAAACTATTGAAGGTCTCAAAGGAGGTGATCTTATTATGGTGGAGTTAGGAAGATTATTAACTTTTTACAATGTTATCGTTAGTAGTGTAACTGGATCTCATGCTATTAAATTTGATCAATATGGAGATGCAGTAAGCGCGGAAGTTAATGTGGTATTTGAAACTTATGAGATGATGACTGTTGAATCACTGAAAGATAGTTATAGAAAGACAGTCATGTCAATTGAGTAGTGGGCTAGATGTATAGAACCAATTTTTATAACAAAGTGACTGTGAATTCTGTAGAAGAGTTAGATTTTTTATGGAATTCTCTTTCTGAGTTTAGCAATCAAGTTGAGTATAACCCCGAATACTACAGAGTTGTTGCTGGAGATGTAAAGAGACCAGATCTAATTAGTTACAAGTGTTATGGAGTAGTAGATTTTTGGTGGATCATTATGATATACAATGATATTGAGAATCCTTTGGCTGATCTGGAACCAGGTATGTTATTGAAAATACCTAATGAAATAGATATCTACAATTTTCAGAGAAAATATCGAGTTCGTAAAGCAAAATGATCAAACTTATCGGTAATTATCTTTTGAACTTAGAAATAGGAGATGAAGTAGTTCCTATATCTCCTGGCATGATAAATGTATTAACTATCACATTAGATATTGATCGTATACTTCCTACGTTTAAGATGGTTCTTAAAGATGCCTCAGGTTTGTTAGGTGAGATATTTCCGTATGATAATAGTTCAAGCAGTATTGGCATATCAGTAGCTAGAAGCTCCAACTTGGATAGACTAAATCAATTTAAGTTTAGGGTTAAGAGGAGAAATGTTACACAGGATAGATTTTATGAAGTTGAAGGATTATTAGATGTAGAGGGTTTGTTATCACCTCAGAGAGGGAGAGCCTTAACTGGGAATCTTAAAACAAGTTTGGAGAGAATCTCAGCTGAAGAGTTGGAAATATCTAGCACGGAAGTTGGAGCTTCTTTGGATTACGATAAAAGAGTTTTGCAGCCACAGTGGACGAACATAAAGCTTCTTAGATATCTTAAAAAGAATCTTGGAGGTAGAAATAATGAAGCTGGATACTATTGTTTTATTAAGAACCAGAACGGAGAGAAAATTTTTGTATTCAAGAGTACCAATGAACTCTTTTCTTCATCTTTGAGATATAAATTTATTGTAAGTCACAAACAGTATCAGGATTTTTATCCTGTTATGGATTATCGATTGTTGGATAACTCTGGTTTATTGTCTGATTTTGGAGCGCAGGATTTAAATCATTATTATTTTGATTATAATTCGGGAACTTATGAACATCTATCTTCTCCTATTAGTGGTTACTCAGGACTTACTCAGAATTTTTTAATTGATAAAGATAATGATTCGGAATTCAAGTTTACTACAGGGTTAGGGAGAAGTAATGCTTTTACAGAAGATTTCTCTGAGAAAATTAGAAATATATTATTTGATAAACTTACTAATCTAGCACATATGTGGATCTCAACTTGGGGGTTGGAAAATATAAGTCCCGGGGATATTGTCTTAGTAATCTTTGGGGAAGCTCTCAAAAGAGGGAAGTTGTTTTCTTATCAGCATGCGGGATACTGGATGGTTAAGCGAGTTGTGCATATAATAGGTCAAACTTATCTAACTAATCTGCTTCTCGTGAGAGCAGGCGTTGATACAGATATTGAAACTTCACTTGTAGAAGTTTCTAAGCAGGCTCAGAAATGAATTTGAAACAAGATGAATTGAAATTTTTTGGAAATTATCGAGGGAAAGTTGTTGATAACAATGATCCAAATCATCTTGGAAGAATTAAGGTCAACGTCTTTGGAGTATTTGATGGAATAGAAGTAGAGGAACTTCCTTGGGTTGTTCCGGCGTTTCCTTTGTTTTCTGGATCGGGATTAGACTCTGGATGGTTTGCTATCCCTAGTTTGAATTCTTATGTTTGGTGTTTTTTTGAAGCTGGTGATCACGAACAGCCAGTTTATTTTGCAGAGGCACCAAGTGGAGCGTATGGAATTCCTGGTGAAGCAGAAACAAATTATCCTGATAGAAGAGTGATTAAATTGAGTAGTGGGATTACTTTTTATATTGACAATTTAGATGAGGAGGTTAAACTTTCTCATCCTTCTGGAACATATATTCTAATTGATGGAGATGGAAATATAGTTATAAATGGAAAAGATGTAACTATAAGTGGAACTTCGGTTAATATTAATCCATAGTGTCATTAGAATTTTTCAGGAGTTCTTGATATGGATATTGATGAAGTGAAGAAGCGGGCTAGTTATTTGGGAATCGATGTTGGTTCAAAAGGTAAATTTGAACTAATTCGAGAGATTCAACAGAGAGAGGGATATGAACCTTGCTATGGCTCCTTAAAGTGGAGTTGTTGTTACAGTTCAGACTGTTGTTTTGCTAAAGATTGTTTAGGGAAATTTAAGGCAAAGTCTTCATTTACATTTGAGGTTAGGTGATGGGTAAAAAAGTAGCGTGCGAGCGTGATAGTTCAGATCATGGAGGTATTGTAACATCACATAATCAAGATGGTAGATTTAAGGTGTCCGGAGTAGTGGTAGCCGTAGAAGGGGCTATGCATAAATGCTCAGATCCTGATCATGGAACTACGCCCATTTCTGCTGTAACTACAAAAAGTTATTGTAATGGAAAACTAATTCTTACTAAAGATGCATTCGCAGGCTGTGGAGCAAAGCTTACTCCATTAGATCGAAAGGTATATATTGAATAGTATAAAGGACCTTTTATAATGATTATAAGTGTAGGAGAAGTTTGGTCAGATTTAGACGGCAGATTTATCCAGGACTCCGAAGGAGCTCTTAAGAAGGCTGTTAATATAGATGCAGTACTGGTTTCTATAGATAATATTCTTCGGACTTACCGGGGAGAGCGCTGTATGCTTCCCCAATTTGCATCGGATTTACATGGTCTACTTTTTTCTAGACTAAATCAAACCGTAGTTAAGTATGTTTCTAGAAACATCAAAGATACTATTGAAATGTGGGAGCCTAGAGTTCTAATAAATGATGTTGTATTGGAAAAAGATCCAGATGGAAATTCTCTATCTATTGGATTGTCAGTGGTAATCAAGGGCCATGATAAGATTTTTCGTTATCAAACAAGTATCAAGAGTGGAGAGTAAGTAGGATTTAATGAAAGTGAAGTGATAGATGGCTAATGAGTTAAACTATACTGCTTACGATTTTGACTATTTGGTTGTTCAATTGCAGGACCGTCTTAGCTCGAGTAGTTGGAAAGATGTATACAGATCTTCTACCGGTCAGATGCTAATTGAATTTTTAGCTTATGTCCTTAATATGGGCATGTATTACACGGAAAGGCGAGCTAATGAATCTTATCTGCTAACTGCTCAGAATCGCTCGAGTATAGTTAATCTTGTCAAATTATTAAATTATGAGCCTAAGAGAAAAACTTCAGCTTCTGGAATTCTTACTTTTAGTATTGATGAAGCAGAAACTAAGAATATCTATATCCCAAAATATACTGAATGTCAATCTTCTAATGGAACAAAGTATGTAACAAATGAGGATTCTGTGCTAGAAAAAGGTCAAACATCAGTAGATGTGAAATCAATTCAAGGAAAGATCAACTCACTTGAAATTTCAGCATCTGGTTCTGAAAATCAGGAGTATGTTATAAACAATACCTCGGTAGAAGATTCAGCCGATTCAGATAATCCTACCTTGAGAGTGGTTGTAGGTGGAGTGCCATGGACTAAAGTAAGCTCATTCTTATATAGTGTGAATACTGATACTCATTACCGTGTTATCAATGAGATGGAAAGCACTGTAACTATTCAATTCGGCGATGATGTTAACGGAAAATCACCGGAAGCTGGATCAGTTATTACTATTTATTATGTAGAGTCGGAAGGGTTAGCTGGAAATGTTACACACACTGGTATGATAACAACTATTAATTCAACAATCTATGATGAAGATGGAGATGCAGCAACTGGTGTTGATGTAACGAATGATTCTTCTTTTCTTGGAGGAGATGATGAGGAGGATATAGAAGAGATTAGATATGAAGCTCCAAGAGTGTTCAAAACAGGAGATAGGGCAGTAACAAAAACTGATTTTATTTCTATTTTAGAAAATTATTCTGGGGTTGCAAGTGTCAATGTCTGGGGAGAAAATGAAGAAGCAGAGTTAGCAGGAACTGCGGCTGTTCAATCAATGTTGAATAAAGTTAAGATGTGTATTGTTCTTCAGAGTTGGGAACTTCCCGATGACACCTTCAAGAACACTTTATCTGATTATATCTATAATAAGTCTATGATGACCGTTAAGTATGAATTTGTTACACCTACTATTTTAGATGTTATTCCAACACTGGAGGTTACAGTTGAATCAGGTCATTCTTTAAGTCAGGCTCAAGCAGATCTAGAGGAAGCAGTTGCTGCTAAGTTTGCTCTGGGAGATACTACAAGGCTAGGAACAATTATAAAATATAGTGAAATTATAGCCACAATTCATGATTTAGATAATGTAGCTTATGTTACTGGGGTGCTGGAGATAAAAAAGACTTTGAGTGATAGTTATGAATCTACTTATGATTTTGGAGGGGCTCTTGAAGCTACTGATATTAAGCCCGAATCAGTTAGATTATTTATAGGTGGAACTTATATCACTTCTGACGAGGATAATGGTGACGGTACAGGTTCTTTTTCAAGTGCAGGTGCTTATACTATTAATGGGACTATTGATTACAGCACTGGAGTTCTTTTAATAGATATAAGTGGAGAGCCAGAGTCGGTTTTTGTTCGGTATTGTCAAGATGAAGGGGGAAATATAATTCCTAGCTTCCAGGAAATTTGTCGACTTGATGAGGTAGATATAGTTTCGATTGAGATTGAAAGTTAATGAATGCAGAAGGTAAGTTCTAGCAATCCTATTGTGGAGCGATAAGATGAGTAAATGGATAGAGCAAAGATGGGATATTAAGCATATTCGAAATGGTAAAGTCATCTATGAGGAAAAAAACAAGAAAAATATTGTTCCTAACCAGGGAGAAAAAGCAATACTGGAAGTATTTTATCGAGGAATAGATTCTATAGTTCCTAATGATAAGTTTTATATAGGACTCTACAATGGAAGTATAGGAGAATCTACTACTCTTGCTACAATCCCCTCTGAGCCTTCTGGAAATGGTTATAGCAGACAGGAAGTGGAACGATCTACTACAGGATGGCCTACTATTGAGCTTCACGAGGGGGATTGGAGAGTGGTTTCTAAAGAGATAGAACTTACAGCTTCGGGAGGTAATATAGGGCCGGTGAATGGTGCATTTATTGCTACTACTTTAGATAATTCAGGATCGTTGATTGGAGCAGTGGCCATGGCCGTAGAGAGAACTGTTATTGCAGGTGACAGGATTCTTTTTCAAATAAGGGCTAAACATAAATAATAGGGGTTAAACATGACTCTAGATGCAGATACAGTATGGGAAAGTAGATTTATAAAAAATCATATTGAAGTTTGGTAGAAAGATATGGCTGAAGAACTTTTTGCATATTATAATACATCTTTTAATGATTATATTGGTATTCCAACTTGGAATTTGTTAGGGGGAATGCTTGAAACTTCTACAGCAGAAGGACAAAAATTTCATTCGGAAACAACCAGGACTTTTACAAAGGTAAAACTCTATTTGAAAAAAATTGTGGGGGAGAGTATTGGAGAAACTATACACGTTGTTCTATATAAATATAATGGTGCAACGTGGGATGAGATAGAGGATATAGGTACTTTTAATGTTAGTGATCTAATAACGGAATATGTTTGGTATACTTTTACATCTTCACTGCAACCTGTGCTTGAAGTTGGTGTTAATTATATAATAGCGTGCGCTGCCTCAACAAGAAAAGATGCTGCTGGAGATTACTGTCATTGGGCTGGTCATAATACTGGCACTGGGGTTAATACAGGTATGAGGGAAACCTTAGGTGCAAATGACGATAGTTATTCCTATCCTAATTCTTTTGATTGGGAAAATGCGGACACGGGGTATATTTTGGGGATTGAAGTTTATGGGGAATCTACAGCTTCAGAACCTCCACAGATTATAGATCAATCTGATGATCAAACTGCTTGTGTAGGTCAAGAGGTTGATTTATTTGTTACAGCTACTGGGTACCCAACTCCAACATATCAATGGTATAAAAATGATGTACTCTTGTCTGGAGAGACAAGTTCTACTTTATTGTTTTATGCTTCTACTACAGCTACTTATAAGTGTAAAGTTAGCAATATTGTTGGAGACGTTTGGTCAGATCCAATTATTGTTACTGTAGTTGCGAATCCATATACGTACAACCTATTTGATCTTCAACTCGATTTAGGTAGGACAGATTAAGTATGCCCAATTGGAACTTAGATTCTGGATATTTTCTAGATCAGGCAGATAATGCTTCTGTAACGCATGAAGCAGAGTTCTCTATGAGCTTGGTCTACATAGCTAATCCCTTCTCTGATG
>Ga0307439_1001640_pt1 | contig 13856 bp, 13 predicted proteins | sample SalMarWE160490MG_FD_202142 | JGI IMG/M metagenome (GOLD analysis project Ga0307439, IMG submission 202142) | Salt marsh sediment microbial communities from the Plum Island Ecosystem LTER, Massachusetts, United States - WE1604-90 | ecosystem: Environmental > Aquatic > Marine > Intertidal zone >... | reverse complement strand
TGTCGCTGAGCACTCACGCGGCACTGCCTTTCTTATCGCCGATGGCGTAATGCCTTCCAATGAAGGGAGGGGATATATCCTGCGGCGAATACTCAGACGTGCTTCGCTCTTCGGCATGAAGTTGGGATTGAATGACCCTTTCCTTAATGGAATGGCTGAAGTTGTCGTTAGCACAATGAGCCATATATATCCTGAGCTTATGGATAAGCGAAATTTGATTACCGATGTAATTAAGGCAGAAGAAGAGAAGTTCATTACTACCTTAGATACCGGACTTAACCTGGTGGAAAAGCTCATTAGCGAAGCTTCATCTCAAGTACGAAAGAGGTTAACAGGCGAAGAGGTGTTCAAACTTTACGATACCTATGGCTTCCCCCCAGAGCTAACCGCCGAGATTGCCAGAGAAAAAGGCTTATCCATAGACCAAAAAGGTTTCCAGGCTGAGATGGAGAAGCAGCGGGAAAAGGCCAGGTCAGGACAAAAGTTCGTCGACTTAAGTGGTCACAGTGCAGGGAAAACAACAGTCAAGGGCAAGCTTACGGTCATACGTAAGCAAACAGATTTTATTGGCTATGACAAATACAGCTCTAAGTCAAAGGTTCGCGATCTAGTAACTAATGAAAACTCTGTGCGAAGTGTGGCTGAAGGTAGTGAGGTTGACGTGGTACTCGACAGAACTCCTTTCTATGGCGAGATGGGAGGGCAGGTAGGAGATAGCGGCGAAATCAACAGCCAAGAGGGAAAAGTAGTCGTCACAAATACCCTTAGGACTCTTTCAGACGCGATAATACACAGGGGAAAAGTGGTTGCAGGGAGCATGTCTGTTGGTGACGAAGTGGAAGCCAAGGTTGATTCCGCCCGACGCCTGGATATTGCTCGCAACCACACCGCCACCCATCTCCTCCAGGCTGCTTTAAGACAGATAGTGGACAGGTGTATTGAGCAAAAAGGTTCATTAGTAGAGCCAGAAGGATTCAGATTTGACTTCTCCCACTTAGGACAGGTAACTGAAGAGCAGCTCAATGAAATTCAGAGGCAGGTTAATGAGTGGATACGCCAGAACTTAAAATCAGAAGCAAAAGTACTCCCTTATAAGCAGGCCATCGCTGAGGGTGCTATCGCCTTATTTGAAGAAAAATATGGAGAAGAAGTTCGGATGCTGGAAGTCGGGGAGCCGGCAATAAGCAAGGAACTCTGTGGCGGCACTCATGTGAGTTCAACAGGGGAAATTGGCATATTTCTGATAACAAGTGAAAGCAGCATTGGCGCAGGACTGCATCGTATTGAAGCTGTAACGGGAAGGAAGGCTGAATCTCTAATTGAAGCTCGCTTAACTGCTTTGCAAAGCGTAGCCAAAGAAGTAGCAGGCTCACTTGACGAAGCTCCCAACAAGGTCAAAACCCTCATCAGTGAGATGGAAGCAGAGCGTAAGAGAGCGCTTTCACTGGAAAGGGAGTTATCGCACAGAATAGCGGAGGATTTGCCTGGACAAGCCGAGCAGGTGAGCGGTGTGACAGTGCTGGCTGCCAAGGTGCCGACATTGACCATGCCTATACTCAGAGAAACGGGCGATATCTTGCGGGACAGGCTCAAGAGCGCCATAGTGGTTTTAGCTACAGTTTATAACGGTAAGCCTAACTTTTTGGCTATGGTGACTCCTGACCTGATAGCTAAAGGATTCCATGCCAGCGATATTATTAATCAAGTAGCCAAGGTTACCGGTGGGGGTGGCGGTGGTAAGGCCGCTATGGCCCAAGCCGGCGGCAAAGATGCCTCCAAAATTGACGAAGCCCTGAAATTAGTTCGTAAACTGATTCAGAAGGTTTGATATGCGCAGCTTAGGGCTAGATGTCGGAGATAAGAGAACCGGGGTGGCCATAAGCGACCCCCAGGGGATTTTGGCGACGCCCCTAACCGTGCTCGCCAGTAAAGACAAAGATGCCCTTATAAATGAGATTATCAAGCTTGTGGAGCAGTATAAGGCAGAGCGCATTGTTGTTGGCTTACCTCGCCGCTTAAACGGCGAGATGGGAACGCAAGCTGATAAGGTAACGGCTTTCACCGATAAATTGTCATGGCGAGCGAAGCAAAACAATCTCAACCAGCTTGATGTACAACTATGGGATGAACGACTCTCAACCAAAGCTGCCGAGCGCTTGAAGACGGAGGTTGGTGGCAAGACAAGTAAACTACGCTCCAGGGCAAAAAGAGGAACCAGAAATCACAGCTTTTCGGCTAAAGCTGAAATAGATGCCATAGCGGCGGCCTTTATTCTCCAAGGCTTTCTAGATAGCCACCGCCCGGAGCAATAGCTAAGGATCCTAAGCGATGTCAAGATACATAGGTCTTATCGGTCATCCCCTTAAGCATTCGATCTCTCCCTATTTCCAGCAAGCTGCCCTAGATTATTATCGACTTGATATCCGCTATGAGGCTTGGGAGACAGGCCCAGCTCAACTTCAAGACATAGTGAATGATTTAAGAAAACCTCAAAATGTTGGAGCCAACGTAACCACGCCCCATAAAAAGGCAGCTTTACCTTTATTAGATGAAGTTGACGACCTGGCAAGTTCGATCGGTGCTGTCAATACCATAGTCAAAAAAGATGATAAGCTTATGGGTTTTAATACTGACGCCTATGGTTTTATCGAGGCGCTGGACAAAGAAGGGCACTTTGACCCTGAAGGAAAGCGGGTGGTCATCCTGGGTGCTGGTGGGGTGGCCAGGGCAGTGGGTTTCACGCTGGTGCAAAGGAAGGTAGCTTCACTGGCAATTACTGATGGTATATTTGAACGAGCTAGAGCATTGGCAGAAAGTCTGGTGAGGTATATCAAAGGAGTTTCATCAAGCTCAAAGGATTTGAAACCACACGTCACTGCTTTTCAGTGGCAGAGTCTAAGCTCAGCTGAAACTTTTAGCAACTGCGATTTAATAGTCCATTGCACTACCATAGGAATGAAGCACAGTCCTCAAGAAGGACAATCACCTTTGAGCCTCGAAGTAATTCCCAAGAGCGTCTTAGTTTATGACCTTGTATATAACCCCCAGCTAACGCCCTTTTTAGAGCTGGCACAAAAAGCCGGGGCCAATATACTTGGCGGCCTACCTATGTTAGTATATCAGGGAGCGGCCTCCTTCAAGCTATGGACAGGCAAAGAAGCCCCACTTGATATAATGTTCGATAAGGCTAGGGAAATATTGACAGGAGGAAAGAGGTGAAAAAAAAGGCAATCATTATCAGCGTAGTCATAGTAGCAGTGCTGGCGGCAGTATTAATTCCCATTACCTTAATTCCCAGACCGACAACAGGTAAAATTGTTGTAATCCCGCTCAGTGGGACTATTACCACCGAGGGCTCTTCATTGTTATCTGGCTCAACCATTACCCCGGAGTTGGTGAGAGATTATTTAACGAAAGTGGAGAAAGATAAGGCAGTCAAGGCGATTGTTTTCCGCATAGAGAGCCCTGGCGGTGAGATAGCGCCTTGCCAGGAAATCCTGTGGGAGATAGAAAGAATTCAAGAGATAAAACCCATTGTGGTAAGCATGGGGGGCATGGCTACTTCAGGCGGCTACTATATCTCAACCAAAGCGGATAAGATTGTTGCCTTGCCAAGCACACAGACGGGGAGCATCGGGATTATCTCTGCAGTAATAAACGTCGAAGAGCTTTTGGAGAAGCTGGGTATACAGATAGAAATTTTCAAAGGTGGCAAGTATAAGGACATGCACTGGGGATTTAGAGAGCTGACGCCGGAAGAAGAGGAAATCGTGCAGCAAATGATTGATGAATTTTACGAGCAATTTATCGATGTAGTAGCTGAGGGGAGGGGGCTAAGCAGGGAAGAGGTCAGAGATTTGGCTACAGGGCAAATTTACACTGGTACCGAAGCCAAAGAGTTGGGTCTGGTTGATGAGCTAGGTGATCTGGATACAGCCATAGACCTGGCAGCAGAGCTGGCTGGCATCGAAACTGCGATAGTGGAGTATTATCAACCACCTAAACTAACAATATGGTCACTGTTAGGGCTTGCCGATGCTATAAAGACGAGAATATCAGGGTTAAGCGCCCAAGATATAATTTTGTTGGAAATCTTAAACCATAACTATAAGCAACCTCTATTTCTATATCAAAGCTAATGGGACAATTTCGCTTTCTTACTGGCGGGGAATCCCACGGAAGGGGATTGGTAGCCATAGTTGAAGGGATGGTGGCTAACCTTCCTTTGGAGGCGAAGTATATCAACAAGCAACTCAAACGCCGCCAGCAAGGCTATGGGCGCGGTCCCCGCATGAAGATTGAAGAGGATAATGCGGAAATCATGGCAGGCGTTCTCTACGGGCTCACTACAGGTAGCCCCATCGCACTATTTATCACCAACCGGGATTGGCAAAACTGGCAGGAACAGTTAAGTGTTTCTCCGGTAGAGAAAGAGGTCGAGCCTGTAACCTGTCCCCGGCCGGGACATGCCGACCTGGCCGGAGCGACCAAATATGGTCTCGAGGATATCAGGCCGATTATAGAAAGAGCGAGCGCCCGGGAAACAGCCGCCAGAGTAGCCGTCGGAGCCGTAGCTCGAAGATTTCTGGAGGAGTTTGGCATTTCTATTCACAGCCATACCATAGCGATTGGACGGCATCACTGGGAACAAGGCGAAGCAAGCTCTATAGATTGGCAGCAAGTAGAAGCCTCCCCTGTCCATTGTGCCCATGCCGAACTAGGAAAGGCGATGATGGCAGCCATTGATGAGGCCAAAGCTAGTGGTGACACGTTGGGCGGCATTTCCGAGGCGATTGCTACCGGTGTCCCCATCGGCCTGGGCAGCTACGTTAGCTGGGACCGCCGTCTCGATGGCAGAATTGCTCAGGCGATAATGAGTATCAATGCCGTGAAAGGGGTTGAAATTGGAGCGGGATTTGCTTTAGCCGGGCTTAAAGGCTCGCAGGCTCACGATGTTATCGAACCCAATCCACGTAGCAAAGCGAAGGGGCTTCCCTGGCGTCATGCCACCAATCGTGCTGGTGGTGTCGAAGGCGGCATAAGTAATGGCGAGGACATAATAGTCAGGGCAGCAGTCAAACCTATTGCCACCTTGGCTAGTCCTTTACCTTCTATAGACCTTCGCAGAGGTGAGAAAGCCAAGGCTCACTATGAGCGCAGCGATATTTGTGTAGTCCCGGCCGCCGGGGTAATCGCCGAGGCCATGCTGGCCATTGTCTTGACTGATGCTTGCCTGGACAAATTCGGCGGTGATAACTTAACAGAGACACTAGCGAACTACCGTAATTATCTGAGCAACATATCTTGATTGCTCGACCGCAATTCCCCGGTAAATGAATCGGTACTAACAACACCGAAGAAAGTATTAACAGAAACCTTTAAAAGGGAATACCACTAATCCCAATTAGCCAGCCTGAATGTCGCCCTTACCTGCCCATCATTCACTGGGCAAGGACTTGATGAACTCACCCACCAGGTTGACATTGGCTAATTCATGCTTCCATGACTCTGCATCATGTTGCAGCCAAAACGGGTAAGAAGTAACGACAATAACCATGTCGAGTCCATCCAGCAAAACAATCAGCTGCCCTCCATGTCCCCACGCGAGATTGAAATGATGCTCACCTACCCTGGCAGACCACCACTGATAGCCATACCCGACGTCGCGGAAGGAAAGGCCCCAGTTTGCTGGAAATCCGCCAGTCACATTGATATCCTCCGAGTACCTCTGCAGGGAATCACGCACCCAGTCGGCGGGAACGACCTGGTTTCCCTCGTATTCACCGTTATTTAGATATAACAGGCCGAACTTGGCCGCATCACGTGCCGTCAAGTGCAGATCCGCGGCGCCGTTGTTGTGATCCTCCGCATCAGTGCCCCATTCGCCTGCTTCCACACCAAGCGGTAAGAAAAGATTCTCTTCAGCGTATGCCTTGAGATTCATACCAGTCGCTCGGTCTACGATAATCCCCAGCCAGTTGGACGATAGATTGCTGTAATGGAACTCGGTTCCCGGATCGGTAATGAGAGGAAATTCTTCTATGAGAGGTACATAGTAACCGGATAAAAGGCCATCCCAGAGAGCAGGATCGGTCTCCTCCCAGGGATATCCGGCGCGCATCTGAAGCAAATCCCGAATCGTTATCCGCTCCTTCCTCGGGTCAGTTATTTGGTCGGCGATTTCCGGGAAGAAATCCAGCATTTTTTGATCCACGCTTGACAGGTACCCCTGGTCCAATGCAATCCCGACTAGTGCCGAGGTATAACTCTTCGTCACCGATTGTAACCGGTCTTTCTGGTCAACCGAACCTTCATTGAAATAATCTTCAGCGATGAGATAGCCGTTCTTAACAACCAGCAGGCTATAGAGAGTCTCTAATTCAGCCGCATTGTAATACAGCTCCGCCACCAGCATCGGATCCAGCCCTTGCTCTGCTGGTGACGACACCTCCCAATCACCCCCGGGCAGCGGTGTGTAGTCAACCGCTAAGAGGTCCTCAATCGAAGGGCCAGAACTGGGTAGCGCTGACATGACCAAGAGCACGATGGCGATTATCAAGAGAGAATATTGACGCCAGTTAAAGCAGAATTTGGCATTTTTACCCATTGGTTCCTCCAATCGCCCCGTCTAATGTGGCTAAACAAGAAACTTTTAAAGTTATTTCACCATAAAACCTGTACCACCGGTTTGATTTGGGAAATACCGGTTAGAAGGTTTAATCACTGTAGGAAAGGATTTCCTCGGCGTTCATCACCGATAGTGGTGGCTGGTCCGTGGCCGGGATAGACAATGGTCTCATCAGGCAAGACCATAAGTTTTTCACGAATGCTTTTCATCAGAAGTTCGTGGCTGCCACCGGGAAAATCGGTCCTGCCAATACCAAAATTAAATAGAGTATCGCCACTAAAGACTACTCCATGTCCTGAAAGACAGATCCCTCCAGGACTATGTCCCGGGGTATGTAGGACTTCGAAGTGTAAGTCGCCTACATCTATGTGGTCACCGTCCTTGAGTAACCTATCCGGCTGAGGGGGTGACTTAAAAGGGGTGAGGCCAAGCGGTATCAGCATACGCATGGGGGCGGCAGACAATAATTCCTTTTCCGCCTCATGAATGGCAAACTGGGCATCAGTACTTTCTTTAACCGAACGAAGGGCATCAATATGGTCAATATGGGCATGAGTTACCAAGATTAAGGATATGGATAACCCCATTTGCTGCACCGTTCTCAAAATACTCCCAGATTCGGCACCAGGGTCAATAATCATCCCTTCCTCAGTTGAGGATGAACCAACGATGTAGCAATTAGAGGCCAAAGGACCGACCACCAGCATTTTTACAATCATCGCTCTTTTCTTCACTAATTTTACAGTCGAGTGCATAAAGTATAGCACGAGTTTGCGCTCTGGGAAAAACGATTGACTAAAGACACTACTACCTGTTACTGGCGGAGAGGGTGGGATTCGAACCCACGGTCGGGAAAACCCGACACACGCTCTCCAGGCGTGCCTGTTAGGCCACTCCAGCACCTCTCCACGGAGAGGGTGGGATTCGAACCCACGCTCCGATATAATCGGAGACCGCTTTTCGAGAGCGGCACCATAAACCACTCGGTCACCTCTCCAAGACAATTTTTAAAGCTAATTTCATGGTTTTAAGGATTCCCCTTACCAGACATAACTACTTGTTGTCAAGGGATAATTGCACAAAATTATATCATATCTACCTAATGCTGCGCCGCTCTTGCCGGAACTGGTGCTATCTTGCGGGGGGCAATGAGCCACATCAGCAGGGCGGCAGAAATTAACGAACCCAAAATTATAAAGAAGGCAAAGAAGTAGCTATTTGTTTTATCATGGATAAATCCGGCAAGCGAGGGACCGATGGCACCTCCTAGAGAGAAGCCTAATGTTATAGTGCCCAGGATGGAGCCAAAGTGTCTTCCGTGAAATAGGTCGGCTGCCGCGCTGAAAAACACTGGCCCGGCAGCGCCAACCCCAAGACCAAAGCAGACCGCAAATAGCACTGGCATCCAGAGGTGAGAGGCATCCCGTATCAGGAATAGGAGGGATATTGCCACGGCACTCAACAGGCAGCTTGGTATGAAGACCCTTTCCCGCCCAAAGCGGTCGGAGAGGAAGCTGCACAGAGTTCCGAGGATGAAAAGGATGCCAAACACGCTGTAGATATTGGCTGCCATCATTGGTTCGTAGCCAACATCCCTAAAGAAGTAAACCAGATGGGTTATTGCTATCTGCTCGGTAATACCAAGGAGAAAAAAGGCAACAAGAAAGAATAGCCAGAATTGATAGGCCTTCATCGCCCGAGGCAGTGTCCAGGTAGTGGCTGCCCATTTGCCTTCCCCGGTCTGAGGCTCATCGGGTTCTTGGGGCTGGGGTGGTTTCTGAGGTGCACCATCGGGCAGAAGTCCTTTTTCTTGGGGGCTGCGGCGTATCAAAAGGCTGCATAGCGGTACAATAATAGCAATGGGTAAAATTCCGACAATGATATAAGCCTTTTGCCAGCCAAAGCTGGAGATGAGGAACTGAGCAATGGGGGCTGATATCAGGCTGCCGCCGAAGCCAGCCGCCAGTATACCAATGGCTAAGCCGCGTTTTTTGACAAACCAGTTGGAGACTATGGTGGTGAGGGGTGTCCAGCCGGCTAGACTTAAGCCTATGGCGGCAATACCCCCGTAGAAGAGAAAGAACTGCCACTGAGCGGTAGCCAGGCTGCACAGGGCAACACTTACACCGGCAATCAAACCTCCTAACGGTAGAACTAGCCTTGGCTTGAATCTGTCCACCAGGGTGCCGGCTAGTGGTGACGCTAGACCATAGACAAGGAAGGCACTGGAGAACATTAGTGCCGTGCTACCCCGCCCCCAGCCAAATTCCTCCACAATGGTGGGGTAGAAAACGGCGAAGCTATTCCTGATGGCATAGCCAAGGACTACGGTGATAAAAGCTACGCCCAGGACAATCCAGCCGTAAAAGATACCCTGCCCATCTTTAGCTGTTCCACTTGTGGACATCGGTTATACCTTTAGGTGCTGGCGGCGCTGTAGATCGATCCGAAGCTCATCGAGACGGTCAAGCCGGTGGGCACCATATACGTCTCTGCATACTGGTTAAACATCTCAAGAAAGGATTTGGGGGTATCCTTAAGATGGTTCGCGTGCAATTGGTCATCCATTACAAAGACCTCAAGCCCATATCGCTATAAGCGATTGTATCATTAAAGGTCACTAGCTATAACTGGCCATTCTACTGTCAGGGCCACTAAATGACGGAATGTTCAATTCAGCGAGGGCGAAATGTAAGTACTTGATAGGTTATGGAGCCCGTAAAGGCAAAATAACATTTCTTCGCTCTTCTAGGGGACAAACATTTGAGGCAAATCACGCCAGCCAAGTTGATGACCTAATATTCCTGGATAGCTACTCGGTATAACTCTCCTGTATAACTCAATTCTGCTCTTAACGCCTAGTTTTTTATAGATGTTCTTGATATGTGTATGTACCGTCTGCTTGCTAATATAAAGCTTTTCTCCAATTTCATCATCAGACAGCCCTCTAGTTAGATAATGAATAACATCTAGCTCTCTTCTACTTAGCTGGAATCTAGCCTGTAAGGTAGTCTCCAGTTTCTTTTCGTCGCTGAGATCAGACAAAGTAACCATAAAGTTAGGCATAGAATTTATTTGATCGGCTTTCCATATCAGTGAACATTCAATTCGGAATTTCTTGCCACTTTCTGCAAATACTATCCTCTCTTTTGGCGACAGAATAGGCTGCTCTTCTGCTTTGAGTAAATCCAGAAGGTCGGAACAATCTTTAATAATACAGGATGGTACGGGGAACTCACCCTCTTCAAGATCAGATGTATTACATGACATCTTGCTTAATAACTGCAGGCAGATATTTCTTGCCTCAGCGTTGAAGAAGGAAGGAGTAAACCTATGGTCTAACCAAAGAAGCCCCTCACTATTAGCCTCATCGGCAGATAAGGAATGATTTTTCCGTGTATTAATCTGTGAAATCAAATAAATATTGTGTACAGCGACTCCAAAATGGGAGGCAAGCATCGCTGCTTTTACGACTTCCCTATCTTCATAATCCGGCTGTTTCTTGGAACGCCACAACGTAACCATGCCCTCTAATTTGTTTTTCCAGCGCAAGGTCAGGAATAACTCCCAGTATAAGTGCTGTGGCAGCATAAAATTATTATAGAAATCTGACCTCTCCCAGTCTCGAAAGGAAAGAGAGTCTCCAAATTTTAAGATAGTTTTTGGTGAAGAAATTGCTTGCTTTAACAGGACCGTGACTCGACTATCTCTGTGTGCTGTGGATATCCTTTAATAAGCTGAAAGGTGGCACACTCGGCATGGAATACTTGCATTATGGAGGGAAACAACGTATTAATGAAGCTTTCTATGTCTTCACACCGGTTGGCAAGATAGACAAGATTTAAAATATCACGGTAATCTTTACCGGTCAGCCTAGCCATTTGCCACATTTATAGCATCTCTTGTTTCTTGTTGTCAAAAATACCCTATCTAGGGTATTTAATTTTATGAATGTATATATTAATATAGTAGTTAGGAAATAGGGTTGTGACTATCTTTTTCAATATGTCATGTCCTTAATCTAGGAGATCGACTATTGACAGACTGGCAGATGACCGCAACGACGATTTATTGTGATGCTGTGGATGATGATGTGACGATAATGGTCTACAAAGATTGGAGTACAAAGTGCACCGGTTATAAAAAGTATGTTGAAGATCTTGATAAGGAAAGGGCTAAGATGCTTCGGAAGAAAGCCAAACAATTGGGCCGGAATCTGAAGTGTGAGGGGCCGCAAGATTACAGAGTGACTAACTACCGGGACAAACTCACTGCTGAAGAAAAGGGCTAATTTTATTTAGGACGAGTAACTAAGAAGCTCACCGCATTGAATTGAAAAGAATAGTGCTATGAAGGTAAAAACTGATAAGCAGGTTAGATTGCACATTGACTCCCTCTCCCTTAGTTTTGGCGGTGTCAGGGCCCTTACTGAGGTGAGCTTAGATATAAGAGATAACGAGATACTGGCTATTATCGGACCTAATGGTGCCGGCAAGACCGCTCTCCTTAACTGCATAAACGGCTTCTACAAACCCCAAAAAGGTGAGATATTCTACGACGGGCGAAGAATCACCCGAATGCGCCCGGATAAGCTGGCTAAACTCGGTATTGCCAGAACCTTTCAGAATATCGAGCTGTATACCGGGCTAACCACTCAAGATAACATCATGGCTGCCCGACACATGCTTATGAAACAAAACGCCATTTCTGCTGCCCTATACGTTGGCTGGGCTCACAAAGAGGAAATTGAACACCGACGGACGGTAGAGGATATTATTGATTTTCTGGAAATACAGTCAGTCAGAAAGAAGCATGTTGCCGTTCTGCCCTATGGGATGCGCAAAAGAGTGGAGCTGGCAAGAGCATTAGCTCTGGAACCCAAGGTTCTACTTCTTGACGAGCCTATGGCCGGGATGAACCTGGAGGAAAAGGAGGATATCGTCCGATTCATAATTGATGTCTTCGAAGGTCAGGGGGCTACCTATCCCGATACCCACGTTCTGAGAGACGGGGTTAGGTGCATCGTTCTTGTTGAACATGATATGGGAGTGGTTATGGACATCGCCGACAGGATTATCGTCCTCGATTTCGGGCTTAAGATTGCCGAAGGCACCCCTGCCGAGATTCAAAGCAACCCTGAAGTTATCAAGGCTTACCTAGGAGAGGAACTATAAGCGTTTAGAGAACAAAAGGGGTGTATCCCCGGGCAGTCTGGTACATTGAAGTGGCAGATTGAAATATTATAATATGGAACGGCTCTAAAAGGTTACTTGATGCAAACAGGCCGAAAAGAAGCGGCAGAACTCGATTGGAAAAAATGTTGACTATTGATAAATACCATAAAGATAGGCTAATAACAATTGCCAAGCATTATGGTGGCAAGATAGGCCAAAGCCGAGCAACCGATATTCTATTCGGCAATAAATTGATACGAGCCAGAAAGAGGTCAACGGCTTACGCTATGGTTCAAACTTATCTTGCAGGCATGGTAGAACAAGGTATTTTCCAGAAGCTAGGCCCTGGGGAATATGAGCTTATTGGTGCTCAGCAAAAGTTTGCTTAGGTAACTCCTATTCAGTTGTTAAGGTGTATTTTGGATAAAGAAGCTGAGGTGCTCGGTAAATCAAGGTCGGTCTGCTCAGACCACTATATTGCGGACCACGCCGTCCCGTGTGGTGCCTTGACTGTAATCGGGGTTAGCACCTCAGCTTCTTTATCCAAAGTGTATCCGTCTGAATATAATAGCATTGGGCATCATTTAATACAATACTTACCTTTAAGAGATAATTCCGTAACAAAATGCTACAAGTAAGTAATATTGAGGTCACCTACCTGAATATTATTCAGGTGCTACGAGGCGTATCACTAGAGGTAGCTGACGGCAAAATCGTTGCTCTGCTTGGTGCTAATGGTGCCGGCAAGACTACTACCCTGAAGGCAATCTCAGGGATGCTAAAGACCGAGGAGGGAAAGGTAACGAACGGCAGCATCGTTTTTGATGGTAAAAGGATAGACAGGTACGGTCCCGGGAATATTGCTGCCATGGGCATAACCCAAATTATGGAGGGGCGGAGGGTTCTTGGGCACCTTAATGTTGAAGAGAACCTGCTGGTATTTGCTCATCATCGTAAAGACCGTAGTCAGGTCAAAAGCGATATAGATATGGTTTTCGATTACTTCCCCAGGATTAAAGAGCGGCGCCGCCAGAGGAGCGGCTATCTGTCCGGCGGCGAACAGCAGATGTTGGTGATAGGGCGAGGGCTCATGGCCCGCCCCAAGCTTATGCTCTTGGATGAGCCTTCACTCGGACTTGCTCCGTTGCTGGTGCAAGAAATCTATGAAATTATCCGGAGAATCAATGCCGAGCAAAAGATGGCCATACTCTTGGTGGAACAAAATGCCCGAGCTGCCCTTGGTATTGCTGACTATGGTTATATTATGGAAAACGGCAGGATAGCTCTGGAGGGGCCAGCTGAGAGGTTAAAAGATAATCGGGATGTTCAGGAATTCTATATGGGGCTGTCAGCGGTGGGCTCCAGAAAGAGCTATCGTGAAGTCAAGCACTACCGGCGAAAGAAGAGATGGCTCGCTTAAAAGAACAGGTAGAGGCAGTGCCTACTGAGATAGAGCAGGTTTATAGAGAAAAGGGCGATACCTGGCCCAAGATACTCAAATATAACTATGAAAGGTATGGCCCTAACCATACCGCCATGCGTCATAAGCACAGTGGTATCTGGCAGCCTTATACCTGGAAGGACTACTATCTCAATGTCAAATATCTTGCACTTGGTTTGATATCCCTCGGCTTTGAACCCGGAGATAAGGTGCTTATCATCGGGGATAATGCCCCCCAATGGTATTATTCTGAGCTAGCTGCCCAGTCTAACCATGGGACCTCAGTGGGGCTGCATCCAGATTCAAGTCCTTCGGAGATAAAGTACATTGCCCAAAATTCCGAGGTTAGATTTGCTTTGGTTCAAGACCAAGAGCAGATTGACAAGTTTCTTGAGGTTAAGGACGAGCTTCCACAGCTTGAGAAGGTTATTTACTGGGGCTATAAAGGGCTAGCCCACTATGATGACCCTATTTTGATGGGATATAAGCAGGTGCTAGAGCTGGGGGAAAAGCATGAGGATGCACACCCCGGACTTTTTGAGCAGAATATCGAAAGCGGTAGTGCCGACGATGTCTGCGCCATCGTTTACACATCGGGAACCACCGGGGTCGT
>Ga0307439_1001639_pt1 | contig 13859 bp, 9 predicted proteins | sample SalMarWE160490MG_FD_202142 | JGI IMG/M metagenome (GOLD analysis project Ga0307439, IMG submission 202142) | Salt marsh sediment microbial communities from the Plum Island Ecosystem LTER, Massachusetts, United States - WE1604-90 | ecosystem: Environmental > Aquatic > Marine > Intertidal zone >... | reverse complement strand
CACTAATGACGACTGTGCAAACGCGATGCCTGTCGGCGATGTAACTAATCTGGCATTCGATACGGCTGAGGCTACCTTTGATGGTCCAGGCCTCTACATGGACAGTCCAAACATTTGGTACTGTTACACCGCCACATGTTCAGGTACCGCCACCATAGATTTATGTGGCAGCAGCTATGACACCAAGCTTGCTGTCTATAAAGGATGCAGCTGCAATCCATCGAGCAGCGATCTGATCATAGACAATGACGACTATTGTGAGTCGAGCTCGCAGGTCAGCTTCGCTGTGATCGCGGGCAATCAGTATCTAATTGAGGTCGGTGGATACAAGCAAGATGCCGGTCAAGGTATTATGACCATCACTTGCCAGGGACAGCAAACTCCGCCACAGCCACAGGCCGACGATTGTTCCAAAGCAAAACCGATTGGTGAGGTGAGTAATCTGCCTTTTGACACAACCCAGGCGACATTCGACGGCCCCGGCCTTTGTGTGACCAGCCCCAACATCTGGTACTGCTACACTGCTTCGTGTACAGGCCCAACTACTGTCAGCCTTTGCGGAAGCAGCTACGACACAAAGCTGGCTGTTTACCAGGGATGTCAGTGCTATCTAACAGCGCCAATATTAATAGGGTGCAACGACGACTATTGCGACTTGCAATCGGAGATCACATTCTATGCTACCGCTGGTGACCAGTATCTGATCGAGGTCGGAAGTTACCAGCAGGCAACTGGTCAGGGTGTACTGAGCATTAGCTGCGAGGGACAGCCCAGCGACCAGAAGCCGGGTAATGACAACAACAGTAGCGCCAAACCGGTCGGTGAGGTGACGGATATGGCTTTTGATACCACCAGTGCTACAGCCGACGGCCCCGGTATTTGTGTAATCAGCCCCAACATCTGGTTCTGCTATACCACTTCGTGTACAGGCTCAGCCACCGTCAGCCTCTGCGGAAGCAGCTACGACACAAAGCTGGCTGTTTATGATGGATGTCAGTCCAATCCAACAGCAGATAGATTGGTAGGGTGTAACGACGATTATTGCAACGCGCAATCGGAGATCACATTCGACGTGGCAGCCGGCAGTCAGTATTTAATCGAGGTTGGAGGTTACCAGCAGGCAACCGGCCAGGGTGTGCTGAGCATTAGCTGTGAGGGACAGCCCGGCGACCAGAAGCTGACCAATGACAATAGCAGTAGCGCCAAACCGGTCGGTGAGGTGACGGATATGGCTTTTGATACCACCAATGCGACAGCCGATGGCCCCGGTATTTGTATAATCAGCCCCAACATCTGGTTCTGCTATACCACTTCGTGTACAGGCTCAGCCACCGTCAGCCTCTGCGGAAGCAGCTACGACACAAAGCTGGCTGTTTATGATGGATGTCAGTCCAATCCGACAGCAGATAGATTGATAGAGTGTAACGATGACTACTGTAACACGCAATCGGAGATCACATTCGACGTGGCAGCCGGCAGTCAGTATTTAATCGAGGTTGGAGGTTACCAGCAGGCAACCGGTCAGGGTGTGCTGAGTATTAGCTGCGAGGGGGGACAAGCCCCTGCAGAATTAGATTTCGCAGATGCTCCGGACAGCACCAACAACTTCGGCAGAGTTATGACCGCATACAACTTAAAAACAGGCGGAACCGTCCAAGCCAATTTCCCCACCATATTCAACGATGGTAGCTTGGGACCTTATGGCCCGTTCCACCGACGATCTCGGGAATTGGCTCATCTGGGTAACAATGTTAGTCAGGAGGCTGAAGCCGACATCGGCGCAGACCAGGACGGGATCAATAATATAGACCCACCATCCAACTCAGCGAACAAAGACGGATATGATGACGGCGTTATATTACCGCTGAGTCTGCCCAATTGTGGCTGGGCCGGCTTCGACTACATAGTCAATGTTATCAACCCAGGCACCGACCTTTGGGTTAATGTCTGGTTCGACTGGAACCGTGATGGAGACTGGGATGACAATAGCATTACTGATACCGCTCTGAGCTGTTCCAAGGGATTTGTATCGGAATGGGCGGTACAGAATCAGTATCTGTTCGGTCTGCCAGCCGGGCTCAATCAGATTACAACGCCGGGCTTTTTGTCCTACCATCCGCAGGGTGGGCCGGAAAAGATCTGGATGAGGATTACTCTCTCGGAGCAGCCCTGGACAGGCGGAGAGAATCCGGACAAGCAGGGTAACGGCGGATCCGGGCCGCAGAGCGGTTATATGTATGGTGAGACGGAAGATTATTTCTTCACGCCCATTGTTCCGGAGGCTGAATGTTCGATGTGTCAGGACTTGAACGGCGACGGCCAAATTAACTATCAGGACTTGTCAATCCTCGTGAACCGGTGGATTGCACAGTGCCTGTAATAAAAGTTTTAGATATATGGTTTGAAAGAAGGCTGTGAGCTTTCTAGCTCACAGCCTTCTTCTTTATATCGATGGTTCTGCAACTATGAACGATAAGACAAGAAGTAACTATTAACGCTTGAGAAACCAGTGAAACAGTCGTATAGCAACTTGTATCAAGATATTATCTTAATGGAGTGCATTTCTCGGCAGTAAGAATACGCCTGGCCCCACATCGTCGGGGTATGGGACACAACCATCAGCAGTAATGGAAACCTTCATAGGCACAACTTCCGAGGCCGAATAGGTCTCTACATGTCCGTCGGTGTATCCTGCCCGCAGCTTGATTTCCGGGGGATCGTCAGCAGCGCTGCTGCGGGACCAAAAAGCTGAAAGAAGCCATGTTTCGGGAGTAATGTTAGCTCCGCTGAATGGTTCGCAGCTACTGTATGAGACGGGACTTCTCCAGTGATCATAGCCAAAATAGTCGCTTACAAGCAACTTACTGTATCTCCTTGCCCCGCTTGCCGGACCTTGCGGTCCTCTGAATATAACCCTGCGTCCACCAAGATACCCTTTGTAGCTCCAATAGAAACAATATGTTCCCCCAACCGGATCGGTTGGAACAGAGGTGTCAGGATTATCCCAATCGTCACCGGCCTGCCAAGCCTGCTGCAGATACTTGTATTTCTGCGGCGCATTTGGGCAATACATTGTGCTTGCATCGTCTATATAGTTTAGCAAGTATTCGCTCATAGCTCTATGTAAGCCTGGGCTGCGGTGTCTGTTGCCGGTCAGCTTGGTTGGGTCTGACCAGTTCCAGTTATTATCGAATCCTACAGTTGCAACTGATGGAGGGTATCGCTCATTGTTATCCAGTGCAAAGAAATTCACGGCGGATGCGATCTGCTTTTGATTGTTCATGCTCAATAACGCACGGGCCTGACGTCGCACACGTCCTAATGACGGCACCATAACAGCCATGGTTAAAGAAATGATGGATATTACTAACAGAAGCTCAACTAATGTAAAGCCCCACCTTTGCACAGAGATTAACTGATTTTTCTCGTATTGCACGCGAATTTTACCATCCTCCAATCGTGCAATGGCCAATTTTCTGCGCACTTTTATCACCTGATTCTACAAAGCTTATTATACGCGTCCTTTAATACCATTTCAAGCTAAAATATAAATATTTTGTAACCGTTCACGCAGAAAATAAGGCGTTTTTGTGTCATTGCGAGGCCTTTAGGCCGAAGCAATCTCAAAAACGTACGATTTTAGATTGCTTCGCTTCGCTCGCAATGACAAAAATGCGGTTTTCCCGTGAACGCTTACAATATTTTTAAGGGGCGTATTTTATAAGACAGATGGGATTTTAAGGCTGAAAACTTGTGATTGGCAGATGATAAAGTAGGATTGTGAAGATAAATATGCCTTTTAGGCTCTTTTTACATGTTTAGGACCTTAAATGATAATCACAGCCAATTGAGAGATTGCCTTGTCCTCATCTGATTTGTTGTCGGAGTTTCAATATTCGGCAGAGTTAAATATCTATCTACGGTGGTAATAAAATAATAACTTCATTTATATCACTCGACGGAACACGATTTAGCGGTGTTGCGCTGCCATAAAGACAAAATGAGTGACAACTTATGAGGTGCGAACTTTGCCTGGTATCTTTTTCAAATTGCTCAGCAGATAGTTTTTCACTACTACATCCCAGCTCATATTTTTTGCGAGCTCGTAACCGGTTCGGATCATGCTGTCAATCTCAGATTCACTTTTCGGCAGGCGCTGTATTATCTTCTGCGCAACCTTTTCACCTATGTTTGCTTCTATTTGCTCTCGTACCGACCTGTCGATTTGCAGCAAATCTTCGATATCCTCATAGTCGAACCTAATATCCGCAGTCTTACCACTGCCAAAGACAAAATCATCTAAACTTGTCTTGAGCGTAGCCGAAAGATTGGTGTAGTCCGCAACAATAATGTTTTTTACGTCTTCAGCGGCTCGACTGAGCTCGCCGAAGTCTGGGCCGGCCACGTCCTGCACCAATCCCACACATCCACAAATGCTACTGAATACGCATATCCCACCGAAAGTCAAAGGCTCGAGCTGGGATATTCCAAAAGGTTCGTAGATACTTTGGCCGAATTCCAAATCGGTTCCCTTTCGAATATCCATGAATTCCATATCTTCCGGCATTCTGTTGCCACAACTTTTTCTGTAAAATCCGAATTGGTTGATAAAGATGACCTTAATATTGCGACTTTGCGCATTGAATTGCTGCACTTTTGTATAGAAGTCCGCCTCTCCACCGGACAAATCCGGCCAGCCCTCACGGTGAGCGACAGGCCAGTTATATGCTGACTCCATATTATAGATATCATGGCTGGGCCTCTGTGTCACCTCGGTTGATAACAAAAAAAACACCGCTGTTTTACCCTGAGCTTGGAACTGCTTGTCCACACTCTGGAGCACGCTTAAATCACGCCACAGCCCTTTGCTGCGTATCAGCCTTGTAACGTGGGTGAAGATGTAATCCGGCTTAAAATTGAGCAAATTTTCACAATATTGTTGTAGTTTTTCCTTTGAAACCAGCTTTTCAGCTACGCTTATTTGCTGCGCAGGTACACCGTTATAAACAATATTGATATCGGCAGTTTCAAATTCTGGTGCAAGAAACAGCAATTCATCCACCACGTAATTACCTACTGCAAATATTTGGTTACAATATTTTGCAGCTTCTACAAGGGCGTGTTTAAAGAATGAGCTCTGGTCGTCGAAAACTTCATTAACGTAGAGTTTGTCTCTGTGTGCCTGTCTGATTACATTATAGAACATCGTATCGTGGGCGGGATGATTTTCGACAATACGGCGCACCGTGGCTACTTCGTGTGCATAAAAAACCGTTTTAAAATCGCAGTAAGGCTCAAGAATAGCTGCCAATGCCGTGGGCATTCCCATAAATTCATGAGCAACAATAACCGTAGATTTTTTAGCTGCGTCCAGTACTTTCAGCGCAGCAATTGCCACTGGCGCCAGCCTGACATACTGTTCATACTCCCAGAGGTGTTCATACAAATGACTCCGAATGCCGAATTCCTCATACAGGCGTTTTTTGAATTCGTTAAGGATTCCCTTGTTGATATGTCTGACATCGATCAGAAACACTTCGGGCGAGCTTTTTATGCCTGTCTGCTCGTCAATAAATGTTCGTCTGCCATAGACAATACCTGTATTGTAAAAACTTTCGAGCTTGCGAAAAGCTGGGGCATATCCTGGATTGATAAGTCCATCAATAGAGGAATAGAGCACTTCGCTATTCTCACCAAGCCGATCTAATATAGAACCTTCGGTAGTGAACAATGGGCCGATGATGATTGACCTGTCAACTGCGTTAAGGTATGATTTGCACGTGAAAAGTCCTTGCAGAACGGCGCCTATTCCACCTATTTTACCGACCGTTTCATGGGTAACATGAACAACCGTTGTCTCATTGGCCATACTAAGCTTCCCTCCAAGTTTTAATGCAAAGTTAGATTAAGCTATGTTTACCGTTTCCATATAAAATATAAGAAAAACACCTACCTAAGCAAAACCGGAGGAGCCTGTTTAACTTGCTATTTTCCGCGCGGCTGAGAAAATCGCATTAAGTTTGCGAAAAGGGATTGTTTTTTAGGACTTGTGGGTATGCTTATAAAGATTTTTCCGCTGGAGTTAGCTAATTCTTGTCCTTAGATTTTTTATTAGTCCCGAGAGCACCTGTGGAGGTATATCAGCCAATTCCGGCTCAGGCATGTCGCTAAAGGCAATTTTGTCGAGAATCTTTATTGCGACAGAGCCATGAGGGGCTATTGAGTCTGCGGTTTTCTGAGCCTCGTCCAATTCGCCATTGGCCATTTGCCGCAGATAAACAATTATGTTTTTCGTTAGTCCCTTATCGCTTATTTCAGGTGCCGACCAACCCCGACCAGGTTCGGCCTCCGGGATTTCTCTTTCCTGTAATATGTCATGGGTAAGCTGATGTGTTTCGTCCATGAGCCGCTTTTTTCTTTCTTCCTCGCTTTCGTCTATCGGAGCAAGTTTCAAGTCTTCATCGGCTTTTAGGCTCGGAATATATATTTTGTTGTGGCAAGCCGGACATTTCGCCCATTTGCCGGCAGCATTATCCTGTGCTTCCACCTTTTTGTTACAATGACTACAATGAAACGTGATCGTCATCTTGTCACCTCTGGGGAAATGATTTTATTTATCGGCTTTACATTCAGCAACTACCTCGGTAGTTATCCCGCCACGAGGTCTGAACCGAGAGGTAACCTTCATCCAGCGTGGTTTGCATGCACTGTATAAATCATCCAGTATGTCATTCGTCAATGTCTCGTAGAAAATTCCTTTATTACGGTAGCTATGTATATAGAACTTCAGGCTCTTTAGCTCGATGCACGATTTATCAGGGCAGTATTCAATAACAATTTCTCCGAAGTCCGGCTGACCCGTTCGAGGACAAACGCTCGTAAACTCAGGACACCTGATTTTTATGTCATAATCGCGCTCAGGATGCGGATTTTTGAATAGTTCTACTTCCGGACGTTCGCTCATGATTGTTTAACCGCTTTTATAAAAGTTATTATGAAAACAATATAATAGTGCTGCCTTCTTAAGACAAGCAATAATCAATATAGGAAACTACAAAAATCCGCTCAGACTAAAAAGTGTGTGTAAAAGCCATTTAAAATGTTGCATCGAGGCGAAAGCTCAGTTATATTTATCGTTCCAACAACTGCGTTATTGAGCTGAATAAAGTGGATATCAATAAATTTTATCATGGAGTGTTACCGGTTTGAAAGGAATTAGAAGATGACGAAAAGATTAGTTGTTTTTGCAGGTTTTATGGTTGTTGTAGTGCTCTTAGCACTGTCGGGTTGTACTATTCCGGGTGGGGACCAGCAAGCCAAAGGCCATAAATTCACTTTGCGTGTTAACTGCGCTGCCTACGAACCTTATACCGATAAGGCAGGCAACGTATGGCTGCCTGACCAATATCTGGAAGAAGGCACAGAATGGGGCGCAATCGATGGCATGACCGTTGACCGTGGTGACCTGAGTATCACCGGCACCGATTCGCCGAAGATCTACGAGACAGAGCGATATAGTATGTCGGCTTACAAATTTACCTTGCCCAATGGTAACTATACAGTGCGACTGCACTTCGCCGAGACTTATGAAGGAATCACCGGCGAAGAACAACGGGTTTTCTCCGTCAGTATTAACGAAAAAACTGTCCTTAAAGACTTTGATCCGTACAAAGAGACCGGCGACTGGAAAAAGCCGATTGTTAAAGAGTTCAAAAATGTAGCCGTGACCAATAAAGAGCTGGTCATCGACTTTACATTCAACATTGAAAATCCTGAAATTAATGGCATCGAAATACTCTCAGAGTAATCCGCCTGCGGCGGACTACACAACGATAAACGATATAGGTAATACAGGTGGCTGAAAAGAAAGCAGTTGTCCTACTAAGCGGAGGGCTGGATTCAGCTACAACTTTAGCCATCGCCCGTAGCGAAGGTTTCCGATGCTATGCCTTAACTTTCAACTATGGGCAACGGCATAAACGAGAAGTCGAGGCTGCAAAAAAAATCGCTGAATCTTTAGAAGTTATTGAGCACCGCATCATTGAGATCGATTTAGCCTGTTTCGGTGGTTCAGCCTTAACAGATCCGTCTATTGAGGTACCAAAGAATCGTGATGTATTAGGCAACATTGCCCAAATTCCCTCGACTTATGTGCCTGCGCGAAATACTATATTTTTGAGTTATGCGCTTGCCTGGACTGAAGTGCTGGATGCGTTCGACATCTTCATCGGTGTCAACCAAACCGATTATAGCGGCTATCCTGACTGCCGGGCGGAGTTTATCTCGGCTTTTGAGAAAACCGCTAACCTCGCCACCGCAGCCGCAGTTAGTGGCCCAGAACGATACTGTATTCATACTCCGATTATCAATATGACTAAAGGCGAAATCATTCTGGCCGGAACCAAGCTCGGCGTAGATTATTCCCTGACGCATAGCTGTTACGACCCGGATGAGCAGGGAAGAAGCTGCGGCCGATGCGATTCCTGCAGATTAAGATTAAAAGGCTTTGCCGAAGCAGGGCTGAAAGACCCGGTTGAATATGTAAAAAAATAATGAATATCGAACAAGGAATTCCGAATTTCCAAAATGAGAATAAGTGAGATATTTTACTCTTTGCAGGGCGAAGGATTTTTAGCTGGTGTCCCCAGCGTATTCGTGCGTCTGGCTGGTTGTCCACTGCGCTGCCGATGGTGCGATACAAAATACGCGTGGGACCAGGCCGCAGGAGCTCATTACAGCATTAATAAAATCATCCAGTCTGTCCAAAAGTGGCCCTGCAAATTCGTGGTAATAACCGGCGGCGAGCCAATGATAAATTCAGAATTGCCGCTATTAGTGCAAAAGCTAAAAGCCTTTAAAAAACACATAACTATCGAAACTGCCGGCATTGCATTTATACAGGATTTAGCCTGTGATCTGATGAGCATAAGCCCGAAATTGAGCAACTCTACGCCGGTTGATACAGAACTTGCTGCGATTCACGAGGATTCGAGATTGGATATAGCCGTCCTGAGAGCGTCGATTGATAATTATAATTATCAACTTAAGTTCGTGGTAGATTCACAAGACGATTTGTCAGAAATTCAACAGACGATCGAGGACATAGGAAACGTCGATTCGGAAAAGGTAATGCTGATGCCGCAGGCAGCTACAAGAGAGCAGTTTTTAGCTAAATCGCCGATGGTTGCTGAATTGTGCAAACGCACCGGCTTGGCATTTTGCCAGCGCCTGCAGGTGCTGCTTTGGAATAATCAAAAAGCCACCTAATCCAGCCTTATTGATGTTTATAGCAGCGTAATTCTTTCAAACAACATTTCTTCTTTTCTTCATAGCTGCTGTTTTTCCACTGGCAGGCTAAATCGTCTCACCAGCCTCACCGGTGTGTATCTTTTGTAAGAGAATTCACAACCATAAGTGCTATGACACAGCAGGACTCACCATCTTCTTAGGGAAGACATCAAGCCCTGGTTGATGCGATTGAGGCTGAGCTGTCAGTCGGCGTGGAATAACTACCCACATCACTGACATCTACACAGCACATTGGGTTCGGAACGGAGAAGCATACGGGATTTTCCGACAAAGCCTGAGCAGACAGGACAGCCATAAAAAACATGGTTAGACATATTGTCCTTTTAATTTTGCAATTCTCCTAACGATAAATGTATTGTGACATACCGTGACATTGAATTCAGCAAAGTGCTGGTCGTCACAGCAAGTTATTCAACAAAACACTGATACAACAGCCGTAAGTAAAAACATAAAAATATTGCTTGATAAAAGAAATTTGGTTATTTTATGTAGCTGGTGGATGAGTTTAATAATTAGCTCGAGTACAGGAAATTCTATGTCGGATGAACAAAAACAATTAGTACGACAGATAGAGCCTTTACTTGAATCCAAAGATATAAAGGCTCTGCGTGCACTGCTCAGTGACCGGCGAAGCAGCAATATAGCTGAAGTCGTAGAGCTTCTGGATAACGAGCAAAGGCGTACTATCTTCGATATTTTGGACAAGCCAACTTCGGCTGAAGTTCTGGAAAAGGTTGATGAAGCAACCCGAGCGGAACTGTTCCATCTACTTGAAAATGATGAAGTAAACGCTCTCGTTTCCGAACTTGGCCATGATGATGCTGCCGACTTACTCGCTGAGCTGCCAGATGATATACGCGAAAAAGTGCTCAATAGTTTAGCACCAGCCGACACAATTGAGATTAGAAGGCTGATGATTTACTCCGAAGATTCGGCCGGCGGCATTATGGACCCGTTAGTAATAAGTGTTCCAGAGGATGCCACAGTAGCGGAAGCCATCAACAAAATCAGAGCCGCCGAGATTGACGAAGACTTCTATTCGGTTTATGTCGTAGATAAGCGAGGGAGATTTCTCGGTGATGTTCGTATCCGGCTGCTGGTCACTTCGCGCGAAAACACAAAAATATCCGACCTAATAGATCCCGATACCATCTATGTTACTACCGACACCGACCAGGAAGAAGTTCGAAACATATTCCGTAAAAACGATCTGATTGTCGTGCCGGTTCTGGATCGGTACCATAAACTCGTTGGCCGAATCACCGCCGACCGAGTCATCGAGGTTGCAGAAGAAGAAGCGGTAGAGGACTTATATGCGATGGCGGGTACGGATCCCGATGAGCTGGACAGATTTTCTGCTTTACATGCCGCCCGAGTTAGAATGACTTGGCTACTGCCGTGTTTGATTGGCACAGGCATAACCGCAATGGTTTTAATGCTCTTTCACAAAAAATTCGACCTTGAAGATTTAGGGCCGATTTACGCTGCTGCTATTGCTTTTGTCCCCATGATTGCTGCTATCAGCGGAAACGCAGGCCTGCAGACCTCAGCAATTGTCGTCAGCGGCTTGGCTACGGGACACCTCGCAGCGTTAAGACTAAGCCAGGTTTTTACAAGAGAAGCGCGAATCGCGCTATTGGTAGCTCTTAGCTGCGGCATCTTAGGTGGATTGGCATGTAGAGTCCTGCTTAGCTCGAAGGGACCGATTGAAGCAATGGAACCTGCTCGATTGGTATTTGCGTTTGGCACTGCAATGTTCACGGCAATTATGGTAGCTACGACACTTGGCTTATTTTTGCCGTTTTTATTCCGCCGAATCGGCATCGACCCGGCCATAAGCTCCGGCCCATTAGTGACAACTGCAAACGACTCCATAAGCGTTGCAATATACATGACCCTGACACTGCTGTTAGCCGCGTGAAAGTGGAGCCTTACCGGAGGTTTGCCGAAATCACCCGTTTAAAATAATTCAAAGGGTCATGGTGTGAACTCATAAGCTCCCATGTCAACTATCTCCAGGTATTCCGGAGGATCAGGAAAACCACAATTATCTGAAAAGGGATCATCAACAAAACGCAAATTGCCATCAAGGTCAAACGGGATTCGCTCAGACATATCGCCGTCACCATCGAGATCGGAAGTATCAAGGGCAACAACGATGTTGTCGCCGGCGTCTATGCACAGCGAACCCGCCGATAGCCGCAAGTCATCGTCTTCGGTGCCAACAATATTATCGGGTCCGTCGGCATCTATAAACATCGGGTCACCACTAATATCGCCTACACCACCCAAGGTGCTTGTCCATCCCTCGATACAACAGCAATCAATGGCAGGTACCACTCCTCCATCAATATAAATCTGGGCTGATTCATCTCTGCCATCAGTGTCACTATTGCCCCAGAAAATACAGTTGGTAGCAACTATATTACCTGAAATAATGTCGACTCCACCACCAGACTGGGCTAAGTTCCAGGCAAAAGTGCAGTTGGCCAATGTTGTGTTGCTGTCGCTACTGTACATTCCTCCGCCATAAGGAGCATAGTTGTTACTTACCAAGCAGTTGACTAACGTAGAGCCACTGCCTGATCCCTCATAAACACCTCCGCCCATTTTTCCTGCCGAGTTATTGAAGAAAATACAATTTATCAGAGTTGGATTGGAATCGGAAGAATTCGCCAACCCACCACCATACTCCGCAGAGTTTACAACAAATATGCAGTTCATTAATATGGGGCTACCACTATCGTTGTACATCCCTCCGCCTTCATTATTAATACCAGACCCATTGGCATTACCACCGACAATGGTGAATCCATCGAGAACAGCGGTTTCATCGGTCCCGCTACCTATAACGACATGGTAGCTATTATGAGCATTAGGTATGTTGTCCAGCAAATTCCCAGGGTTAGTAACTAATGCATCTTCCTCGTCCAGGTCACCGCTCAGGATGGTTTCGTATAGCTCAATATCGCGGGCATTGGGATCCGCCTCACCAAAGCCAGCGTAGCCACCTTCGATGGTGACGTCGTTAATCAGTCGAAATGTGGCTTGCCGGTCTCCAGCTATCTCCGGATGCAACGTGTATTTATCGGGTTTGTAGATTCCCTGACCGACTCGGATTTCTATCGGCTTTTCCACAGAATTAGCATCGGCCAGTGCATCCTGAAGATAATTGTAAGCACTCAGCCATGATGAGCCGTCATTTGCACCGGTCGCATCAATATCAACATAGATTATCGTCCGTCGTGCCATAAATACTGCTCTCAAGGTGTAATCTGCATCTACGGTAACTGTAGTACTGGCAGAACTTGGATCTACTACCTTGTCTGCATCTACCGCTGTTCCGGTCCAATTGACAAAGTGATAATTGGCTTCAGCTTTTGCAAAAATCCATACTCCAGTTCCATGATTATACTGGTATGGGATCTCACCAGGTACAATTACTGAACCGCCTGAAGTGGATGATAGGGTCAGAGTATGCTGGTCGATAGCAAAGTTTGCCACCAGCGTATAGTCTGCATCCACTGTGACATTTGTGCTGGCTAAACTCGGATCGTCGACCATGCCTGCATCCACTGCTGTACCCGTCCAACCTGTAAAGTGATAATTGGTATCCGCTGTGGCTGTTACAGGAACAGAGCTGCCGTGATCGTACTGGTATGGTCCTTCGCCGGGTGTCGTGACAGAACCGTCTGCCATAGATGAGATCGTCAGCGTATGCTGGTCAATAGCAAAGTTTGCTTGCAGCGTGTAGTCTGCATCCACTGTAACACTTGTGCTGGCTAAAGATAGATTATCAACCTTGCCTGCATCCACCGCTGTGCCTGTCCAACCTGTAAAGTGGTAATGAGCAGCAGGCGTCGCTAAAATCGATACTACCGTTCCATAATCGTACTGGTATGGTCCTTCACCAGGTGTCGTTACAGAGCCGCCTGCCGTAGATGAAATCGTCAGCGTATGCTGGTCAATAGCAAAGTTGGCCACCAGCGTATAGTCTGCATCCACTGTAACATTCGTGTTTGCAGAGGAGGGATTAGCCACCTTGCCCGCATCTACGGCTGTGCCCGTCCAGCCTGTAAAGTGGTAATGAGCTTGCGCTGTGGCTGTGACAGGAACAGAACTACCGTAATCGTACTGGTATGGTCCTTCACCAGGCGTCGTTACAGAGCCGTCTGCCGTAGATGAAATCGTCAGCGTATGCTGGTCAATAGCAAAGTTGGCCACCAGCGTATAGTCTGAATCCACTGTGACATTCGTACTGGCCAAAGATGGATTATCGACCTTGCCTGCATCAACTGCTGTGCCAGTCCAACCTGTAAAGTGGTAGTTGGTATCCGCTGTGGCTGTTACAGGAACAGAATTGCAGCCATTGTACTTATCGTACTGGTAAGGTCCTTCACCAGGTTTTGTTACAGATCCACCTGCTGTAGATGAGATAGTTATACCCATCCTGAATGGAATTTCGGTGTAGATTATTCATGTTTTTATTGGACGCTATCCGATATCCTTAATTGATGCAGAACTTCGAATTGACAGTTGAGGAAGTAGGA
>Ga0307439_1001637_pt1 | contig 13874 bp, 16 predicted proteins | sample SalMarWE160490MG_FD_202142 | JGI IMG/M metagenome (GOLD analysis project Ga0307439, IMG submission 202142) | Salt marsh sediment microbial communities from the Plum Island Ecosystem LTER, Massachusetts, United States - WE1604-90 | ecosystem: Environmental > Aquatic > Marine > Intertidal zone >... | reverse complement strand
CCGCAGGCTTTCACTTTGATTAGAACTTCAGTAGGATTAATTTCAGAAATATCCTTTTCTACTATCTTAAGAATAGGATTTCTCCAGACCTGGCTTCCCAGATAGGTGAGCTTTCCTTCCACATCCTTTAAGCCTAATTTAAAGTTCTCCCTTGGCTGCCATTCAGCAAATAAAGTAACGGTTTGCATCTTTGCCATTTGTAAACCCCCTTTCATTTATTTCCAATGTAGAAGCTAGTATAGGTATTCCCTTTCCTTTAGTCTCCCACCCTTCCACCTTTTCTTGATCCCAGTACTTTTACCACTTTTCTAATATGACTTTTGATCTCCTCTTGGCTGGCAAAAGGAAAAAGTTGACGATCAAGATCAAGATGAATGCAAACCTTCCCTTTAGCAATTTTTTCTAGTCCTTGTAAACCATTGGCTCTAATTTGGGGATTAATAATATTCACTCCACATTCAACAAGATCTTCCATAATCTCTAAGATATGACCATCAGAGTGTAGATAAACATATACTCCTTTATCCTGGCAAGCACCAAATATCTTAGCATAACAAGGCTTAAGATATCTTCGCCAGTCGGAAGGACTAATAGGTAAAGATTTCTGAAGTCCTAGGAGGCTGGTGAAGAAGTAGTTTTTGTAGAGGTTTCATTTATGAAACTCGCTCTGTTAAAGAGTCCGATGAATCGGACCGCTACAATATTTGGGTTTTTCACCAGCCTTCTAGGTCGTCTCCAAAATAGATAATTTCCGCTCCAATCTCTACCCATTTATTTACCAATTTTAAGTTATAATTTGAAACCATTTAGATTAGCCGATTCAATCTAGGATCTTGGACAGCTATGTCCATCATAAAATTGGTAAATCCTCACAAATAATAAAGCCACATATACATAAATCCATGCACTAAGCTCCCGCCTGCTAATTTTCCCTCTTTTTTGGGCTTGCTCAAGCTGAGCTTTTCTTATTTCCAGTTCATCTTCATTCTTCACCCCTTTGACAAAGAGCCTAAGAAATACGGATAGAACCCTCCTTCGATGAGATCACCAGTACATATTAGCCTCTTATTTTAAAAAACTCCTCACTTATAGTCAAACTCATTTACCATCTTGGAGACAACTCTTATCCGCTCTATATCAGCAGGGGGTGGAAGCTCATCTGATACCCCTAAGATTAAATTGGGGGGAAACATATCTAAAAGCTTAGCGGTAAACTGTTCCAGATCCTCACGGGAATATTGAGGCAAAAATAAAATAGCAGGAATACCATCAATAAGTATAGTATCTCCCAAGGCGTCTTTCAGCTCCTCTAAGGTCACATCCCCCTGAGGCAAAGGAGTAACCGCCTCAATGCCGTCAAAGCCAGCTTTGCTTATGAGAGGTAGGAGCGGTTTTAGTGAGCCATCCATATGGATATGGCAAAACTTACCTTTTTGGTGAACCTGGTTTGTTCTTTTCTTATAATAAGGAATGAGGTATTCCTCAAAAAGAGACGGAGAGTCAACATTTGCATCGATATTCTCCCCAAAATTCAATATCTTCAAGGGAGTGTTTAATATGATCTCGTACATTTTATCATCATATTCTTCAATTATCCTTAAAAAATTCTTTATCTTATCTGGATAATCATTTAAGGCATAAATCGTGTTTTCAAATCCCATATAACTGATTATTAACCTCTGCAGGGGTGAACGAGGATAAAAGGATTGAATCACTCCTTCTTCTCCAAATTCTCTATCGGCTATCTTAAAAGCATCTAAGTCAAACTCAAACTTGGTATCGTCGAGGATATACTCCATAATTTTTATATCACTTAAAGTTTTTATAGGGTATTCAGTATGATATCCATGTCTTATTACTTCCTTTAAACTGCCCACGGCAGTCTCATGGATGATAACTCTCTCCTCTCCTTTATCCCTGGATTTTATCTTTACTTTCTTATTTTTAACCTTAAATATGTTTACTCCCAGGACCTCCTGGGGATATCTTGGGGAGATGCCTAAATCATCGTAAATCTCGATCATACTCTTTTCTTTATATGGTTCAGGAACATTGCCCTTATAGGGTTGGATAACGCTATATAATGAGTTAAGGAGGGAATTGTCTTTATAGCCGTTCGGAAGCCTATTTTTTAATCTATTGCCATAATACCAATAATAGATTCTTGGTTGCCAGACAATCCTGTCTATCTTCTTCCTCTGAAATGTTCTCAGTATTCTCTCTCGAGTATTCATGCATTTTTTCCCTTAGATGTTATTGTTTGTGGGTATCTTGTGCTCCTCATAAGCCTCATGCATCGCCTCCACATTCCTCAACGGTGTACCTTTATCTATAATCCATCCCCTGAATATAAAACCTCCTTTTTTCCTGACAAAAAGATCAAATATATACTTCACATACTCTTTTACCTCTTTTACTGTTCCTTTGGGAAGTATATACTGACGGTCGATATCTGCGAGAATGCACATTCTCCCTCCGGTCATCTCGGCTAACCGGGGAAGGTCCATACCGGAAAATTGAGGATTAAAGATGTCCACTCCTATTTCTATTAAGTCAGGGACTATATCCATCACTGTGAAATAACACATGACGATTAACACTATGAACAGTTTTGAATATTCTCTTGTAATAGGGTTCAAAGAGCCTCCTCCATCGCTCAGGTCTAATCATAAGCTGATCCTGAATCCCCCAATCATCCGCAAAAGCGATGCAGTCCACGTCAAATTCTCTCCATAGAGACCTCTGAAAAAGTCGAAGCAATTTACCTAAAACTCAGATCTGAAAAGACCATCAATCTTTTGACTTGCTTTTCTTAACATATATTGGGTTGGCGAAACAAAGAAGATTTCTCTCTTTATCCGCGGCGTAAATTTCACATCTATACCAACTATCTTCGAGTTTCTTATTATCGAACTTATCAGAAATTGGAATATCAGAAAAACCCACTATCAGCTCCTCTTTAGGAGAAAGATCTTTTTCAAAAAAAACAGAACCATCTCTGATTATTTTCAGTTGAGCGAAAGTTTGTAAGTTTTCCACTTTTATATTGAAACGTATAGACTCTTGTGCAACTGCCTCTATTTCATCTCCGCACATGTAATTCTTACCCCAATGTTCTGTCCAGAAAAATACCGTCGGCCCTGAACTTACAAAAACGTGCCCCTTTCTCAGTCCTTCGATTAGTTTATCCTCGCTGAGTAAGTTCGCATATACAAAAGTCTTTGAAATAGGTCCGTACTTAGGAACTTTGTCCACATCATGCCAGTCTCTGCTACTTACGCCAGTAACTCTTAATCCCTCATTCAGTAGTTTATTCCATAATTTGAAACTCCTACAATTTTCAATTTTCCCTATTCTCCACGAATTACACCAGACCTCTATCATATCAATTAGCCTATAATCTGTCTCCTTAAAGTTCCACCTACAGCCAGCACAAACCGGATCTCCTATGCAATAAGGATGAGCTATCGAGAAAAGAGCTCCCTGAGCGTGTACCTCATTGATAACATCATTTACGTTTCGAACATCCCCATTTTTACACCGCCAATCAACAGACGATTTCATTCCCAGGCCCAGAGCATGACCGAAGAAGGTTGTTATCTCAATACCCTTTATTATAGGAAAGCTGCTATCTTGAGGAATAGAGTCATATCCGCTAACTAGGTTATGGTCAGTTAGAGCAAAGAAGTTCAAACCCTCTATTTTTGCCTTCCGTATTATCTCCTTGATGCTATTTTTCCCATCACTGTAGTTAGAATGAACGTGCAATTCTCCAGCATACCACCGATTTTCTCCTTTGACGATAGTTTCTCTTTCCTCTATTTTAGCTCTTGCGACAATTTTTTCCTCTTTTTTAACTTCGATTCCTCGTCCAGATTCCTTACCAAAAAGTAAAATTTCCATTTCATAATGACACTTCTTTGTTACAACACTAGCTACAACTATTTCTATCATCCACATACCTGGCTTTATCTTCCAGGGTGTAAAACCCGGACTAGCTCCCCTTTTATTCACCCAGGTAACTTTTCCGACGGAGGCCAGATTTCCAACACAATTACCTTCCGTGTCATAAAGAAGCACATCCAAAAGATTACGAATCGGGTATACCTCATCAAAAAGCATCTCTATCTTCTGCCTGAATAACTTCTTAACTTTAACCTTATCATCTTCACTATATTCTTTTACGTCTTCCTGTAAAGCACTTTTGATTAGCTGTCTATTTTTTTCAGGATCCTCTAAAGCTCTGGGAGAATAGTCAAAAATAAACTGAATTTCCTGAATTCCCTCAGGAATCTTAAACTGGTAACGATAGAATTTCTTAACATCGCTCTCTGTAAACTCACCTTCTTTCTTGTACCAAGTTTTTCCATCTTTGTTCCGGGCTAACATTTTACATATCCTCATAACTTGTTCTTTTTCTCCTTATCTAATAAAGCAATTTCTCCAAAGCTTTAAACTCTCACTTTAGATTTATAATCGAGTTCTTTGATTTTCTTCTCTTTTCCAAGACCTCATCTAACAAAGTTGATAACCTCATCATACTAAAATCCTTACCTTCTCTGTCTTGAAGCCCACATCACCATTACCTTCACGGTTCCTTCATCTAAGTAAAGGTAGATATTGGAAGCTTTGCCTGTAGCAGAACATTTTATTTTTTAAAGAAGGGAACTCCCTCTATAGTTTCTCCTTAAGAAAATTCACCGTTTCCCTCAAGACCTCCTCCTCCCAGTCCACTTGATTATAGGTATGGCCTGCTCCTTCAATTTTCCTCAATCGAGAAGAAGGTAGAACTTTTTTAAATCGATAGGCATGTTCAAGGGGAACGGTCTCATCCTCCGTCCCATGAATAATTAAGGCCTCTCCTCGATAGGTAGATAGGGTATCGAGGGGTTTTATCTGTGGAAGGGTGGCCAAAAAGTTCTTTCCTATCCTATTTCCACCGGAATCGATGTAGCTCTTTTTGACCAGCTCCTCACGTTGTTCTTCGGTTTGCTTTTGTTTTATAATTTCCTCAAGGTCAGCCACGGCTGACCAAAGGACCAGGCACCTGATATCATCCCTCTCAGTGGCCACTAAGCGAGCGATACATCCCCCCACGGGGAGAAGAAGTAAGAGGTGGAATAATCAGGTGCTTAAATGAAGTGAAGCTTCACTTCATAAAACCATGGATAAAACTCCTATAATGTTATTTTACAAGCAGTTGGGACCCTTGTCAAACTCGGCAAGTCCTCCCCTTTGAGACAAATTGTTTTTAATAATGTATAATGTCTATATAATTAACCTAATTAATACTAAATTTGAGAAAGTTATGAAAGATTATTTCCTCAACCCTAAAGATCCGATGCAAAAAAGATACGAAGCCCTAAGGACCTCTTATGTCCAAGAGTTGACTTCCAGTGAAGTGGCCAAAAGGTTTGGCTATTCCACCCATACCATTAATGCCCTGAGGCGTGATTTTAAAAACAAAACTCTTCCTGCCTTCTTTAGACCCTTGAAGAGAGGACCAAAAGAGCATCGTTCCCAAACTTTCCTCTTAAAGAAGCGGATTATCGAACTACGAAAGAAGAACTACTCGATCGAGGAGATCGAAGAGACCCTGATTAGAGAAGGTAATTCTGTAAGCTACAAAACCATCTATCTCATCCTGAAGGATGAAGGCTTTGCCCGGCTCTTTCGCCAAGCAAAGGCTACCAGATTGTGACCGCAGAAAAATACAACTGGATTATGTCCCAGAAGCCAAAGATAGATCCTGACAAATGGATAGAATATGATCCAGATACTAAACTGTACGATCTTGGTAGAATCAAAGTAATTTCAACTACAGAGGCTATATTCAGAGCCATTCTGGTAGATACAAAGCAACACCCTTTTAGAAAAGTGCATTTGATGCAACATCTCCGTTAAGGGATTGATCAATCTTTTCTCAAAAGCCCTGAAATTCTCCCTCTTTGTCCACTGGATCAAAGATATCTCCAATCTATATCTACACCCCTCCGTTACTATAGCGTGAGTCTCCATTTCCACCTTCCAGAAGCCTGGAATTATCTTACAGGAAGTAAATCCCGGGCTACTATAAGTGCTACTTACCCTGACGGACCTCTCGGAATTTTGATCCCATCTACCTTTGGCATCGTACAATGACAAATTCAAGAGATTTCTAAGAGAATAAGCTTTCTTCAGAAAAGATTTAAGAGTCGAATCCTTTTGTTCTTGAGGGTAATCTTTCACATACTCTTCCACATCCTCTCAGAGTATCTATCTTTAGTTCCTCCTCAGGCGGAATTCCCCACCAATTCCCGCTATAAAGGATGCAATCGCTTCTGTAAAGATTGTGGGGTCATTAAGCTTTACTGAATTGCACTTCATAACCAGAGGATAAACCAAACATCCCAGCCTTGGCCAAAATTCTAAACTTATAAAGCGTATAACTTACGATTTACCTAATTTCGAACATCTTCGGGCCGGAACCCTTTAAATGCGGATGTCCCTCGCAATTCCCCAAAAACCATCAAAGAATCCTTATTTTGTCTTTGCTTTCATTCTTTTACTGCACCAAGAACAATCCCTTTTTTAAAATATTTTTGAAATAAAAGATATATAATAATCAATGGAATTATAGAAACAATTATACCTGCCATGCGTGTATTATTAGCAACATTGGACTGGGCGGTGCCGGTAAGTTCCTGGCTGACAATTAGGCTTCTAAGCGCAATTTGCAGGGTATATTTTTCTGGAGAATTGATAAAAAGTACTGCTGGAAGGAATTGATTCCATCTTAAAACAAACTCAAAAATGGTAATTGTAACCAGGCCAGGAACAGCAAGAGGTAAATAAACCCGGAAAAAAATAGTAAAATCAGATGCTCCATCCATACGAGCTGCTTCTGCCAGCGATCTAGGGACTTGTTGAAAGTAGTTCCTTATAAGAAGAATACTGAAGGTAGTAACAATATCTGTTATAATTAAAGACGATAAAGTATCGATTAACCCTAATTTCTTCATGGTCACATAAAAAGGAATCATAATAAATTGAAAGGGTATCATCATTGGAATTAGCACAAGAACAAACAGTAGAGTTTTGCCTGGAAGTTTCTCGCTAAGTAATACATACCCTGCCATACAGCAAAAAAGAACATGGAAAAAGGTTCCTACCACGGCTACGATAGCATTATTGGTTAAAGGTATAAAAAATGCTATTCGCTCAAAGAGGACCTTATAGCCCACTATACTGGGTTCTCTTGGAAAAAGTTTAATGACATTCTCATAAGATTCAATGTCTGTTGTAAAGGACACAGCCGCCACATTTATCAATGGCAAAATCATAATCAGAGCAACTAAAAAAAGGAATATATTAGTAATGATGATATATATTTTTCCTCCGGTTGTAATCGATACCATCTATAACCCCATCATACAGAATATTTAATAACTCGTTTAATAATAAGAGTTAAAATAAGTGTACTTATAAAAATAACTACTGAGATAGCTGCAGCATAACCCATTTTAAATTCCTCAAGACCTTTAATATAGACATAGTACATTAAAACATCGACCTTTTGAGCGATCACTTCATTCCTCATAACGTATACCTGGTCAAATAACTTGAAAGCACCCATTACATTTAGAAGAAGAACTATCTTAAGGGTATCAAGGAGTTGCGGTATAGTAATGTAGAGAGTTTTTTTAAAACCTCCCGCACCATCTATCATAGCAGCTTCGTACAATTCAGGATTAATACCTGCGATAGAGGCCAGATACAAAATACATACAAACCCTGCCTGTTTCCAGAGATTAACTCCTATTAATATAGAACGGGCATATGCCTCCTTCGCAAGAAAATAGATCGGGTTCATACCCAGTAGAGTCCTAAATACATTTATAAACCCAACATCGGGAGAGAGAAGAAAAATCCATATTCCGCCAACGACTACCCACGAAAATAGATAAGGCAAATACACAACTGTTTGCAAAAACCTTTTCCACAAAGAAAAGGAAATCTCATTTATAAAAAGTGCTAATGCCATAGGAACTAGGGCTGTTAGAATTATATTTCCTGAACTGAGAATAACAGTATTTTTAAATACCCTCCAGAACCCCGGTGTTGAAAATACCTCGAGATAATTCTTTAATCCAACAAATTCACTCTTTCCTACAAAGCGAAAATTTTGAAAGCTAATTATTGTCCCATTCACAATTGAGAAATATATAAAAATAGAGAAATATAGTAAGGATGGTAATATCATGAGGTACAGCATCTTTGTTTGTTTTAATTTCCGAACGAAGTTCATTTGTTTTCTCATATGCGCCTCTTTATAAATAACGTAATAGTTTAGATTTCCTGAAAGAATAAGAGCACCTTGAGTGCTATAGTGGGCTGTCCATCCCAATGACTATTGGAGCGGTGACAGTTAGTAGGGAGCCGTACCTCGAGTACTTCCCCTACAGGGTCACATGCACCGCCCAGAAAAAGACAAGGAGGATAAAAATGCATTATGTCGGAATTGATTGGGCAGATGAAAAACACGACATCTACATTACCAACGATTCAGGAAAAAAGCTAGCCTGCTTCGAGATTTCCAATGATCAGAAAGGGATGCTTAAACTCTTAATTAAGGTCCAAAAACTATCCCAAGATACATCCTCGGTCCTCTTTGCGATGGAGAAAAACTCAGGCCCCTTGGCTGAATTTATCCTCAACCACAACTATATCCTCTACTCGATAAACCCGAAGATAATAGACAGATACCGAGACAGACACAGGGTTTTTCGGAGCAAAGACTGACCCCATAGATGCTATGGGTGCTTGCCCACATCCTCAGGACCGATCGGCACCAGTTTCGCCCCCTTCTTCCTGACAGCGAGCTAGCAAGGAAAATAAAGCTTCTCACCAGAGATAGAGACAACCTGGTCAAGACAAAGACCAGAATCCTCAATAAGCTAAGGGCTAACTTGAAAGAGTACTTTCCAGCAGCATCCAGGGCCTTCAAGAGCTTAGACAAGAGGGAGGTGATCAAGTTCCTTAGAAAGTATCCCACCTATAAAGAGACAGCTCAGATGGGAAGAGAGGAGATGAAGAACTTTTTCCGAGGTTCAGGACACAGTTTCAAGAAGTTAGAGAAGACTCATAGCATCCTTCAGGTTTCCTCAATTCAAGTTCCCCAATTCATTGTGGAGGCTAAAAAAGGTATACCCTGGCTCTTCTGGCCCAGCTTCCTCCCTTAATTGAACAGATCAAGAAATACAAGGAGGAAATCTCACGCCTTCTGGATAAGTATCCAGAGAAGAATATCTTCAGAGGTCTTCCCGGATCGGGTAACACTCTCTCTGCTAGGCTTCTAGGAGAGCTGGGCGATAACAAAGCTTCTATCAAGAACTAAAAGAAGAGTAAATAGACTTCTTAATGACCCGAAGAAAATAGTTATAGGAAAAGAGCATCAACTTAGAGTAAGATTCCCCTCTACCTTCTTTATGCTATCCAGAGAGAATAAAAAGATCTTCCTTATTCCTGCCTGCCCCACATCCATTCAGGCAGGCAGGAAAGATGTAATAAGAAACAGGGAATCGTTTTATTTATATATCCCCACTTCTTTAAATCTTCTTTGCATATTTCTAATGCCATCTTCAGCTGATATATCACCGAGGATTATTTTGCCAGCTTCGGATCTTACAATTGTTTCCCAGTCGGATTTATAGGGCGTCACCATTTCTGGACGCGCATACATTCTTATTATCTCTGCAGCCGCCTCAAATCCTTCCAGCTCACCGAACGGATTTTCCCATTTCAAAGATTTTGGCTGGGGTGCACCGTGATCCATAGCATGAGCTTCACCAATATCGGTGAGGGTATACTTCCCATCAACATCAACCTTGTAATCATGATTAAGTATCCCCAGTGTACTTAAAATGTTTCCCGCGTGTGCATGCCAGAATTCAAGTATTCTAAAGGCCTGATCTTTATGCTTTGAAGATTTTGGAATAATCATCAAACCATCCTCTCCAGCCATCAGCAGCCTTCCTCCAGGACCTTTTGGGGGAACAAGGCCTCTTGCTTTGAAGGGACTGTTAGGATTCTCAGCTTTTACCTGCTGATTAAAGAGACCGACCCATGCAGCCCAGTAAAAAGTCATACCTGCTTTGTCTGTCATAAATAGATTTCGAAAGTTCGAAGACTTATTAGTAACGAAGTTCGGCTCAAGTATCCCTTCTCTGGAAAGTTTTGCAAGCCATTTATATACAGGTATTGCTTCTTCTGTTGCCCAAGGTGCATATAGATTTCCCTCAGCATCTCTCTCAAACCCTCTCATTAAACCATAGGCACCAAAAAGACCTGTGGTCTCATAGAGAGTGTAGCCAATAGCAGCGCCATAGGTATCATCCTTGCCATTTCCATCAGGATCCTGATCAGTAAAGGCTTTTAGAAGGTCATAATACTCATCAAAATCCTGTGGAGCAGCAAATCCAAGTTTTTCCATCCAATCCGCTCTCACAATAGGGAGACATCCCTGCTCAAATTTATTAAATACCCCATAGATCTCCCCATCTGGCTGCCTGATTCGCTCCCACTCAGATAAAGGTATAATCTCTGGATCAGTCAATATCTCCGAGCGCATGATCCTGCCGGTAAGAGGCTCAAACAGCTCCGGATTCTGCTTATACAGTTTTTGAAAAAGCGAGACACCCATATAAATAATATCAATAGGCTCTCCTGTTGCAAGCATAACAGCTACTTTAGTGTTATATTCACTGGACGGTGGCTTAATCATTTTCACTTTAATGCCCGTTAATCTCTCTACCTCCTTGTTAAAGAGAGGTATCTCTGTAGGCTCTCTTCCACCCTGCACAGAAGTTACCCAAACTAACTCTTGTGCATAAACAAGACTCGTTGTGCAAGAGAACAAAACAAACACCAACAAGAGTAACACTTTCCCAGCATTAATAAAATGTTCTGTTTTCATATTCTTTCCTCCGACATTGTTTATTCTTCTGTGGACAGCTCTCGAAAAAGAAAATAATTTTTCAACACTTTCTTTCTTCCAAAGCCCTCCTTTTCCCAAGCTAATAGGCCTATTTATTTTCTTATCTCTCACCTCCCCTCTAGCCTTATTTTTAGCCCTTTCCTCCAAACAAAAGAACCAACCTTATAATTAAGTTATCAGCAAATTAACTAATTTTTCGACAGGATTCTCTGGCTACTAGTTTTGTATCCCAGAATCGGTGTTCTTTTTTTTTAGGCAAACCTTTTTCTCTCGCCCTTTTTATTGACCTAAAAGCTCCCCAAGCAATTTCCTTTGTTGGCTGGGCAATGGTAGTTAATGGGGGATTGCTAATGGAGGAAAGAGATATGTTATCAAAGCCAACTATTGAGTAATTAGAGGGGATGTTCTTGCTATCTTCTTGGACAGCTCGCATAGCACCCAGACCTACCAGATCATTTAAACAAAATACTGCTGTAAACCCATCCCTTGATTTCCTTGCAAGCTCTTTCATTAATTTATAACCATCTTTATAAATAAGCTTCCCTTCCTTAATTAGCTTTTTATCAACCTCTAAGCCATTTTTCTGCAAAGTATCATAATAGCCTTTTAATCTATTTATACTGGATAGAGTATTCATTGAGCCTGTAATGCAGGCTATTTTTTTGTGTCCAAGGTCTATCAAGTGTTGAGTAGCCTGACATCCCCCTAAATAGTTATTGGTAAACATTACGGGAATATTAGCCCCGGGTACATCTCTATCCATTAGAACTATGGGAATCCCCCTTTTTACCAGGTTGTTGAGCTTTATCGCCTTTAAACCCACAGTACTTAGAATTATCCCGTCTACCTTTTGCCTTTCTAGAAGCTCTATATAAGAGAGCTCTCTTGTAATACTGTTTTTAGAACTACAGACTAGCAGTGCGTACTTCTCCCTGTAACAAACCTCCTCGAGTACATAGGCCAATTCCTGATAAAATGGGTTTAGAGCATCAGGCATTACCAGCCCTATTATTCTTGTCCCTCTTCCTCTAAGACTTTGAGCCCTTATATCAGGTCTATAATCAAGCTCCTTAATCGCTCCCAGCACTTTTCCCCTGGTCTCCTCTCGCATATAATCATTAACTTGAGGGCTCAGTACTCGAGAAACGGTACTGATAGACACTCCTGCCTTTCTGGCTACATCTCTAATAGTTACTCTTGTTCTCATATTCTATGGTTGTGCCTTTATTGGACCCAGTTTGAGATAATGATATCAGATAACGTTATCTGATATCATTATCATAATATATCATTTTAAAATTTCGTCAAGGGTCGAAAAAAATTTTTTACGGAACAATTAAAGTCGGGTAGTAGGAGTGGACAGGTCCTATCACCTAAATGCCATGCTGGTCTGACGAAGACCTTGGGCTTAGGTCAACTTCGGGGAGTCCAAATCATTTTATTTCTTAGCCAGAATTCTCCTCTTCTCTAATTTAGCATAGCAAGGAAGCCCATTTTGAGTAGGGATATTAACTTCTCCTTGAATAAGAGGGCGGACGTACTCAATGAATTCCTCAGTTACAAAATTTCCCCTTCTGTTTATCCATCTTAGCGGGACTTTCTTTTCCATATTAGCAACCAGGGAAAGCCTGGCTGCAGAGATTCTTCGCTCATAAACCTTTCCTTTTCCCCTCTTTATGGTAATCATATAGCCACTTTTACCTTCCAGGGCTAACTTGACAGCTTCTTTCCCCACCAAATATGCTTCTTCCATGTCAACCCGGGAGGCAAAATGCACAGCACTCTGCTGACAGATATCCGACTTGATTGTCCTGGTCTTTAGCTTGAGTCGAGACTCTACCAATTCCTTTAGATAACCGGAAATTCCTTCCAACTCAGGATGGCCAAAAGCATCAATAGATACCCCATCCTTCCTGGCACAAACATAATTCCCTTTTTTATCTCGAAGACCCTCACTCACTACAATAAAAACCCCACCAATTTTGTGATAGACCTCTTTTACATCTTTGATGAACTTGTCCAGAGAAAAAGGTATTTCTGGAAAATAAATCAAGTGGGGAGCATCCTCTTTGGACCGCTTAGCCAGGGCACAGGAGCCAGCAAGCCAGCCTGTATTTCTACCTAACGTCTCCAGTATAGTTGCCGATTCCGAACCATAGAGGCTTTCCAGGTGACGTCCCGCCTCCATTACTGAAACTGCTAAATACTTTGCCGCACTGGCAAAACCCGGGCAGTGGTCGGTAAAAACAAGGTCATTGTCTATTGTCTTGGGAATTCCAATGACCTTCAGTTGGTAGTCCATTCTTTTAGCTGCTTCATTTACCTTGTTGGTGGTATCCATAGAATCATTACCCCCAATGTAGAAAAAATACCGAAGATTGTATTTCCTACAAATCTCGATAATCTTTTCAAAATCCTTTTTGGATTCACTCCATGATTTTAAACGATACCTGCAGCTTCCTAATGCCGCCCCGGGAGTAGTTCCTAAGTTATCAATAGCAGAGGTCTTCTCCTTTCTTAAATCAATTAGTTCCTCCTTAAGTAGACCAAGAATTCCGTTTTTGGCCCCGCATATTTCTTCTATTTCTCTGTGCTTTTGAGCTTCCTGGATAACTCCACATAGACTCTGATTAATAACTGCTGTAGGCCCACCTGATTGAGCAACGATACAATTTCCTCTCATTTTGTAACTTCCTTATCGTATTTCACCGCAAAGCATAAAAGCGTAGAACGTAAAGCGAAAAATGCAAAACCATAGCGTAAAACTTAAAATTAAAAGACTGAACGTATTATTACTCTATCTATCAAGGTTATTAAGTCCTTGGATGTATCCATTTTAACTTTCAAACGCAAGAACAAATTTTAAATTTTGAATTATGGTTTTTCGCTTTTAGTTTTT
>Ga0307439_1001627_pt1 | contig 13936 bp, 15 predicted proteins | sample SalMarWE160490MG_FD_202142 | JGI IMG/M metagenome (GOLD analysis project Ga0307439, IMG submission 202142) | Salt marsh sediment microbial communities from the Plum Island Ecosystem LTER, Massachusetts, United States - WE1604-90 | ecosystem: Environmental > Aquatic > Marine > Intertidal zone >... | reverse complement strand
GTTCATAGTCACTTTTGTTCTTGGGCTAGTGGCAGCAAGTTCTGTTGGAAGTGAAATAATGGGCTCAATTGAAAGACTAGTAGTTTGCTCTATCGGGCAATATTTCTTTGTAATCGCTTTAAAGACCTATCGTACAAGTGAATAAACATTTGAAAGATTCTTGGTTATAGGCAGGCGTTTTTCAACCAAAGACGTACAAATGCTCTCCAAAACGATACTTCAGGTGGTGGCTCCCCGGGCAGGACGTTGTTAGAACTTTTTCCGAAGAAAATATAGAGATCCCAACCTACGGCATTCCGGTACAACAGCGGGCGAGAACACACTAGGCCAAATCTCAGCACTTGCCAATCTGGTTTTGGGTGTGGCGTGGCGAAGACCTCTTGATCCAGGCAAGAATCTCGGAAGAGGCAAGAAAGAGCGAAGTGAATCATGAGTTGAGCGGGGCGCTTCTAGAGTTCATCTTCTTCATCCGGCTCCCCGTACTGTGGAGGGGCATCACCTACTGACTCCACAACCAGTGGATACTTTACGTCCTCTTCAGATGATTGCACTCTTTCGAGTTCAACGGTGAAATGCCAATCATCCCCGTAATCGAAGAGAAACAACATTCTCTTCCCGAGCTTATCGAAAACTCTTTTTATCTTCGTTCTCTCGACACCCTCGAGTTTACTCTCTTCACCTATATCAGCAAATAGTTCATATCCTTCCTTTGAGTTTGTCGAGTTCTTTAAGTTGTCATAGAAGCCAAAGGCATGGTCGAAGTCGAAGTCAAAACTCTCTACGATGGATTCTGCCAAGCTATACAGTGTAGACCCTTCCGGAATTGCCAACACTCTGTGAGGCATTTCCCCTACATCACCATACCTACCACTCAGAGTTGCTTTGAGGAGATATATCTTTTCTCCCTGTCTCGCCTTACGTTTCTTCATGATCTTATCCTTCGCAGATTCTTACCCCTGTTTTTGAGTATTATTCGAGCTTGTGAGACGGAACACACCATTTGTCCGGGGACAACACGTAACCCCAACCTAACCCAAATCTCAGCACTTGTCAATCTGGTTGGAGGGCTTTCGTGGAGATCCAAATTATGTAATCTACTGACCGCTGGGGGTTTGGGTATAAGAATATGACATTTTGTGTGTAACTGAACGGAGTTTGGGTGAGAATTGAAAGTTCGAATTAGATAGACACAGCTCCTGGAGCCAAGTGGGGAGTGTATCTTATCAGTGAGACCTAATTTCCAAAGAAAAATCGCGTTAACACACCTTAGAAAGTGTTACGTCCTCCGATAGGGCAAAATCCAAGTAATTTTGACTTGCGAAGTGCCAAGTCTCTTAGAATAAACTGAATAGTTTCCCAATAAAGAAAACATAAAAGATTACAAGTAGCCACCCTTCCCATTTCGTGACTTCTTTATCGTGGGTTATGAAAAAATAAAGCAGCGTTGCTATTAACATCATAGGGAGGCCGAAGGTAAGTATACTATGCGGAATAATTAGAGTTCCAATTAAAGCAGGGATCCCCATTACCGCGAGAGCATTAAATATGTTGGAACCCAATATATTTCCTACGGCCATTTCCGGTTTTCCTTTTTTTGCTGCGGCAATGGTCACCATTAGTTCAGGTAAAGAAGTACCCAAGGCTACGGCACTAATTGCTATTATTTCTTTTCCTATATTTAATATTTCTGAGAGTTTGATAACCGACTCAACAGTATACTTTGCACCAAGGTAAATAAAAAAAGCGCTTACAGCAAGAATAACTAAGATTTTCCAATCTAGTTTTCCTCCTTGCTTAATTTCTTCTTTCGTCCCTTTTCTGATTTCAATATTCTCATATTTCTTTCTTGTGTTTATAGTGTAAAGTGAATAAAGGATAATACCCCCTAGGCACAGCAAAGCTTCAGGAAAACTAAAGATACCGTCCCAAATAGTTACTGCGAGTAAGAATGCTGAACCGATCAACAGAGGCAGATCAACATGGACAAGCTCGTAGGTGAGTTTCATTCTCCTACCAACTATGGCAGCAATGCCTAAAACGAGAAATATGTTTGCTACATTTGAGCCAACAACATTCCCCACCACTATTTCAGAAGAGTTTCTTAAGACGGCAAAGATCGACGAAATAAGCTCAGGCAAAGAAGTACCTACTGCTACGATAGTAGCTCCAACGATAAAGGCCGGAATCCCAAAAAACAAACCGATTTTTTCAGCAGAATGAGTAAAATAATCAGAAGCTTTAATTAAAACAAATAAACTTACTACGAAAACTATTATCCAAATTAAAGTGGGATGCATAAATTTATCCTGGACTAAGGTTAGAAACTAGGTTCGTACCTAACTGGGCCTATTTGCTGCTGGCGCATAAGAGAACAGAAATAGTTTGAAGAGATTCAATTTCAGTATAATTGCGTTATCTTTTTATTTACAAATTCCCTGAGGGAATCCTCTGCAGATAAACTAAGGCAAAACTCAAGGTTGTCAATCTGTTTGGAGGGCTCTGGTGGAAGATTCTTTTTGCCATCGTTGATAAATCTGCCGTAGTTTTTGATAATTAACTTCTGAAAAACTATTTATAACTATGTCTGCAGAAGATAAATCTTGCTTTCCAGAGTTCGGATTCTCAAAGCCAATACATCTCATTCTTGCTGACTTAGCCGCTTCTACACCGTTCTTTGAATCTTCTATTACAATACATTCTTCCGGTTGAGCACCTATAATTTTAGCAGCATAAAGAAAAGTGTCGGGGGCAGGTTTTCCATTGTTGACCTCATCACCACTCACTTTTGTCTGGAAGAATCTTTCTAAGTTAAACATCTTAAGAACTATTTCAATGTTTTTAATTGAAGCAGATGATGCTACAACAAGTTTTACATTATTTCTGTATAATTCTTTAATTAACTCAGCTACTCCAGGCATTGGCTTCTCATTTTCCTGTGATAACAGATAATCCATGTAGCTGGTTCTTCCCATTTCAACCAATTCTTCAAGTGACTGATTAAGTTTGTATTTGTTTTTTATGTGTAACCACATTGGTCTACTCGCAGTACCAACAAAAGAATCCTGTTTCTCGTCAGAAATGGCCAAACCTAAATTTTTAAAGAGTTTCTTTTCAATTTTGAAATGGATTGGTTCACTATCAATTATGACTCCATCCATATCAAAAATTATGCATTTGAACATAGAATTACCCCCGAGTTATTCAACCCGATAGGACAATCATTTTGTCAACATGAACATGGGATACAAATTGGCCGTCGATGAGCGCAAATCGCCACAGAACAGATAGCTAGGTATAGATGAACCTGCTCTTATTTTAGCTTAAGTACTCCAAAAATAAAACTTGTGATTTGTTTACCACCTATCCGAAAATTTCCTGATAGCATCTTCTGGAGATAAGTTAAGCTAAAACTCAGCACTTGTCAATCTGTTTGGAGGGTTCTGGCGGAGATTGCTTTTTCGAAGCCTCTTTCTGCATTTATTTATCTTGAGTTATTGGCGGGTAGGTATTTGGGTTTGAAGCTTAACGTTCAAGGGTAAAAGAAGCTCTCGAGGCATTTGGATGAACCCAAAGTGTGGGCTGCAAACACGCTGCTACCTGAAGTACTCATACTAAACATGCTACCGTGGAGTAAAAATCATTATATCTAGCACCCGTGCTACTGGCATATTGACAGCATTGGAGATTTGCTCTAAAGATGCTTTCGAATGCTTATACAAATTCTTCCATTCTGAAAGGAAAAACGAGTACCACTTCCGGTTGACAGTTGTACCTCCAAGATTTTTCATCGTATTCAAATCAATCATTGGAAAGATATGAGGAAAACTAAAATGTAAGAATTTTGTGACACTCACTCCGGAAGTCGAGTCCCTGGAAGAACTAGCCCTTTTTACCGGACCACAAAGTTTACGAATGACCGCGTTTATATCAATATTTGAAATGTCTTTAGTATTAAGTTCTTTCCTAGTAGGTTCCAAGGCGGCCAATTCCCGTTTCGCTTGTTCAAATCGGATTGAAGTTACCCTACAGATTGTTGGATTCCATGAAAAGACCAATGCCACCTTCAGATTCAAAGCATCGGATAAGGACGGATGTCCTTTGAAAAAGGAGAGGATAGAAGGGTACGTTAATGCATAGTAGTAACCCCTTCCTATTTTCTGGTCTTTTTTCCATTTGTCTTGGAAAGCAGTAACAGACAAATATTTAGTTACAACATTTTGGAGATTAGTTCTAAACATCTGTGCCCCTCCTGAATAAGTATTTCAGCTAACCTTGTTATATGCAAACCTACCACTTGTATGAAAACTGTCTAATAGCATCCTCTCGGAATAAGTTAAGCCAAATCTCAGCACTTGTCAATCTAATTTAGGGGTATGCTGTTGAGGCAATCATCAAGACCAAAAGAACCTCTAAATTTGACAAACTCTTTATTTATGCTATATATACAATGCTAGAAAGGTTTTCTTAGATTGGCAGTATGCTACAATGGAGTAGCCTATGGGCAATCAATGTGAGACCTTCATTCCTTCCAGGCTAGAACATATCACTTTTCTTTCCCATCAAACTAACAATTCCCAATTCAAATCAATAATAGAGTTTAATACCTTTTTTTTTAAATGTGCAATAGATTATCTTTAAGTTAATATAACGTATCTTTTCGTGGTGAAGAAAGTAGGAATAATATTAGACGCTAGATTAGCCAAAAGAAGAGCTCGTATCTCTTCAATGAGGAGGATTCTATCATTTACAGGCTTTGGCCTCTTTTTTGGGCTTTTATTAGCCTCTGAGGCACTAATTTATGAATACATCAAGAGGGAAATATAATGAATAAAACAAAACAAACTGAACAAAAAGAGATGGGAAGAGTTAAGCTGGGAGATACTCAAGACCTTGTTGTTTCTATCGTAGATGATGAGAAGGTAGATCTAAGGATCTTTCTGAATACGGATAGTTATAAAGGACCTACAAAGAGAGGAGTAAGATTTTATCTCTTTGATGATAACTGGCCAGAGTTTATGAAGCTGATGGAGAAAGTAGATAGAAAGTACCAAGAGCTTACCTGAGGGCAAGAGGGGGAGGCAGCGCCCACAAGACAGCCAAGCAAAGAAATATACCTCACACGTAGGATATAAGATATTTTCAAAACTCAATGAAAGGGAGTGATAACATCAAAACTATTGTATTGACGGCTATTGTGGTGCTTTTGCTCGCTCTTGACTGGGCAGCACTGCACGACATCTTAAAGGGTGAGCCAGACCTATACCTGGAATACGCAATAGTTATGTTCAGCATGATTGTATTTGGTGTTATGATTTTCATCACACTGAAAAGAAAGAACAAGAGAGCGAACGTCGCCTAATGGACTGTTTGTGCGTCGGGTTAAGTCAAGATTTTATGCTGATTGGCAAGAAAAAACGCTTTCATACAGGCTCATACAGACGTTTTCTCAAGGCAAGGCAGCCTGTATGATAGGTAAAATTAGAGTGTCTATATCAAGAGAGTTTTGTCAAGCCAGCTGTGGGATACGGGGATTTTAGAGAGCAATCCTAATTTTGAGCTCTGAACTACTTATTTTACAAAATTCAGGGGTAAATTAAAATGAAGTGGCTCGAAAAATTGTTAGAGGAAACGATCGCAGCTAATGCCTATTTATTCTGGAAAAAATATGTCCAACAAGAGAATCGTGATGAAAATTCAGAGGACAAGGACTCAGACGAGGAGTCCGATGGGCAGATGTTGTGATTACTAACAAGAACGGAAGGTGATGAGAAAAAAGGCCGATATACAAGCTGATAAAAGAGGGGAGTCCTCTAACTAGTAGATAATAGGAGAGTTCGAGGCTAAGAAGGATCTGAAGTAAATGGAGCTTAAGCAAGGATAAATACAATGTCCCAGCAAAGAGATATGTCATATGAAAAAAGCCAAATTAACTTGGTGGAAATACACGCCCCCTATGAAATAAAAAAAGGCATAGATGGTCCTCATGAGGGAAAACCTCGAATACTCACAAATGGTTCTTCGCTCACTGTTGAAAATTACGTCAAAAAAGTATTTGAAAATAAAGGTTATACTGTTGTCAGAGGAGGGGATTTGGGCAAATTTCTTAGATTCTGCTGTGGCGGGTGGACTGGCTATATCGACGAGGCGCACGGAAAAGAGAAATTTGTTGTTCTGAATAATCGCAACCGGTCAATATGTAATAGTGGAATGATTTCTAAGCAATGGAATACTATGATAGATAATGCCTATCACATGTGGTCGCTGTATCATCGAAACTACTCTCCAAAACTTGTACTGACTTCAAAATTATGCGAAGCAGTTAAAATTTTTGAGGAAGATGAAATAATTCGTTTGCTAAAGATGTATAGCCAATCATATGCGCAGGACGTAGACTGGTTTGTCTTCAATAAAAAAACTAAAGATAGACAATTCGTCGAGGTTAAATCTCGGAACGATAGCATAAGGTATACCCAACTGAAGTTTAGTTTAGATGTGAGTAAACTAGGCAAGAATCTTTTCACTGTTGTTTATGTTTTTCCAAATAACATTGAAGAGTTAGATAAAGTAAGAGATAAAGCGAGAATAACAAAAGCGCACCTAGACTGTGCTGCAAAAGACTTGAGGAAATTATATAGAATAGGAGCCGACACAGTATATAGAGTATATAAAGTGTATGAGAAAAACCTTGTAAGTTTTGCACGGCGGATACCTCCATTTAAAGATATAGATATGGTTGCTCAAGGTAAATACGGTGTTAACCCAAATTGTCTTCTTTTTTTCCTTAAGAAAACCAAAAACGTCTGTATGGATATAGATTATGATGAAAAAAAACTGTGGGGCGGCGATAAATATTTTGGAATGAAAGAGTACCTATCACGCCTAGAATCGGAGTGGCATGAATTGAGAACAGTCGGGCTCTTACTAAAAGAAAACGAACCAAATAAATTCAATGAGGTAGTGGAAAAGTTGAATAAAGAAACAATTAAAGAAAAACTCACTTCAACAAATCAAATAACTAACTTATGTGTAAATTGTTGGTTATCGGGTGATTGTGAAAGAGGGAAAAAAGCAATCAAAAAGAGAGAGATAATTACGGATTGCCGAGGTTATTTTCCTCGAGACAAATAGGGAAAAGTAGGCTAAAGAAAATGTCAAAAATAGCTATTCTAAACTTCGAAGGCGGAACAGGTAAGACTGCCATCCAAAGGAAGATTTTATACTGACTGACAAGAAAAAAAGACCTCCATAAAGGCTTATACAGGCACTTTCTCAAAGCAAGGCAACTATTGACCTGGGTAAACTTAAAGCTCCTCTATCGAGAGAATTTTATCAAGTCAATTGCGGGATAGAGAGATTTTTTAAGCAAGGAAGGTGAACCATGCAACAGGTAATAGTACAGATTGATTGGTACACTAAGTTTGTTTTAACTCTAATTGCTGTATTGTTAGCAGGAACATTGGTAAAAGTTAACATTGTTAGTAGGCCCGCCGGGGCATCTAGCGAACAAGCCACGATACCCGTGGAGATCAGGGCTGTAAATTTGCATTGGACGGACTTTATGCCAGTTAAGGTAATGAACTGGCCAAAAGATAAAACTAAGTGACAGTCGGTAACATAAATTAAGATTTTGTGCTGATTGCCAAGAAAAAACGCTTTCATAGAGCCTCATACAACCACTTTCTCAAGGCAAGGCAACCTATGTGAGACCTAAGTAAAATTAAGGCTCCTCTATCAAGAGATTTTTATCAAGCTAGTTGTGGGATAATAGGGGGATTTTCAGAGAACGAGCCTATTTTGAGTGCTAAACTGCGTATTTTACAAAATTCAGGAGTAAGCTAAAATGGACTGGCTCGGAAAATTTTTAGAGGAGACGATCGCGGTTAATACTCATTTGTTCTGGCAAAAATACATCCGGCAAGAGAATCGTGATGAAAATTCGAAGGAGGAGTCCAGGGACTAGATGTTGTGGTCGCTATGGAGGGGGCACGCATTGGAAAAAGCGGACGGTCTACAGGCTGACAAAGGAGGAGAATCTTTCGGCTAGTAGGATGAGGGGACAGTTCAGGTTCAAGAAGGATATGGTCGATAGATGGCGGGAGGAGAGGAGTTGAAAATGTTCGTCGATGATAGCCGAGGCATAAGCGAGGTAGTTGGGATATGAGTAGTTGTGCGAAATTGCAGGAGGCGCAGACATATGTTTGATAAAATTGCAAAAGAATCTATAAAGGAACTCATCTTGGAAGTATCGAAAAATCCACTTCTTCATTTTTCAGAAAAGAGTTTGCAGGTTAGATTGGCTGCGAAACTTATGAAATACCCAGAACTTACTACACCAGTTCAGACAGGTTTATATAGGAGATATGAGAGACAGATGAAAAGATTGAAATCAAACCAGTCTTATCTAAAGAATGCATTAAGTATTGCCCCATTACAAATGGAATATGGAACAAATGATCCTGGTCCCTATAGAATTGATATTGCAATTCTTGATCCAGAAGAGATTAGGCTAATTGATAATTGGCAATTCCAGAAAAGCGGGAAATATCTTGACCCTCTAATCGGTATTGAAATAGGCACGGAAAAGACCGGTATGGGCAAGATCTCTGATGAACATTTAGAAAATGATGCATTTAAGCTCAGAAATTCGAAGCTTGCCTACATTTTGAACATCTTGAGAAATACTAATGTGTGTCGAAAACAAACAATAAGCTACCGAAACAAAACTCAACAACTGCAGTCATTTAGAAATGGTTTGAAGGAGAAAAGTGTCTCGTCTAAATATCCCCAAATTAGCTGGATAGGCTTGATAATTCACATTGCGTATCAGGAAGCGGAATTTTTCGACATTAGTAATGGCTGGAAAACTTTTACAGTTCCGTCTGAAGATTTCCAGAATGCTGTAAATAAAAAATTGTCCTGATAAAAGACTGTGCCGAAATTTTGCCTTCGGCACAACTTCTTTTACCTGCAAAATGCTATCTTTTGTCGCCTTGTGTGACACGGCGGCACTGACTACCTCTCTCTAAACTAAAATTCTTATTTTATCAATATCCTATTTCATAAATTGACGCCAATTTGTCATCTTTTTCTGTTTATTGGTGGCGACTCATATCCTCACTTAATTATTGGTTCCCCAAAATTTTCTCGCCTGTTTTTCCTTGCTACTGAATTATTAACCGTTTTTAGTCCTACAGGTAAACACTAAAGAATCTTAAATACTTGTTTTTTTGCTCAACAAAGACTATAATTAATAAAACGAATTCTAACTAAGAGGAGGGTAAGATGAATAAGGCAGAATTAATAGAAGGGGTAAGGACTGAGACAGGACTAACAAAGAAGGTCTCTAGGGAGGCGATTGATGCAGTAATCTCAGCTATAACCGACTCCCTGACCAGGGAAGAAAAGGTTACTTTAGTTGGTTTTGGCACTTTTCAGGTCATGAAAAGAAAGGCGAGGAGAGGAAGGAACCCTCAAACAGGAAAAGAATTACAGATCCCGGCTAAAAAAGTCCCCAAGTTTAAACCGGGGAAGGGACTAAGGGAAAAGGTAAAATAAACAAAAATAGCCAAATCAGGACTTATGGCCGTTGACAACAAAAAAAGACGCACATAAAGGCTCATAGAGGCACTTTCTCAAGGGGACGCAAGCCGCCATAGCACTTAAGTAGAATCGATGCTTCTCTATCAAGAGATTTTTTTCAAGCCAGTTGGGGAATAGAGAGGGGTTCTGAATAATGCTGACTGAAGATGTGTCTTGGGACTTGGAAGGCATAACCAAATTGTTCGTAGGTGTAGGAGAGGCAAGATTAAAGGAATAAGAGGAGTTTATAAGAGGAGACGAGCTAGTTATGAAGAAAAAGTGTAAGGCAAGGGTAATGGTGGAGGTGTTAGGCAGTCTCCTACTGGGAGTAGTTCTACTTACAACAGTTCTAGCTTATGCTCCAGCCCTTGCGGAACTTTCTAATTACAACCCTGAAGGACTGAAAGCCACTACTCTTGAGGAGGTTTTGGCTCTTCCTGACGAGGAGATTGATTTGGCTACTGCCATCATGATTCTTTGCAAAGAATGGGATGCTAGTTTTGATGTAGCAGGGTCCTTAGAGGAAATTGACAGGATGGTACTTGAGTTAGAGCTGCGGATTGGCCCTCAGGATAATCCAGAGAGAATAGTAAGTCTAATCAATAAATACCTCTTCGAGGAAAACACCTATTCTGGTGCAGACCCTAGTGACCCTGGCTTCATGAAGGACCTAGAAATCTCAGCTCTTCCCTGTGTGATGGAGAATAAGAAGGGCGATTGTCTGGGTCTTTCCCTCCTTTACCTTGCTCTTGCAGAGCGTCTTGGACTCCCTATTTATGGAGTAACAGCTCCAGCGCATGTCTTTGTTCGTTATGACGATGGAGAAACGAGGATCAATATCGAGACAACTGATAGAGGTAGGGAATCTAAAGACAGTTACTATGAAAAGAAGTATATGCTGCACCCCACCTACAGAAACCACAATTTCTATCTTAGAAACCTTCTCAAAGGAGAGGTAATAGGGGTCTTTCTTAGCAACCTTGGGGCAGCTTATCATGAGAAAGGTATGTACAATGATGCTATAGTTGAGTTAAAGGAAGCTCTAGAGATTAACCCTAGCGATGCTGGGACACATTACAACCTCGGTGTAGCCTACGATACGAAAGGGATGTATGATAAGGCTATAGCTGAATATAGGAAAGCTATAGAAATCAACCCTAACGATGCTAAAGCATACTGTAATCTTGGTATAGCTTACTATGAGAAAGGGATGTACGATAAGGCTATAACTGAGTTTGAGAGGGCTGTAAAGATTGATCCCACCCATGCTGAGGCACATCACAACCTTGGGCTAGCTTACGATATGGAAGGGATGGATGATGAGGCCATTGCTGAATACAAAAAAGCTCTAGAGATCAATCCTGACTACGCTGAGATACATTGTATCCTTGGTGTAGCTTACTATGAGAAAGGGATGTACGACAGAGCCATCGCTGAGTTTAAGAAGGCCATAAAGATCAATCCTAACGATGCTAGGGCACATTTCGGTCTTGGTGTAGCTTACTATGAGAAAGGGATGGACGATAAGGCTATTGTCGAGCTAAGGAGAGCCCTAGAGATTGACCCAAACGATGCTAAGGCGCATTACAACCTAGCTGCAGCTTATTACTATGAAGGAGAGTATAGCCTAGCCATTGAACACTGCGACAGAGCCATTGAGCTTGGACATAGGGTTTATCCTGGACTTCTTGAGGCTCTGAAGCCATATCGAACAAAGTGAAGGACAACGAAAGACCTTTCGAAAAGGTCACTAAGCTTAAACCACGGAGAGGACTGAAAACGAGGAGGCTTTGACAGAACATCCAATCAAAATTGAGAGAATTGATAGGATGCGACAGCAAGGCGTCCCATAGAGCCTCACGCAGCCACTCTCCCAAAGCAAGACAGCCCATGTGACCTGGTCAAAACTAGAGTTTCTCTATCAAGAGAATTTTATCAAGCCAGTTACTAGATAGAGGGTTATCTTTGTAGAAGGGAATTGATCAAGGAGTCTTGAAAGATGGAAAAGAAAGGAGGAGGCTGGGTATCAGCCGTAATACTTGGAGTGCCCCTCATAGTAGCTATCGTATTAGCTGTTCTTATGGGTTATCTGAACATAACTAAGTGGACGGGTGGGGTGCGCGCGTAAGTTTTGGTTGGCAGAGTGAAGAAATGGCCGAGCTCAAAGACAAGTTGCAGTCGTCTTTTGATGCTCTAACGGATGGACTTGAAATCTTTCGGAAGAAATTAGCCAAGGTAATTGAAGAATAGTAGATAGGCTTGATCTCCGATCCTTATGATAAGATAACGATGCAGCCAGCCTGCAAATTCTGCTAGCTTAGGCTTCCTTCATGTTCTCAAGCTGTGCAGCATTTCTGTACCAGAAGAGACCAAAAATCTTCGTGTTGGGGTGAGACTTCACTCCCCACTGAAAAACTGGCCAAGATTACATATACACTAACCTATACATCCCCAAATATCTCCGGACTCACACCTTAGCTCTAATAAGGTAGGCTCCCTGGGCCGGGTAGACCATGATCTTGCCGGGGCTGAGTCGGGTCCTTAATTTTACCCCGATTCTGGGCTCAAATCCTAATGTCGCGCGCACGACAATCCCCAAAATCCTCATCGCCAAACACTTTCCGCTGACTTAATTATGTAATTCCCCCCTTAACCAACACCAAAATCCGACGCTTTTGACACCCCACACGTTTCTGCTAACCTAACAATAATCTTTAAAAACCATACTTCAACGAGGAGGTGAAAAAGAATGGAAAAGAAGGGCAAGAAGAAAGTATATATGGTTATAGTTGCGATAATAGCCATAGTGCTAGTTGTTTGGGCAGTCTGGTTAAGAGGTCCTAAAGTAGCAAAGATTGAGCTATCTGTTGAACCATCTACTCTGGTTGCCGACGATGAATCTACTGCAGTTGTTACTGCCAAGATATTTGATGCCGAAGATAATCCCATCCCTAACAGAACTGTTGAGTTCAAGCTAAGCTACCTTTATAATGGAGGAAGATTAAAGGAAGACAAAGTAACTACAGATAAAGACGGCAAAGCAAGCACCACTTATACAGCTGGTACGGAAGCTCGTGAGAGAAGGATAACTGCCTCTGCGGGTGGTAAAAGTAAAACTGTGACCATAAATTTAACAGAAAAAGAATAAAAAATAAAGGGAATAAAGGTTTCCAGACATTAAAATTGATGGTAAACCAATAAGAGTAGATATCTTTATTTGGATAAAGAAAAAACTATGCCCCACCAATACAAAAGAGAACTATTATCAGATGATGAGGTCAATGAACTAACCAATGCCTGTGATACCTTCCGGGAAAAATTTGTTATCTGAACGCTTTTAGATACCGGCCTAAGACTTTCAGAGTTTGCCAACCTAAGCAAAGATAATATCCAGTGGCAGGAAAGAACATTGGTTATTTATGGCAAAGGTGGTCCTTATGGCAAAAAGACAAAAAGAAGAATCATAGTATAATCAGCTTTCTTCTGTTTTTGAGGGTAGAATTTGACAGCACCAAATTAAAGAAAGGAGGGAAGAAATGGGTGCAAAAGGTAAAACCCTGACTACGTTAGGAGTAATTGGGTTGCTTGTGGTTCTGATTTTCATTTACGTGGTGGCTAACAGTGCTAAGAAGCTGGCTCAGAGCAACAGAGATTTAATTACTCCTCATTTGGACATCCATGTTATAGCTGGAGGTCCAGGAGAACTTGAGGACTTGTTCAAGGACGCTGTTGGAAAAGAGGAGGATCCTGCAAAAATAAAAGCTAAATATGTCTGGATCACGACTCTGGTAAAGAATACAGGATTGTCTGAGGTGAAGGACATAGCCACTGCCATTGACCTAAACTCAAAAATTCATAAAATTTACACCGCTCAGCCAAGAAGATATTATGATAAGATAAAGCTAGAGGAGAGAAAAGAAAATGAGGCAAGATTCACAACAGGTGGCTTGCGTAAAGACAATAGCTTTGTCATATTCCTCGGCCTGCAGCCAGAAACCTTCGAAGGCAAACCTCCTTTTGATCAGAAAGAGCGTCAGCTCTGGAAGCGAGACTACAGGATTTCCTTTCAAAAGGTGAAGATAACCACTGATGACTTTCAAAAGATTGTGTACTAAAGTTTGAAAGCATAAGGATCACTGGAAAAAAACACCTCTAGGTGGTTCCCCTTCAGTCCTCTGGGTGCTAAAAGATAGTTGCCGTACAGCCAGGAGCTTATCACTATCACCTACGACCGCTAATCGTTCCTGTACGGTAGATTCTCTTTTAACACCCCATGCCAGCCCTCGAAGCGAGAATTTTTTCGGTACCCACCGTCTTTCAGCTAAGACAAAAATAATATTTGAAGTACAAGTCTTAT
>Ga0307439_1001610_pt1 | contig 14013 bp, 13 predicted proteins | sample SalMarWE160490MG_FD_202142 | JGI IMG/M metagenome (GOLD analysis project Ga0307439, IMG submission 202142) | Salt marsh sediment microbial communities from the Plum Island Ecosystem LTER, Massachusetts, United States - WE1604-90 | ecosystem: Environmental > Aquatic > Marine > Intertidal zone >... | reverse complement strand
AATTTTCGGTGGCGCATTCGTCTAGGGGTTTAGGACACCTCCCTCTCAAGGAGGAGATCACCGGTTCGAATCCGGTATGCGCTACCATTTTTATTATGGCAACCATCGCTTATTTCCCGCTGTTGAACGTTATAGACCTTTAGAAGGCTTGACTGTGACCAGGGTTGCGCTAAAAAGGGTGGGGTGGAATAATGGAGGCAGGGGTTTAGGCCTTAAATGAGCTTGTTGTATGATTGCTAACTCCGGACTTTTCTAATAAACTATAATTGTATTATTTTTTGGAGGAGTAATATCATGTACAAAGGCGGTTATGCGGGAAAGATACTGAGGATAGACCTAACCAAACAGTCTTCAAAAGAAGAGGCGGTCTCCGAGGAATTGGCCAAGAATTATCTTGGCGGGACTGGTTTTGCCATAAAGTATTTATACGATGAGCTAAAGCCGGGAACTCCAGCCTTAGACAAAGCGAATAAACTAATCTTCGCTGTCGGACCTCTGACGGCGACGGGTGCCCCTTGTAGCAGCCGAATGGCCGTGGTAGCCAAGTCACCGCTGACAAATGCTATGGGGATGGCTCTTGCCGGAGGCCATTTCCCGGCTGAGATGAAAAAGGCTGGCTACGACATGATAATTATTGAAGGCAAGGCAGAGAAGCCCACCTACATAGCCATCAAGGACGGCGAAGTACGCTTCAGGTCTGCTGAAAAGTTGAAAGGCATGATGACTACCGATGCCCAGCTTTTTATTAAGGAGGAACTCGGAGACCATAACTACCGGATTGCCTGCATTGGCCCCGCCGGGGAGAGGCTTGTTCCATTGGCCTGTATTATCAACGAGCGCCGGGCGGCGGGCAGGAAGGGGCTGGGGGCGGTGATGGGCTCCAAGAACCTGAAGGCTATCGCCGTACGCGGACACCATAGGCCAGCTGTAGCTGACGCCGCCAAGTTCAAAAAAGCGCGCCAGGCTATGAACAAGGCTATGAGAGACAGCGAGGTGATTTACCCCCTTTTCGCCAAGGACGGTACCCCAATGATAATTGATGACATGACCAAACTGGGAATTTATTCAGCCAGGAACTGGCAGGCTACGGGCGAGGTGGATATGGTTAAAGAGCAGGGCCGCGATGCTCAGCATGAAATGATAATTAACAAGTCGCACTGCGCCGACTGCCCGGTGGGCTGTTCCCAGGTAAAGCTGGTCAAAGAGGGCCCCTATGCCGGTTACCTCAGTGAGGGGCCTGAGTTTGAGACTACCTATGCGCTGGGAAGCACCGCGGGTATAGGCTATCTGCCCGCCATTATTGCCGCCGACCGGCTCTGTGACGAGTACGGTATAGATACCATGTCGGCCGGCGTTACCATCGGCTTTGCCATGGAGCTGTACGAAAGGGGCATACTGACCAAGAAGGATACCGATGGTCTGGAGCTTAAATTCGGCAACGATAAGGCTATGATTGAGATGCTGCGGCGCATAGCTTATAAGGAGGGGCTGGGGGAGCTGCTGGGCCAGGGCACCAAAAAAGTGGCTCAGAAAATAGGCAGGGGCTCAGAGGATTACGCCATGCAGGTAAAAGGACTGGAGCTGCCAGCCTATGATGTCAGGGGAGCCAAGGCACACGGCTTAAATTACGCCACCTCCTATACCGGGGCTGACCACAACCGCGGCTACGCCTTCCAGGAGATTTTCGGTATTCCCATTCCGGAAAAGGTTGACCGGTTTGACATAAAGGGGAAAGGCAGGCTGACCAAGTGGAACCAGGATATCCGCTGCGTAACCTGTGATTGCGCCACGATGTGCGCTTTTCTGCTGGATATGGCGGTGCCCGACATCGCCTGTCAGAATACAGCCGACCTGGTAACGGCAGCCAGCGGAATTTCTTTTACCGCCGAGCAGGTTGAGCGGATTGGGGAGAGGGTGAATAATGTGGCGCGGTTGTTCAACGGCAGAGAGGGCTTTAGCCGCAAGGACGATACTTTTCCCAAACGCATCATGACCGAGCCTATTAAGGCGGGGGCTTCAGCCGGCCAGCTTATCAGCCAGGCAGACCTTGATACCATGCTCGATGAATACTATGAAGTACGCGGCTGGGATAAGAATGGAAACCCGACGGCGGCTAAACTAAAAGAATTGGGGCTGGATTGAAAATGGATAAGTACTGGAATCCGGTTCTGGAAACACTGCCCCGTGAGCAGCTTCAGCAATTGCAGCTGATAAAGTTTCAGAAAATATTGAAATGGTCTTATGAAAATTCGCCGTTCTACCGTAGCCTGTATAAAGACGCCGGGCTGGAGCCGGGCGATATCAAAACACTTGATGATATACGCAGAGTCCCCAAGACGGAAAAGTCAATGCTGAGAGAGGCGCAGGGCAAAGAGCCGTTTCCATATGGCAGTATCCTTTCGGTGCCCATAGAGCAGGTAACCGAATACCGCCAGACCAGCGGCACCACCGGTCAGCCGGTCTATCACCCGGAGACCTGGCAGGACTGGGAGTGGTCGGCAGAGTCATGGGCTTACGCCCTGTATGCTCACGGCTATCGCGACTACGACAGGGTGTTTATGCCCTTCGGCTACAGCATTAATATTGCCTTCTGGGCGGCCCATTATGCCGCTGAGAAGATAGGTTGCGAGGTTGTTCCCGGCGGCGTGCTTGATACCGCAGCCAGGATACTGAAGATGAAAGAGCTAAAAGCCACTGCTCTTATGGCAACCCCGACCTATATTCTGGGTATGGCTGACGTAGCTAAAAAAAAGCTGGGTTTAGACCCGGCCAGGGATTTAAATATAAAGAAAATAACCTGTGCTGGCGAACCGGGGGCTAATATCCCGGCAACCAAAAAACGTATGGAGGAGATGTGGGGGGCTAAGGTGTATGACGAGGTCGGTGCCACCGAGATAGGGCACTGGGGCTATGAGTGCCAGTCCCAGGCTGGACTGCATGTCCTTGAAGCCTTCCATCTGGTTGAGATAGAGGATATCGAGACCGGCGCCAGCATCACCGAGCCGGGCAAAAGGGGCAGCATGGTGATTACTACCTTTGACCGTTTTGCCCACCCTTGCGTCAGGTTTGATTCAAAAGATATTATCGAGTGGAGCCCTATAGAACGTTGTGAGTGCGGGCGGACCTTCCGGCTGCTTAAAGGCGGCGTTGTTGGCCGCGCTGATGACATCACCAAGGTAAAAGGAGTATTATTAGCACCGACGGCTATCGAGGAGGTGGTGAGGAATATTCCGGAGCTGGGTGACGAATATGAGGTGGTTGTAACCAAGAAGGGCGATATCGACGATATAACCCTTAAGGTGGAAATATCCCCTGCTTTTAAGCACGATGCTAGTACTGTTGAGGAGAAGCTGGTTCAGCAGCTGAGGCTGAAGACCGGTTTGCGCTACAGCCTGGAGTTTCATGACTACGGGACCCTGCCCAGGTACGATGTCAAGGCAAAGAGGTTCAGGGACCTTAGAGCCAAGGAGTAGCCAGGTGGTTAAAGAATATAAAGTTAGTGATATGTCGGAAAAGATAAGGGCGTTGAAAGAGACGGCGATTGAGCTAAAGCGTATCTCCGGAGGGGTTCAGGCCGTAGACCGGAATGTTGACCGTATCCTGGCCAGTATTAAGATGCTGGAAATCAACATCAGTGACCTCGTAGATATTGGTATCGATGACAGGGAGGGTTAGATGGCAGCTGTATACGGGGTGACACGGTTTGAGTTTGATGAGGAGAATGACCTTAAGAGCTACACCGTGTTCCTGGCTGACGTTGTCCACGGCAGACCGCCGTGGCGCCCCCTTTTCCTGATAGATAGCTGGGGAAAGTGGGTTTACCGCGCGGTGCAGCGGGCGGCGGAGCAGCTATCGCTGCCGACAACCAGGGGTTGGGATGCAAGGTATATTAAAGGCTATCCTTACCTGGCGGTTATTGAGACCACGGAGCAGGAAGCCAAGAAGCGTGCGCCGCTGTTCCGGAAGAGGATAAGACCCTATATCGAGGACTTCAATGCCATCTGGGAAGAGCGCAAGGCTGACATTATGAATACCTATAAGGAGCTCAAGCAGAGATACGGGCTGAAAAAATATGAAGGTATTAAGAAGCTGAGCAACGTCGAGCTCATGGACCTCTTTGACGATTATATGCAGGTGAACCGCAAGCAATGGGATATCCACATGGAGTTTATGGTTCCGGCCTATTACCTCTTCGGCTTGTTTGAGCAGATGTGCACTGAGCTGCTCGGGTTCGGTTATACTGACCCGTTGTTCGCCAGATTAATGGCTGGTTTTGATAGTATGGTGTTCCAGTTCAATAAGGAAATATGGCGGCTGGGCAACCGGGCGGTGGAACTGGGGTTTGATAAGCTTTTCCGCACTACCGAGGATGCTGAAGAGCTGCTTGCCAAGCTGGAGGAAAGCAAAGCCGGCAGGGAGTGGCTTGAGGAATACCATGATTTCCTTGAGGTTCACGGCTGGCGCAATGAGCGTATGCTTGACTGGGCGACTCCGAGCTGGATTGAAAAGCCCAGCCTGGGTATACCGCTGATAAAGGTAGCCATATCCAGCGGAGGAACTTATACCATAGAAGAGCGGAGGGAGGAAGCCGTCAGGGAGAGGAAGGAGGCGGAAAAGGAGGTCTCGGACAAGGTGCCGGCAGAGCAGAGGGGGTGGTTTGAAGCCTTAATGAAGGCTGCCCAGAAGGCTGGTTACTGGAGTGAGGACCATAACTACTACCTGGACCTTTATTGCAATGGGTTGGGGCGGTGGATAACCAGGGAAATCGGGCGGCGCTTTGCTGAGGCCGGGGTTATCGATGACCCTGAGGATGTCTATTTCCTGATTGCCGATGAGATAGAGAAGGCGCTAATACCTATGGGGAAGAATAAACTGCACAAACAGGTAGAGGTGCGTAAGAAGGAATGGAAAGGCTATCTTAAGGTTGCCCCCAAGTCCTACTATGGAAATATAGACCTGGTGCAGGAAGTACTTAGAAAAGACCCGGTAATCAGCGTTGCCACTTCGGTTCCTGTCGTCAGGGAGGATTTAAAGGCTGACCTCTACGGTGCTGCCTCATCACCCGGGGTGGTGGAGGGGGTTGCCCGCGTCATAATGAGTGAAGACAAGCTGGCTGAGCTAAAACCCGGGGAGATTATGGTGGCCCCCGGCACCAGCGCGCCGTGGACTCCGGCTTTCGAGATAGTTAAGGGCGTTGTCACCGATGGCGGTGGCGCACTGTCTCACGCCGTAATACTGGCCCGGGAGTATGGTATTCCTTCCGTTACCGGCTGCCTGGAGGCAACCAAGAAGATTAAGACCGGCGATAAGGTAAAGGTTGACGGCGACCTTGGCGTGGTCTATATATTGCGTTAATTTTTATATTACCCTCATCGTGATAAGCGTTTCGGAATCTTTAGGAGGGCATGGTGTCTGGTAAGTGGGCGCTCTGGTTTGAGGAGTTAGGCAAAGAGGACAGAGAGCTGGTGGGCAGGAAGTGCGCCAACCTGGGCGAAATGGTCAAGATTGGTTTGAGAGTCCCCCCGGGTTTTGCCCTCTCGATTGAAGCCTATAAAGATTTTATGAGTATGACGGGGGTCGTTAAGGAAATAGGGAAATACCTGGCTAAGTCTAAACCCAAAGACCTGAAGCAGTGTAAACAGGCGAGCGTCGATATACGCCAGATTGTGCTGTTAAAAGCCATGCCGGAGAAGCTGGAGAAGGTAATAACCTCACACTATAGCGAGCTGAGCCGGCGGTGCCGTACTGATGAGGTTGCCGTGTCAACACGTTCCGCCGGGCCGGTGAGCCACCCCGGGCAGTATGAGACTCACCTTAATGTGGTTGGTAAATCGGAACTGGTAGACAAAATCAGGCAGGTGTGGGCCAGCACCTTTAACACTCGCTCCCTGATTTTTCGGAGCCGGAAGAAGGCACGCTCTGCCGGGGTTATCTTTACGGCTGACCCTAATACCGGCGATGATACCAGGATGATAATTGAGGGTAACTGGGGATTGGGGGAGAGCGTGGTCGGCGGTAAGTCAACGCCGGACATTTATATCCTGGATAAGAAGAGCCTGAAAATACTGGAAAAGAAACTGGGGCCTAAGTCCAGGTATGTAACCTTTAAAAAAGGTGGGGTGGTGGAAAAGAAGGTTCCGTCGGAAAAGAGCGGTAAATTCTGCCTGAGCGACCGGGAGGCTAAGGAGATAGGTAAGCTGGGCAAGGTGCTGGAAAAGCATTTTGGTGTGCCCCAGGATGTGGAATGGGCTGTGGAAGAAGACAAATCGTTCCCGAAAAATATAATCCTGTTACAGACTCGGGCTGAAGTTATTGCCCAAAATAAGACTCCCGTTGACCAGGTGGTGGACTTAATGCTTGGCCGGTTCTCAGGGGGGGGTGGTTTTGGTGGGGGGAAGATGTAACCGCCTCTACCTGCGCTAGAAGAGATTTATTTTTTGCCGTGATTGCTAGGGCGGAGGCAAATTATCCATGGAGTCCCTTAAACCCCTTACCAGTTCAGCCAGCGAACTAAAGTCGTCCTCTTTTTCCATTAGCTGAATTATCCGGCTGCCCACAATAACGCCGTCGGCAATACGGGCTATCCGGCTTGCCTGCTCCGGGGTGGAGATGCCAAAGCCGACGCAGAGTGGCTGGGTGGCTGTCTTTCTTACTCGGGTAACAAATGCCGCCAGGTCCGCCGGCACTCTGTCCCTTGCCCCGGTGACCCCGGTTACTGAAACCAGGTAGATGAACCCCCGCGACCTCTGTGCGGTAAGCCTGATACGCTCCCCGGTGCTGGTCGGAGCCAGCAGGTAGATGAGGTCAATCCCCTGTCTCTGGCTGGCAGCCTCCAGGTCTGAGCCTTCATCGGGGGGCAGGTCGGGGATGATTATACCGGAGACACCGGCGCCGGCACAGGCGGCGCTGAACTTATCCAGCCCGTACTTTAAGACCGGATTATAGTAGGTCATAAACACCAGCGGTATATTTACCTTTTGGCTCAATTGCCCGGCCAGCTCAAGGCAGAGCCGGGGGGTTACGCCGTTCTGCAGGGCGTGAAAGCTGGACTTCTGTATGGTCACCCCGTCAGCCAGGGGGTCGGAGAAGGGTATCCCCAGCTCGATAATGTCACAGCCGCTATCGGCAAGTACAGGTACTACTTTTAAAGTGGCTTCGATGGAGGGGTAGCCGACGGTAACATAGGCGATGAGGGCTTTATGCCCCGGCTGGCTGAAAACGGAAGCGATTTTGCTCATAGCTTCACCTCCAGCGCCTCGGCGACTATGTCCATGTCTTTATCGCCCCGCCCGGATAGGTTGACCACGATGATTTGCTCTTTCTTTAGCGAGGCGGCCGTCTTAGCCGCCTGAAATATGGCGTGAGCCGGCTCCAGAGCCGGGACGATGCCCTCGGTCTTGCAGAGCAGCTTAAAGCCCTCCAGGGCTTCCTGGTCGGTCACCGCCGTATAGGTAGCCCGCCCGCTGTCCTTGAGATAGCTGTGCTCAGGTCCGACGCCGGGGTAGTCCAGGCCGGCGGAGATGCTGTGTGTTTCTCTAATCTGCCCGTCTTTGTCCTGGAGGACATAGGATTTTGTCCCGTGAAGCACGCCGACTGTCCCCGCCTTCAGTGGGGCGGCGTGGGCGCCGGTTTTGAGTCCCCTCCCCGCCGCCTCCACGCCGATGAGCTTGACCTCTTTATCCTTCAGGAAGGGGTAAAAGATGCCGATGGCGTTGCTGCCGCCGCCGACGCAGGCGATGATACAGTCGGGGAGACGCCCGGCTTTATCCAGAATCTGCTGTTTGGTTTCTTTACCGATTATTAACTGAAAGTCCCGCACCATCACGGGGTAGGGGGATGGCCCGACCACCGAGCCCAGCAGGTAGTAGCTGTCTCTGGGGTTGGTCACCCAGTCCCTTATCGCCTCGTTGATGGCGTCTTTAAGGGTACGGCTGCCGCTGTGTACCGGCCTTACTTCGGCGCCCATCAGCCTCATCCGGAAGACATTGAGGGACTGGCGGCGCACGTCTTCTTCGCCCATGTAGACTATGCACTCCAGCCCCAGCTTGGCGCAGACGGCGGCGGCAGCCACGCCGTGCTGGCCGGCTCCGGTTTCGGCGATGATTCTCTTCTTGCCCATCCTGCGGGCGAGCAGCCCCTGCCCCAGGGCATTGTTGATTTTATGGGCGCCGGTGTGAGCCAGGTCTTCCCGTTTGAGGAAGATGCGGGCGCCGCCGCAATTTTCGGTCAGCCTTTCGGCGAAATAGAGCGGCGTAGGTCTCCCCGAATAGTCACGGGACAGTGTTTCAAACTCTCTCCAGAAGGCTTTATCCGCCCTGGCTTCTTTATAAGCGGTTACCAGTTCATCCAGAACCGGCATCAGGGTTTCAGGGACAAACTGCCCCCCGTAGTCCCCGAAGTAGCCTTTTTTATCAGGTATTATCATGGGCTTTTCTCCTGTGACTTGATATAAGAACTGAAATTGCGTTTCATCTCGTCTATATGGTCGCCGCCGAATTTTTCCGTCACTGCCTGCCCCAGGACCAGAGCCAGCATCGCTTCCGAGATAACCCCGGCGCGGGGGACGGCGCATATATCCGACCTTTCCGCTGTTGCCGGTACAGACTTATGAGTGGCGATATCCACCGTCTCCAGAGGCTTTCCCAGCGTTGAGATGGGTTTATGGTAGACGCGGCAGATAATGTCCTCGCCGTTGCTCATGCCGCCTTCTATGCCGCCCATATTGTTGCTCCGGCGGGTGAAGCGTTTGCCCTGATAGGTAATCTGGTCCTGGAACTCGGAGCCGCTCGTAGCCGCCACGGCAATGGCGTTGCCTATTTCAACTGCCTTGGCCGAGGGAATGCTCATCAGCGCCTGGGCGAGCCTGCCGTCAAGACGGCGGTCGTAGTGCATAACGCTTCCCAGACCGACGGGAACGCCGGCAGCGATAACCTCGACCACCCCGCCCAAAGTATCCTTTTTATTTCCGGCTTCGAGGATTGCCTTTTTCATTTTCTGTGAGGTTTCCCGGTCAATGCACCTTATATCGGGGTCGGTTTCAAAGACTTTAGCCACCTCTTTAAAATCAGAGTAAGGGCGGGTCAGCCTGACCCCTCCTATCTGGACGGTGTGGCTGGCTACACTGATGCCGAATTCCGCCAGCAGTTGCCTTATGACGGCTCCCGCCATAACCCTGCCCGCCGTCTCTCTGGCGCTGGCTCTTTCCGAGATATTCCTGATGTCGTCCTGCCCGTACTTCAGAGCGCCGGCTAAATCGGCGTGGCCGGGGCGGGGACGGGTAACTTTAGCCGCTGGCTTTTCGGTTTCCTCAATGCTCATCTCATCCTGCCAGTTGGTGAAGTCCAGGTTCCTGACTATCAGCGCAATCGGGCTGCCCAGCGTCTTGCCGTAGCGGATACCGGATAGTATCCCCACCTTGTCCTCCTCAATCAGCCCCCTCCCCCCGCGCCCGGAGTCGGAGTGGCGGCGTTCTAGGTCGTGGTCGATATCCTCAACGCGGAGCCGGACTCCGGCGGGCATTCCCTCGATAATAGTTACGCAGGCCGGGCCGTGAGATTCACCGGCGGTCAAAATTCGCAGCATCACTACCTCCTTCCAAAGCCTGAGTTAGGGCGGACTCCATGGCTGTTAACGGGCATTTAAGTCCGGTAAAGAGTTCAAATTGCTTTACTGCCTGATAAAGCAGCATCTTATAGCCGTAGACAACGGCGCATCCCCTCTCTCTGGCTTCAATAAGCAGTCGGGTATCTCTGGGATTAGATATAATATCAAAGACGGTAAGTCTATCGTGAAGTAAATCTTTGGGGATGATTGACCGCTCTGTTTCGGGCGGCATCCCCACCGGTGTGGCATTTATCAGGATATCAGCCGAGGCGATTTCCGATAACTTATTTAAGCCCCCGGAGCCGCTGGCGTTAACTCTTTCGGCTAACTTTCTGGCTTTGTCCCCGGTGCGGTTTAAGACCACCAGCTTAACCCCCTTTTTCATAAGCCCGACGGCGATTGCCGAAGCGGCGCCGCCACTGCCGATAAGTACCGCCTTCTTCCCCTTTAGCGTGGTTGCTTCCTCCAGCGCCTTTAGCGCGCCATCGCCGTCGGTGTTGTAGCCGGTTAGCACGCCGTCGTCATTAACTATGGTATTTATGGCGCCGATTTCCTCAGCCGGCGGGTCAACCTTGTCAATGTATTTTATGGCGCTGGTCTTGTGGGGGATGGTAATGCTCGCCCCCCTGATGCCCAGCCCCCTTATGCCCTCTATTGCCTGCTTGATGTCGCTGACCTGGAAGGGAACGTAGATGTAGTTTATACCCAATGCCTGATAGCCGGCATTATGAATTAAGGGAGAAGGCGAATGCTCCACCGGGTCGCCGATAAGGCAGCATATTTTGGTGCTGGCGTCAATCATGGGTAAACCCCCGTATCTTTAGCAGGTTTATAACCAGGTCAGCCACCTCTTCCGGCGTTCTGTTTCCGGTGTTGATAGTCAAATCGGCGGCTTGCTGGTAGAGCGGCTTTCTTTCTTTAAGGGTTATTTCCATGTCCTCCCGCCGGCTCCTGCCCTCGCCCAGCGGCGGCCGGTAGGTATCTTCTCCAATACGTTTGACCAGGGTATCAACATCGGCCTGCAGCCAGACCAGCACCCCGCTTTTCTTAAGTTTAATAATATTATTCTCTCTGGTCACTACGCCGCCCCCGCTGGCATTGATGATATTATCTTGCCCGGCGGCCTCGCCGGTTATCTCTTCTTCTATCTCCCTGAATTTCTCCCAGCCCTGTTTTTCCACAATCTCAGGGATGCTAAAGCCCGCTTTACGGGTGATTAGCTCGTCCATCTCAACGAACTCTCTGACCAGTTTTTGGGCTAAGATTTTGCCGACCGTGGTCTTTCCCGAACCCCTCATGCCGATAAGCACGATATTCATGGCAGCTCCTTGATTTTCGCCTTTAAGCTTGTCAGGTCGTTAAAGAACCGGGGGTAAGACTTGGTTACCGCCCCGGCGCCGTTGATAATGGAGTCACCCTCGGCGAAGAGGGCGGCAACAGACAGGCTCATCGCCATGCGGTGGTCGTTGTGAGCTTCAAATTCGGTTCCTTTTGGCTTGCCGCCGTGGATTGCTATAGTGTTATCGTTAACTTCGATCTTAATCCCCAGTTTGCTCAGTTCGGCGGCCGTATCGCTGATTCGGTCTGTTTCCTTAAACCTTAAATGGCCGATATTGGTTATTCTGGTCTTGCCCCGGGAGTAGGCGGCGACCACCGCCACCGTCTGGACAAGGTCGGGATAATCACCCATGTCTACGTCAATACCTTTCAGCTCATTATGGCGGGAAACCGTCACCGCCTCTTTCTGGTATTCAACGGAACACCCCATCTTTGACAGAATATTCAAAAGGTATTTATCACCCTGGGCTGAGTTAGCCTTGAGGTTTTTTACCTTTACCGGCTTGCCGCCGATGGCGCCGGCGGCGAGGAAATAGGCGGCTGAGGAATAGTCCCCCTCTATCCGGTAGCGCTTTGCCTGGTATTGCTGGCTGCCTTTTACCAGAAGCTCTTTATAGGCTTTATTTACTGCCTCAACGCCAAATTCCTGCATGACATCCAGGGTTATGTCTAAATATGGCTTGGAGTGAAGCTCCCCGGCAGTCTTGATTGTGAGCCCGTTTTCGGTATAGGGGGCGATAATGAGCAGGGCGCTGATGTGCTGGGAGCTTACCCCGCCGGGAGTGGTGATTTCTCCCCCGCTGAGCTTTCCCCCCTGTATTTCTACGGGAAGATAGCCGTTATTTCCCAGTGAGCGAACTTTAGCCCCCAGGCTTTTCAGTGCCGCCAGTAAATCACCCACCGGCCGCTGGCGCAGCCGGTTGTCGCCGTCAAGGACGACTTTAGCTTGAGCCAGAGCCGCCAGCGGGGCAACCATGCGGATGGTGCTCCCTGAGTTACCGGCAAAAATCCTCTCGCTACCAGGGGCAACCATGATTTGACCGCCGGTGCCGGTAATCATAAGCCGGTTGCTCTTGAGTTCAATTTCGGCGCCCAGGGAGCGGCAGGCGTCAATGGTGTAGAGGGTGTCGTCTGACAGCAGGGGGTTTTCGATTAGGCTATCCCCCGTTGCCAGCGAGGCTACTATCACCGCCCGGTGGGTATAGCTCTTGGAGGGCGGTGCCGAGACCTCTCCCGTCACCGGTGATGGGGTTATTCTTACTTTCACTTTTTCTGGCTCCTGATATGCTCGGACAGGGCTTCCAGCCCTAATAAATAGCTCTTTGTTTTCAAGCCGCTAATCTGCTTGATGGCTATATCTGAAATAACCGATATTTTGCGCCACTCCTCACGGGCATTGATATCGGACAGGTGCACCTCGACCACGGGCAGTCCGGAATCGACGAGGGCGTCGTGTAGGGAGTAGCCGTAGTGGGTCAGGGCGCCGGGGTTAATCAGAATGCCGTCGGAAACGCCCGCTTTCTCCTGGATAAAGTCGATAATACCCCCCTCGTGGTTGGACTGGAAGAAGATAGGCTCGCAGCCCAGCTCCCTGCCTTTTTCAGCAAGCGCCCGCTCTATCGATTCCAGGGTATCGGTGCCGTAGTGCGCCGGCTCTCTTTTACCCAGCATATTCAGATTGGGGCCGTTAATTACCAGTATTCTCATCGGCATATCTCCCTGAGCACTTTTCTGATTGTATCCTCCGCCACCGGCTGATTAGTTACCCCTTTACCGATATCTTTGAGCAGCACCCAGCCGGTCTGCCCCCCGGTTGTTTTTTTATCAAAGCGGGTGGCTTCGATTAATTCATCGGGATTTACTCCCTGGTAGTAAATAGGCAGGCCGAATTTCGATAGCAGGTTTTCAATTTGGGGGATGTTGCTCCGGTCAAGTATGCCGACCTGGGAGCTTATCCTGGCGGCGGCTGCCATGCCGATGGCTACCGCCTCGCCGTGACTCATCTCCTGCAGTTTGGTGGCGGCTTCCAGGGCATGACCCACGGTGTGGCCGAAATTCAGTATGGCCCGCTGGCCGCTCCGCTCCGTTTCGTCAATCTCTACGATGCCGGCTTTCAAGCGGCAGCACCGCATAACAATATCCTGTAGCCCAGCCGCGGTAAACTCCTTTTCCTTCTTTTGGTCCAGGAGGCGGAATAGCTCCTCATCCATGGCTAGACCGTACTTTATCACCTCGGCCATGCCGTTTCGCATCTCGGCGGGGGGCAGAGACTTGAGAAGGGCGACATCGCTGATAATGGCGCTTGGCTGGTAGAAGCTGCCGACCATGTTCTTCTTACCGCCGAAGTTTACCCCCACCTTGCCGCCGATGCTGCTGTCCACCTGGGCGAGGAGGGTGGTGGGCAGTTGAATATAGTCAATGCCGCGGAGGTAGGTGGCGGCAAGATACCCGGCCACATCACCGACCACCCCTCCCCCCAGAGCACATATCAGTCCCTTGCGGTCTATGTTGTTTTCCAGCAGAAACTGGTAGCCGCGCTCTATTGTGTTCAATAACTTGGTTTTTTCCCCGACGGGCAGGGTGAGCCGGGATAGCTTCTTCCCCGTTGCTTTCAGTGCCTGGAGCAGGCTCAGGCCGTGGAGTTTTTCCACGCCGGTATCAGTTATCAGGGCGGTGCCGGAGTAGCCGCTGAAGTCAAAGTAATCTCCCAGCCTGCCGAGGATACCGTTACCGACAATAATCGGGCACTGCTTGGCCGTTTCCAGTTTAATGACGTGTCGGCCGTATTCTGCTGGATTTTCTTTTTGGCTCGTCATCTTATTAAACCGTTTATCTCCTTCATCAGCTCATCGAACTGTTCCGGGTACAGGGACTGCATACCGTCGGAGAGGGCATGCGTCGGGTCGTGGTGCACCTCCACCAGCAGGCCGTCGGCGCCTACGGCTATAGCTCCTTTTGACAGGGAAATAACATAGTCGCGTTTGCCGGCGGCATGGCTGGGGTCAACGATGATAGGCAGAGGGCTGGATTCCTTGATTGCAGGGATAGCGCTCAAGTCTAGGGTATTCCTAG
>Ga0307439_1001593_pt1 | contig 14124 bp, 11 predicted proteins | sample SalMarWE160490MG_FD_202142 | JGI IMG/M metagenome (GOLD analysis project Ga0307439, IMG submission 202142) | Salt marsh sediment microbial communities from the Plum Island Ecosystem LTER, Massachusetts, United States - WE1604-90 | ecosystem: Environmental > Aquatic > Marine > Intertidal zone >... | reverse complement strand
ACGGTTGGGTGAATTATGATGCAGATGCTATAGTTCAAGGTTGGTTAAATGGGTCATCAACCAACTATGGATTCTTAGTAAAATTTAATACTGAATATCCCACACCAAATCGCTGTCCTATTTTTTATTCAAAAGACTATGCGGATGACACTTATGGACCAAAATTAACAATTAATTGGGCTGAACATGAGACAACGGCAGGTCTTTATTCGGTATTAATACCAAATGATACAAGCACCCGTTTAGCAGTGGGGATTCTACTTTCTTGGAATGATAACGAACCAACAAATACAGATATAAAATACCAGGTAGAATATAAGACTGATGGTTCTTGGGAATTAATCCCAGATTCTGTTTTATCTGGAAATTCAATAGGTTTCGATACATCACCGGTGGATATTTCTACTGTTAAGACAGATTACGGTCAAATTAGACTAAAAGGAAGTCCTTCTACAACCGATGTTTCCACTACCCCCACAGTTGATGATTGGACTATTACTTATTATTACCGCGAATATACCTCCCCAGAGCCGACAGCGAGCGTGGGTTCCGAAGAAGGCATGTATGTCTCCCCAGGCACCATTGCCTCCCAGGTTTTGGATACTGGAGTGGTTCAAGCTAGATGGGATGCCCTATTCTGGGACGAAACACTGCCCGCTGGCACCAACATAACCTTTGAGGTCAGAGCCAGTGATGCCTCGTTTGCTAAAGACACACCTCCTGAGACCCTACCTTGGACCTCAGTGGGAGGGGCATCTCCAGTTACTTCAGGATTAGCCTCGGGGAGATACATGCAATGGCGGGCAACCTTGAACACTTCGGATACATCCGAAACACCAATCTTGCACGAGGTCAGGGTCTGGCACTATTAAAGGAAAATCAAAATGCAAAATAGAAGAAATCCTAAACAATATCAAAGCACTAATGACAAAAAATCGAAACCAAAGTGAGTTTTGGTATTTGAATTTGTTTAGAGTTTAGATATTAGAATTTAGAAATTGAACAGGAATGGTGCATGTTACATAGAAAAGTAGCTAAGTGTGGAGTCAGATTAGCTCTTGCCTTGATTATAGGGCTGACTTTGCTTGGCTCTTTGCCCGCTCCGACGCAGGCGCAGACCCCGGTTGTAGACCTGGTTCTGGGCGGTGAGGGTGCCACCGGCTGGCGTGTAGGAGACATCAAGCCTGGGTATAGTGGCACCTGGGAGGTTAAGCTGCATAATGCTGGCAGCAAGAATGGCTTTGTTACCATCTGGATAAGCGATATCCAGGAGACAGACTGGCACGGAGATGGCGCTGCTCTTGACGATTACTTGCTGTTTAATCTTTCACATGCTCGGCTGAGCGCCAATATAGCTTTACCAGCGAAAATTCGTGAGCTTCCCCAAAGTGCCTCTGATGCAAAATATATTAAGATAAGCCGGCTTAATGCTGGTGAAACAGTTACCTTAAACTGGCAGTGGGAATTCCCTGAGATAGGTGAGCCTCAAAATAGGGCTCAAGGGGATAGCCTCTCGTTCACCATAAATTACATGCTTGAGGAATTGGCACTTCAGCCGGGTCCAGAACCAAGTCCCCCAAGCCACCAATGGCTAGAGATAGATATCCTGGGCGAGATAACTAAAGTCAAAATCAGTTCCTCAGGGAGGTTGCTCGATTTCTGCATAGCCACCGACCCGGATAATACGCATAAACTGGAGCTTGAAAAAGGTACCAAAGTTACCTGCTGTTGCGGTGATATTCCGAGTCGGATAAAGATAAGGGTCTGTGAGGTATGTGAAGAGACGCTCTTACCTCCAGAGGGCACGGAGATAGTTGCTGCCTATAACTTCCTGGGCTGCGTTTGCAACTCGGTGCCTTGTCCTATTATTTTCCAATCGAAGGCGAAGTTAACATTGAGCTACGACCCTGACCTGCTGCCTGAAAACACCTCGTCAGTGATTATTGCCTCCTATGATACTGTACAAGGTTGGAGAGAGCTTGAACGCCCTACCGGTGGCATTGCCGAAACCGAGGAAGTATGCGCTTCTATAAGCCACACCTTAACATTTGCTATCCTAGCCAAGCTAGCGCCACCAGCACCGTTGCCACCTCATTTTGTCGCCAGTAGCTTAACCATTGTGCCAACTGTGAGGGAGATATGGGAACCCGTCACTTTTGTGACAAGGACTGGGGAAAGCGTTACCATCACTGCTAATATACCCAATGATGGTGGGCAGGAAGGCACCTATACTGTCGAGCTAAAGCTAAATGGAGAGACAGTAGATACCACGACAGTGACACTAGGTGCAGGACAAAGCCAGCAGGTGAGCTTCATCCTATCTGGCATGGATTATGGGCAGTATCAGGTAGAAGTCGCTGGGCTGAGCGGCGAGTTCACGGTGTCACGAACCATTAATTGGTGGCTTATCATCGGCATAATAGTCGCCATCGGATTGATTGCCTGGGGAGTAAATCTGGGGCAGGAGGAAAAGAAAGGCCATAATCTCCCTTAAGAAAACCTAGGCTGATGGGCTGTTTTTTGCTTCCTTTCTCTGGGCTCAAAGAAACTGCTACTATCCTAGGCACGCTCTTCACTCCTCGGCAATGTAGACGCCACTTTTACCCCCACTTTTCTTTACTAAACGGATTTCCTCAATGGTCATGCTTTTGTCTACTGCCTTGCACATGTCATAGATAGTCAGAGCACTTACTGATACGGCTACTAGCGCCTCCATTTCAAATCCTGTTTTTCCTATCCCCTTGGCGCTGGCGGTAACCTCAACAGAATTACCCTTTTCGGGGAGGTTAAATTCAACTGTGATATGCGTGAGATGGAGAGGGTGACAGAGAGGTATTAGACGGTGAGTTTCTTTTGCGGCCATGATTCCGGCTGTTTTTGCTACTGCTAAGACATCTCCTTTCGCTAGTTCCCCTTTACGGATAAGATCTAAGGTAGCAGGTTGTAGCTGTATCTCGCCTTTGGCTATTGCCTGGCGTTCTGTTTCTTTTTTCTGGGTAACGTCTATCATGTGAATTTGCCCTAACTCCATTCTCAACCTCCAATCTGTGACATTTTTCGGTTTACCAGCCTGAAATTATCTCCTATCAAAGGATGATGCTCCGGCTTGGAAGCAACTGCTTTTAGAATCAGGTGCTTTAGCTCCTCCATCGGAGCATTATTACGTAGCGGCGATTTTAAGTCAATCTCATCTTCTCCCAGGAGGCAAGGGCGTAGCTTGCCATCTGGAGTAAGGCGCATGCGGTTACATCTGGAGCAAAAGACAGGTTCGGTGAGGGGACTGATGAAGCCTATGGTGCCCTTGGCTCCAGCTAAGCGGTAATATGTAGCAGGTCCGTTGCCAATTACGGGCGCACAGGACTCAAGTTTGCCAAGCAAACTAATATGTTGTCGCAATTCAATGGAAGGTACAAACTCTGCTACACCCTTAAAGGGCATAAGCTCGATGAATCGGACATGCCATCCGTCTTTATAGGTCATCCTGGCGAAATCCAGTAGCTCGTCATCGTTTATACCTCGCATAACCACATTGTTTATCTTGACCGGATTGAAACCAGCCTCCTTTGCTGCCTCGATACCCTCAAGAACGGTTTCCAATTTTCCAAGACGGGTTATATGTCGAAATTTATTGGTTTTTAGCGTGTCCAAGCTAATGTTAACTCTAGACAAGCCTGCTTGTTTAAATTCCAGAGCATATTTCTTGAGAAACGTCCCATTTGTCGTCAACGATAGCTCTTCAATTCCTTCAATTTGAGATAGCATGCGAATGAGATTGGACAATTCAGCTCTAACCAAGGGCTCGCCACCGGTGAGCCTTATTTTACATATGCCTAGCTCTGCTGCTGCCCGGACGACAGTTCGAATCTCCTCATAGGAGAGAACCTCACTATGGGATATCTGGGGAACACCTTCAGGTGGCATGCAATAGATGCAGCGCAGGTTGCAACGGTCGGTAACTGAAATCCGGAGGTAATTTATGCTCCGTCCGAAAGTATCAACAGGCCCTGTCATTCTTTCTCTCCTTAGCCATGGTTATAAGCCTGACCCCTTCTACCTGTCTGAACATGGCGCCCTGGCTGATGGAACGAATTGTCTTATCAGGTTCGACTACCTTCGTTCCAGCGAGCATATCCACACCATAATCAAACAAAACTGGTGATAAAGGGGTTGTGGGCCCCAACATTACAACGAAGCTATTCTTACTTAACTCTAGCAACCTGTCGACGGTATGATTCTCGAATGAAGTCCCCGTAAGGCCAACCACGTCAGCTTGAGGCAATACTTCTTCCGCAGCCTCTGCCGGCAAATCTCCCTCTTGAGGTCTTTGCTCGATAACCCAGAGCGTCCTTGCTATCCTTCGTAGCTTTGGAATCCACGGGAAATGACCTACTATCGCTATCTTCTTATTTCTGCCCTTCCGTGCCAGAACGTCAAAAGCATTCTCCCCAACACATCTGGCTTCATCGATATCTATCAGTGAATTAATGGCTGCCATTCCAATAGATGCTTCCAGAACATTGTCCGACCTGGCATATTGTGCCAGTCCCAATGCCGATAGTCCGTTTAAGTTCCCTGCATGTTTTACTGGCCTATGAGATGGATGTGGTTCATGAAAAGTGGAGGCCAGACCGCAGTGCTTGCTAAGCACTGCGGTCCAGAAGACACAGGTATGTACCTCACGAACTACACTGTCTCCACCTAAGCTGGAGAGTAAATCTTCTAAGGTTCCCATCTTAAACCTCCTCTTATAATTCTCCTTTAATCGAACAGGGACTGCAATGATGCAGGCAGATTTTCAGTGTGGTCGCACAGCGGCGGGTCAAGCGTTGGTTGACCATTTTCAGTCTCTATTATCTCTTTGCCTGTTTCAGAAAGAAGGAGTTCAATAAACTCCGCGGCAAGCTCTTCATTGTCAGCATTGCACGGTATAGTAATGCCATATACTATGGCCGCGCCATATTGAGCTTCATAAACCTCCGGAGGTCCAGGATCTTTAAGAATATCTATGGATGCTGTAGCGTAAAACTCTTCCACTCCCTCAAGCTCTGCACTTGTTTTAGACAGGTTAATATAGTCATTAAGCTCAATGAAATTCAACTCGTTTTGCACAGCTACGGAGCGATATTCAAAAGCGTAATCAAGGTCTCCCGCTTCAAGGGCAGTGATGAGGTCGACTGACTTTGCGCTCACAACTTCTTCGCTGCCGCCTGGTCTGGCTGTGCTGTTGGTGCCACCTGTCCTGCCTCTTTCATGCTCGCTTCCAGGAATGAGTGAATCATACATCCCATCAGCATCGTCATCTGGAGTAAGGTTGAAGCTTGCAGCTTCATCATAGTAATACTTCTCGGCTAGCTGGACAACCAGGAGTGTTCTATAGCCACAGGGATCTTGGTCGGGGTCGCTGTGTCCATAGCTCACAGGGTCATTCCTGAGCACATCATACCAACTGCGGCTGCCACTTACTATATCATCGGAACCGGGTGCATTGTCGCGGTAGCAAATCACCATCGTGTTTCTGGCGAAGGCGATATACCAATCAGCGTAGCCACCCTCATACATTCTCTCAGGAATAAGCTTGTAATCAGCGGAGGCAACTATGTCGGGTGGGCTTTCACCGGCATCTTCCTGTGCTATCGCATTGCTTATCATTGTAGCACTGCCTCCTGATTGACGATCGACATCAACATCTATATGTGATCCCTCAAATTCGGTTTCTAAAGCCTCAAACGGCACAGCCAGGCTTCCCGCGTGAAAAATGGTCAGCGTTTCTCCCTGCTCGCCACAGCCAAGAACCGTTACAAGCACCATCAGGACCAAGACTATTGAAGCTATCTTGGGCAAAATTCCTTTCATTAAGAAATCCCTCCTTTTATCTCTAGAAACCTTTTTAGAAGATATGAATTGCCGAAGCCTTAAATGTGATCCATACTTCTGCCCCCTTTCGCAATTTAAGTTCATCATAAGCTTGACGTGTAATAATACAGATGAAATCTGGCGGCACAGTCACCGTGATGTAAATAACTGAACCTCTGTCGGCAATGTCACTGACCACACCCAGGAAGCAATTTCTGGCGGTAGACTGGAGTGGCTCTTTGGAAATGAGAATATCTTCGGGGCGGAGGGAAAGACGTACCTCACCATTTGCCTCCGTTGTCGCCCTGAGTTTTGTGCCACCGATGTCGATGAGAGTGCAGCCATCTTCTATTTCCATAACCCTGCCCGAGAGGATATTTCTTGTGAGCGCGAATCGGGCCACGAATTCCGAACTGGGTTGGCGTAGAAATTCCTCGGGAGTCCCTACCTGTGCTATACGGCCATCGTTCAGCACAGCGACTCTATGCCCCAGAGCTATGGCTTCTTCAAAGTCATGGGTGACATGGATGACGGTTAGCTCAATCCTGCTATGTATTTCCCTTAGCTCCCTTTGCATCCTTTCCCTGGTCTCGGGGTCAAGCGCACTTAAGGGTTCGTCCAGCAGGAGCACATTGGGTTGAGTGACCAGTGCACGTGCTAGAGCCACCTTCTGCTTCTCCCCGCCACTCAAAGTAGCAGGACTCCTCTTGAGCAGATGCGAAATTCCTACTACCTCAACTATAGCGTCTATCTTTGTTTTTACCTCATGCTTAGGGCACTTTTTCATCTTCAATCCGAAGGCAATGTTCTTTTCCACGGAAAGATGGGGAAACAGCACCTGGTCTTGATAGACAATTCCAATTTCCCTTCTCTCTGGACTCAGGCCAGTGATTTCCTTATCACCAATCCAGACCTCCCCGTCAAGGATTGGATAGAGTCCGGCAATAGACTCAAGTAGCACGGTTTTCCCTGCTCCAGTAGGTCCAAGGATGATAAAGTATTCCCCTGGCTCAATATCGAGGTTGATATTCTGAATGAGAAAATCACCTAAATTAACCTTCAGGTTTTTTATGGAAATCATGCCTTTTCACCTCTGTAGGCTATCGACCTGAGTACAACGAAGGCGATAATAGAGATAAGGATTGCTATAGCTGCTACTGGCTGAGCGTAATCCAAGCCGAAATCGAAGCGATTAGCGACCAGGACAGGGAGGACTTTAGGGCTCCACCCCAGAAAGGAGGCACTATAAGCTATGATGATTATGGCGCCAAACTCAGATAGGCCCCGAGCCCACATGAGCACTGAACCAGAGAAGATGCTCTTCCAGGCCAGAGGTAATGAAATCCGAAAAAACGACTTCCAGGAAGAGGCACCTAAGGTTCTGGCTACCTTCTCTAATCTGACGTCCACGGCTTTGAATCCCTCCTTAGCCGCGTCAATAAGAAAGGGGACGCTGACAAACATCATGGCGATGACCACCCCCGTAAAAGACCTAAAGAAGCCAAGGCCGATGCCGTTTAAGATCTCGCCGAAGAAAAAATTGCTACCGAAGACAAACAGGAGGGCGACACCAGCAGCGGAATGAGGAATAACTATGGGCACATCGATAATTGCTTCTACAAACCTCTTCCCACGAAATTGATGTCGTGCCAGAAGATAAGCTAAAGGAACGCCGAGAAGAAGTCCCACCAGGGTAGCTACCAAGGCAGCGCAGATGGTGAGTAGAACAGAGGCGTATACATCCTCTTCAAGCAGTGTGTTCCATAAAGTCGCGGGGGATGAAGAAAACACTGTTTTAAGCGGAGGAGCAAAAATGAATAGTAACATAAGTACGCCAAGCAGGATAAAAATTATTTCCATACTACCTGGTTTTTTCCAACCACTAATTTTGGTCATATTTTTCCTCCTTCCGACAACAAAGCTGTAAAATAAATATCAAGAATTTGTTTTTAATTTCTTTTCATATGCTAAAGGCTACAAGGTTCCTAAGATACTTTGAACCTCTGTCACAAACGAATTAGCACAACAGGCAGAATGGCAATGTGATGACAGAATGGCCAAAAGTGATGAAAAATAGTGCCTTCTTAAGAGAGGCACTGTAACAGAATGACTAAAACCCATCTTCTCTCCTTTCCAAGCATGGGAGGCACAGATATTTCTATCTGTACCCTCGAGGCTTTCCAGCCCACCGGCTTCTTGCCATGGTTATTCTTTAGGCAAGACAGCTCGGAGAGAGCTAATAATAATCGGTATTGGATATTATATCAGGGACTCGTTAATCAAACAGTTGCAAAATAAAGGTGTAGATACAGAAGCAATAGCCGGATAAGTGAAAAGATTATGACTCTCCTTTCTCCTCACCTGATGGAGCCTCCTCAGGAGCTTCACCCTCTTCAACAGCTTCTTCTGCCTCCTCTGCCACTTCTACTACCTCTTCTTCTATCTTTTCAACAGGTCGCGAACTAATTTTTGCCACAACCAACTCTGGGTCGTTAAGAACGGCGATATCTTTATCTAAGGTAACATCTTTGACGCGTATCGTTTGCTCTGGCTCAGCGAGGGAACTGATGTCTACTTCAATACTCGCCGGTATTTTTGCTGGCAAACACTCTACAGTCAAAGTCCCAAGCTCATGCTCCAGCATAAAGGCTTTAGATTGAAGGGCTGGCGCTTCTCCGATTAAGACAACAGGAACCTCTAGCTTTATCTTCTCCTCCATTTTTACCTGATAAAAGTCTACATGGAGCAATTGTCCCTTCCGCCAATCTCTATCAAATTCGCGAATTACAGTGGTTCTTGATTTCTTCTCCTTGTCGAGCTTGAGGTTAATAAGCCTAGTGTGCCCAGCTTGACCTAACACTTGCTCAAGTTCACCAGTATCACACTGTAGTGCCAGAGATTTAATGCCGTGCCCGAAAAGATGCACCGGAGTAATTCCCTGGCGGCGTAAATGCTTGACTTTTTTACCGAGAATCTCTCGATTAGTAACCGTTAACTCTATTTTGTCCATTTTTATTTTCCAATCATACCAGACAAGGCTTCTCCCCGCAAGAAACTGGGCTAGTTCATCTGAATAGTAATTTGAAAAACCTGCGTTTTGAAAGGGCAATTATGACCTGTACCTACACGGTAGAGAAGCGGTATAAAGAAACTATGGCAATTACAGAATTTCCTAACATATTCAAGCTTTTTATGCATTGTAGGCTAAGTGCTCCAAAGCTTGCTCTAAGTCCATAGGCAGGGGCGAGGTAAATTCCTGATATTGTTTAGTTGATGGTAGACGAAAGCCAAGGCGATATGCATGAATAAATTGTCTGTTGAGATGAGCCGATTTTGTTCCATAAAGAGAGTCGCCGACAACCGGGCAGCCGATAGCTGACAGGTGTACTCTGATTTGATGTGTCCGTCCTGTTAGGGGGGTGACTTCGACGAAAGTGTAATTATTCAGGTATTTTCGGATTTGATATTGGGTGGTAGCATCTTTTCCTGCTTCTACTATCGTCATTCTCTGTCTAATATGGAGGTCTCGTCCGATGGGTGCTTCAATTATCCCCTGCTCCGGGGATAGCCTACCTTTAACAAGGACAAGATATCCTTTGATTACAGTGCGGTTCTTAAACTGTGCGGCTAAATATTCCCGGGCAGAGTCGTTTTTGGCAATGACTATAAGGCCTGAGGTATCTTTATCTAGCCTGTGAACAATGCCCGGCCGCATTAGCTCGTTGCTCATAGCCAGGTCTGGGCAATGGGCTAAAATGGCATTGACTAAAGTATGACTAGGATGCCCCGGGGCAGGGTGAACTGTCAATCCGGCTGGTTTGTCTACGACCATTATATCGTCATCTTCATAAATTATGGCTAAAGGGATTGGTTCCGCTAAAGGATAGGCTGGTAGGGGAAGAAGTTCGACTGTTACCCTATCGGCTTTATTTAGCCGTTGACTCGCTTTCGTCCTTTGCCCGTTGACTAGAATGCAACCTTGCACAATCAATTTCTGTAGATAAGCGCGCGAGAATTGTGGCAGAACCTGTATTAAATACTTATCTAGGCGGATGTCTGAAACATGTGAGTTGAATTGCAGTGTCTTAACTCTGTGGTTTGCTGCTGCGTTCATATGCTTTTGTAAATACTCCAGACCTATAAAAGGAATAAATGAGAAGACAGACACCCACCACTATAGATGCATCAGCGATGTTGAAGGCAGGCCAGTGGAAGTTGCCCCACAAACGGAAGTAAATGAAGTCAGTGACAGAACCAAAGCGGAGGCGGTCTATGAGATTGCCTAAAGCACCACCCATAAGCAGACCGATAGCTACTATACTCAGGGTAGTAGCTGGGAATAAGTAACGCAGAAACAGTAGGATAAAGAGCAAAGCAGCTATGCTAATAATGATGATAAGAAAGGTTTGATTGGCAAGTAAACCAAAGGCAGAGCCCGTATTTCTAATATGGATCAGACTTAAACGACCAATTAGAGGGAGCGATTCCCCAATTGCCAGGTGAGTTCTAATCCACAGCTTGCTCAGTTGATCTGAAGCGATTATTGAAGCAATAACGAGGAGACATAATGTTGCTGTCTTAATGATATCACGCACAGGCAGTTTTGAATTATCTTTGTCCACAACAAAGTCGCTGATTTTGTCGAGTCACAACACGATTAAACGCCATTTATCTTATACCCTTTGCATCCTTTGCCTGGCTTGCCTTACAGTTCAAACACAAGCTTGCTTGAGGTATAGCTTCAAGGCGAGCTCGCTCTATAGGTTGCCCACAGGAATCACAGAATCCATAAGTACCAGCTTCGTATTTTTGTAGGGCATGCTCAACCTCACTAAGAGACTCTTCCAGCCTTTTTACCAAGACCAATCTTTTCTCTAGCTCGGAGGCTTCATCGGCTTCTTCCTCTCTTTTGCCGAATGGACTGCCTTCCTTTCTCTCTGCCGAAGGTTGACCGAGAGCTCTCAACTGTTCCAGCTTTTCTAAAAGCTCTGCTTTCTCCTTCTTTATTCTTTCATAAAGCTCAACGAACTCTATCACTTCTTGTCCTCCCTATGATTTACAGCTATTCTAAACCAAAATTCTACGTGTACTGCGTGAGACTTACAGTTCTACTATGTGACGTTGGGTTTGCTAAAAACTTTCCTTATATCAGGATGTAAGGAATCTCCGAGTTCTTTCACTGATTCGTATCTAATTTTATTAAGTTCCCTCTGTTTTTCTTCAAATTCAATTGTGGAGTAAAGTTTCTCAGGATGCAAGTAAATATCATCTACATATCTTATCGCCCTAGGCACCTTGAAGCCTGTTGGGGAATCTAGCCAATCTTCTAAACCTCCCCTTAGTAGAGAATCGAGTATTGCCATGGTAAATTCCAATCTTATATCTTTATAATATTCCCTTTCCCCTATTCCTCCAGTATTTATCAAGTAGTAATCTAGATGAGGAATACCTTTTATTATCTCATAAAATATGTTAGCGTGCTCAGCCAGGTCTCCGGCGACAAAGGGGTCATAGAAAAACTCGCTTCTAATTTTTCCTGCCTGGGTTGGATCACCAGCCGAGGATTCCATTGCCTGTCCCAGTACCATCAAGGCCGCTGCTTGCTCCCGGGTTAGCTTTGATATTGCCGGAATCAGTGGCTCTCTGGTGATAAGAATTAGATTGTCAATCCTACCTACATCGATATAGGAACTGGCATGCATGAAATCCCTTCTTAATACCACTGCTCTACCGTTGGATGTTCTTTCGAAATTGTAAAAGTCAAAATCTCCTTCTGCGGTTACGTAAACATTTTCGCAGATAGTTTCCGGTTTTAACAGTCCGTAAAATATTTCGGTTTGCTCCCCGGGGTTCACACCCTCTGTTTTTACAAATATTCCCCCGGCTTCAAAGCCATAAAAAGAACCATCGGGGGTAAGGGTCCCACCATCGTCCTGAATAAGCCAGGATTTCTCCTTACCTTTTCTGGCCAGGATTCTACAGGTTGTAGTTGTCTTACCGTTGGCACTTAATGCCACCAGTAACGTCCTCGTCATCCGATAGTCACCGTGTGCTGATTGAAGGTAATCCTCTCTACAGCCAGTGTGCAGGAAGATGCCTCTCCTTTTTGTCTTAGCTGCCCAATCCTCGGCGGCAAAAACCCCTTTCTTATGTTCACCTATGTAGTTACCATTCCTAATTATCTTGACAAACCTTCCGTCATCCAGCATAGCCAACCTGATGGTGATATCTCTCTCAGGGAGCGGCTTTGACTGGTTAGCTTCAAAAGCCTCGTCAGCGAAGAATAAGATGTAATAGATTGGTTTTTTGACTTCTGCCTTAGGGGGTATAAAGAGGTTCTTACCCCCGTAGGCGACATGGGCAAACCGCTCAGGAACAATTAACCTGACTGTGGTGTTGCTATTTTCATTGCCCACAATTCTGTCTATGGAAATCAATCTTTCCTTGCCCAAAGCCTTTTCACACTGAGCTAATAGCTTTAGTTCATCCTCGCCAAAGGGATTGTCAACACTGTTTTTGGTGAACATTGCTGACCTGGAAGTAGGCTCACTTCGGGCGACAAAGTTACCATATATTGTTTTCCTAACCCCCGGCTGTTTTTCCACAAGCCCTCTCAGTTCCTCATCAGAGGGGTTATGAGTCAACCGATTTTCCTCTTGTGCCTTTTGCCAGATTCTGTCGGCAGTTATGACGAATTGTTCTAAATCAAACGCTACCATCATGCTCCTTGGGAGAAATGTGATTTCCTGTTCCTAATTTATAGGAAATAGGTGTTTATATTTATTATTTAGACTTCGCGAAACTCCCCTTCCACCGTGCCTTCTTCTCCTCCTCCACCTGGTTCCTCTCCACTGGGTGGGGGCTGCCCTGGTTCTTGGTAAGCCGATGCTCCGACCTTCTGCATAGTCTGCGATAGCTCCTGAATAGCATTACGAATTGCGTTTACGTCCTGCCCTTGAAGAACTGACTTCACACTGGCTATCTTAGCATCTACCTCCTCTTTTACATCGTTGGGTATTTTATCTCCTTGGTCACGGAGAGTTTTCTCTGCGGTGTAAACCAGACTGTCAGCAGAATTGCGCACCTCTATTTCCTCTTTACGTTTGATATCCTCAGCAGCATGTTGTTCAGCCTCGTGTTTCATCTTTTCCACTTCTTCTTTGTTCAACCCGCTAGAGGCGGTAATAGTAATTTTTTGTTCCTTACCTGTGCCCTTATCACGAGCGCTAACATTCAGGATGCCATTGGCATCTATATCGAAAGTTACCTCAATCTGTGGCATACCTCGTGGAGCCGGTAGGATGCCATCAAGCATGAAGCGCCCCAATGTTCGGTTATCAGCGGCCATAGGACGTTCCCCTTGAAGAACGTGTATTTCAACGCTTGGTTGATTATCACTAGCAGTGCTGAAAATCTGGCTCTTCGAAGTTGGTATAGTGGTATTGCGGGGGATAAGCGGTGTTGCTACTCCACCAAGTGTTTCTATCCCAAGAGTGAGTGGGGTGACATCGAGAAGAAGAACTTCTCCCACTTCACCCTTAAGCACCCCAGCCTGAATGGCAGCACCTAAAGCTACTGCCTCATCGGGATTGATTCCCTTAACAGGCTCCCGACCAAAGAATTGCGTTATGGTCTCCTGAACTTTGGGCATTCTTGTCTGACCACCGACGAGGATCACATTATTGATTTGGCTTGCCGTGAGGCCGGCGTCGCTTAAGGCCTGGCGGCAAGGTTCAATGCTCCTATCTATTAGGTCATCTGATAACTGTTCCAACTTAGCCCGAGTTAGGGTTATGCTAAGATGCTTGGGACCACTGGCATCGGCAGTAATAAAGGGTAGGCTGAGCTCTGTTTGACCTACTGTAGATAGTTCTTTCTTAGCCTTTTCAGCGGTGTCTTTCAACCGCTGTAATGCCATCTTGTCCTGCTTTAAATCGATGCCTTGCTCCTTCTTAAATTCATCACATACCCAGTCCATAATCCTCTGGTCGATATCATCGCCGCCAAGGTGGGTATCGCCGTTGGTTGACTTAACCTGGAATGTGCCCTCCCCTATATCAAGGATAGAAATATCGAAAGTTCCACCACCAAGGTCATAAACAGCAATGGTTTGATCTTGTTTCTTGTCCATTCCGTAGGCCAGTGATGAGGCTGTAGGTTCGTTAATAATGCGCAGGACGTTAAGCCCGGCTATGGCGCCAGCATCTTTAGTAGCATTTCGCTGGCTATCGTTAAAATAGGCTGGCACGGTGATTACAGCGTCGTCGACCT
>Ga0307439_1001589_pt1 | contig 14139 bp, 10 predicted proteins | sample SalMarWE160490MG_FD_202142 | JGI IMG/M metagenome (GOLD analysis project Ga0307439, IMG submission 202142) | Salt marsh sediment microbial communities from the Plum Island Ecosystem LTER, Massachusetts, United States - WE1604-90 | ecosystem: Environmental > Aquatic > Marine > Intertidal zone >... | reverse complement strand
ACTCAAGAGGCTGCCCATTTAATTGTGATTTTTGCGATATTACAGCTCTCCTGGGCCACAAGGTACGTACAAAGACTACCCGCCAGATAATCGATGAACTCGAAAGCCTTTACGTTCATAACTGGCGAGGTGACGTTTTTTTTGTGGATGATAACTTTATAGGAAAACGCCAACAACTAAAGAATGAATTGCTGCCGGCAATTATAAACTGGATGGAGAAAAGAAAACACCCATTCGCTTTCAATACACAGGTTTCAATCGACCTTGTGGATGACGAGGAACTTATGACCTTGATGGTCAGAGCTGGTTTCGACTGCGTATTCATAGGCATCGAATCTCCGAACGATTCAAGTCTGGTTGAATGCAACAAAACACAAAACGCCGGACGCGATGTTGTTTCCGCTGTCAAAAAAATACAGCGGTTTGGTATGGAAGTACAAGCTGGTTTTATTGTCGGTTTTGACAATGATACACCGGGTGTGTTTGACAAACTGATAAGCATGATTCAGGACAGCGGCGTGGTCACAGCGATGGTTGGACTGCTCAACGCTCCTCGTGGGACAAAACTCTATAAGAAGCTAATGAGTGAAAACAGGTTGACAAAGCCGCCAACAGGAGACAACATGGATTGCACAATGAATTTCATTCCCAAAATGGATATTCACCAACTATTGGAAGGATATCAGAAAGTACTGAATACTATCTACTCTCAAAAACACTATTACAAACGCATCAAAACATTTATAGAAAACTATAGTATCAGTAACAAAACAAGGCTTAAAGTTAGCTACTGCGGCATCAAGGCCTTTTTCAGGTCAATGTGGCGAATTGGTATAATAGAAAAGGGCAAAATATACTATTGGATGCTGATAATCTGGTCGTTGAGAAACCCCCGACGGCTGCAGTTGGCTGTTCGCCTCTCAATATATGGATTTCATTTTCGTAAGATGTTAGAACACATTAACAATCAAATGAAAGAGTTGGCCGCCACATCCTCGAATGAATACAACTCCATTGACCATGGATAGATATTTTTACGGAGAGGTATCTGTATGCGTCTCCTAAATAATCACGGAAAAAGGAGTACCTGACAATGAAAAAAACGAAAACTATTGTTATAATTGTTCTGACTCTGTTGGTTTTGATTATGATATTGCAGAATACACAAGCTGTCGAAACCAAAATGCTGCTTCTTACGGTTACGATGCCTAAGGCACTGTTGATTATAATAACATTACTGATAGGTTTTACCTTAGGAGTTATTGTAACAAGCCTGTTGCGTACAAATCCTCTATCGTTCAGAGACAGTATGGATAAAAAATGAAAAAGAGAAATCCCAGATAAGGAGGATCTTATGGATCCGATCAAGATCGTTGTGTTTGCTATAGTTGCGCTTGTTGTACTCATCTTTCTTTTAGGCATAAGAATTGTGCGTCCTACCCACAGGGGCTTAATTGAGAGACTCGGCAAGTACAAACAATTTGCCACACCGGGTTTTCACTGGATCATCCCAGTCATTGACAGGATGATTCAGGTCAATATCACCGAGCAGATGGTGGATGCCCAGCCACAGGAGATCATTACCAATGATAATCTTAATGCCAGGGTGGATGCCCAAGTTTACTTCAAGGTCAGGGATGATGAGGATAACGTCAAGAGTTCCCAGTACAATGTGAACAACTATCAATTTCAGATTGTGAACCTGGCTCGCACCACACTGCGTAACATCATCGGTACGCTCACGCTGAAATCAGCAAACAGCGAAAGAGACAAAATAAATACGGCCCTGCTTACAACGTTAAGCAAAGAAACCCAGAACTGGGGCATGGCGATCGTTAGAACGGAGTTGAAGGAAATCGATCCACCCAAAGATGTCCAGGAAACAATGAACAAAGTCGTCAAGGCGGAAAATGAAAAGGTTGCTGCCTTGGATTTCGCCAATGCAACCGAAAGGCAAGCAGATGGAATAAAGAGGGCTGAGATCAAGAAGGCCGAAGGGATCAAACAGGCCAAGATATTGTCGGCCGAGGGCGAGGCCGAAGCCATTAAATTGGTTAACGAGGCAGCAAACACCTACTTCATCGGCAACGCACAACTACTAAGAAAGCTCGAGACCCTTGAGAAATCCCTGATGAATAATGCCAAGATCGTCATTCCTTCAGGATCTGAACTCGTTAATGTTATTGGAGAGATGGCGGGTGTTCTGCCGCTGACAAAATAAACCTATGCGACTTTATCTGATCAATCCGTCCAATCCGCTTGTGAGCATTGTCAACGTCAAGGAGAGCCGCTGGAACCGTTACCGTGTGTGGAAACCACTCGGTCTTATGGTTCTCGCGGGCCTGACCCCGCCGGAATGGGAAGTCTCAATAATAGATGAGAACCTCGGCGCACCGGACTACGCGGCAATGCCTCGGCCTGACCTGGTGGGCATTACCGCTTTCACTTCGCAGGCGAACCGCGCTTATGAAACGGCCTCTTACTTCCGCAATCTGGGTGTACCCGTGGTCATGGGCGGCATTCATGCAACCATGTGCCTGGAAGAGGTAATGGAGCGTGCGGACTCGGTAGTCACGGGGGAAGCTGAAGGTATCTGGCCGCAGGTCCTGAAGGACGCCCGACATGGCAGCCTGAAACGCCGATATGACGGAGGATTTGCCGATATAAGCGATATTCCACTTGCACGCCATGATTTACTGGCTACGGGATATGCCTTAGGAGCCATTCAGACTACACGCGGCTGCCCATTAAACTGTACCTTCTGCAGCGTAACCGCGTTTAACGGGGCCAAATACCGCCAGCGACCCATTCCAGATGTCGTCCGGGAATTCCAGTCGATTCGTGAGAAACGTGTTCTGGTGGTGGACGACAACCTTATCGGCACGCGCCCTGAACACATCACCCGTGCCAAGGACATGTTCCGTGCTATGGCACAAGCGAACCTGCGAAAGGAATGGATTGCCCAGGCAACTATTAACTTCGCCGATGACGAAGAACTTCTGGCATTGGCCGCGAAGGCCGGGTGCAGAGGAGTCTTCATCGGCTTTGAGTCCCCCACGCCCGAAGGGCTGCAGGAGATTGGCAAGAAATTCAATCTTCTTAAGGGCCGGGATTTCCGCGCCTCCGTGCGGCGCATACAGCGACACAACATACTGGTCATGGGTTCTTTCATCATCGGTTTGGATATCGACGAGCCATGCATCGGCAAACGTATCGCCGAGGTGGCCCGTCAGTATGGTGTGGACAATCTCAATGTGCTGTTTCTGACACCTTTGCCCGGTACTCGGTTGTGGGACCAGATGACATCGCAGGACCGTATCGCCCTCAATACCTTCCCGCAAGACTGGAAATATTACACACTGACATTCCCCGTGGCCCGCTATAAGCATTTGTCTCTGGACGGCATCATCCAGGAAATGATCTCCTGCAACAGGGACTTCTATTCCATGCAGCACATTCTACGCAGGGTGTGTAACAGCTTGTGGAATCGCCGTCGGCCGCTGATCAGCTTGATCAGCAACCTTTCATACAGGAACAATCTACGTCTGGACTGCCGGGCATACGCGGACTTCAAGAGTTACTGGACAACAGACACGATTGTTTTTCGTGGGATCTGATGGAATTTGCTAACAATTGGGGTAACTGAAAAAATATAAAAAGAGCAGGTTATAATTCTAACTAATCGCCGTAGAAGGCGAGCATCGCTTCCGACGGGCTTCAATGTCAGGCGAACAAAATAGAAAAAGGAAAATGTATGAAAAGAAAAATGGGATTGTGGATTGACCACAGGAAGGCTGTCATCGTGTTTCTTGTTGGCCAAGAGGAAGAAATAAAACTGGTAAGATCGAACGTTGAAAAACAAATACAACGTGCCGCTGATTCACGTTCAGGCGGTCCGTTTGAATCTCAGGCAGTTCCATCAGACGATCGCCAACAGCGAGAGTTTACAGGACATCTTAACAGCTACTACAATGAGATAGTTTCGTGTATTCGTGATGTAGAATCTATTCTGATATTTGGACCCGGCGAGGCAAAAGGTGAACTCAAAAAACACCTTGAGCACCAGAGGCTCGGCGAACGTATTGTTGATATTGAAACAGTTGACAAGATGACTGAACCTCAAATTGCGGCAAAAGTTCGACAGTACTTTCTATATCTAAAATAAAGTTCAAAAATAGGATTGACACAAAAACACCTAACCATGTGTTCCAGCGGACGCGCAAATACCCATCGCCGTTGGTCGGCAAATATGATCTTTTTGCCTTTTGTTATCTTCATCCGAGAATCCTTTTCGATGGAGACTTAAAACATACTTTTTGAAACCACCTCAAATTTCTCTGCGATTAAAGAAGTATAACATAGTAAGTTACGGATTATAGCAGTTTTTCCGCTCGTGTTTAGGAATACATCAATTTGGTGTTCACTCAAACTCAAAAGTAGCGTATAATCCAACGGTTTAGGATTTTACTATGGCTAAAAGGACGCAGGAGCAAATCGAACGGGAGGAGCAGATTTACCAGCTATCCACGCTGGTCGCGGGGGAATTCTCGCTTCAGGAAGTGTTGGATAGGCTTGCTGAAGCTGCAGTGAAGATTGTCGGCGTAAAGGCGTGCTCTATCCGGCTGCTGGATGAGGATGCCGGTGATTTGGTGATGCGCAGCACATACGGACTAAGTGAGGAATACCGCAACAAAGGTGTGGTTTCCAAAAACGATCCTGTGGTAAAAGCTGCCTTTGCCGGTGAGGCGGTGGTCCTTGATGACATGCGGGTTGACGGCAGGGTCAAATATAAAGAGGCCACGATAAAGGAGGGTCTCGTCAGCCAGCTTACGGTTGCAATGCTATTTAAGGGAAAACCTATAGGTGTGCTTCGGCTATATAGTCCCAAACCCAAACGATTTTACGAAGACGACATAAATCTCGCGCGGGCGGTCGCTTCGCAGTGTGCGGTGGCAATAACCAACGCCAGGCTGTATTCCAGGGCGATTGAAGGCGCGCGAATGGCCGAGCAGATGAGGCTGGCAGGACTTATTCAGCGCAAGATGATCCCGGAGAAAGCACCTCGGATTACTGGGCTGGATATCGCGGCGACATATATCCCCTGCTATGACGTAGGCGGTGACTTTTACGACTTCTTGCAGTTGGATGAGAATCGAATTGTCGTGGCGATAGCCGATGTAATGGGCAAGGGGATGCCGGCGGCTTTGATGATGAGCTGTTTTAGAAGTACGGTGCGCGCCTATGTGGAGATTGAGGACGCCGGCAAAACCGTCCGGGGAGTTATTGATAAGCTCAATAAAATGACATGCAGGGAGTGCACAGGCGGGGAATTTATTACATTTTTCTATGCCGTGCTCGATGCCGAAAAAAAGACTATTACCTACTGTAACTGCGGACATGAGCCGACGGTATTAATAAGAGGAACCCAGACTATTGATATGGAAAAAGGTGGTCTTGTCCTCGGAGTCGATCCGAAGGCCGAGTATGAGGTAGAAACTGTCGATTTGAGAGATGGTGATTGTCTGCTTTTTTATACCGACGGTTTGATTGATGCGGCCAATTTTGACGGCGATTTGTGGGGCAAGGAGAACCTTTTGAAAACAGCGAAAGAATTTACCTGCTGTTCGGCAGAGCAGATGATCAGGAATATCCTTCTTTATAGAAGACGATTTGTCGGCTTGGCCAACCAACTTGATGATATCAGCGTTATTACAGTAAAGGTTGGTAAAGAAAATCAACAATGCGATTGCAAAAAGCACAGTTAAGGAAATTATCCCGGCTCTCCGGGACTCCTCTATTTCGATTTCTTATTTTGAATATTTTAACTTATATTCTATGGCGGAACTGATAGTGACAATTGACGGGCCGGCTGCCAGCGGAAAAAGCACCGCGGCCCGGTTGTTGGCTGAGAAACTCGGAGCGAGCTTTCTCGATACGGGCGCGATGTATAGAGCCGTGACTTTCGCCGCAATACAGGCCGGTGTCGATATGAGCGATGAGGACCAGTTGCTCGGTGTGATGGACAAATGCGAGTTTCAATTCACCGCCCATGAAGACCGGATGCTGGTCAGTGTCGATGGAAATGATGTCACCGAGCGGCTCCGCGATCAACAGGTAACGGCCAATGCCCGCTATATCGCTTCGCCGCCTAAGGTGCGTGAAAGACTGGTCCGGATGCAGCGGCAGTTTGCTGCGGGCCAAAAAAAAATTGTCACCGAGGGAAGAGACCAGGGAACGGTGGCGTTCGCCGATGCGAATATTAAATTTTTTCTGACGGCCGAGCCGGGCGAGAGGGCGCGAAGAAGGCAGGCGGAGCTTGAAAATAAAACCAGTGGAAACAAACTCGAAGAAATACGAAACGCTATCGAGCAGCGAGATAAAAGCGACCGGGACAGAGCGGTCGGGCCGTTGAAGCCCGCCGATGATGCTATTGTGGTCGATACGACCGATTTAAATATAGAGCAGGTCGTTGACAAACTTCTTGGTTTTGTAAAAGAAAAATGCTTAAAGAATGGTTAAACGCGAGATGGTTCTGGCTGGCGCGATGGATGTGCAGGGTCTTTTGCATGTTATTGTTTCACTGGCGTTTCTATGGCCTCGATAATATCCCGAAAAAAGGAGCTTTTTTACTGGTCAGCAACCACCAGAGTTTTCTCGACCCGATATTCTGCGGTGCGCCCCCGAAAAGACATTTATACTTTCTCGCTCGTGCGACGCTTTATACCAATTGGTTTTTTGGGCCGCTGATTACTTCGGTCAATGCGATACCGGTCAATTTGGGACAACCGGATATATCCACAATGAAAAAGGTGATCGGCAAACTTCAGAAAGGCTGCGGTGTTTGCCTTTTTTCGGAGGGGACGCGCACCACCGACGGCAAAATCCAGCCAATTAAGCCGGGGCTCGGACTTTTATGCCGGCGCGGCAATGCGGCGATTGTACCGGTGGTTATCGACGGCGCCTTCGAATGCTGGCCGAGAACGAAAAAGATATTTTCACCGGGCGGGTCAATTATCGTTCACTACGGCAGAGCTATCACCGCGGAGCAGGCAAAGAATATGGGGGATGAAAAACTGGCGGAACTTTTAACCTCGACACTGCGGCAAATGCAGACAAAGTGCCGTCTCGGCCAGGGCAAAAAACCATACGATTATTGACATTCCCGGGGACGCCGAAATATATTGTTCATTTGTCTTGGATAAAAGGGCCTGATGGTCGTGTTTTTTATCGAGGCAACTAATCCGGTCTGCTAAATGCCGGTTATGTCGGCAAACCTGTATATGTATGCTGAACCTGAATTATGCCCGTTGTCGTTGTCACCTTCGGCTCCGATGATGACATAGTCTCCGCCAATCGAAACTGAACAGCCGAAGTTATTAACGATATCGGCGTCCAATGCCGTCAACCTTTTCTGTTGTGTCCAGCCTGTACCATTATTTTTAAATACATATACCGAGCCACAATCAGTGCCGCCTATATCGTCGTCATCTTTCGGTGATCCTATAATTACATAGTTACTATTGATCGAAACCGAGCTGCCGAATCTGTCACCGGGAGAGCCGTCCGGAGCCAGGAGTTTTACCTGCTGTATCCAATTTACATCTTCGTGTCTGAAGATATATACGGAACCGGCGTAGTCTCCATTTTCGTTATCTTCGTTGGCCCCTACCACAGCAAAATCTTTGCAAATAGACGCGGAACAGCCGAATGAGTTCCCCCATGAACCGTCCGGCGATACAAGTTGGGTCTGCTGGAACCAATCCGCACCTTCGCGTTTGAATATATGTGCAGAATCCAGTAAAGTTGTTCCGCCAGTATCGGATTGCCCTGTCGAGGAAATAGCATAGTCTTCACAAATAGCCACTGAAGTTCCAAAGTAATCATGTATTATGGAAGTATTGATATTAAATTCAAATTGTTGGTTCCAGTCTCCGCCGTTGTTCTTGAAAATATATGTGGTGCCGGGACGTGAATATTTTGCCCCGGCGATAATATAATCCCCTTTAATTGAAACTGATGGACCGGTGTAATGTATAAAACTTCCGTTCGAGTATGACAATCTGTCTTGTTGTATCCAGTTTGTTCCTTCACGTTTGAAAACATCTATATAATCAAATTGTGAATTTCCTTCGACACCAATGACAACATAGTCACCGTCGATTGAGACTGAGCAACCGAAATAGTCATCGGGTACACTGCTGCTGGCTGAGATTTTGTCTTGCTGGGTCCAGTTTGTGCCGTCGTACTGATATATGTATGCAACGCCCCGGTTTTCGTTTGCGCCTTTCGCTCCGACAACAGCATAATCTCCGCTGATTGCAACGGAACAACCGAATAGATATTCAGCCTGTCCGTCGGATGCCGTGAGCTTGACGTATCCGGAAATAACCTGACTTTCTCTGCCTATCATTAGTTTGACGTTAGGCACTTCTTTGCTGCATTGCATTGCGGGTGAGTTCGTCGATGACCAATCCAACGGGTCGCCGTGCTGGCTATCCGAGCAGGCATAGACGCTTCGCATAAGGTCCGATCTTGTCGATTTACAGTATCCCGTCTGGGTATATGAGCTGTTGTTGTGGCTGAAGTCCACCAGAAGGTTGCTTGTGCCGTTGTATTCGAAGGGAGTTTGGAACTTGAATGTTTGCCATCCGGTAACCGCCGTCACATTGCTCTGATATACAACCGTCCAGCCGGTCGAGTCGAGCGAGCAATTATCGTATTCACTTAAATTGGTATGCTTCATTCTAATCGTCCAGTTTTCCATCGTCTCATCGGGTGCGTTTTCGATATCGAGTGCGAGCGCTGTGATCGTCCCGGCCGTACCAATCTCATCGGCCAGATATATGACTTGTGTCCGGCTGTCGTGGTAATAAGTATGTAAGGGATAATCCCATCCGGATGTTCCGGTTCCGATAGTTACGGATACACAGTTATTATAGCCCTGAAAGTCGATGCCCCATTTATTTCCGGAGTTGGAACTGCCATCATAGGATCTGTCAGTATCCACTTCTTTGAGTTCGAAATCATATCCGTTTTTGTCCGCGGTAATCGTATAACTCGAATACGGAGTCAGGCCTTTTAATGCGTAGATTCCCTTGTTGTTTGTTGTGGTAGTTTGTATCAAGCCGTCAGTTGTTTTTTGTGCGGTAACAGCAACATTTTTGATTGGGTGACCTTTGTTGTCGGAAATTCGGCCGCTTATGATTTCTCCCGTACAATCGGGAAAGATATTATATACACATTCGGTGATAGTATCGAACGAGCCGGCGTTGGGACAGGCTATGTTGGGTAGGTTGTACCAGCAGTTGTCTATGCCATACCAGCCGATATTAAGATGGTGGTACAGGGTCGAGGAGTTATATCCGTACCCGTCACAAACAGCGGCGTGCCCACTGTAGATATCGTAACTGTCCTGGATACCGAGAATAACGGGAGAATTTGCATCGAGATTGGGATTGATTATTTCAATTATACTTTGACTATCGATATTTTGGCCTTCGTTCGCTCCCCATATTGCCTGATTGTATCCGAAGGTAACCACGAGTGCTATCATTGCATCGCTCATGAAGGCGCCCGAGCCGTTTTCCGTATATTGAGTACCTACTGCGACTCCGGCATCGTGACAAATCGCTCCGATGGCCCGGCGCTGCCGGTCAGTCGTATTGTCTCCCGGTATAAATACCATGTCACTCCAATTATATTTTCCGCCGGGTCCTTGGCCGCGAAGTAAAAGGCGTTTTGCTATCAGCCAGTCCACACTGATGTTGAATTCTTTTGCTTCGATTGCATGATCCGGGTACATGTGATATCGCATTAACTGGGCCATTGCAGTGGCGATGCACCCGGAGGGATAATTTTCTATCTGGTCGTCGATGAAAGTAACCTTATCGTCGATAAGTTGTGGGGTGTAATAGTTAAAACACGCGTGTTTTTGATTGTTGCTATCATAATACCAGCTTTGGCCCCATTTACTTTGTAGTAAGGGAGCAACTCGAATATCCGAGATATAGTCGTCACAAATCGCAGACGAGCTTGCCAATGTTGGGTTTTCGTTGGATTCCGATGCGAGCTTGAGAAAAAAGCTCCATTTTTGTTGTGCCTGGTTCGATTTAAGCTGCTCGATGTGTGCGACCGAGTCGGGCGTGCTGCGAATATCCCTTAATCTTCCATTAAGGTCCCGAGCGACTAATGAGCCTAACGGGTCTTCTGTTGAAGGGTCATAAATTCCGTCATCGGCAAAAGCGATAATCGGCTCAATTAAATCATCGGCCGATACAACGACGAATCCCGATGGTTCCAGATATACAATTGTGTAGATCGGCTCGCCGGAGTTATTTGTGAATGTCTCGGTACTCGATACATGTCTTTCGGGAGTAGAATCAAACGGCTGTGGATTAGCTTTGAGCCAGCCTGTTACGACAAGTTTAGCTTCATGTGCTGTTGTCGGTGATGCATGCAATTTATTAGATTGTATAACGACTAAAATTAAAACGGCAGCAATAACAATACTCCGGAATCTCATTGACTGTCTCCTTCTCCAAAGAGGCTGTTTGGTTGTTACGGCGTAGTTAAGAAAAGATCCTGCTAATGATTAAATAATGGACGGATATATTAATTTTCTGCTGCCACGCCCTATAATATTAGCGTTTACGGCATAATATACCAACTCTTTGCGTTTCTTATCAATTACAAAAAACCAAAATTTTGCTAAAAAATTGCTTTTACCCCCCTATTAACCTGCTTGAAGTCATGGATAAAGCTTGACCAGCGGGAGCGTTAAAGTGCCTTTAAGCCTGTTGTTAATTTTATTAAGTCATAATGGGTGCTTATGCCAGTCGGGATCCGAGTTGGGATTGGGCGATGAATTCCTTGAAGTTGAACCTGAGCTTGTTAAAATATGAATTTGGTTAGCTTCCGGTCGAGAAAGTTGCTGTCCCGGGTCAAACTAAATTAATCTGAATATAATTCACAAGAATGAAAGGGTAAGTTTAATGAAACATCATAAAATAACAATGGTGATACTCGCTGCAGCGATGATTGTTTGGGCTGCGGCGATAAATGCGTCTGAAAACCAAAATCAGCCGATTATTCCTAAAGAGAAAATAATGCTGTTCAACGGCAAAGATTTAACCGGCTGGAAACCGTTCGCAAGCGATTCGAATGCCGATCCGGCGAGAGTCTGGTCCGTGAGCGACAATGTGATTCGCTGTTCGGGCAAGCCGTCCGGCTATATGCGGACGGAGAAGGATTATGCCAATTACCTGCTGCACGTCGAATGGCGCTGGCCCGGGCAAGGCGGCAACAGCGGCGTTCTTATTCACATGACCGGCTCTGATGCAGTTTGGCCGAAAAGCCTCGAATGTCAGTTGCATTCAGGTAATGCCGGTGACTTCTGGGTCATCGGCGGCGTCGAGATAAGTGAACACGCCGGAAAAGGACGGCGCGTCAGCGGCCGCAGGACGATGAAACTGAAAGACAGCAGCGAAAAACCTCTCGGCCAATGGAACGCTTACGATATTATCTGTAAAAATGACTGGGTGGTTGTATTGGTGAACGGCGTTCTGCAGAACGTGGCAACGAAGTGCTCGGCGACATCCGGCAGGATATGTCTACAGAGTGAAGGGACGCCGATCGAATTTCGCAATGTTTATATCGAGCCGCTTGAGTAAATCGAACTGTGCTTACTTACTTTTTGCGTGTTCTTTGGTCTTTTTTCTTCCGAGGAGCTTCTCTGCCTGTTCGGGAGTTTCCGGCGGCCATTGCCCTTCTGACTGCAATTGCTTTAAGTTATCTAATTGTTTATAGCTGATGATAGTTCGGCATCTTGGAAATCTGCCGCAGCCAAGGAACGGTCCTTTTTTACCCTGCCGTATCACAAGCTCGCCCTGCTTGCATTTATGGCACTTTATGCCGGTGGGTTCAGCCGGCGGTTTTGGCGGCAGGACGTTGCCCTGCTTGTCCAGCTTGAGAATTGTCTTGCAGTTGGGATAGTCGCTGCATCCGAGGAACGGGCCGAATCGGCCGGTTTTATTGACCATCGGTTTGCCGCATACGGGACATTTATGTTCACTGGGCTTTTCCTCGATCATTTTGCCGTCTTTGTCACAGGGACATGCGAATTTGCAATCGGGGTATGCGGAGCAGCTCAGGAACCTGCCGTTTTTGCCGAATCTGTAAACGAGCTGTTTGCCGCATTCGGGACAATCGTAATCGCTCGGTGTCACTTCCGCCTTGGCATGTTTCATTTTTTCGGTTGCAGTATCGAGATTTTCCCTGAAAGGACCGTAGAAATCTTTCAGGACGCCGAGCCAGTCGAGATGCTGCTCTTCGATTCTGTCGAGCTGATCTTCCATAAATCTTGTAAAGGAGATGTCCATTACTTTCGGGAAGTACTCGTTCAGCTTGTCTGTCACTACCTCGCCGAGGTCGGTCGCAGAGAATTTTTTGTCCCTTTGCTCGACGTAGCCCCTGTCCTGTATCGTGCTGATTATGGAAGCATAGGTGCTCGGCCTGCCGATGCCCTCTTTTTCGAGCGCTTTTACCAGTGATGCCTCGGTATATCGTGCGGGAGGTTTTGTAAAATGCTGCTCTGCTTTGATGTCAACTACCGCAAGTTTTTGTCCGACCTTCATCGGGGGTAACTGTTGTTCGCTGGATGAAATCGACCAGATTTTCGTAAATCCTTCGAAGACCATAATTCGGCCTGTCGATCTGTACCAGCAGGGACCTGTCTGGGTATCGGCCTTAATATTGAGATTCGTTACATTCCATTTGGCCGATTCCATCTGGCAGGCGACGAAACGACGCCAGACGAGATTGTAGAGCTTATATTGTTCGTTCGTAAGAAACTGTTTTATCTCGTCGGGTGTAAGATCCACATCGGTCGGGCGGATAGCCTCATGCGCCTGCTGAGCGTTTTTCTTGGAAGTGTAAATCTTGGCTTTATCGGGAAGATAATCGGAGCCGTACTTGTTGCCGATAAACCTCCTTGCATCGGTGACGGCTTCTTTCGATAGATGAGTGCTGTCGGTTCTCATGTAAGTTATAAGACCGAGAGAGCCCATCGAGCCTAAGTCGATTCCTTCGTATAACTGTTGAGCGATCATCATTGTGCTCTTTGCACTGAAACCCAGCCGGTTTGCCGCGGCCTGCTGCAGCGTGGAAGTTATAAAAGGTGCCGAAGGTCGTGAAATTGACTCCTTTGTTTCCACATCTTCAACAGTAAAATCAGCATCCTTGAGGGCGTTAAGAATTTGTTCGGCCTGCTCTTTTGTGGTGACATGGAATTTATCATTTCCGACTTTATATATTTCACCCTTAAATGCGTTGTGTTTTTCGAGCCATTGACTTTGTTCGGCCAGAGAAGGTGTTTTGTCGTTATGATTTTTCGTGGAGATGAAATCGAGCCATTGACGGCTGTAGTCCGCCTGGATATCTGTTGTGAATACTCCGGGGATAAGCCAGTATTCTTCGGACTGGAACCGGTGGATTTCCCTTTCTCTTTCTACAATCATTTTAACGGCAACGGACTGAACGCGACCGGCGGAAAGCCCCCTGGCGACTTTTCTCCAGAGCAGCGGGCTTATCTGGTAACCGACTATTCTATCGAGAATTCGCCGTGCCTGCTGGGCCATGACTTTATTAACGTCGATCTTGCCCGGCTTAGCAAAAGCCTGGGTGATGGTCGAATTTGTTATCGCATTAAATATCACACGGTAGGTTTTTTCCTCCGGTACTTTGAGAATTTGTGACAGATGCCAGGCGATGGCTTCGCCCTCTCGGTCAAGGTCTGTTGCGAGATAAAGCTCGTTGCAATTCTTTGCCGCCGTTTTCAGTGCTGTTACCGTGCGTTTCTTGCCGGGCATGATGTCGTAAGTCGGCTCGAAATCGTTTTCTATATCGACGTTGAGCCCTTTTGAAGGCAAGTCCCGTATATGCCCCATCGAGGCCTTGACCTCGAATTCCGGACCGAGATATTTGTTAATCGTTTTCGCCTTGGCGGGCGATTCGACAATGACTAATGCTTTTTTTGACTTCGATTTTGCCATATTGAAAGTAATACTTAGTTTTATTTGAGCGTTATATCCATTGCTACTAATACAAACAGGATAAAACGTTTGTTCACGAACCAGTTATCGG
>Ga0307439_1001573_pt1 | contig 14218 bp, 7 predicted proteins | sample SalMarWE160490MG_FD_202142 | JGI IMG/M metagenome (GOLD analysis project Ga0307439, IMG submission 202142) | Salt marsh sediment microbial communities from the Plum Island Ecosystem LTER, Massachusetts, United States - WE1604-90 | ecosystem: Environmental > Aquatic > Marine > Intertidal zone >... | reverse complement strand
ACAAGATTCGCTTTTGCCAACCGTATATTGTCACGAAGCGGATCCTCCTGACCCATCTGACTTAAAAGCGCATCGAGGTGCCACCCATAGTCCAAGCTATGCGGATTCAGCATTGCAAATCTCGCCAAACGTTGTACCGATTCCTGCTGATCGCTTCGATTCTGCGAACTTATAAGACTTCGCAGTTGCTCTATTCTCCTTTGTAGCTCGGTCAACTTAACAACTGTCATCACAGACTCGACCGGTGGATGAAACGGACTGAAGAACGTCTCATTCTCTATCGGCTGCTCGGCTATAACCTCCATGCGTTCGGGCAAATCAGCTTGGGTCTCAGCGAGCAACTCGTCTGCCAAGTCGAATCTGCCCTGCCCTGCCCAATGCTTCGCAATGCACCACTGAGCCTCAAGAGACTCAGCACTGTAACCACATTCGCGATATAACAGGTACCATATCTTCCTAGACTTCTCGTGTGGATAATCGCTGTAAAAATGCAACACTTCTTTCTCACCAAGCAGCTTGATATCGGGACTATACTCACTCAACAATGCCTTGTAGTAAAGAGCAATGGGCATACGTCGGCTTACTATACGCCTTTTTGTCAATTGGCTGTGAAGCCATGTCGGCATCCACCATGGCTTTGGCGGACTGAGGAATAGGTCATATTGTTCGTTGAGCCACTGTCGATTTTCTTGATACTTAAGCTCTTCGGGCACGATGAACCAGCTTGGCCAACGATCGTAACTTAATTGAATCTGAATTTCCCGCTTGAGTTCTTCTCGCAACGGTATTGCTTCGGTGGGATAGAAAAAACCAGCCAGATACCTTCTAACAGTAGGATCGACAATAGTCTTGTCCAACGCCTCGGTTAAGCTGTGGTCGTGAAATTCGCTGATCTGTTCTGGGTCATTCTTCGCTACATACAGTTGATAATCCAATTCATCAAAACCGATCTTGCCTTCAAACAGAGCGATGGCCATCAAAAGTACGACAAAGGTGAATATCCATATCAGACCTGGTCGATAACGTGTGTAATGTCCTATACCAAGAACCACCCCCGCCACAACCAGGCCAATAAGCCAGGCACAAACCCACGGCGCAAAGGAAAACCCCCATACGATAGGCTCCACACCTCTTGCCCCTCCGAAAAATCCCCAATAGACAAGCTGTGGAGCTGTGCACAACGCTATTGCGATAATCCGCGACCGAAAACGAAGTGGACGACACGCCACGGCAATACAACTCACTAACAGGCAAATAGCAAAACCCGGCAGGTTCGCCAGGAAAAATACCCCTAATACAAAAAGAACACTGTAGCGAAAGCTCAAAAGCTGTGACATCAATAGTGGCGCCACCCCAAGGATGCCCATCAACAGACCCAATACAAGGATCTGCCAGGGATACTCAAATATGCTCACACCCCCCACAGCAAACTGGTCCAGCCGCCAATTTGCAGTTTTGCCCAGAGCATTAAGGTCAAACGACCAGAAGCTGCCTGTAACTATCTTCGACCAGAAGAGACAATTCAATCCAAACGCTACTACTGCAAACAGCCAACATCTCTGCACATTCTCGTGGCTGTAGTGCAGCGTTGGTCCAACAGCCATAAAGGATTTCGACACTGCTCTTGGTGTCTTTTCCGGCTCTGTTTTACCCATAGGTCTCGTCTCGCCGCACGTGATTCGTATATCACAAAATAAAATATGCCGTACGACAAACGCAATACGCAACACAGGCTCGGTTATGTCCCTTCACCACTGGTAGCAAGATAAGCAATCTGTTCATCCGTGAGTTTGTCTATGGATATCGATATTGATCGAAGCTTGAGTTTGCACACCTTTTGCTCTATCTCCATCGGGACATCGTGTACTGCAACAGTAAGTTTACTCTGATTTTTGACAATGTATTCTGCCTCCAGAGCCTGCGTCGCAAAGCTCATATCCATCACAGATGCAGGATGACCCTCAGCCGCGGCAAGGTTAATCAACCGGCCCTCAGCTAAAAGATATATTCGCTTACCATTTCTCAGCACATACTCGTCAATATGTTTTCGTACGTTCCGATTCACCTTCTTGCTTAGTTTCTTAAGAGCCGGTATGTCTATCTCGACATTGAAATGTCCGCTGTTGGCAACAACTGCCCGGTCCTTCATAGCACGAAAATGCTCTGCTCGTATGACATTTTTGTTTCCCGTCAGCGTCACGAACAAGTCACCCACTTTAGCCGCCTGTGCCATCGGCATAACCTCAAAACCATCCATCGCTGCTTCAAGAGCCTTGATTGGATCGACCTCTGTTATGATCACAATAGCTCCCATGCCGCGGGCCCGCATGGCAAAACCTCTCCCGCACCAACCGTAACCAGCCGCAACAATCTTTGTACCTGCCATCAAAAAATCAGTAGCGCGAATAATGCCATCAACCGTTGACTGCCCGGTACCATAACGATTATCAAACAAATGCTTGCTCGCAGCGTCATTGACCGCAATAACCGGAAATTTCAGTTTGCCCTCATCAGCCAATGCCCGCAGCCGAATAACTCCCGTAGTTGTCTCTTCCATACTGGCTATAATCCGCCCTGCATCTTTTTTTCTACGAGTATGCAACTCATTCACGAGATCGGCACCGTCATCGAATGTAATAGTGGGCCTATGGTCTATTGCTGCATTGATATGCTTATAATATGTATTACGATTCTCTCCGCAGATGGCTAAGACTGGTATGCTAAAATCCTTCACCAGTGAAGCAGCCACATCATCCTGAGTACTTAGCGGATTGGATGCACAAAGAATAACATTTGCGCCGCCGGCTTTTAGTGTTCGCGCCAGATTGGCCGTCTCCGCTGTTATATGCAGACACGCGGAAACGTTCTTGCCCTTCAAAGGCTTGACTTTCGCAAACCTCTTTCGAATCGCCGCCAAAACCAGCATGTCATTATCCGCCCAGAGAATGCGTTTCTTCCCCTCCGGCGCCAGTGCCAAGTCAGCCACATCGTACTTCATACCGCAATCCTTTCAAAATCGACCCAAAAGCGTAATTTTAGAGCAAGTCAATGTCATCCGCAACCTTTTATTTTGACGAGCATATATGCTCAAACTAATTTCCATTCAATCGCTCACACCCTCTCTACTCTGCACTTTAAGCCCTTGCCAACGGTCACAAACAAGACATCGACATATTCTCCGCACACAAAAACTCAAACACCAGTGACACTCCGGCAAGACTACACGTGAAAAAATCGAAAAGAAACAACGTAGATCAATAATTCACTCGACTTGATAATAACAATTTGCCCGTTGACAATGCAGGATTGAATAGTACCATGTCAATCTATCAAAAACACCGTTCTTTGCCCCCCTTAAGGCTGCCCTCCGAATAATAAAGAGATTACTCCGCCATCATCCGCTGTAGCATCATATCATACTCGGAGCCCGCCATACCTTCATATCCCTCCAAAGTACCACGTCCTCTTCTCTGTCGTGTTGCGCTGCCCCAGGCCCGCAAAGGCTCCTTTTCCTCCTTCTGAACTCTTTTGATCTCGTTTGACATAGCCAATAGTTCTGCACTCCAATTCCTCGGCTTAACAGGCATCTGCTCGATATTCATTCCATCAAAACTGTACAGCACATTGAAGTAGTTCCGCCGACTCAATTGGCCTACGCCTGCACCCAACCAGTCATTAACAAGCACAGCATCCACCATAATCGCCCCAGTACTGTAGTTAATCGTCTTAGGCTCCATGGTTTTATCTTGCGACGACACAACGGCACTATAACGCCCACCACCAACTCCTCCTATTACGATCTTTTCGCTCTCTGCAGACTCGTTCTCGACCTCCTTGCCTATAGCCTCGCCAGGATTAACCAAAAACTCTTGACTGTACCAGTAACCCAACACGTACTTCGCCACTTCCACCGTAACTGTTTTGGCAGTCTCTTGTATATCCTGGGCAAAGAAATACATACGTCCGGGAATCGTCACTTTCTCCGTTACATCAGAAAACCCGCTCCACAAAATAACTTGGTCCTTCCTAGACACGTCTTGCTCGCTGAGATGTTTAGTCCCAGCCACTGGATTGAAAATCCCTAACCGCATCCTATAGCGGTAGCTTTGTAACGGCTGCACAGTGTCATCGTGCGCCCAAAACATTAACGGCTCTTCCATCTTAGTAAGGTCCGTCCTATAATCCAACTGAATCTCGTAGAATTCATCATAAACTTGATCCAAACCAGACTTCTCAAGAGCTCTTGCACCTGTGCCAGTTTCCGACATGTACAGATAATCCATATCGGTGGTGTCACGCTCGTCCCGACCTCGCCTCCGCGATGTTCTGTCTCTGCCCGTTAAACGTGTCCCTTCGTAAAGACCGCCTCTTTCCGACGTCCCTCGATCAGTACGACTTCTCCTAGTTCTCCGATCACCGTAAGGACTCGTGCCACCACCATAGGTGTCAGCGTATGGACTACGACTCGCCATGCCGGTACCAGACCTCGTTCCGCTCGACCTTCCTCCACCATAGCGGTCCCCTCTCTTCTCCTCAAGTTCCCGTCTACGCTCTTCTCTTTCTTCCTCTCGGGCCTCCCGCTTCTCTTCTAACTCTTCTTTCTTAAGCTGCTCAATGTACTTCTTATGCAGTGTTGGAGGAAACCACTCCTCCTTTGCAGATGCAATCTGGTAGGCTTGAGGCTGCAAAAGATCCATTCTAACTTCGGGATTATTAAATTGCAGCAGGCGCACTTTGATCCCACCGCCCCGCAACTGGGCAACGTCCTCCACTATTTCGAACATCCTTTTATGGTGATCAATTCTGCTTCGTGGAACACTATACCATTCGCTCCAACTACCATCCTCTAGCAGCTCCTGTCGTTGCAACTGAACCGCAGCAAACACCGGCACCGCTAAACATGGATCACGCCACTGCTCAGGAAGAAACTCACTGGCAAAATTTTCGTGAAATCTACTGTATAGTGCAGCAACATCGTACTTTGCCTCGACTGTCACCAGATCAATGTCATTCGCCTCATGGGCTGCATTGTCATAAGTTACCTTTTCGTCGACCTCTTCGGTCGGTACATAAGCCACAGCCCTAATGTACTCAAGCGCCACATCACTAACTTCACCGATGCGCGGAAGCCTGTATTCCCTCTTGGACGCCATCTCCATCGAACTGCTGCTGGGTAACGGAATAAACAACCGCATGTTAACACTTCCATTCAGGGCAGAGTCAAACAAACCAGCGAATCCTTTCTTTAATTCACCGGGAATTCCCTCTCTAACTGGGTCAACAGGGCTTATCACGCCATGCAGTCGTGGACTATACGGCTCTACAAGCTCAGGTGCTCGATTCAGTCCCGCTCGCAGTTCTGCAGCTTGTTCTTCTATGTAAGGGTCGACCTCAGCGGGGCTGAATTTCTTGCCATCGTATACAACCGCATTTGGACTAAATACAACAAACACATACAAGAGAACCATGCAGATCACCCCGACAACACCCAACACTACTTTCTCAACATGGGCCTCAAAAAATAAACCTATTTTTCTGATGATATCTCGCATGTCTCTTCTCGCACTCAATACCTCGTTTCAAACATTCTAATCACCGTCGTTTGCGTTTGCCTGATTCATCATCCTCTCCCTTTATCGTCTCCTTCACCGCTTCTGGCTTGATCTCTTCGTAGCCTGCCTTGATGAATATATATTCACATATCAAATCGAGTTCGACCACAGCATCTTCACCGTAACGGTACAGGTCATGAAATATATCCTTATGGTCAACCGGGGTAATATTACTTTCGAGAATCGTTATCTGATTGTGTTTGAAAGTCTCTTCCGCTTTCTGCTCAAGATATCCCCGGAATTTATGCTCCTTGGCGCTGCAAAGTTCCTGCATGAAGGACAAGACAGCTTTGGAGCTGACAAGGACTGTAACATCGAAATGTATGACATCAATATCATCATCGCAGACTCTTTCGGTGCAGGGTATAGTCAGGCCATCTTCCGGCGAAACAACATAGGTAGCTTTATCGCCCGTATCCTTCTTTTTCAGCGAACCCCTCCTGCCACTCCTGAATGTCCTGACATTCGTCTGGCCAAGTGTAAACTTCACTCCCATAAGTCGCTTAACTGGTGAAGTGAAAACGCTATCCGAACCTGAATTCAACTTTTCTATTGTATCGATAATATCTTCGATTACCCAATAACCTAATTGCCAATACCAACAATCCTCCGTCGATTGATCTATCCCAACATCATACTTATACTCGCCCCAGAATTCGTACCCGGCCAGATCAGTAACGTTGGCATAAACACTACCCAATTTGGCTTTTTCTCTGCATATCTCATCCTCAACCTTTTGTTCAGCTTCGCTCCTTCCTCGCCCCCCATATAAACCATACAAAGGTGTCCTCGACGGCGTTAACGAGGTCGTCGGAAATCGCCCCCTGTCCCCAACACGCGATGAACGAGTCGTCGTCTGTTGCAGACTTCGTTGAATCTCCGCTTCCGTAGGACTGTCAACCGCGTTCAAACTGGCTATCATCTCTGCTATACCTTCCTGATAACGCTGACCAAACTCCTCGAATACCAAGATAGAAGTACCCTTCGGCTTGGGAAAAATCTTATAGCTCAGCAGATCCCTTTTTGTGCTTTGCAACATTAACTGCTTGATCTGATTTGCATCATTCTCGTATGCTTGCTGATATTGCTGTTCTTGTTTCCATCTATCACTCGAAACAACATCCATGCCTTTAAGCCTTTTAGCCTTGCCGATAGTCTCTTTAGCTATTTGCTCCCTTAGCTTGCTGCTAATCAGCCGTGTCGGTATAAATAAAACTACAGCAACTATTGCTATAATGATAGGCACTAATAGCGATAGATTATGCCGAAAGACACTCAGTTTTTCTTTCACAATTTTAAGATTGATCTTTACCATCTATATCACCACTCAACTTCACCCATCGACTTACCTGTAGATGTACTGCCGCCACTCGATCGACCTACAGAACCAGATTCCGCCTGGCCCTGCTCAGTTTGTCCAGGAGCATTTTTCCAGACAAACTTAAGATTCAAAATGAACCAACTGTCATTTACTTGCTGTATTTGCGTGTTTTTCCGGTCAAGCTTCGGCTCACCATACTCATCCAGGACAGGAACCGTGCTGATAATCTCACTCGTCATCGGGTCAATCAAGATTTGCGTACCGCCGCTGACGCTGCTTCCACCGCCGCCTAAGGCACCTGTCCGCTCATCAGGTATTACATCCGGAACACCCGTGCCGGCAGGCATATCAGCATCCCAGGCAACGGGCCCCTTCTCAAGCTTGAAGTGATCAGCATCAGCTTTCTTATACAACTCAAAAGGACTATTACCATCAGCAATATCATCAAGGTGCATCAGACGAGTGATAAATCCCCATCTATCAGGTTGTCCTTCCACCCCAATCGGATCCAATAGTTCACCTACGTCCTTATACGGATACGGGCTATATCCAGCTAACGTCACGACAAAGCCGGCATCCTTTTCTTCCTCTTGCCCGGCTGTAGTAGACATCAATCCGTATCGGCTTGCCCCCACACCATATATCTGCTGCTCCCTCATCATTAATTCAAGCTCATACTCGTCTAAATCAGCACCCTCTGCTCCCATTCCCCTTTTTCTCATCATCGCTGTGCTGCCGAACTGGGCATTCTCAAGGTCGTCCGAATAGAAAATCGACATGTTAGTCACGAACAATTGCTTCCTCTGCTTGCGAGGAGTCTGCATTAATGTTTCCACATCACCTCTGGCAAAAGCCTCGTAAAGCTCTCGCTGCTCAGGATTACTCTTGGCATTCGGCAAAGCCGACAGTATCATCTCGTGCAACAGCGGTATCGCTTCACGATATTTGAAGAGCTTAAACTGCTTCTTTATCGTAGCCTCGTAGCTGGATGCTTTTTGCTTTTCAGTGTTAAGCTTGTTATTGGCCTCATCGGCAGATCTGATTATTCCCCCCACCCTTTGCCGGATTTGACTATTCTTGGCATAACTAATTTTGTCCAGCCCCGTTCTGGCCAGACACACAAGAGAAACAACAAGCAGAATGCACGCAGCCGCGATGAAGTACTTAGCCTTACTTGTCCAGGCCATCGAACGCTGGATGGCGCGAGGCAGCAAGTTGCTTTCTATCCTCGCAAGGCCGAGACCCTGCAACGCCAGACCATAAACAATACCAAAATCGCTTACATTACCGTGGAATTTCGCTGCCGAGACACCGGAGCCTATCGCCAGCCTCTTAAATGTATCAGGACGCTCAACCGGTATTTGAAGGGTCTGCTGTAGGTATTTTAATAAACCTCGCAATTTCGTTCCGCCGCCCATAGCAATAATCCTGCTGAACTTTTTATTGGGATTGGCGCTGGAATAGAAACCAAGTGACCGCTGCACTTCAGAAGCTAAATCAGTAAATACAGGTTTCATCGCCTGGAAAATCTGCCGTGCATATTTGCTCACAGGCGCGGTACGCTTTAGTTTCTCGGCTTTTATAAAGTTCAATTTGAATGTATCAGCTATCGCTCTGGTGAAAGAATTGCCTCCCATAAGGATGCATCGCTGCCAGACTGCCGACTTTGTGCACACAACCAGGTCGGTATTCTCCGCACCAATGTCCAGAATTATCGTTGCCCGCTCATCCGAACTAATTAAATCAGGACGGTCGTACATAAGATAGTTATACAAAGCCATCGGCACCATCTGGACATAGCTAACCTGCATGTCTTCCCTACTGAACTGCTCCAAGGATGAGTTGACCACGTCGTTTTTGATAGCAAATATACCAACCTTTTTTTCTGGACTGTCCGCCTCAGTCATCAACTGCCAATCCCACTGAACATCGTCCATATCAAAGGGTATCTGTTGAGCCGCCTCAAACCTCACAATTTCGGGAATACGCTTTTGCTCAACCGGTGGCAGACTCACGAACCTGGCAAAACTGTTCTGGCTTGGAACCGAGATTATGATTGCTTCATCACCTATATCATTACGCTGAACAAACTGGCGCAAGCTTAAAGCGATCAGTTCATCTCTTTCGGCTTCCTTAACACCAGAACCGCTTAGAATCTTGCCGTGCTGGATATTATCAAAGCCAATGACCTGTACGACGTCACCGACAATTGCCAAGTGTAAAGCTTTGAGCGAATTAGTACCGAGGTCTATCGCCCAAACCACATCTTGTACAAAAGCCATAACAAACCTCCCGTCTTATGGCCTGACTGAGATCTTATGGTCTTGTTAATTTATCCCAACATTTATAAATTATAACACATTGTGAAGACTTTTTCCATAATTACTCTTGGCTGTAAAGTTAATCAATATGAGAGCCAGCAAATAAGAGAGTTACTCGAACGAATTGGACTGAATCAAACAAAAATGTCCGATAAGGTCGACGTTGTAGTTATCAATACTTGCTGTGTTACTCGCACCGCATCCGCAAAGAGTCGACAATACATCCGTAAGGCTAAAAAGCAAAGCCCGCATGCCACTATAGTAGCATGTGGCTGTCTACCCACTGTTGAAATAGGTGAAATGAACAACCTTGACAAAGACACCCACATCGTCAGGCAGCGAAACGAGCTTTCTGCTATGTTATGCCAAATAGCGAATGGCAGTACTTCTGTCTTGAATTCACAGAGTAATGAGCTATGTAAAGACGCTTCTATTAAAGCAAATAATGCCTCTAAGTTCATAAATAAAAACAACTTGTATACCACCGCTGAACTTACACAATTAAATTCATTCAAAGGACATACGAGAGCATTTCTGAAAGTCCAGGATGGCTGCGATGGCTACTGCTCCTACTGTATTGTACCTAAAACACGTCCTCATGTTCACAGCAAGCTATTGCCTATCGTACTGGAAGAGGCACAATCCTTAGTCGTAGCAGGCCATAAGGAAATCGTCGTAACCGGAGTCTTTCTCGGCGCTTATGGACAGCATACTGTCAGACGAGTGAAATGGGCAAACGGTCAAAACGACAAACTGGCTGTGCTGCTCGATAATATGGCACAGATACCTGGCTTGGCTCGGATAAGACTCAGCTCTCTGGAGCCGGCTGATGTAACTGACCGGCTGCTCGATTCATTCTGTGAACATCCTAACATTATGCCACATCTGCACTTATCACTTCAGTCCGGCTCAGATAAAATACTCAAAAAAATGGCAAGACAATACAACTCAGACGATTTCCGCAAGAAGGTCGATATGGTCAAGTCTCGTTTGGATCGGCCTGCTATAACGACCGATATTATCGTTGGTTTTCCAGGTGAAACAGATGCTGACTTCGGGCAGACTGTTGATCTGGCTAAGGAAGTTGGCTTTGCCAAAATGCACATATTTGGCTTTTCGCCACGTAAGGGTACAGCCGCAGCGCTAATGCAAGGTACTATAAATCCTGAAGTTATAAAAGAACGCTCAAGGATATTGCGGGATTTGGACGCCGTTTTGCAGCGAAAGTATCGGGAGCAATTTATCGGAGAGAAAGCAACTATCCTGCTGGAAGGTGGTGCTGGTCAGCCGCATGGCCGAAGTGAACGATACTTCATGGTTAAGTTACGAAATTCCCACAAAATTTTGAAAGCAAATGACTTATGTTTAGTCGTTCTGACTGAGAACGGCTCGGCCGGGATGGTCGGAGATTTAATATAGGTAAGTAAATATAATATCGGACGTAACAGTCTTTTTTCAGGCATGAGATGTGATGTGGCAATTTGGGATAATTAAGGAGTGAGATTCTTTATTACTTTGTGCCTATGCTACTTTGTACCTTTGTGCCTTTGTGATGCTTGGGTAACTTAGAGTATTTGTGGCCAGCGGCATGGGTTGAGATTAAGCTGGTGCGGTGGTAAGTTTTGGACATTTAGTTTTGTAAGAATCAAAGAAAAGATTTTTATAAGTGTATAAGAAATAAGAGCTTAAGTGCACAAGTGGGATGTTTGAAAAAATGGCGAAAAATGACAAAAATATGTAGAAATGCGCAGTTTTTTGCAAAAGTTAACAAAAATAAACACTTTTTGGACAAAAACGAGAGGCTGATTCTGGATAGACAGAGTCGTCTTAAAAAGTCAAGTCATTTTGGCACAACAGTTGCTAATTGGGACTCGAATTTTGTCTCCGGGCGGAGGTTTTCTTATATCAGGATATGTTTTGGACGATAAAATTATTTTGTGGACGGGAAAACTTTTTAAAAAATGTCCAATATTATTACTTTCGATATATGAAGCAAAAAATTAAACATTAGGAGGATCGATATGAAAGAGGAACTCAACCACTTAGCTTTCATCACACTAGCGGAGGTAGAAGATGGCGTACTTAGAGGAGGAATTCTCGTCACTGATGCTCATGGCAAGCCGGTGGAATTTCGTTGTACGTCACCGATTCGCCCTAATACCGTACAACGTACACTCTACGGCGGCACCCTAATGCAACACATAGCCGTCGAACTAGTGGGCAAGCCCCTTGTTCAGGCCGTCCAAACCTCACCCGATGTAGTGCTTGTTCAGCAGGAGGAATTTCTTTCGCTAAGGACCAAGTGTGAAAAGCCACTGCTCCTAGCTCGCAGACAAGGCGAAGAAATACAACTCTCCGAAGAGAGCAATAAGAGCCAGCTAGAAGAACTGCTCTCAAGCCCTTCTGGAAAGTTTGCACCTGTTGTTGTCACTTGTCACTGGGACTATCCCAATGATATCGTGCAATGCAAGGAAGGACTAGGATGGATGTTTTCTAACTGCGACTTAGTGGAGCCCTTCGAACGTGTAAAGACGGCTCTGGCAAAAGTGCATGAACAAGGTGTCCTCTCGGAGTAGTGGAAATGGTCGTTGCCCTCAAAAGACAAGACCCGTTAAGTAGTCTACGTTGCAAGCTCGGCAAGCATCTTTCTCCGTTTGAGGCGCCGCGACATTGGACATCTGAATTAGACCTCCCCGTTAATCTTCTTAAATCCTCAGAAGCAGATTTAAAGTTTCCCGTAGTATCGATGAGTCAACATCGGATGATCAATAGTGTCTTTTATGAAAGGCTCGCTGATTCAGACTTTTTGTTGCCTGAAGCCTTGATAGAGGATGCAATGTCCCTATTCTCTGAGTTCCCTAACATATCAGAGAATATCTTCCATCCTCTCAAACAATCTAACATAGTGGGTAAGAACTACAAGGAAAAACGGTGGGAAGCCAAACAACATGAATTCGATTTCGATGAAAACACAGAACATAGGCCTAACTTCATCGAGAAAGTAGATAGTTACCGAAAGAGTTTCAAGCGTGTTCGACATGACTCAACACGTACTTCAGTTACTCGACTTTCCCCTTGGGACATGTTGCTGCCGATACTACAGCCTCCCGTTAATTTCGATTTCATCGATGTTCTTGACTTGCCTCCGAGGTGCAGCCCTTACCCGTACCAATGGGATGGTATCAAGTTTCTTGTTGAGAACAATGGCTTTCTGCTTGGAGATGATATGGGCACGGGGAAAACGGTTCAGAGCATCCTTGCTATGCGACTTCTCTTCCAGCGTGGCGATATAAAGTCGGCTTTAGTTGTGTGTCCGCTCAGCGTCCTGCCGCACTGGGACAGAGAAATGGAGAGATGGAGCCCAAATTTACACGTCACCGTCGTGCGCGGAAACCCAGAGCATAGGAAATACTGTTGGTATTACACTACTCATGTGTGGATTACGACCTATGGCACACTAAGGCAGGATATGACAAGCAACGAAGCCGGGCTGAAAGACAAATTTGACTTGGTCATTTTGGATGAAGCCGTGCGTATCAAGAATCCGACCCCCGGTGTAACCAAGGCGGTTCGGAAACTGAAAGCGTCGTACAGATGGGGTCTGACAGGCACGCCCATCGAGAACAAGCTCGACGAGCTGGTAGCTATCTATGCCTACCTGCGCCCCGGCCTTCTTCGCTACGAGGGGTTGACACCTGCCGCGGCAAAAACGGCGATACAGCCTTTCTTCCTCCGCCGCCGGAAAGCGGACGTTCTGAAAGACCTGCCGGAGAAGCATGAGTTCCCAGTTTACCTTCGCTTCGAGGATGCCCAAAAGCACACATACCAGCAGATGGAGCAAGAGCGCGTCCTACATCTTCGTGAGAAGGGCGAGACGATAACAGCGTTCAACATTCTAACCCTCATAACCGAATTGAAGAAGATATGCAACCGCGACAGAATAACAGGAGAAAGCATCAAGTTGACGTGGCTTCGGGAGAAGTTTGAGGGCGGTATGCTGGACGAAGGCGACAAGGTTCTTGTGTTCACGCAGTACCGCCAGGAGGATTTCGGGGGGGCCGAATGGCTGGAGCAGGAACTCTCGGAGTACGGTGCACTCAACTACGGGCGTGCTAAGTCCGACTCGAAGCGTCAAGACATTCTTCATGCATTTACTACGGATAACACAAAGAAAGTGTTTATCGGGCACCCTCGTACTGCCGGTGTTGGCCTCAACGAACTGGTGGTAGCCAATTATGTTATCCATTTCGACCACTGGTGGAATCCTGCCATTGCGAGTCAAGCTACTGACAGAGCACATCGGCCTGGCCAGAAGAAGGATGTGTTTGTGTATCACCTGTGGGTAGAAGATACAATTGAAGAGATGATTCAAAGAAAGCTCGAAGAGAAGCAGCTTTTGTATGACACTGTTATCGATAGCCTTTCAAGTGAAGTAAAGGACAAAATGCTGTTCGATATCTACGATGACCTATTGGCTAAGTATGGGATTCGCTCGATGCGCACTGAGAAAGAAAAAAAGCTGGAAGTTCCAACATCCGCTATGAAAGGAGATAAAGGCACTTTTTACGGAACTCCCGAAGATTTCGAGGCCCTTATAGCAATGTTGTTTGAGAAAAAGGGATACCATACACGAGTGACACCAAAATCGAACGATCGTGGCGTAGATGTCATTGCGGTTAAGGAAACCGGGCTTTCATATGATAAGATTGCTGTGCAGTGCAAGCTCGTAAACTCTCCCGTAGGCAGGCCAGTATTGCAACAGTTACTCGGTGTACTATCAGAAGATCCGTCCTATAGTCGTGGCTATGTCGTTACTAACAATCGTATGAGTAGAGAGGCAGTTGCTTATCTGAAGGAGAATGGAAGGCTAGCAGCCATAGAAGGGCATGAGTTGGAACATCTCCTACGAAAGAATGAGTTGGAAGGATTAATAACGAGTGAATGAGAATTGCACATGATCTGCC
>Ga0307439_1001567_pt1 | contig 14262 bp, 13 predicted proteins | sample SalMarWE160490MG_FD_202142 | JGI IMG/M metagenome (GOLD analysis project Ga0307439, IMG submission 202142) | Salt marsh sediment microbial communities from the Plum Island Ecosystem LTER, Massachusetts, United States - WE1604-90 | ecosystem: Environmental > Aquatic > Marine > Intertidal zone >... | reverse complement strand
TGGTCTTAAGACCCCTGGCTATTATATTTGGTGTATAATTTAAGTCACTGGCAATTCCAAGAATTTTTTCTTTTGTTTCTTTTTTTACATATCTTGAATTATTCAAAGCATTGGAAACCGTGGATATTGACACTCCGGCTTTTCTTGCCACATCTTTAATTGAAGTTACTTTACTCTTTTTTTTCAAGGTCCATCCCCTTCTTTATTAAACTTACGGTCTGCCAATCAAATAATTATGATACGAATAAGACAATTAAATTATTATTTTTACCGGCGCTCCAGCATAAATTCATCAATCAGTATTCAGGAATATTTTCCTGAATGAATTACTTATTATTATAATAACATAATTGACTGATTCTATTCTATAAAACGATTCTATATTTTATTTTCATCTAAGTCAAAACAATAAAGATGGATAATATTTCTAAGAACCCGGACTATTATTTATCCGGACTTTTTTTAAATAATTCGATAACCCTGTATTTTAGATTTATGAGCTTTAATTTAAATCTCCTGAAGGGATTGGCGCTATATCTGAAAAGGAAGTCTTTTGCTGCAAATTTTATAACCACATCCCTGCCATATTTTAAGCTCAAATATCTTTTATGCTCATTTATCCATATATAAAGGTCTGTTTCAGTTCTGTCCGGGAATTTTTCCAGCAATCCATAACTTTTAATTATTTCAATAGCGGGAAGGTATATATTATCATACCAGATAAGAGAGGCCTGCTTGAAGTTTATTATCTCCTCTTCTATTTTTTTATTTTCATTCAACTGAACCATCAGCTTATTTATCTGTCCCAGGAGAAAATCGTACTGGCCAGGCGCTGTTATTTTCACTCTAATATCACGGCGGCTTTCTTCCAGACCTGTTATATCAAAAAACTTTTTTCTTTCAGCCAGAATAAATATTTTATTCGGGTCCATATTTAGCTTAAGCGGTAAATCTGTTATAAATTCCGTCACTTCGGCATCAATATATTTAACCCCTGTTTCTTTTGATACACTTACTCTGTGATTTCCATCAAGAACGAAATACATCTCCCCCACCTTATAAAGCCTTACCGGGGGTAAAATAACATCACTGGCAATAAGGTTATGTATTCTTGCCCACCTCTGCTGGAGATGTACCTTTTTGGGAAGAAAATACCTATCAAAATCTCTGTACCTATCAAGACTCCCGACTATATTATCCACTTTTACTGTTCTGAACCCCAGATATCTCTGTTTATAAAGCCTGAATTCTTTTCTTATTTTTTCAAACGACAGCAGTTCGTTATTTTTACCTACAAGAAAATATTTAAGGTTGTTTAAAAGCGATTTAAACCTGGCGCTTTCAAATTGCTCATTTGAGATATTATAAGATGTATCTATTCTTACCATTTACCTGTTAATAATTAATAATCAAATTATAAACAATCCTTATAAGTATAAATAAAACTAAATTTCAATAATTCTATACCCGTAAGCATTTATAACTTTTGTGCCATTTCTGGTGGTCAGCCAGTTATTTTCTGTACCGTAGGTGTGTATATGACCATGAATTAAATATTTCGGTCTGTATTTTTTTATGAACCTGTTAAAAGAATCAAAACCTCTATGGCATAAATCCTCTCTGTCATGGACCTTAAAAGGAGGGGCGTGGGTTACCAGAATATCAATATATCTTTTTTTAAATATTTTATTAATATATAGCCCCGGCTCCATCCATCTAATCTTACACCTCATCTGAGATTCGGTATACTGATACATCCCACCACTATATTTAATGGAACCTTCCAATCCCATCATTATCACTCCTCTATACTCAATTATACGCTGGTTTAAATTAATGCATCCTTCAGGAATACCGGACCTGACACCTTCCTCGGTCAGGATTTTACAACCATCATGATTTCCCATAACATAAAATAGAGGCTTATTAAGCGTGGATACTATAAATTCAAGGTAATACGGGGGTAAATCACCACAGGAGATAATAAAATCAATATCACTCAATCTTTCCGCAATAGAATTACTGTATATATGTTCAACTACCCTGTCACTTATTAACAATACTTTCATAGTCACCACCAGAATAATAAGTATTTTACCCGGGCTCTGCAACCGGTAATTAATAAAAATACTTTAAAAGACCAGCATTTTAACCGCCTTTATAATATCACTTTTTTGAGGTATTGAAGCTTCCTCCAGCAAAGAATTATAAGGAATAGGGGCATCCAGGCCGGCTACTACCATAACCGGAGCCTTTAGATATGAAAATGCCCTCTCGGTTACCCTTGCACTGATATCTGAAGCAACAGAGCCTCTCCTGCATGCTTCGCTTACTATTACAAGTTTTCCCGTTTTCTTAACAGAGCTCAGTATGGTATCAATGTCAAGAGGTACAAGAGTTCTGGGGTCAATAACTTCACAGCTTATACCCTCCCCGTCTAATTCTTTTGCAGCTTCAAGTGACTTTAAAACCATATTTGAATAAGCAAAAATTGTAATATCCCTACCTTTTCTTTTAATATCAGCTTCCCCGAAAGATATGAGATAATCTTTCCGTGGTATACTGCCCACGGTAGGATAAAGCATTTTATGTTCTATAAACATCACCGGGGCGTTATCCCTTATAGCAGTCTTTAAAAGCCCTTTTACATCGTAAGGCGTGGAAGGCATTACTATCTTTAAGCCAGGAACATGATAGAACCATGCCTCAAGGCTCTGGGAGTGCTGTGCCCCCAGCCCTTTACCGACTCCTCCCTGGGTTCTGATTACTAACGGAACGCTTACGCTACCACCACTCATAAAATTCATTTTTGCTACCTGATTTACAATCTGGTCCATGGCCAGAGTGGTAAAATCAATAAACATAATCTCGGCAACCGGACGATAACCTGTAAGCGCCGCGCCGAGTGCTGCGCCTATTATTGCACTTTCGGAAACAGGAGTGTTAATTACTCTCATGGGTCCATATTTATTTAAAAGCTCTCTATATGCCTTGAATGCTCCACCGTAAACTCCGATATCCTCACCTATCAAGAAAACCCTATCATCCCTATCCATTTCCTCTGTTATTGCTTCCCCTATTGCTTCTCTGTACTCAATTTTCTTCATAAATATGTCCTCTGATAACCTGAATATCTAAAAACATTTATTCTTTCTGGCCATTTAATTTTTTTATTTCTTCAAAAAATTTACCGGGGTCCGGCTCCGGACTTTCTGAAGCATAGATAACTGCATCCGTTATCTCTTTGGCTATTTTGTTCTCAATACCTTTTATTTCCCCTTCAGTTAACAGGCCTTCCCCGAGCATCTTTTTACAAAAATTGGCTACCGGGTCTTTTTCACTGGTATAATACTCTACCTCTTCTTTGCCCCTGTACTCCGCAGGGTCATTTGGATGATGGCCAAAAAAACGGTATGTTTTAGCTTCAATTAGAGATGGGCCTCCACCGGTCCTGGCATTTTTTACTGCATCTCTAACTGTTCTGTAAACCTCAATCACGTCACTGCCATCAACAATATAGCCCGGAATCCCATAGGCATAGCTTCTTATGGCCACGTCAACGCAGGATACTGAATCTTTTGACCTCATTGATATGGCATACATATTATTTTCACAGACATATATTACCGGTAAACCGAGTATGGCAGACATATTCAAAGCTTCATGAAATACGCCGTTGTTTGAGGCTCCATCACCAAAAAAGCACACCACTACACTTCCTTTATTGTCCATCCTGCACGACAGCCCTGCACCCACCGATACAGGCAATCCACCACCTACTATTCCATTTTCACCAAGTATTCCAAGCTTCCTGTCAATAATATGCATTGAGCCACCTCTGCCGCCACAGTAGCCGGTTGACTTACCAAAAAGCTCTGCCATCATTTTTTTTATATCGCCTCCCCTGGCGATACAGTGGCCATGCCCCCTGTGGTTGGAAATAATGTAATCCTTTTTTCCGATTGCATGACAGGCTCCAACCGGAACAGCTTCCTGACCGATACACGGGTGAAGATAGCCGTGGATCTTCCCCGTCCTGTAAAGCTCAATAGCTCTTTCCTCAAATCTCCTTATCTCTATCAATTTTTTCAGCATCTCTGCCATTGCCTTTTTTGACAAGGCGGCCATAAAAACTCCTTAACTTTCTGTATGCATATTTTTACATAATTTAAAAAGTAGCAATGAATACTCAACGGTAATAATAATATAATAACAGGAAAATTAAAACGAATTACACCCGGGTGCAGGCAGCAGAAAAATTAGAAAAAAATAAGAATAGCCGAAGAAGTGTTTAAATAATCCAGAATAATACAATAGAGTACCGGAATCTCTGTATAATAAAAAAGAAATATGGTAATATCTTTTACTTGAAATATAAGTTATAGTTTTAAATTGGAAAATTAATTAACAATTTTTTTAAATTTAGATTTATAGTATTAAAATACTAAAGTCCCAATTTTTGGATTTAATCCGGGTAATTAATAATAAAAAATATTTTATATACCGTGTCCATATTAAGAAAAAAACATAAAAAGAAAAAATTTTCCAGGGTAATAATAGCTATAATAGCAATCATCCTTGGAACTCAGTTATTATTTGTGTTCGTATTTTCGGGAATTATTATCTATGCCTTTAATGCTTATAACTCTTTCATGGAGGATTTGCCTGAACTTGAAGATTATTCAGTCTCAGAGGTTGCTCTCACTTCAAAGATATATGACTCTGACGGTAACCTCTTAGCAACCTTTCACGGTGAGGAGAATAGGGAGCTGGTATCATATGAACAGATACCCCGTAATCTTATAGACGCAGTTATTGCAATTGAAGACGAGAGGTTTTACCAGCACCAGGGATTTGATATTGAGGGAATAATCCGTTCATTCATTATAAATTTAACATCAGGCGGAATAGAGCAGGGCGCCACCACCATAACCCAGGGTTATGTAAAAAATGTATACATCCCTGAAGAAAAATACGAAATTACATATGAGAGAAAAATAAAAGAAGCTGCTCTGGCATACCAGCTGGAAAAAATTTACTCCAAAGAAGAGATACTGGAGATGTATTTAAACACAGTATACTTTGGAGAAGGGGCATATGGTGTCCAGGCTGCAGCAAAAGAATACTTCAATAAAGATATAGGCTACCTCAATCTTGGCGAGTGCGCCATGCTTGCCGGCCTTTTAAAATCCTACCTGTATTCCCCATATCTTGACAGCAAGGCAGCCCTGGAAAGAAGAAATATAGTTCTTTATAAAATGTTTGAGCTCGGATACATAGACCGGGATGAATATGACAATGCCATAAATATGCCCATAATCACACAGAGGCCGAGAGAGGAAACTGAAGATATTTTTGCCCCTTATTTTGTAGAATACGTTAAACAGGAACTAATTGAAGATTATGGAGTGGAAAAAGTTTTTAAGGGTGGTTTTGAAATTTATACCACTCTTGACTCCGAAATGCAGATTGCCGCCGAAAATGCTATTGCAGGAGTACTGACTGACCCTGAAGACCCTGAAGCTGCCCTGGTAGCAATGGATCCCACAAATGGTTATATAAAAGCTATGGTGGGAGGAAAAGATTTTAAAGAGATGAAATTTAACCTGGCCACCCAGTCCAAAAGGCAGCCCGGGTCCACCTTCAAAGTCTTTGCCCTGCTTTCTGCACTGGAGCAGGGAGTAAGCCCCTATACGACTTTTAACCCTAATGGAGATGTCATATTCAACATTGAAGGCAGCGAACCCTGGGAGGTTGGAAATTATAATAACCAGAAATATGATATAAATGAAATGACAGTGCTGGAAGCAACGGTAAAATCCGTAAACGTTGTATATTCCCAGCTTATTATGAAAATTGAAGCTTATGGTATGGCCAAACTTGCCATGGACATGGGAATTGAAACCTACATGGACCCATACCCGGCAATGGGCCTGGGAGGGCTTACAACCGGGGTATCCCCCCTTGAAGTCTGCACTGCATTTTCCACCATAGCAAATTACGGTGTAAGAAACGACCCGGTAGCAATACTAAAAGTGGTGGACAAAGACGGCGATATTATTAAAGAACATCAGAAAGAAAGCAGGCATGTTGTCACCCCTATTAATGCCTACCGGGCAATTGAGATTATGCAGCAGGTGGTCCAGAGAGGGACAGGTACCAGAGCAAAGCTTGAGGACAGGCCCTGTGCCGGAAAAACAGGAACCACAGATGAAGCGGAAAATGCCTGGTTTACCGGCTTTACCACAAATCTTGCAGCCTCTGTGTGGATGGGTTATGCAGAGGCTAACGTAAAAATGGGAACCCTTCATGACATGAGAGTTCAGGGTGGTGCCCATCCGGCGCTAATATGGAACTCATTTATGAGCGAAGCAACAAAAGACCTGCCGGCAGAAAATTTTGTCAGGCCACAGGATGACATTATAAACGTACAGGTGGTTATAAATCCAGAAACTGGAGAAATTATGCTTCCAAACAGGTTTACACCTCTTGACCAGATAATTGTAAAAGAATACCATTACGGGCAGGAACCCAGGGTGCAGATGCCCATCCCCGAAGATACTATACCCGTAATGCCCATGGTAGCACTTAAGCCCATAAATGAGGCAAATCATATACTTATTGAATCTGGCTATACTAATATAGAATATAAAGATGAAGTCTACACGGAGGTGCCTTCCGGATACACCCACAGGCAGGACCCCATGTGGGGACAGCCAGTTGAGAACATAAGAAAAATTACAGTCTGGGTAAATCCTTAAGCATTTAACAATTTATTTATTATGACCGGAGAAACTAAAAAAATAAGATTGAGATTCGCTCCCAGCCCCACCGGCTATCTGCACGTTGGGAGTGCCAGGACCGCCTTCTTTAACTGGCTCTATGCCAGAAAAACCGGCGGCAAATTTATATTAAGAATTGAAGACACCGATATTGCCAGGCACCAGGAAGAAGCGGTAAATAAAATTTTTAGCTCAATGAAATGGCTGGGCCTTGACTGGGATGAAGGTCCCGGTGCCGAAGGTAAGTATGGCCCTTACAGGCAGTCACTCAGAACCGGTATCTATAAAGAATACGCTCAAAAATTAATCCAAAAAAAGAAGGCTTATCCCTGTTTTTGCACCCCGGAAGAACTCGAAGAAAAAAGAAAAATATCACGGGACAAGGGAGAGCCATTCAAATATGATAGAAAATGCTTAAAACTAGCACCGGAAGAGATCAAAAACAATATGGACAGCGGCATGCCCTATGCCATAAGATTCCTGGTGCCCGAAAATGAGGTAATCAGCTTTAAGGATACCGTTTACGGGGATATAAGATTTGAGTCAAACAGTATAGATGACTTTATAATGATAAGGTCAAACGGGCTTCCCACCTATAACTTTTCGGTAGCCGTTGACGATGCCCTCATGGGGATAACCCATGTTATAAGGGGAGAGGACCACCTTTCAAATACTCCCAAGCAAATCCTAATTTATAGAGCTTTTAACTTTAAGGTTCCCAATTTCACCCATCTTCCCATGATACTGGGTATGGACGGCCAGAAATTAAGCAAAAGACACGGCTCCATCTCCATTGAAAAATACATAGAGGATGGTTTTCTAAAAGAAGCAATACTCAATTACCTTGCACTGCTCGGGTGGTCTTATGACGAAAAGACCACCATTTTTTCAGTTGAAGAGCTTATTAAAAAATTTGAGCTTTCTTCCATAAATAAAAAACCGGCAAAATTTGATTATAATAAACTTTTATGGATAAACGGCCACTACATAAGGAATATGCCCGATTCCCGCCTGGCAGAACTTATAAAGGAACGGATTAAAAATTACCTTGGGCCAAAAAAGAAAAGTGAACTGGAAAACACTTTTTATACCATTGACCAAAAAATTACAGAAATAATTCCGATTATAAAAGAACGGATAAAAACATTAAATGACAGCATAGACCTTATTGCCCCATTCTTTTTAAAAATCTCCTTCAGTAGTGAATATAAAAATTATTTTAAAAATAAAAATATTGATGCCGCGGGCATTCTTGAAAAAGCCCGGATAGCATTCGGAAAAAAAGACCGGGAATTATGCAGCGAATACGTCGAAAAAAGCCTGCGTTCAATATGCGAGGGATTAAATACAGGCTTAAGAAAAGTCGCCGAGGTTATAAGGATCGCCGTCTGGAACAATAAAGTAAGCCCTCCCCTGTTTGATACCATCGAAATACTGGGAAGAAAGATAACCCTGGAAAGAATAAATAAATATATGGAAGTTATAAAATCTTCTTAATTTATTTTTTATCTTTTATAGCTTTTATTTAAATCCACTCTTAATGCTTTTATTTCCTCTACTATTTCCTTTAATATATTTATTACAGTACCATTAGAATTAAATAAGTTCTCACCCGCACTTTCGGGACCCAGATTATTAATTTTTTCTCTTATAAGACAGCTTATAAATAAAGACAGAGATATATCCATATCTCTTGCAATCTTTCTGGCACTATCTATTAATTCTTTATTAAGCCTGAAACTATACATCTTTTTAGTCATAACATTTTAATACTAAAATTATGTGACAGATTTGTCAACTACTTTAAATAATCTACCCCACGGTAATTAAAAATTATTATGATACTAAGATTTCCAGGAAAATAATAACCCCCATAAAATACTGGCTTATCCCAACTGCGTTTTGCCACAGGTAAAAATTTCTGATAGCATTATTATGCTATTTAAGTATAATAGTAATGTTTTTTAGAAAGTCTTTTACTATGGGGAGTCGTCTAGAGGTAGGACATGCGGCCCTGGACCGTAGAGCGGGGGTTCGAATCCTCCCTCCCCAGCCATATATTTATTTTTTAATCAAAACTTTTTCTTTTTCCACTAATCTTCCACTGATATATCTATGAATGAGACTTGATATCAAAGTCTGATATGGAATACCTTCTTCAAGAGCTTTCCGTTGAACAGATTCCAGATCTTTTTGAGATATACGTATATTTATCCTTTTATCTTTTCGGAATGTCGCTTTTGCATATTCTACATGTCTTTTTATTTCCGAATCCGTTCCAGGAATTTCAGCAAACTCATCTTTTTCATAATCATCTAATATTTCTTTTTCTTCTCTATCTAATTTATTTTTCATCTTCCACCTCCAAATATTTTTTAGTTGCCTTTCTGCTTGGAATAATAGTTTTTAAAAATATTTCATGTTCTGTTTCAACAAAAGGGACAAGATATGCACAATTACTTATATCTAATACGTATATTCTTTGTCCCGGGTATTTCTTTTGGTTTTTATGTTTTAATATTGCAATTAGCTTGCCATGCTCTATATAATAAATAACATCTTCAAAAGAAATACTTCTTTCTTTTTTAAGTTTCTCATTCTTATCATTATTCCAAACATGATATTTCATATATTAATAATAGTACATTGTATGCTTTATGTCCACACTAATATAATAAACATATTGGTCTATCAATCTTATAAGATTCTCTAATTCCATTAAAAAATGATTGGAAATTTCATTACCGGGGCAGCCAACTTTTATATTTTAGGGCTTAGGTATTACGATCCATCGTGGTACTTTATTTAAATAATCTATCTAAGAATCTCCATATTTCTTTTATACATTAGCGTTACTTAAAAAAAGAAACAATATTTACTAAAATTAGAAATGTTTAGGCAGCCAACAGACTAATCCATAAAGCAGTAGCTATTCTACCCTTATAAGAACTAATAGATTAGAAAGACATATTGTGGGTGTCTTAAATAATTAGATAATAGATGGTGGGGGAATGATTGCATTATAAACCTGCTCTCCCCTGGCCTGGGCTCTCGTGTATGCCCGCGTAGCCTTTGAAAAGTCATACACTGTTTTTTTGGTTATTAAATTTTCACCATAATTAAATTCAGATTCGGCGATTTCAATTAATTCAAACAAGTACTGATTTGCAGGGTCAGATTTTTTTAAATCTTTAAGTTTTTGTTTTGAATTTTTTATATTTTCTATTGCTTTTTTTCTTGCATATTCCATCACAGATCGTGGCGAGCTTTCAAGTTTTACTTCCCAGAAAGAATTTGTTTCATTATATATTGGAATTGCAGATGTCGGCATCATTGGTGCAAGGCCTCTTTTAGCTGGGCCTGTGCATAAACAATAAATACCATTACCTGGTTTCGTAATTACCGTCATTGCATTTGAGGCATGGGCAGTTGATATTTTGCCCCATTTCCCATATCTTGTATATTCTTTTACAATTTTTTCCCATCTGCCTTCAGGAATTGTACCACCGGTTCTATATAGTTTTTTCATATATTCAATATCAATATTTCCAAATCCTTTATTTATGGTTTCATAAAAGTATTTATTTCTCTGGCAGCTGTTTGTATAAGCAAACATCATTCCTTTTTTTAACAGATCGCTTACGCTGAGTTTTCCGCTAAAATATGTGATAAATAAGTTCATTGATTTGGTCATTCCAACCGGGTTCTTTGGTCTCCAGCCCCCATGCTCATCCCATACCCATTCATCTCTACTACTTGTCATCCATTCTGACTGTATTGCGTCCGGATGTGCCAGACTATTATTAGCATAAAGAAAATCCCTTTCCCCTAAAATTCCGGTCTCTCTTATTGCTACAGGTTCTTTTCTGCCTTCTATTATATAGGCGTAATTATCATCAGCATAAAATCCTCCAACTGTTGCCTGATCTCCTAAGCCAATATCTCCAATAGGCCAGGAAAGTTCCATTTCTTTGGCCTGTTTTGCATTATTACAGAATCTTAGACAATGAATGACAGAAGCTGCCCTTCTTAAACCATAGCCCCAGTATTTCCTGGGTTCCAGAAATTTTGGACCCCCACCGTGATGAACATATGCAAGGCCCTTATCATTAATTGCTGGATGACCAAAAAACCACATGCCTCCGGCTCTAGGAATATCTCCTGTTGCACCAAAAGAGCTGTATATAAAATTATTCCCTTCTTTTGGAAAACCAATGATGGTTACCTGATATCCCAGTTCATGGTCTCCTGTTGAACCTGTAATTAATTTTTTATCTTTTGTGGCTTCCCCCCAGGCAGCAACACCAGAGCAGGCAAGAGGGGGTATCTCTGGTAAACCGCCGGTATCGAGATAATCTTTTGCCGGGGCTCTTTGACCTACCCATAAATCCAGTACCTCATGATAAGACATCCCTATTCCTGATTCTCTGGCACTGTCTGACCAACCTTTACAAAAATCTATTAACCACGGAGTGTATTTTTTATGCTGTTCTTCCCATTGAATCAGAATTTTCAAATCTGATTCTGAAAAGTGTTTCCCAGTTTTCCTCTGTAATATCCATGGACCAAATACTTCAATTAATTGTTTTGCATACTGAAAACCCATTTCATAATCAGAGCCCTGAAGAATTATAATAGGCGTTATTTCAGGAACCAGAGGTACTCCATCAGCAAATGTAATTTCAGTCCCCATATTTTCCAGTTTTGATGCAGTATATTTAACTGGTTTGTTATTTCCTTCCTTAAGATGTGCTGAAAGTTCTTTTCTTAATTTATTGGCTCTTTTAAATCCTTCAGAAGATTTTTTCCAGTCAGTCTTTGATTTGGTGTGGGAAGCAAGTGTTGCGTACCACTTTCCTTTAAAATATTCTATGACTGCCTGATTGTATTGCTGAACTCTTTTTAAGTAAACAAGACTGCGGTAATCTAATTTTCCGATTTCCATATTTACAAGATAAAGCCTTGTTTTTATGGAATCCTTTACTTTTGCAGCCTTAATAATTCCAAAGTTTTTTAATCCATATTTAAATATTTCCAGAAATTTTGGTTTTTTTAAATCCTTATCTGTCATTTGGCCTTCCTTTACCTAAGTTAAATTTTTTCCATTTCGAAATGAGCGCTGGCAGTTCCATCTTAAAAAATGTATAGAGATTTGCCATCTCGTCTATTCTTTCTGTAGCTCCGGGCGTTTTCTTATCAATTAATAAACGCCCTTCCTTAAGCAGTTCCAAAACAACAGACATATTTTGAAGCTTGGTAAAAAAAAGATTTTCCCACCCGCTGTTTTTTAATTTATAGAATTTTGGGCGTATTCCGGGTTTTGTAAATTCATCAATTATCTGGGATTGATTTAGCATTCTAAGTATTGTACTGGCAGAGCCCCTTGCAATTCCAAGAACTTCAATTATTTGTTGTTGTGTCTGTTCAGGTGGATCGCAGATTAAAAAATACGCAAAAATTTTTCCTGCAATTCTCGGAAAATTACTGCTCTTTTCAAAAAAAAAGCCAAATCTTTCTATAAACATTTGTTCTTTATAATTTAGCATATTATTTCATTAGATTCAGTAATTATTGAAATTATTGAAAATATTATATGAATATTTTGATTTTGTCAATATAAAACACCTATAAAGGAAATACTCACTCAATAGAACTTAATATACAGCAAATAGGGCCTAAACCTCATTAAAAATTGACCGTTTTATAAAATCGTGATTCTATTTAAAATAGTATGTCGATAAATCACTCTATTGAAATAGTTAATATTAAGAAGTCAATAAGATAAATATTTTAAAAACTTATTGCTAGTATAAAAATTAACACACCTAAGCTTAATAATTTATTTTACCTTTGAGGTTACTCTAAGGATAGTCTGTTAGACATAATCTGTAATAGAAAATTTTGTTTTCTCTTTCATTTTTCCCACAAATTTATTAGAATCGTTATATTTTTAATTTGGCATTGTTTAAATCTAAGAAAAGCAATTCAGGAATAAAAATATCTTCATTTAAAATTAATAAAGCGGTTCTAACTTTCTTCTCTATGCTCAGCCACACTTGTATGTGTGCCATATAAATTTCAATAAATTCAATCAATTCAAGAAAATAATTGAGTATGAATGCCGTTGTTTATATAGCATGATTATGATAATATTACGATAAACTAAGTAAGGAGTTAGTTATATGAAAAGAATCAGACCAGTTTCAGACTTAAGGAATAATTTTGCGGAGATCTCAAGGATAGTTCATGAAACAGATGAACCTGTGTTCTTAACAAAAAATGGTTATGGCGACATGGTGGTCATGAGTATAGAGGCCTTTGAGGCTAAACAATTTGAAAGTGAAATATTCCATAAATTAAAAGAAGCACAAATAGAGGCAAAATCAACTGATATCCGATATTCTCATGAAGAAATAATTTCCGGTTTAAAAGCAAAAGTTGCAGAAAAAACTGGAAATGATTATGTATAAGATTAGGTACCTTCCCATAGCACAAAAAGATTTGCATGGTATTATATTGTATTTCCTTGATAAGCTTAAATCGCAAAAAGCTGCTATGGATTTTATTCAAACTCTTGACAAATCTATTCTGAGATTAAAACAGTATCCATACTCCTGCAGACTATATCAACCGCAGAAACCACTGGAGTCCGAATACAGATTGTTACCTGTAAAAAATTATCTTGTATTTTATATAGTGACTGAAAATATAATAGAGGTACATAGAATTATCTATGCTAAAATGAACCTCAAAAAGATTATTAAATAATCTGTACTTAATATTATATGGAATTTAATTCAGTTATGAAAGTATCCCCATTCAATCCAAATAAAGCAGTTCTAACTTTGTATACTGTTCCCAGCCACTAATTTTTATTTCAGATAAAGAATAATACCCCTATTAAAGAGGTCTTATTTTAATTTTTGGACTTATTAATATAATCTTATTACTTACCTATTACAAACTCCTGAAGTATTTCCCCTGGTTCATGAAAAGTCTTAACAGTATACTTTCCATCAGGAAGATCTACTTCAAAATATGGTTCTCATTTTTTAAAATCTATCTCCCATACAAGCTTACCATCCATATCAAATATATATTATTTTTAGAATCAATAACAAGGAAAAAAATTAAAATTTTAAAAACTTGCTTCATGTATAAAATAATATTATCTGTTTTGGAAATGGCTGTTAGGCCTTAGTTCGCTACTGGTTGCAACAGATAGCAATTAATAATTAATTCCAATTTTGATTTTAAAAGTTCTTGCTATTGTAAGCTTTGGGTATCCAGGCAGATCAATATCCTATATAAGTTAAAATAACCCAATAAAATAAATAGCTTCTTTTTTAACTTTTCAATTAGCAAAATTTTAATATAATAAAATACGCATTGATGTATTAATTCTTTATATTCATCATGAGAAAAATAAGAAGAGCTTTATCTGACGATTCATTTGAACTGGCCAGGGTACATGTGGACA
>Ga0307439_1001566_pt1 | contig 14266 bp, 12 predicted proteins | sample SalMarWE160490MG_FD_202142 | JGI IMG/M metagenome (GOLD analysis project Ga0307439, IMG submission 202142) | Salt marsh sediment microbial communities from the Plum Island Ecosystem LTER, Massachusetts, United States - WE1604-90 | ecosystem: Environmental > Aquatic > Marine > Intertidal zone >... | reverse complement strand
ATATACTTATATAGCCCTTGGACATTTTGAATTAGTGGTATCAGAAATAATCTGGGGGATTCCTCCCATAGTCTGGTCGGTATTGAGTTTGATTTATCTTATTAAGAAAAATAAGTATGAAAGATAAAGAAAAACTTATCCAAATAAAAAATTGGAAAATTAAAGGTAAAAATGTTAATGCTGGTGATATCATATAAAATGTAAGATTCCGTAATGCTATTTTAGTTGAGAGGAACAAAGTGGATATTTTCCAAATAATATTATTGATAAATCTTTGTGTTGCTGTTGGCTATTTTATAATAAGTATGATAGCTCTGAAAATATCGGGGATAGATCCAATAGGGAAAAAGGAGAAAACAGATAAAAATTTTGGAATACTGGCTATAATAATATCTACATTAATATTATTTGGCCTGTGGATTACGTACATAATCAATCCGGATGTATCATTGCTTTTCTTATCAGTTAGACCTTTAACAGCACCAGCTTATATTAAGTGGATTGCAGTGTCTTTAATAACAATTGCGACTATAATTGAGATCATCTCAGGTCTGACATTGGGAAAATCCGGAAGAATACATTCTTCTGCAGAAAAAACAAAACTTATTAAAACAGGTATATACGGCATTATTAGAAATCCAATAGTATTGGGGTTATTTTTATACGGTCTTGGTATTTTATTATTAAACCCAAACTTACTGGGTCTGTCGATGATGCTGCTTCTGGTCTACGGATATAATTATAAGGTTGATACAGAGGCAAAGAAATTAAAGGAAATGTTTGGTGATGAATGGGATGAATATTGTAAAAAGGTGGGGAAATATTTCCCCAGATTATTTGACAGATAAAAAGGAACTATTAAGGAAGTTTCGTTCAACTCATAAGTACCGACAGGTTACAATAAATAATACTGACTGGAAATATATATCCGGCGGTCGGGGTAAAGAATCTCTGCTGTTACTTACCGGCGGAACAGGTATTTTCGAGGTCATGGCATTTTTGTTTGCGCCGCTGGAAGATGAATACCGGATAATTTGTCCCTCGTATTCTACAGTTGAGACAATTGGAATGCTGGTGGATGGAATTGTAGGAATCCTTGAATCGGAAGGTGTTCATAAGACCAATATACTCGGACAATCTTTTGGAGGAATATTGGCCCAGGCAATTGTTCACAAGTATCCGGACAGAGTAGACAAATTGATTTTATCACATACTACTGCAACGTCCCCACCTGTGGATGAGGCTATAATGTTAAAGAAGAAAAAAAGTATTGAAATGTTTAAAGTGTTTTATCTATTGCCGTCCTGGTTATTTCGTTTTTTGATGGTGCGCTTGTTAAGGATAAAAATTTCCAAAATCTCCAGGATGTCCCTAATGGATGCAGAAGAAAGAGAATTCTGGCATACGTATTTTCTTGAAATGGTTTCTCATATGACAAAAAAAGAGCTGTCTTCAATCGACAAGTGCATGATTGACTTTGCAGAGAACTATAAATTTACTAGGAATGATTTAGCAGACTGGCCGGGAAAGATTCTCATTCTTGAATCTGATAAAGACACTGCATTTCATCCATCGGAACAGGATGCGGTAAAAAAGCTGTACCCTAAGGCGCAGGTACATAGATTTAAAGGCAGCGGGCATTTGTCCCTTATCATAAACCCTGAAGAATCAATCTCTATAGTCAGGAACTTTCTAAGTGGAAAGAGAAAAAATGATAGCAGAAATAGAAAAGTTAAATAATAAGATAAGAGAATGCAGAAAGTGCAGGCTATCTGAGACCAGAATAAATCCTCTTTGCGGGGAAGGAAATAAAAATGCTAAACTTATGATGATTGCCCAGGCCCCGGGTGAAAATGAAGATAGAGAGGGGATGATGTTTATTGGACCTTCAGGAAAAGTTCTGGATGAATTATTCAGGGAAGCAGATATTGATAGAAAAGAAATTTACATGACAAACCTGGTTAAATGTATGCTCCCAAAATACAGAAAGCCAAAGCAGGATGAGATCAAAATCTGCAGCGGGTATTTAGATAAGGAGATAAAACTAATAAATCCAAAAGTACTGGTCCCACTGGGATATTATGCAATAAAATATATCTTTGAGAAATGCAATATCCCCTTACCGCCTAAATTAGAATTCGAGCAGGTTTACTGCAGGATTTTTTTGACGGATAATAAAAAGGTATTTCCTTTGCAGCATCCCACAGCTGTTCTATATCACGATTCTATTAAGGAGAAAGTTGCAAAGAATTACCATAAATTGAAAGTGCTCTTATTTGACTGTAAGTGGTATCCGGTCTGTCCAATGAAAAGATTTTATGAAGAAGGTAAGTTGGATAAAGAATGGGTAGAGCTATACTGTAAAGGTGATTGGGATAGCTGCATTCGTTATAAGATGGAAGAAGAAGGCCGGGAGCACCCGGACTGGATGCTTCCGGACGGGCGTATTGATGAAAGATTACACAAACTATATGGCGGAATGGAGTAATGAAGAGATTGAGAGAAAGTGTAAAGATCATATTTTTAATTGTAATACCATTGCTGGTCGTAGGACTTTTGAGCTGCAAAGAAACAGCACCTGCTATAGAAATAAATGGAGACACGACTGAAAGAATGATAAGGATAGATGCAGAAGGCGATGTTCTTCATTACCAGGAAACACTTTTATGGGATGAAGAAAAATTCTTGGAAATTTTAGAAGAAAAATCGTCTTTTTATAACAATCAGGTTGCGAAGTTCAAAAAAACTTATGGGGTAGATGCTGATAATTTTGAAATAAATTTCATACAGGATAGGAATTCAACAATACTAAGCTGTGATATATACGGTAAATTTAATGAGAAGTGGTATGATTTTCATTGGTTTTTAAACCCTTTAGGTCTGGATTTTCTTGATAGCCCCTTTGAAAAATCTGAAACGAACCTTTCCTGGGAAGGGATTATTGAAGAGACGCAAACTTCTATTATTTTAGAATTTCCTTTTACTATTGATAACTGTCATGCTCATGTCTGGAAAGAAGAATTAAGATAAGAAGAGTAGGATGAAAATCACTATTATTTATGATAATGAAGTATCAGAGGAAGGACTTGAAGCAGACTGGGGATTTTCCTGCCTGGTAGAGGTATATGGAAAAAAAATACTTTTTGATACAGGTGCAGATGGTTCTATACTGATTAGCAATATGAAAAAGCTCGATATAGATCCCAAAGTGGTTGAAGAAGTCTTTATATCTCACAGCCACTGGGATCATATTGGTGGACTTTCAGATTTTCTTAGGATTAATAAGGTAAGAGTTTACATCCCATGGTCATGCCAAAAACCGCCAGGTGCTTTAGAAGTAATTAATATTAAAGAACCTATTAAGATTTATGAAAATATTTTTTCTACAGGAGAACTTCAAAATATAGAACAATCACTGGTGGTAAAAACTGAAAAGGGATTGGTAATAATAGCGGGATGTTCTCACCCGAGGGTCAAAAACATTTTAGAAGCAGCATCGGATTTTGGTGACCCTAAAATGCTTATAGGCGGTTTGCATGGATTCAGTGAATTTGATTTGGTGGAGGATTTGGAATTAATTTGTCCCACTCATTGCACACAGTTTAAATCAGAAATAAGATCAAGATATCCCAAAAAGTATATAAGTGGTGGAGCTGGTAAGGTTATAAATATATAAACTTAAACTTATTGATACATTTCTTTTTTATAAATTATCTACACAGCGTAAATATTTATTGTTATATTAAGGCTGGTGCTTTTCTATTGATTATTGCTGGTTAATTCTTTTTTTACTTCAAATAAATTGTCTGATTTATCTTTTATAAAAACTGCATCAGAAGTATCACGTTCTATAATAATGCAGGGATAATTATTTTTCTGTGCTTTTCGTATTACCTTTTCTCTGTTATTTACTGTTATACAAACATGCTGAAAATCATAGTGGGAAGTTTTATTGCTTTTAAATAGTTCCATTGAAAAATCATTTTTACCAACTACGGTTACTTCAGTTTCTTTTTCAATGTTAAAAATTTTATTTGATATATCTTTCGATAATGTGAACTTTTTTATTATTTCCAGCCCCAAAATATTGACATAAAAGTCTTTTATTTCTGATAGGTCATTTATGGTAACAGCGACATGATTAAAGATTTTTTCTTTCATATTGTTGATCACCTTATATAATAATATATCAAACCTTATTAAGTTGAAACAACCAATAAGATAATTTCTATGAAAAACTACCGTGGTGACCGAATTATGATAAAATATAATCTTAAAAGGAAGGAGCTGCGAAATTATGAAGGAAACTAGTAATTTGATTGCCTGTTGTGGGCTGGATTGTTCCAATTGTGAAGGTTATATTGCCACACAGGAAAATGATGATAATAAGCGGGCAGAAGTGGCAAAAAAATGGTCAGCTATGTATGGCGGCGATATAAAACCTGGGGATATTAACTGCAGTGGTTGCCAGCCGGAAGGACCAAAATTTTCCCACTGTAATGTTTGTGACATCCGTAAATGCTGTATGGAAAAAGAGCTGGATAACTGTGCCGGATGTGATATGTATATATGTGAAAAGCTGGAAGATTTTTTCAAAATGGCACCGGATGCACGTGATGTGTTAGATAAGTTACGTTAAAAGTAAGATTTTAAGAAATAGCATTTTAATAGAATCTTTTAAGATGACTTGTCAAAATTAAGGACAAATAAGTTATTTAATTGAAAAAAGCTCTAATATAATATTGAGAACACATCACTCTGCCAGATAAAACTTCTATTGACTTACTGATTATAAGGTTATAAAATAATCTAAATTAAAAAAACTTATGTAATTATTAAATTTAACAGAAAGTTATTAAAATTATGTTACCAGATTGGATAAATAAAAGATACGAAATTTTATGGGGGTCATTTCAGTCATCTCCTTTTCGCCTTGAAGAAGCAGCCAATAGACTTAATAAGGGAATAGACGGCATTAAAGATACAAAAAAAGAGGTTGTTGTTATTCTATCAGAACTCAAAAAGGATGGAATGCTTAAAGTAGAATTTGATCCTAATGATGCCAGGAAGAGAATTTATAGACTCAAAAGTAAAAAAGATATGATTTCTGAAACCCTGTCTTTTGATAAGAAAAGATTAACCAGAAGCGAACTTGAACGAATATTAAAATCTGCTGCAGATCTTATAAGAACAAGGGTAGATTATTCTTTTATATTGGTACTTCTTTTTTATAAAAGAATAAGTGATAAATGGGAAGTGGAATATAAAACTGCATATGATGACGCTATTGCCGACGGCCTTAGCAATGAAGAAGCTAAAAAAGAGGCTAAAAATTCTGCCTACCATGACTTTAGTATTCCCGAAGATCATTTATGGGATAATTTAAGAAAAAAGGATCCTGCAAGGATTCCTGAAAATTTCTCTGCTGCAATGAAAATTATTGCTGAGAAAAATCCGGATTTAAAAAGTGTATTTGAGAATATAGATTTTATTCAATTTACAACCAGCAGGGAAAATGCAGAGATTTTAAGACAACTTATTGAGCTGTTTAGTGAAAAATCGCTTCACAATGTTTCTCCTGATATTCTTGGGGATGCTTATGAATGGATATTAAAATACTTTGCTCCTCAAAAAGCCAAAGAAGGAGAAGTGTATACCGCAAGGGAGGTTATAAAATTAATAGTTGAAATGCTTGACCCAAAACCAGGCCAGAGTGTTTATGATCCTGCCTGCGGTTCGGGAGGAATGCTTATAAGTTCTTACAGACACATAAAAGATACCCTGGGAAAAGATTCTGCCAATAGACTTTTCCTATATGGTCAGGAGGCAAATCACAAGACACTGGCTTTGGCCAATATGAATTTAAATATTCATGATATTAGAAATGCTAATATTGTTTATGGTGATACATTGAATTCTCCCAAGTTTAAAGAGGAATCCGGTGAAGTAAAAAAATTTGATATTGTAATAGCAAATCCTCCCTGGAATCAGGACGGGTATGATGAAGAAGTCTTAAGAAAGGGAGAATATTGGTCGGAAAGATTTAATTACGGATTTACACCCAAACAATCTGCAGACTGGGCATGGATCCAGCATATGCTGGCATCAGCCAGAGATAAAACAGGAAAAGTAGGAGTAGTTATAGATAACGGGTGTCTGTTTAGGGGTGGGAAAGAGAAAGTAATAAGGTCAAAGATAGTAGAGGAAGATTTAATAGAAACCGTCATTCTTTTACCTGAAAAGCTTTTTTATAATACCGGAGCCCCAGGAACAATAATTGTATTAAATAAAAATAAACCAGCCTTTAAAAAGGGAAAGATCCAGTTTATAAATGCCAGCAAAGAATATGAGAGCCATCCCGAGGTAAGAAAGCTTAATCGTCTTGGGGATAAAAATATAGACAGTATAGTAAAAGCATATAAAAGCAAAAAGGAATTAAAAGGATTCTCTCAGTTTATAGAAAAAGAAAAGATAAAAGGAAACGACTATAACCTTAATGTAACTCTGTATGTCTATCCAGAAGAAGAAGTTGAAGAAATAGATATAGCTAAAGAATGGAAAGATATTAAAGAGATTGATCAGAAGCTTTCAGAAACTGAAAAAAAGATTGCCAATTACTTAAAAGAATTGAAGATAGATGATGTTTAAACCTAATTTTAGATACACAAATAAAATAGTAAATAACCTGTTGAAGATATCTACTGCAAGGGAAGTTATTATAAATTCTCCTTTGATTCCAAAATGGGAAGTAACGCTTCGTCGTGAAGCGATTATAAGAAATACCCACTCTTCTACTGCTATTGAGGGAAATAGGTTGTCTCTTGCACAGGTAAGCGATCTGGCTCAGGGACGAGAGGTAATGGCATCCAGCAAGGATAAACAGGAAGTTTTAAATTACTTAGATGTACTTGAAAATCTTGGAAAATTAACTGATGGTAAAAGAATTACAGAAAATAATATCCTCTCTATTCACAGTATGTTGACAAAAGAAACACTGGAAAATAATTCTGATGGTGGGAGATATAGGAATAGATATGTTGTGGTTGGTAATAGATTAACAGGAAAGATTATATTCAAACCCCCTACCAATGAAGATGTTCCCCAACTTATGAAAGCCTTGGTTGAATGGTTAAATTCCGAGGCAGCAAAAGAACTTGACTCTGTAATTGAAGCAGGGATTGTTCATTATGAATTTGTAAGAATACACCCTTTCGTAGACGGTAATGGAAGAACAGCAAGAGTTTTAGCTACATTAATACTTTACCTAAGGGGGTTTGATTCCAAACAATTTTTCTGCCTTGATGATTATTATGACTCCAACAGACAAGCTTATTACAGAGCCTTGCAAAGCGTAGATCAAGAAACAATTGATTTGACCGAATGGCTTGAATACTTTGTTATGGGTGTCAACATAAGTATTGATACTGTGAAAGAGAAAGTTATTAGGTTAAGCAGTGAAAGATTAAGAAAGACAAAAAGGGGACAGATAGCTTTAACAGAAAGGCAGATGAGGATTATAGAATTTATAAATCAGAATGGAAGAATAAGAAACAAAGATATAAGGGAAATGTTCAGGATTTCAGACCGTGCTGCCTTAAAAGAAATAAGAAAACTATTGGATTTAAAAGTAGTAAAAACCGAGGGTAAGGGTAGGAGTTTAAGTTATGTCTTGTCATAGTGTTGAAAATGGTTCGGGATTAGATTCGGGATTAGGTTCGGGATTAACTTGAATACTATTTTAAATTTCTAGAAACGAAATTCTGAAGATATCTAACAATAAAGTTAAAAGGCGTGTTTATGAATTTCAATTATAAGAAAGCTTTAAGAAGGATTAAAGTAGAAGAACTAAAAGGAAATAATCCTATACCAGATATATTAGGCTTTTTACATCTTGAATCATTATATAAAAAAAAATTATATAGTATTTTAGACAAATTATTTGAGGATTATAAATCTGGGTGTATTAAACCTGCTCCCTTACTCAGAATCGATGTTCCTAAGCCAAATTTTACTATAAGACCTATGTCACGTCCTAAGGTTAAAGATTGGATACTATTCGAAGCAATAGTTGAGTTAATAGGAACAAAGATTGCAGGAAAAATTGAAAATGAATATATTTGTAAAAGAAGCTTTAGTTTTTTAAATTTTCTTCCTAAAACTGAAAAAGATAATAACTGGATAAAATTTGATGATAAATGTAGGGAGCTTTACACATTAGGATATAAATATGTGGTAGTTGCTGATCTAACTGGTTATTATGAAAATATCAGTTTAAAAGAATTAAAAAAACGGCTTAGCAATTACTTAAATATAAATAAAGAAAATAAAAAAATCATTGAAGTTCTTGGTAAAATGTTAAATGTATGGAGTACTGGGAGAGTAAGTGGTTATGGCTTGCCTCAAGGACCTCCGGCCTCATCTTTCCTTGCTGATCTTTACTTAGACCTAGTAGACAGAAAGATGGAATCCTATAAAAATTATTTTCGTTGGGTGGATGATGTAAGAATATTCTGCAGAACTGAAATTGAAGCTAAAAAAGCTCTTAAAGATTTAATAATTTCATTGAGGGGAATAAAACTTAATATAAATGCTAAAAAAACGAAAATAATTGGCAGAAAAGAAATTGAAAAGATTCTATTCGATCCACTTAAACCATCGTTAAATTTTATTGACCAAATTATAAAAAGTGGAGATATTTTTAGAATAAATAAAACAATTCTCACTTCTCTTGTTGGGATTTTTGAAAATTCTTTTTTAGACGATTCTTTTGAGAAGAGACATCTTGTTTTTTCTTTATATAGATTAAGTATAATACATGCTTCTGGTATCGAGTTGGACACAAATAAAGTAATATCTCTTATAAAGGAAAATTTTATTTCAAAGCCACATCATGCAGGATTATTCTGTTTCTTTTTGACATTATTCCCAAAAGATGAAACTATTACTGAATTTTTAATTTCGTTTTTAAAATCTGAACATAATATTTATGAATGGCAGGAAGTTAAAATATTACAGTGTCTCTTGAGATTTAACATAGAGTTAAATACAAGTTACATTCAATTTTTTATTGAGTCGGCTAAGGATTCCAATAAACATTTTACAGCCCGTGCTTACTATTTTCTACTAGTAGGTAAACATGGAAGTAACAGAGATAGAGAGTTAATAGTAGATTTATATAGTAGTTCTTTTGATCAATATTTAAAAATTGCGATAATTTTAGCAGTTCAGGAATTGGGTCAAGCTTCTCGCAATGAATTTTACTCACAAATAAAGAATGAAGAAAGTGAGGAAATTAGACAATTCATAAACTATGTGAAGTCACTAAAGTACCCGTTATATTATTTGGATAGGGAACATCCAAGACTAGAAAGTTTAGAAGAAGGAGAACCAGTTCCGTATTAGTTATAAATTAAATACAGTTACTTTAATTGATTGAGATGTGATTGGAGTTGGGAATTAATGAGAAGTACTAAAAAATGAGAACAAAGTCTCAAAATAATACCAGAAGGCTATTATTTTATATACTTATTTTAAATGAAGGATGAAGATTAGTTTGAATAAGAAAGAAAAAGTTAAGTCTATAGTGGAGTATCCGTTTCCGAAGGAATGGAAGTTGCTAAAGTTGGAAAGCATTTCCAAGCAGATATACTATGGCATAACAGCTAAAGCTAAAAGGAATGATACAGGTTTAAAAATGTTAAGAACTACAGATATTAATAATTATAAAGCAGATTGGGCAAATTTGCCTTTTTGTGAGGTTAGTGAAAAGAGTAATAACTTAAATAGATATTTTTTAAGGAAAGACGATTTGATAGTTGCAAGAGCTGGAACTGTAGGAGTCTCTGTTTTAATTAATCAAGATCTCAGTGATACTGTATTTGGATCATATTTAATTAAAGTTAAACTTAAAGAAGGTATAAGTCCAAAATTTGTTTATTATTTCTTCCAATCAAATAATTATTGGAAACATTTACATTGTGCTCAAGGTAGTACTATGAAAAATATTAATTTACCTCTATTAAAATCATTAATTCTTCCTCTCCCTCCTCTTCCTGAACAGAATAAAATAGCTGAAGTTCTCTTAACTGTAGACCAATACATTGAAGAAGTAGATAAATCCATATCCAAGGCTGAGAGATTAAAAAAAGGATTAATGCAGGATCTCTTAACTAAAGGAATAGGACATAAAGAATATAAAGAAACGGAAATAGGTAAGATTCCAAGCAAATGGAGAGTCGTAAGAATTTCCGACATAGCTGATGTAAAAGGTGGTAAAAGGCTACCAAAGAGCCACAGTTTAGTAGATTATAAGACTTCTTATCCATATATTCGTATTATAGATTTTAGAGATATGTATGTTAAAATTAAGAATTTAAAATATCTTCTTCCAGAAACACAAGAAGTAATAAAACAGTACACAATATCTTCTAATGATGTATATATATCCATAGCTGGTTCATTAGGATTGGTAGGATTAATTCCAATTGAATTAAATGGTGCTAATCTTACTGAGAATGCAGCAAAATTATGTAATTTAAAAGGAGTCGATAAGAAATATTTAGTTTATATTCTTAATTCTTCTCTTGTTGTAAAACAAATCTATTCTTTTACAGGCAAAGCCCAGCAGCCTAAGCTGGCTTTATTTAGAATAAAAAAAATTAAAATCCCTCTCCCTACCATACCTGAACAAAATAAAATAGCAGAAGTTCTTTCTACTGTGGACGAAAGAATCCAACTACTAAAAGACAAAAGGAATAAATTAAAAAGGGTAAAAAAAGGACTGATGAATGAGCTACTTACAGGTAGAAAAAGAGTAAAGGTGGAGGTTTAGTATGACCTTTATTGAAAAAAACCTTGAAGACTACATAATTAGTAAGCTTGAAGAAAAAGGCTGGAAGTTCATCCCTGCTGATAGTATCGAGAGAGTAAGTTATGAAGAGCCCCTGCTTATCCAATCTTTATTAAGAAGTCTTAAGACTATCAATAAAAAATCAGGAATTGGAAATGAAGAAGTAAATAAGGTAATAAATATATTAAAGCTCACCGGTACAGGTATAGAAGGTGCAAAATCTATTCTTAATTATTATAAGTTTGGTATTCCGGTAAAGTTTGAAAAAGAGAAAATAGTAAAGTATGTGAAACTTTTTGACTTTCAAGATACTGGCAGCAATGAATTTGTAGTATCAAGACAGGTTTATTATCATGGCAGGGATCTTATAAGAGTGGATATCGTTCTCTATGTGAATGGCATTCCTGTTGTAAATATAGAATGCAAAAACCCCCTGATTGTATCCGAAAGCTGGCATACTGCATACAGACAAATTATTGATTATACAAATACTGTTCCCGAGCTCTATAAATATATTCAGATTGGAGTTGCTGCTGAAGCTACTTCAAGATATTTTCCGGTTGTGACCTGGAGAGAAGAAGTATTAACTCACCTGTGGCGTTGTGAGGGAAAAGATGCAATTGATTCGGCTATAGAAATGCTGTCCTGCAGTACTATTCTTGATATTATCCAAAACTATATTTTTTTAAGAATCGAGAGAGAAGAAGCAAGTAAAGTAATATGCCGCTATATGCAGTACCAAGCTTCCAATAAGATAGTAGAGAGGGTAGAGAGAAATTTAGCAGGAGAAGAAGAAAAAAATAAGGGGCTGGTATGGCACTGGCAGGGAAGCGGTAAGACCTTTACCATGATATTTGCTGCCAATAAACTTTATTACTTAGATAAACTGGGAAATCCTTCTATATTCTTCATAGTAGACAGGATTGAGCTTGAAAGGCAGCTAAGTGATGAATTTAATTTCTTGGACATGGAAAAAGTAGAAGTTATAGATAAAGTAGCTACGCTTAAAAGAATTTTGAAATATGACGACTATAGGGGTAAAAGAGGAATATTTATAACTCTTATTCACAAATTTAAGCCAGAGGAACTAAGTCTTGTTCAGAAGGAACTTGAAGGGATCTCAAAGAATAAGGAATCAATAATGAACAGGAAAAATGTGGTAGTGTTTATCGATGAATGTCATAGAACTCAATATGGACTGCTTGCTGCCCAGATGAAAAGTATTTTTAAAAGTGCTTTTTTCTTTGCTTTTACCGGAACTCCCATATCAAAAGAAGAGAGAGATACCTATCTTGAATTCAGCTATCCGCCTGATGAGCTTTATCTTGATAAATATTTTATAGCTGATTCCATAAAAGACGGGTTTACGGTAAAAATAGTTTACCAGCCGAGGCTTACTGAAAAGGTTCATTTGAAAAAAGATATGCTGCAAAGTTTTTTAGATTCTGAGCTTGAAGAACTGCCTGATGATGTAAGTGAGAAAGTTGAAGGTAGGATTAAAGAGAAATTAACTACCATAAAGGTAATGCTGGAAAATAAGGATAGAATTAATCTGATAGCAAAAGATATAGCGGAACATTTTAAAGAGAATGTAGACGGCAAGTTTAAAGCTATGATTGTTGCTGCCAGCAGGCTGGCGTGTGACAGGTACAAAAAGGAACTGGATAAGTTTTTACCTCCGGAATATTCAGAGATAGTAATTACTTATAATAGAATTGAGAGGCATAAAGAATTAACCGAGAGGATTGCAGAAACGAGGGCAAAATTTGGAACTAAAGATATCGGGGATGTTAGAAAGGATATAGTTGATAAATATAAGGATGAAGAATATCCCAAGATACTTATTGTTACCGATATGCTGCTTACCGGATTTGATGCCCCCAAGCTTCAGGTTATGTATCTTGATAAACCACTTAAAGAACACAGACTGCTACAGGCGATTGCCAGAACCAATAGACCATATAAGGATTTAAAGGAGGCAGGAATCATTATTGATTATGTTGGGGTGTTGGGAGAAATAAAAAAGGCGTTTGAAATTTATAACGAAGAAGATATAAAGTATGTACTCTTTAGTTATGAAAATATGGAGAGAGAGTTTAAGGATCTTATCGGTAAGATTTTTAAAATATTTGAAAAAATACCTAAAAACTATGATAGAGAAACTTTGCTAGAAGCTGTAGAAATTATAACTGCGGAGAAGTCAAATGAAAGGGAGTTTGTTGGAAATTACAGGAACTTGAGGAAGATTTTTGAGCTGCTTGGTTCAAAAGAAATAAAGATAGAATATTTAGAGGATTATAAATGGATTTCAGCTGTTTATACTTATTATATGAAAGTAGTAAATGGGGAATCTCCGGTTGAAGACTATGTAGAAAAATATTTTGATAAGACTATTAAATTTATTCACGAGTCTACTGAAATAAAAAGCCTGGAAACCGGACTTCCTGAGGTTTCTTTTGACCAAAACTATCTTGAAGAACTTGAAGAAAAAATTAAAGGTAAAAAGGAAAAAGCAGCAAATATACTTTTTGCATTAAACAAGATGGTCCTTGTTGAGAGGTATAAAAATCCTATTTATGAGTCTCTGGTTGAAAGGGTGGAAAGACTGCTTGAGTTATGGAAAGAAAAGACCAAGGATTACCAGAGAATATATATAGAGGGTAAAAGCATAATAGATGAAATACGCAGTCTAAGCAGCAGGCAGAGAACTTTAGGATTTTCTGATCTTGAATATTCTTTGCTACTGGTTCTGGAGGATAAATTTGGTAAGAAAGACGGGTTGATAAGTGAAATAAAAGATATATCAAATAAACTCAATGACTATTTATTCCCAGGTTGGTTTAATCAGCCTACAGGGGAAAAGAATGTGGAAAGAGAAGTAAGAAAATTTTCAAGAAGACTTAAAAGAAAATACGAGATCACTTTAGAAGAAATGGATGAGTTGTATAGGAAACTTATAGAGCAAATTAAAAATTATGGTACTAAATAATTATTCATACAAAGTTTCTTATAGGGATATAAAGTATCCGAGAGTGGAGCTAAAAACAGGCAAACTCCTTTTTGTCCTCCCCTTTGGATATAAACCTAATACTATTTATGATAGGAATAAGGGCTGGATTTATAAAAAGATTAATTTTATAGAAGAGTGTCTTAATAATGCAAAAGGTAAGGAATTGATTGAGAGATCTGATAAGGAGTTTAGAAAACTGGTTTACGGTATCGTTGATAGGATATCTGATGATTTAAAAGTAAAAGTAAGTCATATTTATTTTAGAAAAATGAGAACAAAGTGGGCAAGCCTGAGTTCATTAAAAAGTTTAACAGTCAACAGATTCATTAGATATTTACCGCAGTATTTAATAGGCTACATTATATTTCATGAACTGGTTCATATTATTGAAAAGAAACATAATAATA
>Ga0307439_1001564_pt1 | contig 14284 bp, 14 predicted proteins | sample SalMarWE160490MG_FD_202142 | JGI IMG/M metagenome (GOLD analysis project Ga0307439, IMG submission 202142) | Salt marsh sediment microbial communities from the Plum Island Ecosystem LTER, Massachusetts, United States - WE1604-90 | ecosystem: Environmental > Aquatic > Marine > Intertidal zone >... | reverse complement strand
TACCGGAGCCCGGTAGGCGGGCGTTATCTGGATGTGGTAGTTGGCTTCGCCAACGCTGTGGCTAGACCTGATTAGCTCGACTTTCATGAGAAGTCACCCCTCGGTTATTTAAGGGAGCGAAACCTACGGCTAATTGGAATGTGCCGGTAACGGGGCGGTTTCGCTCCCCGTTTTATTTTTTTGCTTGTTCACAGAAATAACATGCGCTCCATCCGCTGGCTGAAGCCAGCGGGGTTCACGCTCTATACGACTGGCCTAAAACAACATCATATCGGAATGTCAAGAAATTTGCTGAACTTGATAATCAGTTTCTTGTTGTTTTCTGAGATATCCTTTCTTTTCTTGAAAGTCTCAATAGCTCGCTGGACTCTTTCATTGTATTTGGTATTCAGGTTAGGGGGCATATTATCACCTTCCTTTAGTGGGTTTTATTGAAAACCCCCTAACTGTGAATACTCGACCCAAGCCCCGGGAGAGTCGCCAATGAGCCCTGTAGAATCAACGCATATCGCTTTTTAGATATCTGTATATATAAGATAACAATAGAGTTAAAAAACTTATTCCTAATTATTCTCTATGCAAAGAAGACTGGATTACAAGAGTTCTGGGGTTGACATCGAGCTTGGTAATGATGCTTCTCGTGTTCTTTATGAGGCAGCAAAATTGACCTGGTGTAACAGGCAAGGTAGGCTTGGTGAAGTGGTTGGGATTTTCCCCGATTTTTCCGGTTTGCGAGCTATATGTGTTGGTGGTGTAACAGATGCAGAAGCTTACAATACCTGGAACATGGGTCAGAGAATGGTCGTTATCACACCAAAACCTGACGAAGTGATGCAAATAGCAGAAGAACATGAGACTGATTCCCAAATAATTGGAGAAATATCTAAAAGACCTGGAATTAGTGTAAGAAATCGTGGGTTGAATTCTGGTAGTGAACCAGAATTGGTTTTTCAATAATTAAGTTGATATTATGGCAAGGCAATATAATAATTCGGGTGGAGAAAGATTAATATTATTTGGGCTATTTGGTGGGGGCGCATCTTCATTGATTGGTCTCGTTGATGGGGACTCTCATGGAGAAACATATGAACTTGTTGGGGCGGGAACTAATAATCCAGATACATCTGGTGTGAATAAACTTACTGATAGAGGAATTAGTGAATTAGAATTTATTGATTATAATCAATTTTGTGAAGAACGTGAAATTGATCCAAAGAGAAGAGATTCAAATAGTCAGTATCATGAAGAATGGTTAAGAAAAATTGAACCGTTTGACCCCCATATGATTGCTTTATCAGGCTATTTTAAGATTGTCCCCCCTGATTTTTTACAAGAATATCCTTTAATATTAAATGTTCACCCTGCTCCTCTTCACTATTTGACTCCCAAGCCCGAGGAAGGGGTTGTTAGAGTTTCATACGATTCTCTTATAGATGCTGGCAATCTGCACCCAAAAGAAGTTGAAATATTAATGCAAGAGAATACATTAATGCGAGCATTTAGAGGCGAGACTGGGGTTTTTGATGTTCTTGTTTTTGGCCATGCGTATGGTGTTTCAGATTTACGGTCAACTATACACATAGCGACTAAAGATGTTGATTCTGGCCCAATTATTGTAGAATCTGCCGCACTTCCCATAGATATGAAGTGGACGGAAAGAATGATACGTAATAGAAACTGGGATACTTTGATGGAACATAGAGGAGAACTCCAATCTCAATTGAAAGAAGAGGGTGATGTTCCTGCATTCAGAGCCGCAGTCGAACTATTTGCCCAAGGGAGATTGGATTATAGTGACAATGTCGTTATTGTAGATGGTCATGAACAACCATATCACGGTTATCAATTAAACGGGGAATAGAATGTCTCATAGAATTGAAGTTGGATCCAAAGAAGGCCAGAATGATGCAGTAGCAAGTAATATATTGAATTTTTCTCAACGATTAGGTCTTGATGTTACCGGTGTAAGAAGAATTAAGGCATACACGATTGACAAGGATTTAGCAACCGAAGACCTGAATATGCTTACAAGACAACTGTTTTCAGATCCAATCGTAGAGATTTCCTCAGTTGATGATTCGCTTGCACGAAAAGATAGATTCTCTTATCTCATTGAAGTGGGTTTCAAACCCGGAGTGATGGATACTGTAGGTAACACGGCAGCAGAAGCAATTGGAGATACAATCGGGCAACCATTTGGAAAGGGAGAAGCTGTCTATACATCAGCTCAATTGCTTATCAGTGGTGACGATTTAACCCCAGAAGGAATGGAGAGGCTTGCATGTGAATACCTTGCAAATGATAACATACAAAGATGGAGAATCACTGATTACCAGAAGTTCCAGTCGGGAGGACATGACTTTGATTCACCAAGAGTAAGAATGACAAGAAAACCAACAGTTGAATACATTGGACTCGATATTCCAGACAAGGAACTATTTGGGATTAGCAGGGATAGATCATTATCACTCAATTTACGGGAGATGCAAGCAATTCAAGAATACTTCTCAAGACATGAAGTTATTGAAGCAAGAAGATCAATCGGTCTGACTGAGAAACCAACAGATGCAGAGTTAGAAGTGTTAGGACAGACATGGTCAGAACATTGCAAACATAAAATCTTCAATGCAAGGGTTTCGTATTCAGAAGGTGATCATGAACCTGAAGAAATTGATAGTATGTTTGATACATACATTAAGAGTTCCACTAAAGCGCTTCAGGAAAGACTTCCTTGGGTTCTTTCCACCCTTGAAGATAATGCTGGTGTTATTCAGTTTAATGACAAATGGTTGTTGGCATTCAAAGGTGAGACCCACAACAGTCCATCCAATGTTGAGCCCTTTGGTGGTGCTGTAACCGGAATAGTTGGGGTTTACAGGGACCCAATGGGAACTGGAATGGGTTCAAGAATAATATTCGGCACTTATGGTTTTTGTACAGGATTTCCTGACTATGATGGAAAGATGAAACCCCGTCTCCATCCAAGTCGTTTGTTGGAAGGAGTTCGTTCAGGTGTTGAAGATGGTGGAAATAAGAGTGGGGTTCCAACACCATTCGGCCAAACATACTTCCATGATGGCTTTATAGGCAAGCCTGCTATCTATGTTCTTGCTGGTGGATTAATTCCTTCAGAAGTTGATGGAAAACCAGGATTTCAAAACGAAGTTGAATCAGGAGATTTCATTGTCATGGCTGGTGGGAGGGTTGGGATTGATGGAATTCATGGAGCAACACAATCATCAATGGAAGCTGGTGAAAACATAACTGCAGGTCATGTCCAGATAGGTTCTCCATATACACAGAAGAAGATGATGGATTTCTTAAATGAAGCAAGAGACCTTGGATTATATCGTTGCATCACAGATAATGGAGCTGGCGGTTTAAGCTCTTCAGTCGGGGAAATGGCAAGGAAGAGTGGGGGATTTGAGATGCACCTTGATAGGGTCCCTTTGAAATATGACGGTCTTAATCCATGGCAAATTATTGTTTCTGAGTCACAAGAGAGAATGACACTTGCTGTTGACCCTAAACGGTATGGAGAGCTGGAAGATCTTGCAAGAGAACACGGAGTTGAATTGAGCAACCTTGGTGAATATAATGACTCTGGTATGTTTTCAGTTTATCATGATGGTAAACCCGTAGCCCACATGGATATGGACTTTGTTCATGATGGTGTTCCACAAATGGAACTCACAGCCAAATGGAAAACACCAGAAGAGCGTGATTTGGTAGAACCCGAACTGGAACCAATCGAATCTCATGGTGCGATCTTACACCAAATATTGAGAAGACCCAATGTAGCAGGCAAGGAATATATAGCAAGACAGTTTGACCATGAAGTTCAAGGAACCAGTGTAGTAAAACCACTTGTTGGGAAAGAGAGTGATGTGTTTAGTGATGCAGCAGTTCTACGGCCTGACTTTGAAACATATGAAGGCATTGCAGTCACAGCCGGACTAAATCCTGCTTACGGGGATGTTGATACTTACAATATGACTGCAGCAGCGTTTGATGAAGCAATTAGAAGGGTAATAGCTGTTGGTGGGAGCCTAAAACAAATCGCTCTCAATGACAATTTTTGTTGGCCAAGTCCTTTACCAAGCGATAGCAACCCGGATTCAGAATACAAAATGGCTCAGCTCGTTCGAGCAAATAAAGCTCTTTATGATACCTCAATGGGTTATGGAACTCCATGTGTTTCTGGGAAGGACAGCATGTCAATGGATGGACCTATAGATGTGCTTGATGACGAACCAACTAGAGTATCGGCCCCTCCCACACTGCAAATGTCAGCTGTTGGAAAGATTGATGATGTCAGAAAGGCCATTACAATGGATGTAAAATCTCCAGGAGATTTAGTCTATGTGCTGGGATTGACTAAAGATGAGTTGGGTGGTTCTGAATTCTATCTTATGTCAGGAAATATTGGGACAAAGGCACCCGAAGTGGATATTGATAGAAATACACGGTTGTATAATGCATTGAGTGATGCAATGGAAGAGGGGCTTATTCGTTCAGCTCATGGATGTTACAAGGGCGGTCTTGGTGTGACATTGGCACAAAAATCATTTGCTGGTGGATACGGAATGGATGTTCATCTGGACAATATACCACTTGATGAGGATTTGGGTAATGCAAGAATCCTCTACTCCGAGTCAGCTGGCAGGTATGTGGTGACTGTTAGAGTGGGGGATAGAAAAAGATTTGAAAGCGTCATGGGTGAAAATTCATATGGTCATGTTGGAACTGTTCGAGGAGATGGAATATTATCAGTGTATGGTACTGGAGATGAAAGAATTGTTCAAGAAGATATAGGAGCACTCAAAGAATCATGGCAATCTCCATTTAGAGGTATGTAAATGACAAGACATGTAAGAGTAGCGGTATTGTATGGTGTAGGATTGAACTGTGATTATGAGACGCAGCACGCTTTCAATCTTGCAGGAGGACAGGCAGACAGAGTATTATCCCATAGATTAATGGAAAGGCCAGAAGAGCTTCGACTATATGATGTCCTTGCTATTCCAGGAGGCTTCTCTTATGGAGATGATATTTCGGCAGGGGTGGTATTAGCCACGAAGCTGAAACAGAGACTGGGAGAGGAAGTTGATTGTTTTATAAGAGATGGTAAACCCGTAATTGGTATCTGCAATGGATATCAGGTTCTTGTCAGGGGGGGTTTCTTGCCGGATTTGGATGGTAATGGAGAGCAGGAAGTCACACTAACATATAATGATTCAGGAAGATTCGAAGACAGGTGGGTAAACTTAAAAAATGGTTCGGATAGATGTATCTTTACTGGGGGTATTGATACAATAGAATTACCAGTTAGACACGGAGAGGGTAAATTTGTCACTGATGATGAAACATTGAGACGACTCCATGAAGAGGATTTAGTTGTGTTCAGGTATTCTGGAAGGAATGGAGAAGCGAATCCAACATATCCATTAAATCCTAATGGCTCTATGGACGATATTGCTGCAATTACCAATAAACAAGGAACAGTTTTTGGTATAATGCCCCATCCAGAAGGCTTTATCTTCAGGGAGCAGCACCCACGATGGACAAGAGAAGATATTCCCGAAGAAGGAATCGGTCTTCATATGTTCAGAAATGCTGTTGAATATGTAAAAAAGACGCTATAAGAGGTATTAAAGCCCCGGGAGGGTGAACCTTCCTGGGTTCAGTGCGGTCGAGTTTATGGTCCCCTGTGCTGAGTTTTGGGGACATAATTAAACCAACGAACTAAGCTTTATAAGGGTTTGTCTGGAAACACGGGAACTATACCTCATTTAAAATTTACTGACAATTCAGTTCTATGGCATCTACTGCACCCAAACCTACAGGAATTGATGAGAATACCGACTCTTCTCTTCTTTGCCACGGAAGGTACGGAACCGATGATATGATAAGGATCTGGGGCCCAGAGAATACATTCCAGTACAGCCTTGATGCACAGTCTGCTTCAATAGGAACAATGTCTGATATGAAGCCTGATATTGTTCCGCCTGAACATGCAAAAGAGCTGATGGAAAAAGCAAACCTGCAAAAAATTGATGCCCAAAGGATACGTGAACTCGAAGAGAAGACAGGACACGATGTCATCGCAATCAATACTGCGTGGGGCGAGGTCGTAAGTCCCGGAGCAGGAGCTCATATTAACAAGGCGAGAACAAGTGCTGACACGACCGATACTGCAAAGGGAAAGCAGATAAAGGAGTCAGTCGAGGTTGCCATAGACTCCCTTGAGAATCTCAGGGACATAACGCTGGAAAAGGCAGTGGACTGGATAGACATTGTCAACATGGACACCTCCCATCTTTATGATGCTCTTCCGAGTGTTGCTGGAAGACCTTTTGCTTTCTACGGTGAGATGCTTCATGAAGGAATCAAGTTTCTGGAACACCTGTATGAAAACTCGATTTTTGGCAAATGGGGCGATGCCACAGGAAATCATCATTCAGCAACTGCACTTGATGTTGACGGAATGAAACTCCAGGAGGAATACTGCAAGAGACTTGGGCTGAGGCACATGAAGGCGCCTGCCCAGGTTCCTGGAAGGGAATTTCTCAGTAATATTGTATATGGAATGGCTGTAGCTGCTCAAACCATGGGCGGATTAGCCCATTATATCAGATGGGGAAGAAGCGATGATGTAGGCATATTCAGGGTTCCCAGAGGAAAGAAGGGATCATCAGCTATGCCTCACAAAGATGCCAAGGGCGGCAATCCCACTGTAGAGGAACAAACAGAGAGCTTTGCAAAGCACATGCTCGGTGCATCAACAACATCGCTTGCTACTTGCATGTTCGACTATGCACGGGACCTCAGCGGATCTGCCTCTGACAGGCTGCTGTTTGATGACATGTTCAAGTGGGGGGATTTTGTAATCAGAAGGCTTGCAAACCGAACACATTCGCTTGAGCTGATTCCCGAAAGATGTAAAGAAAGGGTAGACAGAACATACGGAACAGTTACGTCACAGCAGCTGATGACTTATCTGACTGATGGGAGGAGGACTGAAAATCCGATGACGAGAAAGGATGCCCATGACCTGTCAGCTAAACTTGCAACCGAGGCATATGACAGCAGAACTCCTTTTTCTGATGTAGTGAGTGAGGATGAAAGAATAACAACACTGTATGATGAGGAAACAATTGGAAGGATTACAGATCCATTCCAGTATATCGGTATGAGCAAGGAGATTATCAGGGACGTGTTCAGCAGTTATCATGGAAAACGAGCTCTTGAATAATATAGACTTAAATTGTTTTTCATCAATTATTTTGAAGATGAATATGGATGGCGACAGAAAACCAATTCTGATAAAGAATGGAAAAGTAAAGGATTTTTTTCAATATAGAGGTGCTGATCCTTCCCAGGAAGCATTCGGTTTAGGTTATCAGACATGGCCTGATGATTTCTATTCATTATTCGATTTCGGGAGGTTTCCGCAGACAATTGACGGAAAAGCAGATGCGATGTATAAGGAAACTGTAAATTTCTTCAAAGTTCTTGACAAAGAAGGAATCCCGCACCACATGGTTAAGGACCTCGGTGACAAAAAGATTGAGGTTCGGGTTGCACGAATACCTCCAAATTATGAATGGATTGAGCCTGGCAAGACTGCTACTTATCTCATTCCTATTGAGGTAGTATTTTCGCAATGGGTAACGCCTGTCTCATCTCTTCACGGAAGATTGAGAAAAGGCACTGAAGATCCTTCTAAATATGGCCTTGAGAGCCCTCCAGAGGAAGGCCAGACTGTTGTTCTGGATAAGCCAAGAATAACACGCTCAACCAAGATAGAGGCAGTGGATCAGTATGAGGCAGAGATTAAGAAGGACCTGTTTGAACTCGCTGGCCTCGTTGACGGTGAACCTAAGCAGTTAAACGATACTGCATTGGTGGTTTATGATGCTATAAAGAAGGATGCTGCGGACTCTGGCCTGATTATTGCTGACGGTAAGATAGAATGTATAATGGGTCCTGACAGGGAGATTCTTGTTGCAGATTCATGCTACACATGGGACGAGAACAGGATTCTGTACGAACTGCCAGATGGCAGATTCATTGATCTGAGCAAGCAGCTTCCAAGGAACATATATACCATAAACGGGTACAAAGGCGAACTTAAAGCAGCACAGAAGGAATCCCCAGAAGACAAGTCCAAATGGCCTGCACCACCATTGCTTGATGAGAAACAAATGGGAATAGTCGTGGATGCCAATGATGCAGTAAGGATGGGTCTGCTGAAGGAGAATGGTGCAGGTGGTGCTCTTAGGAGTGTTGCTTCAAGAGCCATGGACGAGCTTGACAGATTAAAGGAACTCTACAAGAGGGACGAAACAGGTGCAGAGATATAGCACATAGCCTTTTAATGTTTTCTTTCAATATGTTTCTATGACTGAAAACGATATCGTGGATAATGTAATCCAGGAAAATCAGAAGACTGCTGAATTATATAATCCTGATGACCTGACTATTGCTACAATCTGCTCTCACTCAAGTCTTCAGCTGTTCAATGCAGCTAAGAACGAAGGCCTCAAGACTCTTGGTGTTATCAGATCCAGGGACAAGGTGGTCAGGGACTCTTATGATGCTTTTCCTCTGGCAAGACCTGACCAGTTCTATGAGGTTGAAGAATACGAGGACTTGCTTGATAGAGGGCCTGATTTTGCTGAAAGGAATTCCGTCTTCATACCTCACGGATCTTCTGTAGAGTATCTGAGGAATCCTGTCTCTGATTATCACGGCCTTGAGGTCCTTCCTGTTCCTACATACGGAAACAGGAAGCTTATACCTTGGGAATTTGATAGGGTGAAGCAAAGGCAATGGCTTGAAGGGATGGCTGGGCTGAAGATGCCAGTCGAGATAAAGGACCCGAAAGACATCAAGGGGCCTGTAATTGTTAAGCTTGAGGGAGCGCCAGGAGGAAGGGGTTCGGTCATTGTCAGGAACATTGAGAGTTACAAGCGTGCCATGGAAGAACTCGAAGGGAAGAATGATTATAAAGGCTCTACAATACAGCAGTTCATACCTGGAACAAGATACTATGCTCAGTTCTTTCCTGCTCCTTACATGCAGCACGGAACTGATCTTGAGTTCTTCGGATTTGATGTCAGAAGAGAGAGCGATATTGACGAATCCTTCAAGCTCGGGACTCCAGAAGAGCTTCTCAAAGCAGGATATCCGCCTACCTTCAATGTAACAGGCAACTTTCCGTGCGTTATGAGGGAAAGCACGCTAATGAGGGATGTAATACCTGCAGGAAGAAAGACTCTTGATGCTTCAAAACATATTGCAAATGAAGGGCTGATTGGCCCGTACTGCCTTGAACTCGTTGTCGATGCAGACGGAGATGTATATTGCTTTGAGATAAGTGCAAGAATTGTTGCAGGTTCCAATGCCCTGGCAAACGGTTCTCCTTATGGCCTTTTCACATACAAGTCAGATTTGGGAGAGGTAAATTACGCACGAAGGATGATGATGGACATAAAGGATGGGTTTAAAAAACAAATGGTTGATAAGATAATCACTTAGGGTGAAATAATGGCAAGATCTGAGGTAAGGAAACAGTATTTCGAGGTTGTAGATGCATCCCATCTGCCGGAGGGAGCAAAGGTAGGAGATATTGACTTTAAGAGAGATGATTTCCCTCTGAGATACGGTCTTACGCCCAAATATACTGCAGCCAGTGCTCTTGCCCAGGAAGGATACGAAGGCCCGTCCGCAATTACAGCAGAAAGGATACAGGATGGTGGGGAAAAGATAAGGTCATACGGGAACATTGAAGACTGGGATACTGGCATTCGGGTTGTCCAGAATCTCACCGAAGCTTTCCCTGAAGAGGAATACGTTGCTTTTATGAAGCATGGAATCCCTTTCCAGATTGCAAAAGACCAGGATCTTGGAAAGGCGTATCAGCTGGCCTTTGATGCAGATACTATAATTAAGTTCGGTGCAGTGGTGGCTTTCAGTGGCGTAATAGACCAGGATATAGCAGAACATCTGACACATAAGGATCATTTCTTTGACGGGGTAATTGCAAAGGGATACTCGGACAAGGCAATTGAGCTTATGATGAGAAAGCCCAACATGCGTGTTTTATTGGAGCCAAAGATCAGGGAGAGGATTAAGGATCATGGTTATGAGATCAAGGACGTGACAGGAGGCATTCTGGTTGCAGACAGGCACAGAATACAGACAACAAAATCTGAACATATAATCACTCTGACAGATGCAGAGATTGATGATGACGTGCGGAACTCAGCACTGTTCCAGTGGACAGTCAATGCATCTGGCCTGCGTTCAAATTCAGCTAACTTTGGGGATAAGAACATTGTTTATGGAGTTGGAGCAGGATGTGGCAGCAGGGTTGATGCCATAAGGCAGGCTCTGAGAATAGCAAGCGAGAGGTCCCCATACTACGGGGAATGGCTGGAGGATATGAGTTATCCGCTTGTTCTTGCATCAGACGGATTCCCACCTGAAAACGACAGTGTTGAAGCCTGCAACGACTTCAAGGTAAAGTATATCATAACACCAAAGGGCTCTCTCAAAGACCAGGCAATAAAGGAAAAGGCAGAAGAACTCGGCATCGTGTGCCTCTCAACTGAATCCAACGAAAGGCCTTTTGATCACAGATAATCAATCAGACAGACACCCATTCTGAATGACAGTATACTTTTCTATGTGATCTGCAATTCTCAATTCATCAATTCTGCCTGGATTGATTCCGCCCAGCTCAAAGAACAGATTAAGCGGCATTACACCCTCCATCTTAAGTTTAGGACGGTGTGCCACCCTCGGTAACTTATCAATCTCCTCATGGTCCAGCCTCTTCAATACCCACATTCCTCTGTAATTCCAGATCTCTATTCTGAAGTTGTGCCTCATGAATGTGTTCAGAAAGTTCATATCATCCTGGAACTGGTGAGCATAGTCTTCATTACTGGAGCAGGGACCAAGAAGAATATTTAGCTCATTGTCATCCTGATGTTTTGGATCAAATGCCAGCATAGCAGTTTTGATACCTCTGCTCCCGTATGCCGTGTGAACAGTGTTTTTTGCTATATCAATGCTTTCCCTGTCAATATCTTTGAGGGAACCCAGATAATCATTCTGGCTGATTTCATACAGCATATTTTCATATTCACAGGAAATCTTTTAAGACTTGTTCTGATATCTTTTGCTCTTCCAGCCAGTCTTTTTCAGCAGGTTAATCAACATCTTCCTGATTATTCTGATCCTCTCAATGAAGTCCCTGTGTTTAACTAAATCAAAGATACCGATTTCATGGAACACATCAATGTCATGCTCTGCCTCGTTGGCCTCACCAATACAGGTCTGTATCTTCTGCTTGATTGTGCCTGGAGAATCGAATGCTGACATCTCTCCAAGGTTTGAGCATATGGAGTTTATTGCAGATATCAGCTGCTCCTTGAGCCTGAAGTAAGACTTTACATCCTCCAGTTCCTTTATTACATCAACCACCAATCTCTTTGATAATTTGTAGACTTCTAACCCTTGAAAGTTCTGCATCATATCCCTCCAGACTCCCAATAAGTGTATAGAGTGCGTATATTCTGAATATCTGGTCCTCGTTTAAACCAAGATATTTGCATGATTTCTTGAGATACTTCTTTCTCAGGATCCCAAGTTCGTGTGACCTTATAGCACACAATATAGTCTTCTTGAACGTGTTGTAGTTATTGAGTGCTGATTCCCGTCTGCAGCCATATTTATCACTCATTATTTGTATGTATTCTTCCTGAGATATCTTCTCACAGTAGTGCATGCACATAATATCTATCGCTTTACTGAATGCAGGATATTTTTTTGTCCGAATCCTTTTTCAAACCTGCCATCATGACCTCCTCTCTTCCCTGTGGACCCATGTTCCTGAATTTGCCTTTATTCAGAACTCCCTGAATCCTTCTTGTCATTCTCCTGTCGGATTCCATTCTTATTCATCCTCCTGCGAATCTTCGCTATATGAGTATGGCTATAGCCAGTGGCTTTGGCTATCTTCCTTGAGCCTGAATCCCCCATAAACTCTATGACCTTTTCTGCAAACTCAGGAGTGCGTTTATCGATATCAGTAGGGTTGCTGCACGCCTTTATAGAAGATATGTTGATGCCCTGAAGGAACCTTATCTTATCCTCCACGCCTTCGTCAATAAGCCTGCAGATTGTGGTTACTGGACGCTTCTCCAGCATGAATGCATCAAGATTTTCCAGCAATAATATCTTCAGTGCAGCCATGCGGTGTTTCTGGGGATTGTCTGTGAGACCTGTCATGAATCCACGGGTCTTGGGATAGGTGACCTCTTTGACAATGTTCTTGACTGTATTGGTGTAATCCCTGTCCTTGTAGTCAAGCCATCTCTGATACTTCAGCATGATTCTGAATATGTTATCATATACCTTGTCAATACCTGAGTAGAAAAACTCACCCAGCATTGATGAGAAATTCTTTAACGCTGGGACAGGATCATACTGACTGACTGGCACAACATTTATGTTAAAACACTGTATTCCAAACCTTCTGCCAAGTGCTGTTGAGTTCACTTCTTTCAGTAGAGGCATGAGAAAAGCCTCAACACATACGGGCATAGTCTCATCTGTTAAGACAGTGGTACTATCCTTTGGGTTACCCAGGATAATGACAGTTCTGGTGCTCAGACAATCTATATCACCTTGGGTCCCACGGGTTCTTCTTCCATTTGACATGACATCGCCGAACCGATTCATAACCTCGGGGTTATCGGCAGTGTTGGGTTCGTCCCATGCGAATCCTCCATGACCGTGCAGGACACCCATTCTCAGACGGGTATAGTGTTGTCCCATATATGAACCAAATAGCTTTGCATCTGTCAGTTCACCCTCATATAATGGGTTGTTAACCGTTCTCATTGACGCACTTTTTGCAGTATTTCTCTGTGTAATCATGAATGTATGGTTGTTCCAGTTCTGCAGAGTCTTTCTGTCAATCCTGGGTTTGAGTGGTATTATCAACGACTTCGTGATCTCAAGGATTATAGGGTCTTTTTGATAGCCATCCTGTACCCACAGATTTACAAGGTCTTTGCATGAGAATCCCTGATCATTAAGGGATCTGAATATTTTCTTGTGCTCAAAGGGGTTCACTCTGACAACAAAATCCATGTTCTGGTGTTCCTTGAACTGATGACTGATATCCGTCAGATGTCTCTTCCTCTCTGCTTCCGTCATTCTGCGTATATAAGTCCGCAGATTCTGTGAGTTGTCTATCATCCGTGTCTTGTCGTAAAGGTAACGCTTGCATGTGGGATCATTTGAGTTCCAGGTTTCCACAATGTTATATTTTGTTCTGTGCCTCAGCAACCCACCCACCTCAGAACTCTCAGTAATGTTCTTGACTTCACCAACAGAGTAGTTCTCAGGTCTGGGTATATTCTTAATCTCCTTCAGCACACTCTTTGCAAGTTTACAATATTTACGGGTAGTATTATAGACATTGTCCCTGGATATATCACACCTGTTCTTTTTTCCCATCACTATCACCTGAGATCCTCGTTACCTTCGAGACCGTATGCTTGCTGATGAGTATCTTCCTTGAGAGAGTCTGGATCTGTATGTAGTCAGCATCGAAGGAGACAAGATTGCCTCGAATGCATCTCACTGCTTCTCCATCCCTAAACTACCCGCCACTAAAGTGGCGGGGGTTTTCCCCGCCTAGTTAACGTCAAACTGTAGAAGATTCTTCTGCATCCCACGGCTAACCTTCCAGTGCTTGCGCTGTGAATGCTCTACATATCTTTGTACTGTTGCCGAATTGACAGCGCCAACTGTCCTGTAGAAGTAACCACCTGTCCAGAACTTGCCGCCCCACAGGTCACCTGCTAGCAGGTCGCGATGATGCTTGCGCATCATCCGGCTTGAGAAGCCCTTGAGCAACTTAGCGACCTGTGCCGCGCTGTGGTTCTTGCAAGCTACGGTGAATATGTGGCAGTGGTCGTCACCGAAGCCTATTGCGGCAACGGTTATGCTGTGCATCCTCGCTCCCGCGAGGATGTAATCGCGGGTCAGCACCCTGGTCAGCGGGTCCGCAAACACGGAGGCCCGGTAGGCGGGTGTTATCTGTATATGGTAGTTGGCTTCGCCAACGCTATGGCTAGATCTGATTAGCTCTACTTCCATGAGAAATCACCTGTTAGTTTTATAAGGTCGCGAAACCTACCACTAATTAAGTCTTTCGAGTAACGGGGCGGTTTCGCTCCCCGTTTTATTTTTTTATTTG
>Ga0307439_1001558_pt1 | contig 14317 bp, 14 predicted proteins | sample SalMarWE160490MG_FD_202142 | JGI IMG/M metagenome (GOLD analysis project Ga0307439, IMG submission 202142) | Salt marsh sediment microbial communities from the Plum Island Ecosystem LTER, Massachusetts, United States - WE1604-90 | ecosystem: Environmental > Aquatic > Marine > Intertidal zone >... | reverse complement strand
GCTCTCGCCCGAGGCTTCGCCCTCGGCGCCGGCGACCTACCCGCCGATGCCGGCCGACGGCGCGGTCACGTTCGCGCCCACTCCTCAGCCGACGCCCACCCCCGCCCCAACTCCCACGCCGGCCCCGGCGGCACCGGCCAACAACCGGTTCACCCCGAGCGGCATCATCGTCGGCGACCACATCTTCCCGGTGCAGGGCTGCCGCGTCTCACACTCGCACTATCACAAGTACTACCCCGCCACCGACATCTACGTCGTGGCCGGCTGCAAGTTCGTGGCGACCACCAGCGGGGTAGTTGACGAGGTCAGCTACACGGACAAGTGGGACCCCAAGGTCAACGACGGCGCGACCCGGGGCGGCATCTCGATCTCCATCATCGGCGACGACGGAGTCCGCTACTACGGCTCGCACATGTCGGGCATCGCCTCCGGCATCGCCCCCGGCGTTCGCGTCTCGGCGGGCCAGACGATCGCCTACACCGGTCAGACGGGCGACGCTCGCCGTTCGACCGCCCACGTCCACTACGGCATCTCCTGGCCGACCCGGGCCGGGATCTGGTGGGTGCGCCGGGGGATGGTCTACCCCTGGCCCTACCTGGAGGCCTGGCAGGCCGGCAAGGAGGCCTACCCGGCCGGCTCAGTGTCGGCCCTCCACGCCGCGATGGGCGACGAGCCGCCCTGCACGGCCGCCTGCTAGCGGGATGCCGCCAGTTCGCGCGCCCGGGCGATCACCGCGTCCAGCATCTCGGGGGTCAGGCGCCCGGTGAAGGTGTTCTGCTGGCTGGGGTGATAGGCGCCCAGCAGGGTGAGGCGCCCGACCGGGACCTCGGCGCCGTGGCCGAACCGCGGCTTCGGGCCCCCCGTCCGCCTCCGCGCGCCGAGCGCGCGCAGCGCCCGGAGCGCACCGTCCCAGGCATACGTGCCCAGGGCGACCACGACTCGCAGCTCCGTCAGCAGAACCATCTCCCGGGCCAGGAAGGGCAGGCAGGCGTCCCGCTCCCCGGGGAGTGGCTTGTTGGCCGGCGGCGCGCAGCGGACCACCGGGGCGATGTAGACGTCCATCGCCGCCAGCCCGTCGCCGCGGTGGCTGGAGGTGGGCTGATTCACCAGTCCCGCCCGGTACAGGGCCGCGAACAGGAAGTCGCCCGAGCGGTCGCCGGTGAAGAGCCGGCCGGTGCGGTTGCCGCCGTGGGCGGCGGGCGCCAGGCCCACCAGCAGGAGTCGAGCGGCGGGATCGCCCCAGCCGGGCAGCGGCCGGCCCCAGTACTCCTGGCCGCGGTAGCGAGCCGGCGGGCTCGCGGCCGTTTCCTCGCGCCACTCCACGAGACGGGGGCAGCGGCGGCAGGCCGTCACCTCGGCCGAGAGAGCGGCGATCGAATCGCGTGGCATGGGTCGAGTCTAGCGGGCGCGCATCCGCGCCCTGCCGCCATCCGGGCACGGCGCATCTCGCGGGTATAATCGGAGCGCGAGGGCGGTCAGCGTGCTGCTGAGGCCAACGCCCCGCTCCCCGCCGTAGAAGGACAGGATCGAATGACCGCCCAAACCTCCACCTGGGCCACCAAGGTCGGCCTCGCCCAGATGCTCAAAGGCGGCGTCATCATGGACGTCGTCACGCCCGAGCACGCCAAGATCGCCGAGGACGCAGGCGCCTGCGCGGTGATGGCCCTGGAGCGCGTACCGTCCGACATTCGCGCTGCCGGCGGCGTGGCCCGCATGAGCGACCCGGCAATGATCGAGGGGATCATGAAGGCGGTCAGCATCCCGGTCATGGCCAAGGCCAGGATCGGGCATTTCGTCGAGGCCCAGGTGCTCGAGGCGCTGGGCGTGGACTACATCGACGAGTCGGAGGTGCTGACCCCGGCCGACGAGACCAACCACATCGACAAACACGCCTTCAAGGTGCCGTTCGTGTGCGGCTGCCGCGACCTTGGAGAGGCGCTGCGGCGCATCAACGAGGGAGCGGCCATGATCCGGACCAAGGGCGAGGCCGGCACCGGCGACATCGTCGAGGCGGTCCGCCACATTCGCACCCTGATGGCCGAGATACACCGCCTGCAGTCCATGCGCGAGGACGAGCTGTTCGTCGCCGCCAAGGAAATGGAGGCTCCCTACGACCTGGTGAAGAAGGTCCACGACGACGGCAAGCTGCCGGTCGTGAACTTCGTGGCCGGCGGCATCGCCATCCCGGCGGACGCGGCCCTGGCCATGCAGCTGGGCGCCGAGGGCGTCTTCGTCGGCTCGGGCGTATTCAAGAGCGAGAACCCGGCCAAGACGGCCAGTGCCATCGTCCAGGCCACTCTCCACTTCGAGGATCCCAAGATCATCGCCGAGGTTTCCAAGGGCCTGGGCGCCCCGATGCGCGGCATCGCTGCGGCCGGGGTGCCCGAAGAGGAACGGCTGGCGGTTCGGGGCTGGTAGCCCCGCGTAGCGGGACGCACGGCGATTGGCTGCCGAGGCGAACCCGGAGCGCGTGATGAAGATAGGTGTCCTGGCGCTGCACGGCGCCTTCATCGAGCATATGAAGGTCCTGGAGGGGATCGGCGTCGAGCCGGTCGCGATCCGGCTGCCCCAGCACCTGGACGGCGTCGCCGGCCTGATCGTCCCCGGCGGCGAGAGCACGACGATACGGATCCTTTCCGCGCGCTGGGGCCTGCGCGAGCCCGTCATGGAGCTGGCCCGGTCCGGGGCTCCGATCCTGGGCACCTGCGCCGGGATGATCGTCCTGGCGACCGAGATCGCCGGTGGTGAAGAGCCGGTTTTCCCGCTGCTGGACGTCACCGTCCGCCGCAACGCCTTCGGCCGGCAGCTCGATTCGTTCGAGACGGACGTGGCCGTGCCCGTCCTGGGCGACACGCCGGTCCATGCCATCTTCATCCGGGCCCCGATCATCGAGCGCACGGGCCCGGACGTGGAGGTGCTGGCCACCCTCCCGGACGGGCGCATCGTCGCCGTCCGGCAGCGCAACGTGGTCGCCGTGGCCTTCCACCCCGAGCTGGCCGGCGAGGCCCGCATCCACCGTCTGATGGTCACCATGGCTGCCGAGCACGCCGAGCCGGGCGAGGGAGCGGAGGCACAGGGGATTGAGCCATGGCAGCTCGAGGAGACCTCGTGAAGGGCCGCGTCCGCCTGGCCCGAATCACGGACCTGGCCGCGCTGGGAGAGTTGTCGCGGCTGTCGCAGCAGGAGCACGTGGACGCCCGGTCGCTCGGGCTGCCGGTCAGCGGTCCGCGGATCGGCGTCTTCAGCCTGTTCCGCCTGCCGCTGGGCGCCTTCCGGCCCAACGACCTGCTGTTCGTCTACGAGGACGAAGGCCGTCTGTCGGGTCTGCTGAGGGTCGAGCGCGACGCCTCACGCGACGAGATGACGATCGTGGAGCTGGACGCCATCGGCTCGGGCGAGAGCGGCGACATCCGTTTCCGCCTGGTGCAGCACCTGTTGCGGGACGCGCCCAGGCGCGGCGCCTTCCGGATCCACGTCGCCTGCGCCGAAGTGCGGGGCAACGTCGAGCTGTTCATGCAGGCCGGCTTCGCCCGCTACGGCCAGGAGAGCCTGCTGTTCCGCAATCCTCGCTCGCCGCTGCCCCAGGCCTGGTCCGAGAAGGACACTCGCGAGGCCGCGATCCGGCTTTGCCAGCCGCAGGACGCCCTGTCGCTGGCCCGGTTGTACGCGGCCGTGACCCCTCAGCCGGTCGTCCGCCTGGAGGCCTACCGCCTTTCGGACTGGGAGCGCCAGGGCTCGAGCGCGCGCGTCCCGCGGTCCAGCCTGGCGCCGATCCTTCGCTTCGCAGACGTCGAGGCCTACGTCCAGGACGACGAGGCCGGCGAGCTGCTCGCCCTGCTGCAGGTGGGCGTCGCCGTCGAGGACCAGCCCCATTACCTGCGAGTCGTGGCCCGGCCGGGGGCGGACGTCGCGCCCATCGTGAGCTTCGGTCTGGGCCTCATTGGATCGCATGTCGAGAAGAGCGGTAGCTGCCCCAACAACGGCGTGCTGGCGCCCGTTCGAACCTACGAATCGCCGATCGACCGCCGCCTCGAGGAGGCCGGCTTCGAGAATCTGGCGACGGTGACGCTGCTGATGAAGGAGGCGCTGGTGCGCGCCGAGGAACCGGCCCTGGTCCCGGCTGTACGCTAACCCCATGCAGGAGGAAAGCAGCTTGACCGAACAGGGAGCAAAGGGCCGCCGTGAGTCGATCGACGACCTGGGCCTGCTCCTGTCCGCTCTGCCGCCCGACATCGTGGCCGCCGTTCGCGAGCTCACCGACCCGGCCGAGCTGATCGAGGTCGTCATGGACCTGGGCCGGCGGCCGGAAGGGCGCTCGGCCAACAACGAGATCGAGCTCCTCGAGCGGGAGGTGGGCGAGGCGGACATCCGATACGTCGTGGACCATATCGGTGCCTTCGGCGACGACAATCGGGCCGGCATCGAGCGGACGCTGCACCGCATCAGCGCCATCCGCAATCGGACGGGCAAGATCGTGGGCCTGACCTGCCGCATCGGCCGGGCGGTCTACGGCACGATCGAGATCATCAACGACTTCGTCGAGACGGGGAAGTCGATCCTGATCATGGGCCGCCCCGGCATCGGCAAGACGACGATGCTGCGCGAGGCGGCGCGCGTCCTGGCCGACGACCAGGGCAAGCGCGTCGTCGTCGTGGACACCAGCAACGAGATCGCCGGCGACGGCGACATCCCCCATCCGGCCATCGGCCGGGCGCGGCGGATGCAGGTCAAGACTCCGTCGCTGCAGCACGAGGTGATGATCGAGGCGGTGGAGAACCACATGCCCGAGGTCATCGTCATCGACGAGATCGGCACCGAGCTGGAAGCCCAGGCCGCCCGGACCATCGCCGAGCGCGGCGTGCAGCTGATCGGCACCGCTCACGGCAACAACCTCGACAACCTGATGCTCAACCCGACGCTCACGGACCTGATCGGAGGCATCCAGACCGTCACCCTGGGCGACGAGGAAGCGCGGCGCCGCCGCTCGCAGAAGAGCGTCCTGGAGCGCAAGGCCCCGCCCACCTTCGACGTCATCGTCGAGATCCTCGACCGCGAAAGGGTCGTCGTCCACTCCGACGTGGCGGACACGGTGGACGCGTTGCTGCGCGGCGATCCGATATCCGCCGAGCTGCGCTGGCGCGACGAGGGGGGCGTGCACCGTTCCCAGTCGCGCCCCAGGCCCTCGCCGCGTGAAGCGCTGGGCAGCGACCGGTTCGCCGGCCTGGTGGGCTCGTTCTCAGGCTGGCGCCAGGATCCAGGGTGGCGCGGACCGGGCTCGTACCGGCCGCCCGCCGACTTCCGAGACGTGGACCGCGGGCCTCGCTCGAGCTACCGTCCCGGCGCCGGGGGAGGCTGGCGAACGCCCGCTCGCGGCGCGTCCGGGGCCGCCCGCCGTCCGCGCGCAGGGGCCAGCGGCGGCGAGGGGCCCGGCCAGGGCTGGCCCGAACCTGGCGGCCGGCCGTCCGCCGGCGGCCCGACTGCCCTGCCCGGCGAGAGGCTGGCCGCGGCACCCTCGACCGAGGACGCCCCCGAGGGCGCCGCTCTGGCCCCGGAGCCCCGTGCCCGGGACCTGCGCGAGCTGGAGCGGCAACGCTCGTGGGCGGTCCAGGCGAACCGGGCCTTGAACGAGTACCGCGCCGAGGGCGTGGAGGAGGAAGCGGCGCCGGCCGCGGAGGGCTCGCCGAAGGCCGTGGCCGCGGGCGGCGCGCCGAAGGCCGGGGCAGCCGCGCCCAAGACCGCAGCTGCCGCGGCCCGGGCCTGGGTCGAGGACGACGAGGCCATCGCCGACGAGGTGCGCGAGCGAGCCGCCGAAGAAACCGAGGACGAGGGAGGCGGCCCGGTGCTGCGCGTCCGCGACGACGGCGCCATCCTGCCCACGCTGCGCGTCCTGCCTCACGGCATCAGCCGCAAGCGCCTGGAGCAGGCGGTCAAGGAGTTGCAGCTGCCGGTTATCGTGGCCCGCGACCCGGACGAGGCGGACGTGGTCATGACCCTCAAGAGCGAGTACCGCCAGAAGTCTGGGGCACTGCGCGAGGCGGAAGACCGGGGCCTGCCGATCTACGTCCTCAAGAGCAACACCATCGTCCAGATGGAAGCCAGCCTGACCTCGATCTTCTCGCTGGAGGTGGACCCGCGCGAGGCGGCGCTGCACGAGGCTGAGGAGGCGATCGGGCTGGTCATGCAGCAGGCCGAGCCGGTCGAGCTATCGCCGCAGAACGCCTACATCCGGCGCCTGCAACACCAGATGGCGGAGCGAGCCAACCTGGTCTCGCGCTCCCGCGGCCGCGAGCCCTACCGCCGGGTGAGGCTCTACCCGTAGGCCTCGGGCGGCGGAGCACCGCGCTGGCGCCTGCCCGGGCGGCCGCGGCTGGGCTAGACTCGTCGAATGCACCCCGAAGGCGATCGCCCTCGCGGCTTCCTCCTGACCCTCGAGGGCCCTGAAGGCTCCGGCAAGTCGACCCAGGCCCAGCGCCTGGCGGATCGGCTGACGGCTGCCGGGCGGAGCTGCGTGGTGACCCGCGAGCCGGGCGGGACCGCCGTGGGCGAGGAGATACGGCGCATCCTGCTCCACCCCGCCCAGCTCGAGCCGGTGCCGGCCGCGGACGCCTTGCTGTTCAATGCCGCCCGGGCCCAGCTGGTGGCGGAGGTCATCAAGCCGGCCCTGGAGCGGGGCGACGTGGTGATCTGCGATCGCTTCACCGATTCGACCCTGGCCTACCAGGGCCACGGCGCCGGCCTGCCCCTGGCCACCCTGCGGGAGCTGGCCGCTGTCGCGACGGATGGCGTCGTGCCCGATCTGACGATCCTCATCGACCTGCCCGAGGAGGAGGGCCTGGGGCGAAAAGGGCAGGGCGAGACGACGCGTTTCGAAGAGCGCGAGAGCCTGGAGTTCCACCGCCGCGTGCGCCGGGGCTTCCTCGACCTGGCGGCTGCCGAGCCCCATCGGTTCGTCGTCGTGGACGGGCGTCTGCCGGCCGAGGCCATCGAAGAGGCCATCGCGCGGGCCCTGGAGCCACGCCTGGCGGCTGCCGCGGGGTTGACAGAGGGCACCGCAGACAAGGCCGTGGCCGCCGCCGCAGCGCCTGTCAGTGAACCGCACGGCGGTTCGTTGCGAATGGACAGGTGAGGGACAGAGTGGCCAGGCCTCAGCCGGTTCCAATGTCCCGTTCCGCCCGGGAGGGCGTGTCGGAGGCTGAGTTGATGCAGCAGGTCTCCGCCGGACAGATCGGCGGGCTGGAGACGCTGTACGACCGCTACCATGCGGTCGCGTACGCGCTTGCCCTGCGCATTACGGCCGAGACGGGCATGGCGGAGGACGTCGTCCAGGATTCGTTCCTGGGCCTGTGGCGGAACGCCGGGCGCTACGCCGAGGAGAAGGGGAGCGTCAAGGGCTGGCTGCTGGCCATCGTCCGCCACCGCGCCATAGATGCCATGAGGCGCCGCCGCAACGGAGTGGCCCTCGCCGACGAGACGCAGGAGCTGCTGCCGGCGGCCCTGACTCTGCCGGACGTCTGGCCCGAAGTGGCCGGCCGCCTGGACGCGGAGGGGATCAGGCACGCCCTGGGCCACCTGCCGGGCGCGCAGCGTGAAGTCATCGAGATGGCCTACTTCGAGGGATTGACGCAGACGGAGATCGCGGCCAGGACGCAGGCGCCGCTGGGAACGGTCAAGAGCCGGATGCGGCTTGGCCTCGTCGCCCTGCGCCGTGAGCTGGAGGGCTACGACGGCCGGGGTGCCGGAGGGAGGGCCCAATGAAGACGCTTACCTGCGGCATCGTCCGCGACATGGCCCCTGGCTACGTTCTGGGGGCCCTCGATCACACCGAGATGGCGGCCGTGCGGGAGCACCTGCGCACCTGCCCTCGGCGTCATCCTGAAGTCCGCGAGTTCGGCGGAGTGGTTCCCTACCTGGGCGAGTCGGTATCTCCGATCGAGCCCGCGGTCGGCCTCAAGGCCGCGGTCATGGCCGCCGTCCAGGACGATCTGACCGCCCGCGAGAAATCGGTGCCGCGACCCGATCGCGCTCCGCAGCTGACGGTCGTAGGCTCGGGGGGCGACGAGGCCGCCAGGCCCGGAATGCTGGCCGCGCTGCGCAGCAGGAGGGCCGCATCCTGGGCTACCCGGGCCGCGGCCGCGATCCTGATCGTGGGGCTGCTCGGGACGGTGGTCAGCCTGCGGGGGGCCCTGGACGAGGCCCAGAACAACCCCGACATCTGGGGCTACATCGGAGAGGCGGGCTCGCGCTCGGCTGTGCTGGCGCCGGTCGTCGGCGCTGAGGGCGCCGGGGCCGCGGCGCTCCTGCCGAGCCACAACCTCAAGGTCTACGTGAGCGGCCTGACCGCCACGCACGGCGACGAGGTGTACGTGGTGTGGATCAGCGTGGACGGCGGCGCCGCCCGGTCGGCCGGCTGGTTCACCGTCGACGAGAGCGGCAAGGGCCAGGCCACGATGAGCGATCTCAGCCCCTCGTCCAGCATCGTCATCTACGTCTGCCGTGAGGCGAGCAGGTACGTCACCCGGCCCACGGGCCCGGTCGTGCTGACCGGCACGATCGTCATGTGGGCCAGCCCGGCTTCCACGCCCACCTTCTGACGGCCTCCCGGCCCTGGCTCGCCGTCGGCGCGCGGCTGCGACGCGCCTGGTCCCGGCGTCTGCCTGCCGGACGTGGCCGGCCCTTCGGGCCTCTTCCTATTCGTTCGCCGCGGCGCTGACTACCGCTCTTCCGCCGCCAGCCTGCCGGGCCGCTGCCGTGGCCAGCTCCGCCGCCGCGAGCAGCTCTTCGGGGGTGCGACCGTCCAGCGGGAAGGCCGCCACTCCGGCTGAGACCGACACGGTCTTGCTCCCTACCGCCGGCAAGGAGCTGATGGCCTTGACCAGCCGCTCGACCACGATCTCGCCGTCCGGTCCTGGTGCCAGCAGGGCGAAACGGTTCGGCTCGTAGCGGGCGATCGAGTCGACCAGCCTGACCGAGCCGGCCAGGACCTGGGCTACGCGGCGCATGAGGGCGTCGCCGGCCGCGTTGCCTCCGGCCCGTTGGATCTCATCCAGTCCGTCGACCTCGAACAGGGCCACCGACATCGGCACGCCCTGGCGGCCGGCCCGGGCCACCTCCAGCTCCAGCATCCTGTCGAGAACACGGCGGTTGGCCAGCCCGGTCAGCGGGTCGGTGTGGGCCAGCCGGTCATACCATTCGGCCCGCTCCGATCCCAGCGACAGCGACAACGATCGCTCCACGGCCAGCGCCGCCAGATCGGCCAGTGGCTCGGCGCCGGCCAGCTTCGTCCTGGCCGGCCGCTCGCCCGCGAAACCGAGGGCCATCGCGCCCAGGCAGACTTCGGCTCCCTCGCGGCGCACGACCAGCGGCAGGAGCTGGGCCCTCTTGGCGCCCTGCAGCACCGCCACCTGCCCGGGCTCGTCGACGGGGATCGGCATTCGGGACCGCACCGCGGACGAGAGCGGGCCCTGGCCTTCGCCGACGGAGGCAACGGAAGCCACTTCCTGCTCCACGTCGCCCTTGAGGCCGAGACTGACGGCCAGCTCGAGGCGGTCCGCGTCCGCGTCGAGGATGTAGACGGCCCCGGTCCTGGCCCCGGTCACCTCGGCCGCCAGGCCGAGCATCTGTGCCAGGGCGTCGTCAAGATCGTCGCCCCGGGCGACCGTCGCCGCCGCGATGGCGAAGGTTTCGCCGATGGTTCGTTTCTGCCTCGCCCCGCCCGCCACGGCTCCTCCTTGTGCGCAACCCGATCGCATCGCCGGTCGCGGCGATTGTAGGTCGTGTCCCGTGCGCCGCGATAGGTCTGTTGCGCCGACCCTATACTCGCGCTGTGAAGCTCATCGTCGCCGTCGTCCACAACGAGGACGCCAAGGCCTTCATCGACGCCCTTCTGGCGCACGAGTTCCGGGCTACCTGGCTGCACTCGTCCGGCGGCTTCCTCAAGCAGTCGAACGCGACCATCCTGATAGGGGTCGAAGAGGCCAAGATCGACGAGGTCGTCGGGCTGATCCGCGAGCACTGCCATGCCCGGACCCAGACCTGCAGCCCCATCCCGCCGATCATGGAGCCCGGCGAGTTCTTCCTGCCCTATCCGCTGGAAGTCGAGGTCGGCGGGGCGGTCATCTTCATCCTGCCGGTCGAACGCTTCGAACGTCTGTAGGCGGCGGCGCTGATGCCGGTTCGGCCGTGAGCCCGTTCCGCCCGGACCTGGTCGACGTCTGGGTCTTCCGCAGCGCAGGCAGCTCCGGCCCTGGGTCGGGCATCGAGATCCTGCTGCTGCGCCGCTCGCCAGGCCGGATCCTGCCCGGGCTGTGGCAGCCGGTTTCGGGCTCGCTCGAGGCAGGCGAGCCGGTGGTTGCCGGGGCGCTGCGCGAGCTGGGCGAGGAGACGGGCCTGGAGGCGTCGGGGATCGAGGCTCTGTTCGACCTCGATCAGGTCAACCAGTTCCACGAGCCTTCCGTGGGCGCGATAGTCAGCAGCGCCGTCTTCGCCGTCCGGGCCGCCGCCGGCTGGGAACCGCGCCTCTCGCCCGAGCATGACGCCCTGCGCTGGGTCGACCCGGCCGGGGCCCTCGAGCTCGCGATCTGGCCCGCCTACCGCGAGTCGATCCGGCGCATCGACGACAACCTGCTCGACCCCGAACGCGCCATCTGGTTCGAGCTGACGCTGGCAGGCGAGCGCGCCCGGCGGTAGCCGGGTTGGCCGTTCGGGGCCGCATGCCCGATGATGGACGCGACGGTCTGGTGAGCTGCCGCCGTTCCGGACCGGGCAGGAGGAAACGATGTACGTGACCCTCGTCCACGTCTACGTCAAGCCGGAGCGCGTGGCGGAGTTCATCGAGCTCATGCGCGCCAACCACGCGGGTTCGGTCCGCGAGCCCGGGAACCTTCGCTTCGACGTGCTGCAGTCCGTGGAGGATCCGACCCGCTTCGTCATCTACGAGGCCTACCGCGACGAGGCGGGCGCGAAGGCCCACAAGGAGACCCCTCACTACGCGGCCTTCAGGGCGGCAGCCGAGGACATGATGGCCGAGCCGCGGCAGGGCGTCCGCTACGACGGCCTGCTCCCGGCCCAGCCCGAATCCGGGCTCTAGCTCCGATGGCCCCGGGCGCGGAGTTCACCTCGACCCTCCGGCTGCCGGAGATCGTCTTCGGCCGGGGCAAGATCGCAGAGCTGCCCTCGGTCGTGGGCCGCTTCGGGCGGCGGGCGGTGCTCATCGTCCGCGGCCCGGGCCTGACCGAGAGCGACGACTGGGTCCGGATCAAGACCGCCCTGCATGACGCGGGCATCTCCTTCGAGGTTCAGAGCGTGCGCGGCGAGCCCTCGCCGGAGCTGGTCGATTCGCTGGTCGCCCGTTTCCGCCGGCATGGGCCGCCGGACGTCGTGGCCGGCATCGGCGGGGGCAGCGTCCTGGACACGGCCAAGGCCGTCGCCGGCCTGCTGATCCCGGGCAACTCGGTCATGGAGCACCTGGAGGGCGTGGGCGCCGGCCTGCCCTACAACGGGCCGGCCCTGCCGCTGATCGCCGTGCCCACCACCGCCGGCACCGGCAGCGAGGCGACGCGCAACTCGGTCTTGAGCGTGCGCGGCCCGGGCGGCTTCAAGCGCTCTTTCCGCGACGAGCAGCTGATTGCCCGGGTGGCCATCGTGGACCCCGACCTGCTCCGGACCTGCCCGCCCGACCTGGTCGCCGCCGACGGCATGGACGCCGTGACCCAGCTCCTGGAGTCGTATCTGTCGCTGCGCGCCAACCCGACCTCCGACGGTATGGCGATCGAAGGCCTCCGGGCCGCGGCCGGTTCGCTGCTGCCCTGGTATGAGGAAGCGGCCGAGGGCTACGGCGGGACGTCCGTCACCGACGGCGCACGGTCGAACATGGCGATGGCGGCGCTGTGCTCCGGCATCTGCCTGGCCCAGACGGGCCTGGGGGCGGTACACGGGGTGGCCTCGCCGCTGGGCGCCACGTTCGAGATTCCGCACGGCGAGGCCTGCGGGGCCACGCTGGTGGCCGCGACCCGGGTCAACGTGGCGGCCCTGGAGGAGCGCGAACCGGAGAACCCGGCGCTGGGCCGCTACGCCGAGCTGGGGCGGCTGCTGACGGGCGCGGCGGGGGCGGCCGGCGGCGCGGCGGCCGAGGCGGCGGGCGGCGATCTGACAGACGACGTCGAGGCCCGCTCGGCCCTGGTCGCGCTGCTGGACGGCTGGCGAGCCCGCCTCGCCATCCCGGGCCTCTCCGCCTACGGCATCTCCGATTCCGACATCCCGGCCATCGTGGCCGACTCCCGCGGCTCCAGCATGCAGACCAACCCTATCGTCCTCACCGACGATGAGATCGCCACGATCCTGCGGGAGTCTCTCTAGGTCCTCTGCGGGCGTGGCGGGCCGGCAGCGCCTCTCGCGGCGCGCTAACCTTGGCGGGTCAACTGAAGAGGGCCGCTCGTATCAGGGAAGCCGGTGCGAAACCGGCGCTGTCGCGCAACTGTGAGCGAGGAGCGGCTGGCCAGAGGTGACCGCGAAGGCGGCACCGAGCCACGGGGCCGAGAGCCCGGGAAGGCGGCCAGCGGCGACGATCCGCAAGCCAGGAGACCTGACCGAACGGCGCACGTCACCCACCTGCGCGCAACGGTTGGGCGGCCTCCGGCGGCGAGGTCACCTCCGGCAGGCGGGTCCAGGCCGCCGGAGGAACAATGCGAAGACGCCTCGTCGCCAGCGCGCTACTGGCGACAATCCTCTCCCTGCCGCTGGGTTTCGCGGCGCTCTCCCCGTCCGTCGTCCGTCCGGTCGATGCTGCCGGGCCGGCCGATACTGAGCGCGCCACCTCGGCACTCCACTATCTCTGGGCTGCCCAGGCGGCCGACGGCTCGATCGACGGATCGATCGGCGAGACGGCCGACTTCGTCTTCGGGACGGCGGCCGCGGGCTTCGACCCCGCCACTCTCCAGACCTGCGACGGCTCCGCCGGGGCGCTCGGCTTCCTGGCCACGGCCTCCGACGCTGCCACGGCCGATGCCGCCAGGACGGGCAAGGCCGTGCTGGCGGTCGTGGCCGCCGGCCTCGATCCCTCCGACTTCGAGGGCCGCGACCTGCCGGCCCGCCTCGACGCCCTCTATCACTCCGACACCGGCTCCTACGGCGACGGCTCGACCTTCGCCCAGTCGTTCGCCATCCTGGGGGTCGAGGCTGGCGGGGGCTCCGCGCCTGCCTCGGCGATCGACCGCCTGAAGGCGCTCCAGGGCTCCGACGGCAGCTGGAGCTATGGAACCGCCGCCCCCGCCCCGGGCGAAGGCGACAGCAACTCCACCGCCATCGCCCTGATGGCCCTGGCCGCCGCAGGCGGCCACTCGGCCGATACCGCGGCCCTCGCCTATCTCCATACCCAGCAGATGCCGGACGGCGGCTTCGCCTACCAGAATCCCTCGCCCTGGGCACCGGCTGTGAGCGACCCGGATTCGGACGCGATGGTCCTCCAGGCACTTGTGGCGGCGGGTGAGGACCCCGAATCGGCCGCCTGGCTGCAGGGCGGGAGCTCGGTCCTGACGCATCTGCGCTCCACCCAGGGCGCCGACGGCGGTTACGCCTACCCGAGCATGGGCGAGAGCGCCTTCACGACGAGCCAGGTCCCGGCCGCGCTGGTGGGGATTCCCTACGGCGCGGCGGTCACCTTCGTCGCCGGCCGAAGCCTGCCGGCGATCGCATGCCCGACGCCCACGCCGACGGCGAGCCCGACGCCTTCGCCGACCGCCAGCCCGACTCCGACCGCCAGTCGGACGCCCAAAGCGGCCCCGAAGCCGACCGTTCGGACGACCCCCAAGCCGACCCTTCAGCCTTCGGCGACCGACGAGCCGGCAGCCCAAACGAGCCCGACTGAGCCCGCTCCCACCGCCCAGCCGAGCCCCTCGGCCGTGCCGGCTCAGACCGACCTGCCGAGCCCGACCGGCCTGCAGACGCCTCTGCCCGCTCCCGAGGGGAGTGGCTCCGGGGATCCCGGCGACCCGACCCTCGCCTACCTGGCAGCCGCCGCGCTGGGGCTGCTGGTCGTGGTGGGCGGCGGCTGGGCCCTGATGGCCGGCCCGGGGAGGCGATGACGATGCGCGCCCCGTGCCGCCTGGCGGCGACCCTGATCGTGGCCCTGGCCGCGGCGACGCCAGTGGCGGCGCTCGCTGCGCTCGCGCCGCCGTCGCCCCTCATCTCATCCTGTGCCGCGGCCGGAACGCATCGGGCCGGGATCGTGGTCCAGCACGGCGACGGCACTCTCGTGACCGGCTGCGTCGCCTTCGACGGCGAAACGATCACCGGCGAGGAGGCGCTGGCCCAGTCGGGGATC
>Ga0307439_1001557_pt1 | contig 14320 bp, 13 predicted proteins | sample SalMarWE160490MG_FD_202142 | JGI IMG/M metagenome (GOLD analysis project Ga0307439, IMG submission 202142) | Salt marsh sediment microbial communities from the Plum Island Ecosystem LTER, Massachusetts, United States - WE1604-90 | ecosystem: Environmental > Aquatic > Marine > Intertidal zone >... | reverse complement strand
GAGCTTCGGTATTGGACAAAAGTGCGGTTTTGTAGCCGTTTTTCCGAAGCCGGGCAGCGACAGAAAACATATCTTTTCTGGGCACATAAGCAGCTTTGAATGCATCCGCCCACAATGAGGGGACTTTCGGTTTCTGCACGCCTAATTCTCTGCATACTCTTTCCCAGAATGTATATTCGCTGATTAAGCCTTTCTGGAAATCCGCTGAAAATTTATTATGTTCCCTTATATAATCCGCTTTCGTTACACCCATAGACTGTGCGCAATACTGCATCAGGCCCGGTGCAGAGTCATCTATCAGAACCCCACCCCAATCGAATATAACAGATTCTATTCTTGTCACTGTGAACGTCCCGGGGAAAAACCGTTTTTTACCCCATAGAAAAAGACTACATGTCATTTCGACCGAAAAAAGCCGTAGCCCTGAGCGCAGTCGAAGGGGATGCAAAGCATCGCGAAGTGGAGAAATCTATTAAAAAAACAGATTTCTCGATTCGCCTTGGCTGTGCCTTCGGCTTACTCGAATTAACATCTAACATGTTTTCTACAAAGCAACCGTTTTCTAATACTTGTCCTCAGGACAACACAAAGGTTCAACTTGCATATCAATATTTTTTTATAGCTGTTTAGAGGCCGCTATTGGTCTTTGACGAACAGCCTCTCAGAATCTATAATCAAAGCTATTGTTTAATTGTGAATTACGGAGATGAAATTATGGAATATGCATTGACTTTTGCGATTGGCATGATATGTGGTTGTGTTCTCGTTTTCTTTTTGAAGCATAAGGAAACTAAGCGGCACGACTCAGCCATAACGCAAAAAGAAGGTCAAATCTCTCAACTCCAAGAAGAATGCACAAAACTGACAGTCGATGTCGCTACGCTCAGTGAGCAGCAAAAAACTGCGGAAGAAAAACTCGCTTTGTTGAATGAAGCGAAGGAAAAACTATCCGACGCTTTCAAGGCCCTATCTGCGGATGCCCTCAAGAGCAGCAATGAGGAATTCCTAAAACTGGCAAAAAGCTCTTTAGAAAAATTTCAGGAAGGCGCAAAAAGTGATCTCGACAAGCGGCAGACAGCCATAGACGAACTTGTTAAGCCTCTAAAAGAATCTCTCCGAGATGTTGACACTAAGCTCGGGGAAATCGAAAAGTCACGGTCGCAGGATTTTGGAAGTTTGACGGAGCAGATGAAGTCGCTGGCCACCTCTGAAGCGAAACTGAAAGAGGAAACAGCTAATCTGGTGAGTGCATTGCGAAGGCCCACTGTTCGGGGTCGATGGGGGGAAATGCAATTACGGCGTGTGGTCGAGATAGCTGGCATGGTTAACTACTGCGACTTCAGAGAACAAGAAAGCGGGGCGACAGAAAGTGGACGTATTCGGCCCGATATGATTATTAAACTACCAAACCAGAGAACAGTAGTTGTTGATTCGAAAACACCCTTGGAAAGCTACCTGGAATCTCTGGAAACAACAGATGAAAAGACACGTAAGCATAAACTTAAGAATCACGCACGTCTCGTACATACGCATGTTCTAAATCTGGGGGCAAAAGGCTATTGGGAGCAGTTTCAACCAGCTCCGGAATTTGTTGTTATGTTTTTACCCGGCGAGATGTTCTTTAGTGCTGCTCTGGAGCAAGAACCTGGACTTATTGAACTTGGTGTGGAAAAGCGAGTTATCCTGGCGACTCCAACCACTCTGATCTCATTGCTGAGGGCGGTAGCGTATGGGTGGCAGCAGGAACAGGTTGCGAAAAATGCACAAAAAATAAGCGAGCTGGGAAAGGCACTCTACGACCGAGTTCGCACGTTCGTAGAGCACTTTGGTGTTGTAGGAAAAAATATAGACCGCGCTGCCAAAGCATACGACGATGCCGTCGGTTCGCTTGAAAAACGCGTTCTGGTAACAGCCCGTCAGTTCAGAAAACTTGGTGCAGCGTCAGGAGATGAGATTGACACATTGGAGCCAATAGATAAAACAACAAGGATGATTCAGGCACCAGAGGCAGAAGAAGGTCAAAGCGAAATGAACGGCAAGGTGGACAGTCAAGAACCCCCGGTTAAACCGGGGGCTAAATAAAACCCCCAGTAAAACTGGGGGCTAAATACAGAGGAATGTATGGCCAAAACATTAGGATATATGATTACCTGGACAACTTACGGCACTTGGCTGCAAGGTGATGAACGTGGCTATGTGAAAGATGGAAGGATTTATCCCGGAAATAAAGCATTGATGGAAAGCAATAAGCGATTACAACCACAAGATGTAATTCGACTATCAAGAGTTCAACAGCAGGCGGTGCGGGAGGCCATCATTGGAGAAGCAGCATTGCAAGGTCAGTGTATACACGCATTGTCTGTACAATCAAATCATGTTCACATAGTTGCCGAATATGTCCCGAAGCCAATAGGTAAGGTTGTTGCTTATTACAAGAAAGCTGCGCGACTTGCATTGAAAGCTATGGGGCATAATGGCAGGCTGTGGACAAAGGGATACGACAAAAGGTTTTGTTTTGACAGAACGATCTTGGAGCAAAGAATAAAATACGTGCAAGACCATAAAAAATAATATTTAGCCCCCGGTTTTACCGGGGGTTTTAACCTTTACAAATTGAAAAATTTAATAAAGGACACTTCTTATGTTTGATACTTATGATTGCATTATAGTAGGTGCCGGGCCGGCAGGGCTGGGGGCGGCTCTCTACACAGCCCGCGACAGGTTCAAAACCTTAGTACTTGAAAAGTTTATGCCGGGCGGACAAATTATTAACACCGACAGAATAGAAAATTACCCCGGCTTAGAACGCATCGGTGGCGCGGGTCTAATCATGCAAATGCAAAAGCAGGTCGAAAACTTCGGCGCCGAGATAAAAACCGGCTGCGAAGTAACCGCCTTAGAGAAATTACAGGACGGCAAAATCGCCGTTATTTGCGATGAGGATAAATTCACCACACGGGCCGTCATTTTAACACCGGGCAGTGACTATCGCAAGCTTGGCGTCCCCGGCGAAGAAGAATTCCGCCAGGCCAGCGCAGGCGTCAGCTATTGTGGAACCTGCGATGCACCTTTCTATAAGGGCAGAGAAGTCGTAGCAGTCGGCGGTGGCAATACCGCAGTAGAAGAAACTCTGCACCTGACCAAATTCGCAGAAAAGGTAACAATGCTCCACCGCAGGGATGAATTCAGGGCGGCCAAAGTCCTGGTCGAGGAGCTGCTGGCCAAAGCCAACGAGACGAATTCGAATCTGATTATCAAATACAGCACCGTAGCGACCGTCATTCAGGGTGAAGGTAAGGTCCAGTCGGTCAAATTGAAAAACGTTAAAACCAATCAAGAAGAAGACTATCCCTGCGATGGCGTATTTATCTTTATCGGTATGGTGCCGAACACCGGCTTTTTGAAAGGCTTTGTGGAACTAACCGACAATGGATTCATCAAGTGCGACTGCGCATATCTTCGAACAAGCGTTCCGGGCGTCTTCGCGGCTGGTGATTGCAGAATCGGGGCGGCTATGCAATTAGCCACAGCCGTCGGTGACGGCGTCGTCGCTGCTATGATGCTCAAGCAGTATTTCAGAGACCCGAAATGGTGGAACGAGCCGGTCAGTGATGTACTTCAGCCGGGCGGATGGTAAATCAACAAACTTAAACTGACCGAATTTTAAGCTTTCATGCTGAGCAAAGCGAAGCATCCGGCCAACAAAATAGAATCAAGCAAACTTTGCATTAGGAAAGAGATTCTTCCCTTTCGACTTCGCTCAGGGCTAAAGGCTCGTTTCTCTCAGAATGACATGGTAAATTATCGAGCACGCCGCTATGCGCAGAGAAACAATAATTTTTATTGACGCCGGCGAATGGTTCAGGTATTATGACGACCAAATAATCCGGCAATATAGCCGGGCAGTAGTTTTTTGCGAAATCTTGGCTGAAAGGACAAAGTAATGGCTGATAGTGTAATTGGGTTGACTGATGCTAGTTTTGACCAGACTATTCACAGTTCGGATGTGCCGGTGCTGGTTGATTTCTGGGCGCCCTGGTGTGGGCCTTGTGTTATGATAGCTCCAATCTTAAAAGAAATCGCAGATGAGTACGGGGACAAAGCCAAAATCTGCAGGCTCAACGTCGATGACGCTCGCGACAGTGCTATGGAGTTCGGCATAAGCGCGATACCAACCCTCATTCTATTCAAGGACAGCCAGGTGCAAAAGAAATGGGTCGGCTTAACCGGCAAAAAAGACCTCGCCACCGCAATCGACGAGCTGCTCTAAAAAAACACAATTTGCCTTTATTCATATCATGGCAGAGATTTTCTACAAATCGATGAATAGAAGAAGTTTCATTAAGACCGGTTTAGCTGCCGTCGGAACCCTGGTTACTATCGGTACAGGTAGTAGTCTCGGCTTGAACAAAAATGAAAAAAAGGCAACTCGATGGGCGTTTTTGGCTGACACGCATATACCGGCGGATGTTAACAACAATTATCGAGGATTCTTTCCCTATCAAAATTTACAAAAAGTCATTCCCGATATTATCTCTGCTTCGCCGGATGGCGTGGTTATTGCCGGCGATTTGGCCAGGCTGACAGGCCAATTGGGCGATTATGCCAATCTTAAAAAACTGCTCGATCCAATCGCTGAAAAAAGACCTGTCTTTATGGCGCTCGGCAACCACGATAACAGGGAAAACTTTGTTAAAGTTTTTGATGAAATTCCCGGAGAAAAACAACCTGTTAAAAACAAACTCGTAACAGTTGTCGAAAGACCACCTATTCGTTTGATTATTTTGGACTCACTCTTCTACGTCAATAAAGTGCCGGGCTTATTAGGAAAAGCACAAAGGCAGTGGCTGGAAAACTATCTGAAAGAATGCGACGACACACCCACAATTCTTTGCTTTCACCATACTTTGGGAGATGGCGACGGAGACCTGCTGGATGTGCCGCGACTTTTTTCTACCATTAAACCAATTCGGAAGGTTAAGGCTATAGTATATGGCCATTCTCACGCATACGGATTTTCTGAATTTGAAGGGATTCATCTCATCAATCTCCCGGCAGTGGGGTACAACTTCGGTGATACCGAGCCGGTCGGATGGGTAGAAGCTGAGCTGACCGCCAAAGATGGTGATTTTAAACTACACGCTATAGCTGGGAATAAGAATAAGGACGGAAGCGTAACAAAGCTGACCTGGCGGATGTAAGAACCCGGAAAAAACAATCCTTGCAATTCAACCCGTTAGAAATTTTCTCTTTGTTGGGCAATATTATTGCTTGTAATGGAATTTCTAACGGGGTAAACTACCCTTTTCTGATATATAAACACTTAACCGATTGGTGAGTAGTGAGTGGTGAGTAGTAAGTTAACCAATATATGGTGAGTATTGAGTGGTGAGCGGTCAATTAACCAATTAACCAATTAACCAAATTATGCAACCTACTGCACGGATGCAAACAGACCAGGAACGCGACAAAACGCGTCTTGCACCTCTTAGGCGTCAGTCTAAACTCGACAGTTATTGTAAAAAACAATGGGTAATCCGGCCCCCGGACGACCGCTCCGCACAGCTTGCCAAATCGCTGAAGGTTTCACCTCTTTTAGCACAGGTTTTGATTAATCGCCGAATAACCGACGCCCAGACCGGTTCTATCTTCTTAAGGCCCAAACTGACCCAGCTCATCGACCCTGCCCAAATGCCGGGAATCGAACCGGCGGTTCAAAGATTAAAGCAGGCCATTACGAACGAGGAAAAAATCACCGTCTATGGCGACTATGATGTGGATGGCATTACCGGCGTCGCAATTCTATGGCAGGTCCTGACACTGCTTGGTGCTGATGTTGATTATTATATCCCTCATCGTATCGACGAAGGCTACGGCCTGAACGCCGAAGCTGTCCGGACACTGGCAAAATCCGGCACCAAAATTCTGGTTACTGTCGATTGCGGTGTTACAGCGTATAACTCCGCCGAGCTCGCCGGGCAATTGGGTCTTGATTTAATAATAACCGACCATCACGAAGTATGTCCGCCGGGTGCCGCGTTCGCAGCGAGCGGGGCCAAGACTGGTTCACGTTCTGCAGCGACCCTTCCCAAAGCCGTCGCAATTGTGCATCCTGCACTGGAAAAATCCTATCCTAACCAGGATTCAGCCGGCGCTATGGTCGCATTTAAATTGGCCTGGGCCATTGCCAACGAATTCAATTCAGGCCTAAAGCTTGAGCCGAGATTACGCGAATTTATGCTCAACGCAACGAGCTTAGCGGCAATGGGAACCATCGCTGACATTGTTGACCTGCGAGGTGAAAACAGAGTGCTGACAAGCTATGGACTAAAGGCACTGCCGGAGTGCAAACTTTCCGGCATACAGGCCCTGATTGAATCGGCCGGCCTGACCGGGCATCGCCTCGATAGTTTCCACATCGGCTTTCGCCTTGCGCCAATGCTTAACGCGGCAGGGCGGATGGGACACGCGCGATTAGCTGTGGAACTGCTAACATCCGACAGTCAAATTCGTTCGATGCAAATAGCTGAATATCTCAAAGAGCAAAACAACCAGCGTCAGCAATATGAGCGAAAGATATTCAAGCAGGCTTGCGAAATGATAGTTGAGCGAAACCTCCACCACCCCGACCGCAAAAGCATCGTCCTGGCAAACGAAAACTGGCACACCGGCGTAATAGGAATTGTCGCATCGAGAATAGTGGACAAATTCTATCGCCCGACGATTATGATTAACGCCGGCGCTGCAGAAAACGGCATCGCTCAGGGTTCCGGCCGCTCAATCCACGGTTTTTGTCTGCTCAGCGCAATCAAGGCCTGCTCGCAGCACTTAATCAACTTCGGTGGCCACAAAATGGCCGCCGGCATAACTATTGAAACCGAAAAGATAGACCGGTTCGCAGACGATTTCGAAGCTTATGCAAAACAAAACCTAAACGAAAGCGATGTCACCGCCAAACTTCACATCGATGCGGTGGCTCCATTAGCTGAGTTTCGAAATGAGATGGTCAGCGAGCTGCAAATGCTCGGCCCCTTCGGGGAAGGTAATCCAAAACCTCTTTTCGCCACGAAAGGCGTCCGTCTGGCCAGTCCGCCAAGAAGAGTCGGCTCAGGACGTGAGCATCTCCAGCTTGCAATCACCGACAACACAGCAGCGGTGCGCTGCATCGGCTTTAGGTTCGGAAAATTGGAAAAGAAGCTGCTCGAGCACGAATTCTTCAACGTTGCCTATCAGCCCCAGCTCAATACATATAATAGTAACACCAACGTCGAATTTGTCCTCACTGACATCCGGTTCGAATAAGAAACTATCTCAAAACTGTCACTTTGTCAATCTTAAACTGCCCCATCGTGTTGACCAGGTTGAGAAAGTCCTCAGGATTTCCATTGCCCACAGCCAAAGCAATATGTCCGGCATCGTAGCCGCCTAAGTCGGCACCCCTAAAAGCCGCATCGAGACCAACCCACTTGTCGCCGAGATAGACCTGTACCCAGGCGTGACCGCCGAACCCGTTCTGCACAGTACGCCATTGAGGCACGTAGGCTAAGCCCGTAACCACTTGAGCCGGAATCCCGACGGACCGGCACAGTGCTGCAGCCAAAACGGCGTGTTCGCTGCAGTCGCCCTGTCTGCTGTCAGCGACCTCAACCGCCGAGGCATAGCCGACCGACAAGCTCTTATCTGTGACGTAGTCCGCAACGAACGCCTCAATCCTGCGGGCCGCTTCGGCAGCATCTTTGGTACGACCCACCGCGCGACGTGCAAGGTCGATTATCACTTGCCGGTCGCTCTCGACATATCTTGTCGGCTCAAGGGCTTCCAGGGCCACCGGGTCGTTGCCTTTGTAAGGAAACCTCACCTCTCTCGGCGCAAGAACAGGCTCTACAGTCAAGATTACTTTGCCATTGCTGAGCCGTTGTACTTTTTGATTGTCGTTGGACGGTATTTTCAAATCGACCTCATCCGTCACAGGGCTTAGGTAATAAGTTATTGACCGGGCTGAACCAACATCACTCAAAGGCTCCGGGCTGGCCATAAACATCTTGTCCACCACTTCAAGCACATCGATTTGGCCGAGGGCGAATTCTTTCGTGCAGGCGACTTGCTCAACAGTCATCCCCATTACAGGCGTAATGCTTTTTTGAAGCAGAAGGTTATCATCATAATATTCGGTGCTTATGAGTGAGCCAATCTGCGCAGAGCTTATGTTGCTCTGAACTTCAGTCAACGCAACAACGCGGCCAAGCAGGTCAACGTTTTGTTTTGGGCCAACCTTTACCTCGACATCAACTACCTGCATCATACTCGGATCAAAAAACTTTGCGATGTATGTAGTACCTTCTGTGAGGCCATGTTTCAAATGCAGTAGTCGCATCCCCTCGGACATTACCACGCCGCTGGGCCAATCGAATTCTACTTGTTGCTGGCCGGTCTTTACTGTTACCTTGCCCTGCTCGTCGATCGTTCCTACTGTTTTGGTCACCATCATCCCCAACGCCTGTTCGAGCTCGAAACCGATTGGCTTACCTTCGATGGTTTCGATAGTGCTCGCTTTGGTCTGGACGCTAACCGACACTCCCATTCGGCTCAAGGTAATCTTAAGCTCCACAGAGGTGGTAACTTTATTACCGGCAACGGCACGGTTTTGGATGGCGTAGCCGACCTTTTTGCCCTCCATGAAGAGGGCAAAGTACTCCGTTTCCTCCAGCGGGGTCTGTTCGACTCCTGTCTTGACCGATGCAGCCTCTTGTGCCGGTTTTTCCAAGACAGCTTGTTTGGCGGTAGTCTGCTCCGATAACTCTACTTTCGGCTTAGAAACTTCCTGTGGGGACGGTGATTTTTTACGGCAGCCCACTCCAGCCAAAATCGCCGACACTAAACATATCCAAAGAAGATACTTAGTTTTCATAATCAAACTTCCCTTCTCAAATACTTTGAAGATATCTTTACATGATATTTCTCCGGCAAACGCCGGCGACTCTCATATTGCCGACGTCTGCTGAAATTTATGGCCGGATTATAACCCGTAAAGACAAATTCTCACTAAAATAATCCCGAATAATCATAAATAATCAGTATGGATACCAGATATAACCGTAAGCTGCGTTTTTTGTTACGGCAGTAATAACGCCATGGTTGAATTGCCTGTTCTTTTGGTTAAAATACACAGAAATTTTATTCTACGCAAAGTTATGAATTTTGACAAGTTGCTAAACCTGGTTTCCTCGGACAACGCGCTGAGTATTTGTGTCGATTCGCGTGCAATCGTTAACGGTGATATTTTCGTAGCCGTTAAAGGTACTGTTTACGACGGCCACGACTTCATCGACCAGGCCATAGATAACGGTGCTGAATATATCGTTAGCCAAAAGGACAAATCGAGCATCGAGCATCGAGCATCGAGCATCGAAACCATAATCGTTGATGATTCCACAGAAGCGGCAGCGCTTCTGGCCCAGGCACGCTGGGGCAATCCGGCCTCGCGACTAACGAACCTGGCTGTTACCGGAACAAACGGCAAGACTACCGTTGCGTATCTGGTTCGCTCCTGTATCCAGAAGGCCGGCCAAAAGTGCGGCCTTATCGGCACTGTCATTTACGATACCTGCTCCGGGGATAGCAGACAAGCATCTTTGACAACACCAGATTGCCTGACTATTGCCGCAGGACAGCATGAAATGCTAAAAAACGGCGCAAAATATATGGTCATCGAGGCCAGCAGCCACGCACTTTCTCAAAACCGCCTGGCCGCTGTCAACTTCAAAGCCGCTGCTTTCACAAACCTGGCCGGCGACCATCTGGACTATCATAAAACCGAAGAAGATTATTTAGCTGCTAAAACCAGACTTTTTTCTACTCTTTCGCAGGATGCTGTGGCGGTGTTGAATAAACAATCGCCGCAGGCCGGGCTTATCGCCAAGCAAACCGATGCCAAAATCTTATGGTACGCCATTGACGAGCCAGCGGACACCACCGCTCATATCGAATCGATGGATATGAGCGGAACGGTTTTCACTCTAAAATACGCCAACCAATCGACAATTGTAAAGACCCCATTGCTTGGCCGATATAACGTCAGCAATTCTTTAGCGGCAGCCGGATTATGCCTTGCAGCCGGCTTTGATTTGGAAACAATAGCTGCCGGTTTATCCGCTCAGCAAATAATACCAGGCCGATTAGAAAAAATCGATTGGACAGGTGATTTTTCAGTGCTGGTCGATTACGCACACACCGATGATGCCTTAAAAAATGTCCTTTCCACACTAAAGCCGCTGTGCAGTGGCAAGTTGCGGGTCGTTTTCGGCTGCGGCGGCGACAGAGACAGAACCAAACGTCCGCGCATGGCTAAGGTCGCTGAACAATTAGCTGATTTCATAATCGTTACCAGCGACAACCCGAGAACCGAAAAGCCCGATGATATTATCAGCGACATTGTCACTGGTTTTGAAAATGGGCCTGCAATACCATATTCAGAATTACGACATACGAAATACGAGCAACGAGCGACGAAAATAATTGAGCCGGACAGAAAAAAAGCCATCGAGTTGGCTATGGAAACTGCCGGCAAAGACGATATCGTGCTAATAGCAGGTAAAGGCCACGAAACATACCAGATAATCGGAAAACAAAAATTCGATTTCAGCGATAAAAAAATCGCCAGCGAGTATCTTAAGAAATGGATTAGAAACGGCTAATTAGTATCTGTTTCGGAAACAGTATTTGTCATTCCCGCGAAAGCGGGAATCCAGTTTTTTCGCTCTGGACCCCTGCTTTCGCAGGGGTGACATCGTAGGTTTTTGCTTTCCGCAACAGTAACTAATTAGCTTATAGCAAGAAGTGTACTTACCGAAATATCTTCATCTATCTTTTCCCAGTGTATTCCTATCCCGCCACCGATAAGACACCAATCTTCCCTTTCATCGTTATTAGCATCTCGAAGACGAGCAAACCACTCCAGAGGCACTATAATTTCACGTCCATCTGCAAGTGCGACTCGCAAGGAATCGTTCGTAAATGAAACATCCGTGGCGAGCGCTTCAACTTTGACCGGCAAAGAACTCATGCCATTTTCCCTCAATTAGACTTTCATTCTCTTGGACTATGCATAGGCCAACTTTTTCACTTCTTTTTCTATACGAGATGAAAGCCTGTCTGTCTCTACATCCAAATCATAATCCATCTGAAGACCCAGCCAAAACTGGGGCGAATTGCCAAAATGCCGAGCTAAACGAAGTGCCGTGTCTGCCGTTATGCTCCTTTTGCCATGAACGATTTCATTTATTCTCCGAGGGGACACCCCTAAACATTGGCCAAGCCGATTTTGGCTTATGTCCAGAGGCTTTAAGAATTCTTCGAAAAGCACCTCGCCGGGATGTAAAGGAGGAATCTTGCTCTTTCCCATTTTTTTCACCTCAATGATAATCTGTAATTTCTACCTCTAAGGCATTATTATCTATCCACTTAAAACAAACTCGCCATTGGTCATTAATCCGAATGCTATATTGTCCTTTTCTTTGACCGGTTAACTTTTCCAGCCTGTTAGCCGGTGGGACTTTCAAATCAATTAGCGTTTTACTCCTATCAATCATGCGTAGTTTTCTGAAAGCTGCTTTTTGAATATTACGAGGCAGCTTCTTAGAGTATTCACGGCAGAAGATTTTCTCTGTTTCTTTACATTTAAAGGTTTTAATCATAAACCAAATAAATTATATAACGCATAACGTTATAAGTCAAGGCTTAATTTCGAAATATCTTTATTTTTTACGAAACTCAAGAATCCCTCAAAATCGCATGTTCCTGTGTTTTTGAACAAATACCGCGAGTTTCCGAAACATATTATACAGGTTCTACCGTAGTTTTTTACGACCCGTGTGCAAATGCTCGTGTGGCTTCTTCCGGGATATCAACGGGAAGGAAGAGATCTATAGGATATAGATAATCTTCCCCGGATTCATCAATAACCCGGATTTGTCCGTGAGCTTTAGCTTGAGGGTCCGGAACGCACTGATATATCTTACGCACTTCCAGTGAGGCTGGATATTTCTCGTTGCTAACGCACAGAACGTAACGTTGTGTGTCCGATTTAATATCACCAATGATTTCAAAATCCTTGACCATCTGCAAAATTATAGCATAATTTCGTTATATCGACAAATATTTGTCTTATCGGAATTATAGAGTAAATTTCTCAAAAGTGAAAATGAAGAAGTTTTCGATAGCAGATTTAGCTCAGGCAATAAAAGCCAATCCGGTCAGAAACACTCATGTTTTCACCGGCGTAAGTACCGACTCGCGGACTACCAAAGCCGGTGATTGTTTCTTTGCAATTGTCGGCGAGAATTTCAATGGTCACGATTATGTCTCTGACGCATTGGCAAAAGGCGCCGTCTGTGCCGTGGTCAGTAAAGACATCCCCGTCGGCAAACCGACCGATAAACCCATTCTTAAAGTTGAGGATACTATAAAAGCACTTGGCGACTTCGCCGGAGAATACCGCCGGCAATCCAACTTCAAAGTAGTTGCGATAACAGGCTCAGCAGGCAAAACAACTACAAGGCAGATAGCTTATCAGGCCTTAAGTCAATGTTTTCGCGTCTATCAGTCGCCTAAGAGTTTTAATAATAAGATAGGCCTGCCCCTGACCCTGCTCGGCGCAGAGACGGAGGACCAAATCGTTATCGCCGAGCTCGGCAGCAATCATCCAGGCGAAATAGCCTGCCTGACCGGCATCGCCGCCCCGGACATCGCGGTAGTAATTAATGTCCACCCGGCCCACTTGGAAGGATTCGGTAACTTGCAGACAATTATACAGGAAAAGCTATCTATATCCGAAGGACTTGCGCCCGATGGTGTTTTCATAATCAACGCTGATTTGGTTAAATGGTTAAATGGTGAGTGGTTAAATGGTCGGCGCCCACCCTGTCACCAATTACCAATCACCAATTACCAATCACCAATCACCAATCACCAGATTATAACGTTCGGCAAATCGGATGGGGCCGACTACCAGGCACACAATATCAGCTACGAGGCCTCAGCCAGCCGGTTCACTATCGACGATACGGAAGTTTACTTACCGTTGGCCGGCCCGGGTAATGTCGAAAATGCGCTTGCCGCCTGGGCTGTTTGCCACCAATTTGGTCTGGCTATCAATGATTTCGCAAAGGCTGTCAAGACCCTCTCACCCATTTCTATGCGGGCCGAGCTGCTGCAAATCGGGACACTAACGGTACTGAATGATTGCTACAACGCAAACCCGGCTTCAATGAGAAATGCGCTGGATATATTGGCTGGTCTTGACCCAACTGGAAATCACAGATTGGTCTTTATCTGCGGCGATATGGCTGAACTTGGGCAGCAGACCGAGCGACTGCACACTGAGCTGGGTACCTCTATCGCACAGGCCAAAGTGGGACTGCTAATAGCTGTCGGTAAGTTTGCAAAAATCACCTCTGAGGCCGCAAAAACAACTGCCGAACACAATTTAGGTTCCCGCAAAGCGGGGTCCCTGCAAATAAAACGTTTCGAAGATACCATTTCCGCCTGTAATAATTTGCACGAATTCATAAAAGATTACGATATAATATTAGTCAAAGGTTCGCGAACAGCCGGATTGGAAATGGTCGTCGAGAAACTGAAAAAGCTTTATTCGTAACTCGATGCTGGTCCATTCTCCGTAGCAGTGCTACTGCGAAGGATGAAATGCTTTAACTCGTAACGAGCATCGTAGTCAATTGGCTATTGAGAATAAAAAATAGTCAATAGAAAATAATCAATAGAAAATAATCAATAGAAAATAGTCAATAGAAAAATGATATACCACTTGTTATGGTATTTGCGAGATGTTTTTACGCACCAGCTCGGCTTCTACGCCTATCAGAACGTAGTATTTCGCTCGGTATCAGCCATACTGACCAGCTTACTTATCGCCCTTCTAATCGGCCCTAAAATCATTCGCTGGCTGATGCGCAAAAAAATCGGCGACCGGCCGGAGTTTCATCACGCCACCCTCAACGAGCTGACCAAAGAAAAGGCAAATACACCCACTATGGGTGGCCTGATTATCATTCTCTCGGCTGTCTCAACCACCTTATTATGGGCAAAGCTAAACAACCCCTTTGTTCAAAAGGCCATTGTGCTGGTGATATGGTTCGGCGCTCTGGGCGGCGTTGACGACTGGCTAAAGCTCACCCTCGATCTCCGCCACCGAACCAGAAACGGATTAAGACCCTGGGAAAAGCTCATCTTTCAAATAGGTGGGGCAGTACTGATAGTGTCGTTTTTGTACGCCGATTTTGTAAACATAGATGACGCTCGACGA